>Ga0172362_10002718_pt1 | contig 15305 bp, 10 predicted proteins | sample LakKivs1_kivu2a2_FD_114534 | JGI IMG/M metagenome (GOLD analysis project Ga0172362, IMG submission 114534) | Sediment microbial communities from Lake Kivu, Rwanda - Sediment s1_kivu2a2 | ecosystem: Environmental > Aquatic > Freshwater > Lake > Sediment | place: Rwanda: Western Province, Lake...
ACGGCCCGTCGTGGGCCGCCTGGCCCGTCCGCGCCCTGTGCTGGGGCGCCACCGGCACGCTGCCCTGGCAAACGGTCGCCTCCGACGGCGACCTGGCCGCCGCCGACGAAACCGCCCTGCTGTACCCCGGGCGCAAGTTCGGCCTCGACGGGCCCCTCGCCTCGCTGCGCATGAAGGCCTGGCGAGCGGGCCTGCAGGACGCCGAGTTGCTCCGCTGCCTCCAGCAGCGCAGCGGCTGGAGCGACGTGCAGCTCCGCATGTGGGCCGGGGCGGCCGCGGGGCTGGACGGCTGGAAGGCCGGCGCCGACCCGCCCGCCGACTCGCCGATCGTCACGTTCGCCGGCTTCGACGCGGCGCGGATGGAGCGGCTGCGGCGCGTGGCCCTGGCGGCCGCCGCGCGCCTTCCCGCCAGGCCCGCCCGCTCGGCGCTGGAGGACCTGCGCGGACCTTGACAAGACCGGTGCCGCGGCGTATCGTTACTTCTGGACGTTCGCCCGGGTGGCGGAATTGGCAGACGCGTTAGGTTGAGGGCCTAATGGGGTTAATACCCCGTGCAGGTTCAAATCCTGTCCCGGGCATCGCGGCACGATCTGCCATGGGCGTGCTGCTTTTTCTCGCCCGATTCCCGCGCCGCCTATTGCGTTTCCGCACGCCGCGCGCGATAATGACGACCTGTGGCGAGGCCGGCCTGTTGGTGTCCGGCCGTCGCCCGGGAAGCCGACCATGGAAGCCATGTCGAACGCGACGTACGGAGATGTCCGGGCCATTGCCGCGATGGAGAGGCGCCTGGCCAGCACCCTCGGCCGCACCAGGGACGAAGTCAGTCGCGCCGACTGTTTCGACTCCGAGCAGCGGGCCGAGGTCTACGCCATCCTGGAGGCCCTGCAGGCCGACACCGAGGCGCACAAGAGGACCATCAAGTTCCTCACGCCGCGCCTGGACGGGCAGGCCCATGACGCTTGAGGAGGCCCTCCTCCGCGAGCAGTTCGAGGCCCTCCTCGAGCAGGAACGCGAGGCGGCCAGGGCCTACGGCGGCCTGCTGGCCAGGATCGACGACCCGGCCGTGCGCGAGCGCCTCGAGGAGCTCCTCCGCGAAAAGCGGCGTCACGTCGAGCTGGTCGAGCGTCTGCTGGAGATCGTGGAGTAGCGCCCCTACCAGCCCGCGCCGGCAGGCGCCGCCTCGGCGCCCTGGCGCCACTTGTCCGGCTGGCGGTAGTAGCCCTTCAGCATCATCGCCGCCACCACGCCGTCGGCGCAGGCGGTCGCGAGCTGCATGGCCGCCCGCTGGCGGCAGTCGCCGGCCACGAACACACCCGGCATCGACGTCCGCAGCGTCACCGGGTCGCAGGCGACGTAGCCGGCCTCGTTCATCTCCACCGCGCCGCGCAGGAAGCCCGTGTTGGGCGCCATGCCGACGAACAGGAACACGCCGTCGACCTGGAGGTCCTCGGCCTGGCCGCTCTCGACGTTGCGGATGCGCACGTGGTCGATCTTCTTGCCGTCGCCGGTCGGCACGATCTCCTCCAGCACGTACGGCAGCTTGATGTCGAGGTCCTTGTCCTTCGCCGTCTCGTGCAGCTCGTCCACCAGCACCTGCTGGGCGCGGAACTCCTTGCGGCGGTGGATCATCGTCACCTTGCGGCAGAAGCGGCTGGCCAGGTAGACGGTGTCCTCGACGGCGGTGTTGCCCCCGCCGACGGCCAGGACGTGCTTGTCGCGGTAGAACGCCCCGTCGCACGTGGCGCAGTAGGAGACCTTGGTCTGCCGGCGCATCTCGTCCTCGCCGGGCACGCCGAGCTTGCGGTAGTCGCTGCCGGGGGCCAGGATGACCGCCCGCGCCAGGCGGGTCTTCTCGCCGTCGTTGACGTTCAGCTCCAGCACGCCGTCGTCGCGCCGGGCGACGCGCGAGCAGGCCTCGTTGACGGCGATCTCGGCCCCGAAGTTCTCCACCTGCTTGCGCTGCTGCTCGATCAGCTCGAAGCCGCCGATCTTCACGATGCCCGGGTAGTTCTCCACCCGCTCGGTCAGCAGGATCTGCCCGCCCGGCAGGCCGTTCTTCTCCAGCACAACCGTCCGCCAGCGGTCGCGCGCGGCGTACAGCGCCGCGGCCAGCCCCGCCGGCCCGCCGCCCACGATCACCACGTCCCACATGTCGTCGCCGCTCATGCAACGCTCCTGCGGAGAGTGTCGAGTGACAAGCGGCAAGTGTCAAGTGAACCCGGTGTCGCGTGTTCCGCCTTTGGCGGATCGCCTGTCGGGCGTCACCTGTCGCCGGCCGCTTTGCCGCCGGCGTCGCTCCAGCGGCGCAACACCGCCGCCAGCGACGCCTGCTCCATGATAACCCCCTCCGGCGTCTCCATCCGCAGAAGCGCCCCGTCGTCGTCCAGGTACAGCGTGGCGGGGGCCTTGTCGGCCGCGAGCTGGTCGGCCGCGACGATCGCCTGCACCGTCCGCGAGCCGATCGTCGTCTCCTTGCGCCCCCGCACGGCGAAGGTGCACAGGTCGAAGTCGTTGGCCGCCGTGGTGTACGTCGCGAAGCCGTACGCGCCCGGGGCGTCCAGCTTCACCAGCCGCGGCAGGAGGAACGTCAGCGCGCGGGGCAGGTAGACGGCCGCCATCGCCGGCGGCAGGGGCTTGCGCAGCGTGCGCGTCTTTTCGGCCGACACCTTGCAGACCACCGCGCCGGGCTCCTGCCAGCCGCTCTCGCTGACTTTCTTCACCAGCCGCCCCTTGGCGTACATGCTCAGCGTCTCGGTCCACCGCTCCCTGCCGCGGTCGGCGGAGGCGAACAGCTCCCGCCGGACGTACATCACCTGCCCGCCCGGCACGTTCAGCCGCGCCAGGCTCCGCACCTCCAGCCCCGACGCTCCCTCGCGCCGGGCGGCCTTGACGGTCGTGCAGAGATAGCCGAGCTCCTCGCCCCCGCGGCGGTAGATGAACCACTGCGGCTCCGGCGGAATGGCCGCCGCCAGGCGCTGGGGCGTCAGGGCGGCCAGCAGCGACCTGCCGCGGTCGAGGCTCTCCTTCCGCTCGGCGTCGGCCCGACCGACGTCGAACAGGCGCAGCGTGTCGACGATGGCGGCCGAGGCGGCGTCGAGGGCGTCCTTCATTCCCGCCGGCCCGGCCAGCGCGACGACCAGGGACGTGTTGGGGTCCAGCACGACCCACGTTTCGCGGTGCCACCGCCGGGCCGTGTCGCCGCGCTCGGCGCCGACGCGGAAGGCCTGGCGGTCGAGCAGGCGCACCGGCTCCACGCCCTCCACGCGGCACTCGCCGGCCTTCTCCATCGCCGCTCGGATCGCCTCGGCGAAGGCCCTGGCGTCCGCGCCCGCGGGGCCGCCCTCGCGGCGTACCGTCAGCGTCCAGGAGATCGCCCCCGTCCGCGCGTCCCGCACCTGCCAGCCCACCAGGCGCGACACGGAGAACTCCCGCTTCTGCTCGGCCCCCATCGGCGGGCACAGCGAGAAGCCGTTCTTCGTGTCGATGTACCGCCCGGCCAGCTCCACCCGCCCCGCCGCCGGACATGCCAGCACCGCCAGCCACAGCCCCGACACCGCCGCCAATCCCGACACTCTCGCGCACGTCATGGCCGTCTCCTGCTCCTTCCAACTATCGGACGTGCGGGCGAAAAGCCTGAGCACAGCGCCCCGGAAGTCCGAGGCGGATACCGGATGCGGCCACCCGGGCCGCCGACAGCGACGCCGCCACCCGGAGTCACCCACGCCAGAGGCACCGGGCGAGCCGGCCTGACTTGAACCGTGCCGAAGTGAGCAGTACCGTGACATTGGGAGCAAGGCGCATGCACGGCATGGGGATAGTGACGGCCGCCATCGGCAGCATGGTGGTTCTGGTGTGCGTTGAGACAGGCAGCGGGCAGGACGGGCCGAACTCGGTGCCGGCTGGTGAGTCGAAGCCGGCGACCGCGCCCGAGTTCTGCCTCCTCCTGGCCAACCACTGGAGCTACACGGGCGTCGGGTGGTCCAAGGGCTTGAAGTCCGTCGAACAGTCGATTGCCGACAGCCTGGCGATGGCCGACTACGATCCAGGCGTGAAGACCGGCATCAATCTGGACGCCCCGGCCTACGCCCTGATCGCCGAATCCAATCCGGACCTCATCGCACGGCTCAGACGCTATCTCGCCGAAGGGAAGGTCGAGATCATCGGCGGCAGCTACGGCCAGCCGATGGCGTCGATGGTGTCGGGCGAGTCCAACATTCGTCAGCTTGTCGTCGGCCAGCAGACCATCCGGAAGACCTTGGGGGTGACGGTCACGGCGTTTCTGGAGGAGGAGGAGTTCACCCACCCGCAGATGCCGCAGCTTCTCAAGGGCGCCGGCTTCCGGTTCGCCAGCACGGCCCAGTGCAACACCTGCGGCAAGCACGGCAGCCCGCCGCTGGATCTGAACGTCTTCCTGTGGCAGGGGCTGGACGGCACCCGCATCCTCACCACGCCGATCAACGGGCTGGTCTTCCATCCTCCGATGGTCACCCACGACATCGACTGGCTCTGGTCGCCCGCCGGCCGCAAGCGCCTGGAGGAGCTGCGGCGTCTCGGCATGCCGCTGGCCATCAAGTGGGTCGAGTTCGGCTGGGGACCCAACGAGCTGGAGGGCAAGACAGCCAACAAGTTCTTCGCCTCCAGGCACCGTCAACTCGCCGAGAAGTACCGCGTTCGACACACCACGCTGACGGAGTACCTCGACCGGCACGGGGCGCAGGCGAAGGAGCGGATCCAGTGGAAGATGGACGACTTCCGCAAGCTGGAGCCCTGGGGCAGCGGCGGCGACCGATTGCGGCGAGAGGGGCGACAGGTCGAGGCGGCGCTGCTGGCGGCCGAGCGGTTCGACGCGGCGGCAGCGCTGCTGGGACTGGCCCATGGCCGGGAAGCGGACCTCGGCGCCGCGTGGAAACACCTGCTCGCCGCACAGAGCCACGACGTCTCGCTGTGCGAGTACGAGTCGATGGGGGGAATCAGCGACGGCATCGCCAGGCAGTTCATCGCCGCCACCGGCACGGCGGAGGACAACCGCCACGTCAACACGTGGGGCACGATGGGGCTGCGACAGATGGCGGTGGCCGGCCAGATGGCCCGCAATACACTCGACGCGGCTCTGCGCGGCATCAGCGGCGCCGTCGATACGGCGACGGAGAATCGCGGCGAGACCGCCGCCGTCGTGTTCAATCCCTGCGGTTTCCAGCGGGATGCCGTCGTCACCGTTCGCGGCGCGGCGCTGAAGGCGGGCGACGGCGCCCGTCTCGTCGTGCGCGATGAGCAGGGACATGCGGTTCCGTCGCGGGTTCTGCAATCCGAGCGCCCCGGCGATCCGGCCAAAGCGGACGTGGTGTTCCTGGCCCGCCGGCTGCCGCCCTTCGGCTATGCCACCTACTACCTCGCCGCCGCCGGGGGCGATGCGCCGCCTCCTGACGGCGACCTGCGGACCTCGGACACGGAGTGGCGGCTTGAGAACGCGGCCGTGTCCGTCCAACTCGATCCGACCAGCGGCGCCATTGCCCGGCTGGTGGACCGCCGCTCGGGGGCGGACCTGATAGACGGCAGGAGGCGGGCGTTTCCCGTCTTCAGGGGGCGGCCCAACCGCAAGCTCGCCGGCGGGAAGGACGTGCCGGAGGAATATGACAGCGCGAAGTCGAAGGCCGACATCCGCTGGGTGGAGCGCGGGCCGCTCCGCGCCACGGTGAAGGTCGCCCACGCCTGGCCGCTGCTGCGGCTCGAACATTGGATCACCCTCCACGCCGGCCTGCCGCAGGTGGAGGTCGCGGTCCGCCTGTCGGCCGACGTGCCGCCCGCGCCCACCGCCGAGCGGGTCAACGCGTGGCAGCCGCCGCTGCACGTCAACGACGGCTACTGGCTGTCGTTCGCCTCCGCCTTCAAGCCGACGGCGGTGATCCGCGATTTCCCCTTCGGGGTCGAGCCGTGCGGCAAGGATGCCATTGACGCGCTGAACTTCCTCGATGTCACCGGGCCGCGGGGCGGACTGCTGGTCGTCCACGGCGGAACGCAGTACTTCAAACGCAGCGAAGACGTCGTCTTGTCCAACCTGGTGATGAGGGATTGGTACGGCATCTTCTCGCGGCCGGGCTGGCCGCGGACGGCCGACTACCGCTTCGCGCTGATTCCGCACGGCGCGGACTTCACCAACGCCGACCGGCTGCGGTGCGTCGAGCAGTTCGACCAGCAGCCCGTATGCGTGCTGGAAGGGCTCCACGCCGGCCGGCTGGCCCGACGGCGCAGCTTCGCCTCGGTGGACGCCGGGGGCGTTGTTCTGTCCGCCTTCCGCGGCGCGGGCGGAGGCGCGTATGAGGTCCGGCTGGTGGAACAGGACGGCGTGCCGGCCAATGCCAGGCTGAGAGTCGATCTGCCCGTGAAGCGGTTCACCCCCTGCGACTCGCTCGGCAAGGCTGCCGACGAATATCGGCCGCTCGACGGGGGCCAGATCGACGTGCCGCTGGGAGGCTGGCAGATCAGGACGTTGCGGGTCGAGTGAGCCGCAACGGCCTCCCCGTGGGTTCAGGGAAATGACAGGCAGACTGCTCCTGAGTGTCGCGATGGGGCAGGACGAGGCCAGCAGTTCACCGGTGTGCAGGAACGTCGAAAAGCCGTCAGCATTCAGCGATCAGCAGTCAGCCGGGCAGGCCCAATCGCTCAGTTGCTGCGAGGGTCCCTCGTGCAGACCACGACAAGCTGAAAGCTGACCGCTGATGGCTGAAAGCCGACTTCGGCCGTTGCAGAGGGCTGAAGTCGTACGAACGAGGAAGGTGGAATGGACGGAACTTGCGTTCCCATCGCCGTGGTTGTCGCTGCCGGCGCGGCGGCGGCAGCCTGCTCTGCCGGGCAGCCGCCTGCGTCGCCACTGGCCAGGGTGGCGGTCGTGCCGGGGCATCCATGGTGTCCGCCGTTCGGACTGGAGCGCGTGGGCCGGCCGCCGGACGCACTCGTGACGTACACCGCAACGGGTCCGCCGCAAGGCAGATTCCTGCTGGTCGCTTACCGGCAAGATAAGGAGACGAGCCGGCAGGAGTTGACATGGACCGTGCAGGAACGGGCCCGTCCACCCGCGCCGGCGTTAGCTCGCGTTTGCCTGGAAGAGGGGACCACGGAGGTCGTGCTGCTCCGGGCGGCAACCGGTGACAGCGATGCGGAGGTATTGCGGCAGGCAGTGAACTGGGCACCGCCGGCGTTCGAGGCGGAGGCCGTCGCCCAACCGGACAAGCCGATCAATCCGGTGGACCTGGGCGCGATTCTGCCGCCGGCGGACTGGCTGGTTCTGGCCGGCGGGCAGAAGGCGTCGGTCGCCGTGGCGGCGCTGACGCGATCGGCCGATACCGCCGACGGGCAAGCGGTCGCCTGGTACGAATCGGCGCCCCAACGGAAGGTTTCGGCGGCGCTGCCGCTCAGGAAAGGCGTCAAGGCCAGGGTCGGTCTGTCTCCGGGCGCATGTTCGGCGGCGCTGGAGAAGGACACGCTTCATGTGTCGATTACGGGTGACGGCGGCAGGGAGCTTTGGCACAGGAGGATCCGGACGATGATCGTGCCCAGGCCGCCGACGTGGCCGAAATTCGGGGCCGTGAGCACCAGGTTGCGTTACGATCTGCCCATCCTGGTGGCGGGCAAAGGCAAGTACGAGTCCATCGACTACGAGAAGGGTTGGGATCCGGCGTTGTCGGACGTGGTGGCGCTCTTCCCCAACGGGGCGCGGTGGGTCTTCTGGCGCGGCGCCAGCTATTGCCCCTTCTGGGCCGACAAGTTCAACACCGGCGTCAGCTACGAGTGGGCGGAACGCTTTCCGTTCAACGACGGCATCGGTTGGGCCGAGCCGCTCTTCGACAACGAACTGCGGTATGGCCGGGTCGAGATCGTACAGTCCTCGGCGGCGCGGGTTCACGTCCGATGGACCTATCGGCCGAGCAATTTCCGGCAGAGGGCCAGCGTGGACACCGCGACGGAGGACTTCTACTTCTACCCGGACGGTTTCGGCACGCGGGTTCTGACGCTCAGGCGCGTGGCGGGGACCAGATACGAGATGGAGGAGTACATCGTCCTGTCGCCCGCTTCGGCGTATCCCCTGGAATTCCAGCCGAAGTTCGACGCGTTGACATTGGACGGGGTCTGTCGCGGGTCATCGTTGTATCGCGTCCGTCCGAATCGCCGGACGTCGATGTCGGCCATCTGCTTCTCTCCGTACGTGAAGGGCGGAGGCAGCGTGTACCGGCCGTTCTACGACAAGGGCGCAATGGTTACGCCGTTCTACTGGGGAAGTCATTGGCCGTTGAACCGGGGCTTCGACACCGGTTGGAGCATCTCCGACCGGATGACGCTGGGCCCCGCCGCCAATTCGTTGACAGGCTGGGGCCAGAACAATCCCTCGCCGATCCGCAGCGCAACCGTCGACGAGAAGGACGACGCCGGAAGGCCTCGCAGGATGAACATCGGCACGTACGTCTGGCTGATCGGCATGGCCGATGCCAACGACGAGGCGCTGCGACTTTGGGCACAGAGCTATGCGAAGCCGCCGGCGCTGGAGAAGATCGCGGGCGCCCGACTCGACGCCGAGGCTTACGCGCCCGAACGCCGGGCGTTGCGGCTGATTGTCGAGAAACCGTCGGTCGCAGTCACGATCGAGCCTCAGCCGCGCTGTATCAATCCCGTACTGGAGTTGAGCAGCGCGCCGAAGAACCTGCTTGGCGCGACGCTCGACGGAAAACCGCTGGAAGCGCCCCGTTACGCCTGGGACGGGCGGACATTCTGGCTGGACGCGATACTCCGTCAACCGTCCAAGCTGGAGCTGGAATTTGCGGTCACAGAGCGATAACCGGAGACCCTCGCGATGGATTGCGCCACACTTCATCGAGCCGTCAGGGCGCGGTTGCTCATCATGCTCTGGTGCACCTGCCATGTGAACGCCTTGCTGGCGGAGGCAACGTCCATGCCTGCACAGGTTCCTGTGCCCGAACTCCCCGACCCGCTGCTCGCGGAGGCCTACGAGAAGTCGGCCGCCCGGAACGTCCTGGCGGCGGTCAACCCGAAGGTGTTCTTCGGCTACTGGTCGGTCTGCGCCGACGGCAAAGGGCACGGCTACGGCAACACCTACCCCGCGCTGGACGGCCACCAGATGACCGACGCCCTGTTGTGGCTGGGACAGGTCGAGGTGGTCAAGGCCAATTGGGATTACGTGAAGAAGTTCCAGAAACCCGGCGGCCAGTTGCCGTTCGCGATCTGGCCGGGCAAGGGCGGCGACAAGCTGTGGTTCACGCACCACGTGCCGGGCGACCCGCTGCGGGCGCTGTCCGCGCCGACGTATGTCCAGAACGCCGATGTCATCTTCCGCTTCACCCAGGACCGCCAGTGGCTGGCGAAGCAGTTGCCCTCGGTCAACCTGGCGGCCGACCACCTGGCGACGCTGGTGACGGAGGAAGGCGCAGTGGGAGGCGCGGGGTATTACGTGGAGCGGCCGACGCGGGTCGAGTTCGACGGCGTGGCCCAGTGCCATGCCGTGGACGCCTTCCGACGCCTGGCCGAGCTGAACGCCATCGTGGCCAACGCCGAGGCCGTGAGGAAGTACACGGACCTCGCCAACCGCATCGAGTCCCACTTCCGCACCCGCTTCTGGATGAAGGATCGCTTCGTCGAGTACATCCATCCCCAGCGCGGGGCGATCGCGGCCCACGGCCTGACGGACGTGGACTGGAGCGCAATCGCCACTGGCGCAGCCAGCGCCGAGCAGCGGGCACTGCTCTGGCCCCGGCTCAAGGATGAGAAACGCTTCTACTACGGCGGAATGCCGACGGGCATCGCCACGCTGCCCGATACCTACCGGAAGTGGGAATGCGGCGACCGGATGGACCTGGCGGCCATGGGGCGCGTCTGGTACCTGGAGGCATGGGCTCGGGCGCGAATGGGCGACGCCGCCGGCCTGCTCGACACCATCCGGCGCGTCTGCAAGGTCGGCCGGGACAGCGGCTGTTTCTGGCGCGAGCGCTACAACGACAAGGGCGGCTACGGCGCGAACAAGTACTGCGAGTACCCCGCCAACCTGATCCGGATCGTCCAGCGATTCCTCCTCGGCGTGGACCTGCGCCTGGACGGCACGGTCGTCCTGGCGCCCACGGTCACGGATGAGTTCTGGCAAAAGGGGTTCGGCCAGACGCTTTCGTGGCGTGGCCGCACGCTGCACTACCGCATGGAGCGAGCCCGGATCACGGGGACCTACGCGGGCGGCGGCCCCCAGCGCCTGGGCGTCCGGCTGCCGGGCGGCGACGCGAAGACGCTGCCCCCCGTGACGATCGACGGGCGGCCGGCATCAGGCGAGCGAAGCGGCGACCTCGTTGTGGTCGCCATTCCCGCCGGGTCGGTCCAGAGGCCCAGCCGGTTTGAGATCGCACCGCAGCGGGCGGTCAGCCGGCCGGCGCGCCCCTGAGCGTCAGCGGCGATCCATGCGGCAGTCCATCACGGCAGCGAACAGGCCGCTGCCGGGCCGGGCGGCGGGCATCGCTTCGCGACGCCCTGATCCGGCCGGGGGAGGCCCGCAGGCCGACGGCGAGAAAAAAAGTTTGGCAAAAGTTTGGTTTTCCTCTTGACAGGGCGAGACCTCTTCGCTATACTATTGCCGATGTTGCGTGGACAACAAACAGCATGATGCGGGACAGTCGATGCAGAGACAATCGCAAGCGAAAGGAGAGCACCTGTGGAAGGCAAGCGCAAACCGTTGGACTACAAGCAGTTCGCCAGGGACGCCGCGTCGGGCAAGTTCACACAGAGCAAGCTGGCCGAGAAGTACGACTACTCGCTGTCGATGATCAAGAAGATCGTCGCCGGCCAGCGCCGGCCGGAGGCGCAGGAGCTCATCGAGAAGGCCCGCGAGGAAGTCAGGATGTTCCTGATGTTCCGCGGGCTGGACATGGCCGAGATGGCCATGGAGACGCTCATTCGGGCAATGGGGGCCGGGTCGGTCTCGGCGGCGGTGACGGCGGCCAGGGAGGTGCTCAACCGCATCGCGGGCCGGCCGGCCTGCGCGGCGCCCGAGCGGGAGCCGAAGGTCAAGCCGTGGGACAAGGGCGAGAGCGACTACGAGTGGCTGCGCGACGAGTACGACAAGATGTCCGAGAGCACGCGGATGCGATGGTATCGGGACATGGGCGGGGATGTCAGCGACGCGCACATTGCGGCGGCCGACGCGCGCGACGCCGAGCTGTACCGCATCAAGATGCAGCAGCGGGAAAGCGAGCGGCCGTTCAAGGTGCCGCGCTGGGCAGACCCCCATCGTGTGGAGATGGCCGAGAGCCGCGTTCGGGTGGTCGAGTCGGAGCTGGCCGAGGCACGGGGGGAACTGGAGGAGCTGAAGGCGGGCATGGCCAACAACCAAGTGATCCCCGACGTGGTGCCGAAGGCGGAACAGTACCGGGCGGAGGCGGTGTCGCTGTGCCGCGCTGCGCCGCCGGAGGCGCGCCGCGGGCTGGCGGAGGATGAGCCGCCCGATGACGCGGACGCGGCGGAGGCGGCGGCAGCGGCCGTCGACGAAACGGGCCGGCAGGTGACGGAGAGCCCCGGCAGCCAGGATGTCGGCGGGCGCGTGTCCCTTCGGCCGGACGGGGAGCGCCCCGCGGAGCGCCGCCGGCGGCGCAACTGCCGCGGGCGCAGCGGGAAGCGGCGCGCCGGGCGGCCCGCATACCCGCGCCGCGAAGGTGCACAGAAGGGACACTCCGCCCCGCGCGGCTCAGCGGGCGGCGAGCGTGCTTGACCGCCGCCGCGCCGATACATGCGGGCAACTGCCCTCCTTGCCCCCGGCGGCAGAGCCGCTGTCACCGGGCGGGCGCGGAGTCGCTGACCGGGTCCTTCGCCGCGTCTTTCCGTTCGCTCAGCCCCTCGCTCAAGGCTCGGCCGCCGGGGCCGGCTCCGAAGGCCGGCCGACCGCCGCACGCGGGGCCAGCGTGAACGCCTCGCCGGGTTTCAGCAGCAGCGCCCGGACCTCGGGGCACAGCGCGCCACATGCCTGGACGAACCCGGCCGGGTCGCCGGCGCCCTGCTCGGCGAACGTCCAGAAGTGGCAGGGAATCGCGTAGCGCGGCTTGCCCTGCGCCACCAGCCTGGCCGCGTCCATGTGTCCCATGTTCCCGAACCCGCCGTTGATGCACGGCAGCAGCACGTCCGGGCGCAGGTCCAGCAGCGGTTTGAGCAGCAGCGGCCGGAACGCCGTGTCGCCCGTGACCATCACCCGCGGCCCGGCGAAGTCCAGGACCATGGCCAGCGCCGTCGGTGACAGGTCGCCGTGGTCGGCGGGCGCGGCGTGCACGACCACGCCGCCCAGGTCGCGGGCGCAGTTGGGCTCAAGCACGACGCGGCGGTCGGCGGCGACGGCGGCGGCCGCGAGGCCCTCGACGCAGCCCGACGGGCCGGCGAAGACGCACCGCGGGTTGTTGCGGGCGATGACCGGCAGGGCGTCGGGGTCGAGATGGTCGGCGTGCTCGTGCGTCACGATCACGATGTCGGCGCGAACGCCCTCGGCGGCGAGGGCCGGCAGCGACAGCCGCTTGAAGCCGAACAGCCGCTCCACCGCGTCCGACAGGTACGGATCGACGTAGACGGCCCTGCCGGCGTCGGTCTTGAACGCAAAGCCCGCCTGTCCCAGCCACCACAGCGTCACGCTGCCGCGGGGGACGCTCCGCCGCGCGATGTCCCGGGCGAGGTCGCTCATTGCGGTCTCCATTCGATGGGGCAGGTCGCCGCCGCCCCGCCGTCCACCGGCAGCACCAGGCCGGTGATCATCGACGAGGCGCGGCTGGCCAGGAAGACGATGGGCCCGACCAGCTCGCGGGGCTGGCCGATCCGCCGCATCGGCAGCTTGGTCATCACCTGCTCCATGAAGCTGCTGTTGGCGAAGATGCTGGTGGCGTTCATGTCGGTCTGGAACCAGCATGGCGCCACGGCGTTGACGCGGACCCCGGCGGCGCCCCACTCGCAGGCCAGCTCCCTGGTCAGCGCGGCGATGGCGCCCTTGGTGGCGCTGTAGGCAGCGTTGCCTCGCCCCGTGCCCACCAGCCCCCCGCCCAGCGCCGACATGTTCACAATCGAACCGGCGCCCTGGGCCAGCATGATCCGCCCCGCCTCCTTGCACATCCAGAACGTGCCGTAGTAGTTCACTTCCGTCAGCCGCCGGACCTGGTCGGGCGGGATGTCGACCGTGGGTATCCGGGCGGTGATGCCCGCGATGTTCACCAGGATGTCGAGGCGCCCGAACCGGCGATGGACCTGCCGGACCGTTCCGCGCACGGCTTCATAGTCGGCCACGTCGCAGGCGTAGGCGGCGGCTTGTCGGCCGAGCGATTCGATCTCGGCGACGCAGGCGGCGCAGCCCTCGGCCGAAAGGTCGATGGCGGCCACGTCCGCGCCGAACGCCGCCAGGCCGACCGCCGCGGCCCTGCCCAAGCCGCGGGCGGCGCCGGTCACCACCGCCGTGCTGCCGGCCAAACCGAAGATCTCACGGTCGTCCATACGCTCACCCGCGCCTGGAGTAGAACACCAGGCGGCTGTCCGGCGCCCGCTCCATCGCCACGTCCAGCCCGGTCTGCGTCAATTGGCTTCCTTCGGCGGTCCACTTCCGGGCGGAGTCGGCGTCCTCGAGGTCGTAGACGCCCCGCGGGTCGAGCCCGCCCAGGCGGAAGACGGCCGAGACGAACGGGCTGTCCTTCCTGCGGAACGCCAGCACGATGCCCCCGCCCATGTCGGGCCTGTCCATCTGGTAGGCCAGCCAGTCCCTGCTCGAGGCCGAGCAGGAGGTCAGCGGGTAGAAGTCGCCCTTGTAGTAGTCTCGTGCGCGCCGGTACTGGGCGATCATTCTGCGGTGCCACTCGACGGGGTAATCGTCGGCGGGCGCGGTTGGGGCGTCGCCGAATCCGCAGGCGTGAAACAGGCTGAACGGGATCCCGCCGCTCCAACTGCTGCGGAAGTTGTACGTGTCGCCCGGCCGGGCGGGCGCGGCCCCGCCCACCAGCGGAACCCAGTGCGCCAGGCAGTACGCGCCGACCTGGCAGCCGATCGGGTCGGCGTCGGGGTGGCAGTTGTAGTCGGTCCGGTGGAGCACCAGGCTTCGCCCGATGGTCTCCAGGTCGATCCTCGTGCCCCCCCCGCCGCAGTTGTCGATCAACATGCCCGGATGCCGCCGCCGCAGCTCGTCCCAGAAGGCGTAGAAGTTCTCAACGCTTCGGATCTCCGTCATCCCCTGCCTGTCGGGCGGATCCTGCTCGCTCCGGCCGATGGGCGTCCCGCCGTCGTCGCGGAAGTAATCCACGCCGTGCTCGGCGATCAGGTCGCAGATGTAGTCGGTCAGGAACCGCCTCGCCTCGGCGACGGCCATGTTGATCCCGCAAAGGTTGACCTGGCGCCGGTTGAGCCCGATCCCGTTCTTGCCCCACACCCACGGCCTGGAGACCCATTCCGGGTGTTCCTTCACCAGCGGGGAGGAGGCCTCGGCGGTGTAAGGGCTGAACCACAGCAGCAGCTTCATTCCGGCGGCGTGGGCGGCCTCGGCGATCGGCCTGAGGCCTTCCGGGTGGACCATCCGGTTCACGCGCCAGTGCCCGATGTGGTAGGCCCAATCCTCGGTCTGGAAGTTCTGGAATTCCTCGGTCTGGTGGTCCGGCCCGTACCAGCCGGCGTCGATCCAGTAGCAGTCGAAGTCCAGCCCGTTGTCCTTGATGAACCGGATCGTCTTGAGGTGGTTGTGTGTCTTCATGCCGCCCCAGGTGGCGTTGCAGATGGGCGGCTGGACCTCCCGCCCGCCCGGGCGGGGGAGGTGGTGGGCCACAAGGTGCCTTCGCAGCATGTTGTGCGCGCGAACGAGATCGCCCTGCCAGAACAGCAGGAGCACCCGCGGCGTGCGGATGGTCTCGCCGGGTCGGAGCCGAAGGTGCGTCTTCGCCATGCCGCCGCGGACGGCCAGCTCGCCGCTGTCCGCGCGGGCCAGCGTGCATGCCCAGTTGCCGGTCCAGCCGAGGCCGACGATCAGCCCGCCGTCGGCAATCTCCACGTTGAAGAACGGCAGGTACTGAACGGACGACCCGCCGGTCGACGCCAGCCGCACGTCCCTGCCGCGCCGGATGTCCTGGCTCTGGAGCGCGAAGTCGTCGATCCCGCCGTGCGTGCCCAGGGAGTAGTGAATGCGAGGGCGAACGTCGCGCGGGCAGTCCCGCACCACGTCAAGGGCCTGGACGTCCTCGATGATGGGCGTGTCGCTGCCGCCGCTGTTGCGGAACCGCACGACCCACTCGACGGCCGGGGCGCTGGGGTACTCCGTC
>Ga0172362_10002720_pt1 | contig 15299 bp, 10 predicted proteins | sample LakKivs1_kivu2a2_FD_114534 | JGI IMG/M metagenome (GOLD analysis project Ga0172362, IMG submission 114534) | Sediment microbial communities from Lake Kivu, Rwanda - Sediment s1_kivu2a2 | ecosystem: Environmental > Aquatic > Freshwater > Lake > Sediment | place: Rwanda: Western Province, Lake...
CCTTGACTCTCCTGAAACAGGAACGCTCCGCTAAAATCGGCGTCAAATCCAAACGCCTCAAGGCCGGCTGGGACGAAGCATACCTACTGAAAGTCCTGGGAATCTAAGATGCAATCGCCCTGGTTCACGATGTCCGGGGCGCTTCCCATGTCTTACGGCGGAGCCGGTGGACTTTGGGGTAGGAATCGTGGTAGAATCTGGATTCTTCATCTGCTTTCAGTGAAAGGAACGAGAATGGGCGAATCGCCCGCCACCAATCGAACAGAGGACCTGCTGGGGCACCTGCCTGAGGATCTGTTGCACCGAATCCAGGCCGAGGCGCCCGCGGAGGCCGTGCAAGTCCACGCCTGCCACGACCTGGACGATCGAGGGATGTACTGTGAGGGGCACCTGGTTCTGACCGACAAGCGGCTGGGCCACTTCCGCCACCTGGACGGCACGTGGCGCGGCTCCTGGCTGACGACCGCCCAGATCACAGGCTCCGTCATCGTCGAGGGGTTGGGCATGGGCATCCTGCGCCTGGTGTGCGACCAGTCCGTGGTGGGCGAATTCCGTTTTACGCTGCGCCACGCCAAGGAAATGGCCAAGATCCATCGCCGGCTCGAGCGCCGGATCCAGGGCAAGGAGGAGGTCAATGACGAGCCGGAAATGCCCCGCGCGGACGAGAAGAAGATTCGATGCGACAAGTGCGAGCGGGTGATCCCGCCGTGGACCGACGTCTGCCCCGCCTGCCTGTCGCGGCGCAAGGTCCTCAGCCGCCTGATGGATTTTGTCCGCCCCTACCGGTGGCGGGCCGTCGCCGGGATGTTGCTGGCCGTCCTGGTCACGGTGGCGTCCCTGATCCGCCCGGCGCTGACCAAACCCATGCTGGACGACGGCCTGGGCACCGGCGGCGCTCACCAGGCCAACTTCTCCGTGCTTCTGGCGTACATCCTGCTCATGGCGGTCTTGATGGTCATCGCGGCCCTGGCGGGGGGGGTGCGCGAGCGGCTGATGGCCATGATGGGCGCCACGGTCAGCCGGGATATCCGCGACCGCACCTACGCTCACCTGCACAGATTGAGCCTGAGTTTCTTCTCCAAGCGGCCCACGGGATCGCTCATCACCCGGGTCACCAGCGACAGCGAGCGAATCTGGGATTTCCTGGGCTGGACCCTCGTGGAGGTCTTCACGTCGGTGCTGACCATCGTGGGCGTGGGCATAGCCCTGTTCGTGATGAACTGGAGGCTGGCCTGCATCGTCCTCTTGCCGGTGCCCTTGATGTTTTTCTTCACCATCGTCTTCCACAAGATGCTGCACAAGGGATTCGACCGGCTGTTCCACCGCTGGAGCCTGCTGACGGCCGTGGTGGCCGACGCCCTGCCCGGCGTGCGGGTGATCAAGGCTTTCAGCCAGGAGAAGCGAGAGGTCAGCCGCTTCCGCGACCACAACGCCCGCTACTTCGACGATGAAGTGGGCATGATCACCCTGTGGACCCTGTTCGGGCCGGTCATGCAGTTCTGCACGCAACTGGGCTCGCTGCTGGTGTGGATCGTCGGCGGCTGGTGGGCGGTGCGCGACTTCGGCTCGCCCGACCCGGCGATGACCGTCGGGACGCTGATGGCTTTCACCGGCTACATGTGGATGTTCTACGGGCCTATTCACATGGTCAGCCACATGGACCGCATGTTCAACCGGGCCGCCAGTTCCGTCCAGCGGATCTTCGAAATCCTCGACACCGAGCCGGCTATTTTCTCCAAGCACGGCGCCCATGTGAGCGATGGAATCCGGGGGAAGATCGAACTGCGCGACGTGAGTTTCAGTTATGACGGCGTCCGCAAGGTGCTCCAGAACGTCCATCTGACGATCGCCCCGCGTCAGGTGATCGGCCTGGCCGGCCCTTCCGGCGGAGGCAAAACCACGCTGGTGAACCTCTTGTGCCGGTTCTACGACGTCCTGGAGGGCCAGATTCTCATCGACGGCATTGACGTCCGCGACTACGACATCGAGGTCCTTCGCCGCCGCATCGGCGTGGTGCTTCAGGAGCCGTTCCTCTTCCACGGCACGGTGGCCAGGAACATCGCCTACGGCAATCCCAACGCGACGCTGGAGCGGATCATCGTCGCCAGCAAGGCCGCCAACGCCCATGACTTCATCGTCGGCTTCCCCGACGGCTACGATACGCTGATCGGCGAGCGCGGGCACACCCTCTCGGCCGGAGAGCGCCAGCGGATCAGCATCGCCCGCGCGATCCTCACCGACCCCGCCATCCTCATTCTGGACGAGGCCACCAGTTCGGTGGACACCGAGACGGAGAAACTCATCCAGGAGGCCCTGGACCGGCTCATCGCCGACCGCACCACCATCGCCATCGCCCACCGCCTCTCGACCTTGCGGAAGGCCGACCGCCTCGTGGTGCTCGACAGCGGCCGGATCGTCGAGCAGGGCACACACGAGGAGTTGGCCACGAAAGAAGGCGGCGTTTACGCCCGACTGCTTCGCACGCAGAACGAGATGCAGTCCATCATCGCCATCGGCTGAGTTCCCCGCAGGGGCTTCCCGGGCCGTCCGTGTGCCGCCTCGAAGGGCGGCGCCGCAGGAACCGGGCGGCAGGACGCTAGAAGTATTCCGCGAGGTATCGCTGGCTGGCCTTGTCCAGGCGCGTGAGGTCCGCCAGTTCGTAGGTGTTGCCGTCCACATCGCGGAAGAGGGCCCGCGTGGAAGAGAGGACGCGGACATCCTCACGGCTGCGGACCTGAAAGATCACCTCGCCGCGGTCGGTCATCGCCGTGATGGACGTGACGCCGAACTCGCTCTTGCTGGCGACGACCCGCTGAATCCTGGGGCTGAAGACCTTGTCCTGCAATTCCTCCAGGATCAGGGCCCGTTCTTCCGGGGGCACTTCGTCCAGCGTTCTCAGGAGGACGACCTCTTTGCCGCCCTTGTCCCGAATGGAGATGTACTGGTCCGGCAGCGACCAGGGGAAGCAGCGGCACACACGGGCGTCCACCACCGGTTCGGGGCGCCCCTTCAGATGCACCACCATCTGGCCGGTCTCATTCCGGGCGATGCCTTCGATCGTGGCGCCATGGATGGGCATGGCCGCCTCGCCGGCATGGTTTGCGGCGTCCGGTTTGTCTGTCTCCGTCATTGAAGTCTCTGCCCAGCCCGGCCTTTGTTGCAGATCGACTCGATTTTACACCTCCGGCCATCGCTCCGCCAGAACTCTTCCCGCGCGCACGACAAGATCCTCCGCGTCGCCCGCACGATCGCCGGCCTCGACGGCGCTCCGAACGTCACGGTCGCTCATCTGGCCGAGGCGGTGCAGGATCGCCGCCTGAACCGGAACTTGTTTGCGTGAGGCCGGCGCCGGCTCAGGGCTTCCGGGCCCTGGGGCAGGCGGTGACTTCGATCTCGAAGAGGAGATCGGCGCGGCAGATATCGCCGATCATGGTCAGGCAGGGCCAAGGGAACTCGTGGCGACCGTTCGCAAGGAAGTAGTCCCTGACCGCAGGCGTGGCGCCGTAGGCCAATGCCTGAACCACGTCGTCACTGGAGCAGCCCATGTCGCGGAGGACGGCCAGGACGTTATCGACCGCCATGCGAATCTGGCCCTGAGGATCGTTCAGGAAGCACGAGTGGCCGGCGGCGTCGATGGCGGCCGTGCCGGAACAGAAGACCGTTACTCCGCCCGGCGTCTTCGCCAGCGAACATCGGGCAAAGGCCGAGCCGTAGTCGCAGGCCGACCGCTGGTTGCCAGCGGCGGGGAATCGCGCGACGGCATCCTCCCTGCCCCAGGCGGCAAAGAAATCTAGCGCCACACGGCCGCCGCCAGACGGCGACACGCCAATGCCTGTGCTGGCCGGCAGGCGACCCGATGCGCCCATCAAACCCCGCTCCGTGAAGAACCGGGTCCGCGCCTGATTCAGTTCGCCGTACCAGGAATGAATGTCATCCATCCAAACCCAGGTGCGGGCGATATCGAGAAGCGTGCCACCAGCCTGGGCGAGCAGAGCCTCGGCCTTCTCGAACACCAAGCGGGTCTGGTCTGGGCCGCCGTCCCGCTCCGGGGCACACAGTCCGCTGCCGGTCAGATAGCGATAGCCGTCGCACTCGAAGGCGCGGGCCTGAGGACGGCCGCCGCCAGAGCAAAGGACGCCGGGCCCGGCGATGCCGCGGATGGCGTGGACCTGGGCGCCGACAATCTGTCCCTCCGGGCAGCGCGGGGCCAGTAGCGTAGGTTCCACACCGTCGTCGAGATCGCCCAAGGCGGCCGCGCGGACGGCCAGCGCACAGGAGATCGCGTCGGCGGAGGCGAAGAGCCGCTCCTGCACCATCCTGGCGCGGCTCTCGCGCAGCACGCCGACGATCTGGTCGTACATCTCCTCGGCCTGGCGCCGGGTGGTGCCGGCGCCGGGCGTCGCGGTGATGTACCACTCTGCGGCCGCGGGAGATTCGACCAGACGAACGTCGCACGTTCCCGGCGGTTCTTGCGCCGCCGCACGCTTGCATGCCGAGGAAGATCTACTTGTCATTCCCGGCTCCCGCTCCACCGCCCCCCAGTTCCGCCGCCGGTCTCGCGGCCCACTTTTGAGCGATCTCGTCGCCGAGGACCGCCGCCAGTTCCTTGGCGGTCGCGGCGCGCAAGGCCTTGATCTTGGCTGCGGCCTCCGCGCGCGGCATCTGACCTGCGAGCACCTTATCGTAGATGCCCTCGGCCGCCGCAGCCTCGTACTTCGACAGAACCGGCAACGCCTGCTCGACCTTGTTCTGGGGCGCCATGGAATCGAGCAGGAACGCGACCTCCCTGTCCAGGTCGCCGAACAAGGGGCCGAGGATGCCTACCGCCGTCTTGACCTGCTCGGGCGTCAGGCGGGCGTTCAGGACGGCCCGCATCGCTTTTGCGTTGTCGGCCAGGAGCGTCCGGACCTTGGCCGCATCACCGGAAGCCGTTGCGCCCCGCAGACGAGCCAGACCCGCCTGCCGCTCCCTGACATAGGCCGAGACGAACGGGTCGCTCTGGTCTGCCGTCACGCCGGCTTCCCTGGCCACATACTTTGCCAGGAGGGTGGCGGCCTGCCTCACGCCGCCGGGCCGAACGGCCACCATCAGGTCCTGCGCTGGAACGAGGTGATGATAGGCGAAGGCCTGCATCATGTCCTCCGCCGGGACGACCGGCCGGACCACCTCTTTCCCCTGGATCGTCGCGCGGCCTTCGAGGCGCAGCGTGAGAAGTTCCTTGGGAGGCATCGGCCGGACCGTCAGCGTGATCTGGACCTGGTCCTTGTCCGCCGGCACACGGTTGGGGCTCAAGGCGAACGCGGCCGGCGCCCCCACCAGATGAAGCGAGATCTCCCCGGAAAACCCGTCCCGGCGGAGAGCGTACACGGTGAAAGGAGGGCTCGCGCCGCCGCGGACGGTAAGGCCGGACGGCGCCAGCCGCAACTCGAAGTCCGGCCGCGGCGGACTGAGACGAAGCCGATAGGCGTACTCCGGGCCGCCCTTGTGCTGGGCATCACCCAGGTGCACGTCATAGGCGCCATCGGCCGGCAACGTGGCGCGAAGCCACGAATCCGCGTGGTGCGTGTTCAGGCCCGAACCTTTGTCCTCGTGATCATCATTGAAGGCCAGTGGCTTGCCGGCGGCGTCGGTCATTTGGAGCACCGAATCCAGCGGCGAGTTCAGCCGCCGCGCATAGACTTCCGCGACCACGACGTCGCCGGCATGCCCTTCGAAGCGGAACACGTCCCGGTCGCCCGGCGAGGCGATGCGGCCATTGACAATGATCGGCAGGGTGACCGGCTGGGCGCTGGCCGGCGGGTCGTTGGGTTCCCGCTCCAGGGCTTCCGGCAACGTGTCCGCTGCAAAGGGCACGCGGTTGGACACTTCGTCCGCCTTGCTCCCGGGAAGCAGGTAGATGCCCGGCGCCTTGTCCTTGGCATCTATCGAGGTCTTGGCCTCCGGGAGGTTCCAGCCTTGCACTTCAACAGCGGTGGACGCGCCGGCTGGACCGCCCAGCGGGAAGATGCCCGTCACCAACGGCAGTTCGCCTACGGAGATGCGGTAGACGAAATCCTCGCGGCCGCGATAGATCGCATCCTTGATCTCGATGGCGTACTCGCCGTCTTGGGGAATCCGGTCATAGAGAACCGGATCGGGATTGAAACGGAAATCGTCGTCGTAGGCCAGTTCGTGGCCCTTGGCATCGTAAAGCGTCAGCGTGGCCTGGAACCAGCCGGGAACGGCGTCGGCAAGATACGGAATCAGTTCCCGCGCGCTCGCGGCCACCACCAACCGCTGGCCCTGCCGCGCCTGGAACCGGTACCGGTCCACCCCGCCGGCCATGATCTGGCCGTTCACGGTGGCGGGCAGCGTGATGGCCATCTCGCGCCTGGCCGCGCTCTTCGTGGGATCGGGAGCGTGCTTGACCACATTCTGGGAGAACTCGGGCAACCGGCCGATGCAGAACACCAGCGGGTTCGTCAGTCCGTTTGGCGTCCCCAACCGGATCTCGCGGCGGCCGGGCTCCGCATCCGCCGCCACGGTGACCTGAAGCGTAACGATCTCGGCAATGGCCTGACTGGTGGGCCGGCGGACGAACAACGATAGTTGCTTCCGGACGTCGGCGAGCATGGTCTCGTCTTCGGCCGTCCACGTGGGCTTGACAGCGGGCGGGGCGGGAACTGTCGGTGCAGGCGCGGCAGGCTCCGTGGGAGCAGGCTTTGCGGCGGGCGCCGCCGCAGCCGGGGCGGCGCCATCCTTGGCGGGCGCCTTGGGACGCACCGGCATCGGCAACCCCAGGGCCGCCGCCTTCTTGTCCTGCAATTCCATGATCTTATCCCGGAGTTGTCCGGCCTGCTGGGGCGGCATCGGCTTGGCGTAATCGCCCACCGTGGCCTTCACGCCGGAGCCGGAGACATGCACCTCGCTGACGCCGTCCAGGTACTGCCCGCCGGCCGTGACCTGAAACGTCTCACCCTGCCGCCCCCCGGCCGGGTACACGTAGCCGATATGAGGGTTCCGCTGAGCCTGTTGCGGTGTCTGTCTGGCCTGCGGCGCCGGCTTAGCCTGCGGCGGCTGGGCCGGCGGCGCCTGCTCGGCCTTCGCGGCGGGTGCGATCACCAGCAGGATCGCCAGCCCCAGAATCGGTTTCCATTGGGATAGGCTCACAGCGCCTCCGCCCTTTACATGATTTCCTTCAACCGGCCGCCTAGGGTCACGCCTTCGGCAGGCGTGGGGGTCACGCGGACGTCCAGGCCCTGCGGATTGGGCAGTTTCGCATGGGGGTCAATGCCGAGTTTCTCATACACGCTGGCGATGAGGTCGCACGGATACACGGGCCGCTCCTTCACCTCTTCGCCCTTGGCATCCGAGGCGCCGACGACCTGGCCGCCTCGGAATCCGCCGCCGGCCAGGACCGCCGAGAAGACTTTGCCGTAATGGCCGCGCCCGCCGTTCCAGGGCGACTCCCACATGACCTTGGGCGTGCGGCCGAACTCGCCGCTCCACCAGACGATGGTGCTCTCGAGAAGATGGCGGTCGGCCAGGTCCTGGAGCAGCGTCGCGAACCCCTTGTCCATCTCCGGGAGTTTCTGGCGCATGGCCTGGAAGTGCTGCTTGTGCGTGTCCCAGCCCTTGGAGTTGATGGTGACGTACGGGACGCCACGCTCCACCAGCCGCCGCGCCACCAGGCACGCCTGCCCGAACGTGGTGCGACCGTAGCGGTCGCGCAGGTCGTCCTTCTCTTGGGCCAGGTCGAAGACCTTGCCGGCGTCGCCCAGGATCAAGTCATACGCCTGATCTTCGGCCTTGTCCGCGGCGGTCACTTGCGGGTCATTTTGCATGGCGCGCTTGAGCCCGTCGAGCCTGTGAAGCAACTCGCGGCGGTCCTTCTGGCGGTCGGCGGAGAGGCCTTCGGCGACAATGCCTTCCACGGCGAACGGGGTCCTGGCCGGATCGCCGCCCGTGGCAAAGGGCTGGTAGCGCGGCCCCAGGAACCCCGCCTCGGCGAAACGCCCCTGGAGTTCCGTCAGCACGATGTACGGCGGAATCAGGCCGCGGTACCCGGCATCGTAGCCCTTGAAAAGCGAAACGACGGCGCCGACGCCCGGAAAGACCTGCCGCCCGCCTGGCGGCCGGCCCGTCTGGACCATGTACGCCGCCGTCTCGTGGGCGTTGATGCCGTGCGTCATGCTGCGGATGATCGAATAGTTGTCGGCCTGCTGGGCCAGAAGCGGCAGCCACTCGCTGATCCGTATCCCTTTGACATGGGTTTCGATGGGCTTGCCAAACGGGCCGCAGTAATCGTAGCCGGCCTCCGGCTTGGGATCGAAGGTGTCGAGGTGCGACGGGCCGCCCCACAGCCAGATCTGGATGACGGCCTTGGCCTTGCCCTTCGGCGCCGGGGGCGTGGCCGCCGCCGGGTCGGCCGCGCTCAGGCGGCCGGCCAGCAGCAGCCCGGCCGCGCTCGACAGGCCCAGACGCATTGCCTCGCGCCGCGTGATCCCCAGGCCGCCCGAACCTCGCGCGTGGCTCATCTTCTCACCGTGCCTCTCGTCAATGCTCTCCGCCGCGACGGCGCGCGGGACCATTTTCTTCAGTGCCTGAACAAGAACTCATCGCTGTTGATCAGGGCCCAGGCCAGGTCCATCAGGGCCGTGCGCCGGGCCGCGGGCCCCGTCCGCGGATAGGCGGCCACGGTCGTCCACTCCGCCTCGGTCGGGTATCGAGAGAGAATCAGCAGGTACGTCCCGGCGACGACTTCGCGCGGCCCGGCCCCGGACCGGAGGAGGGCCAGGAGCGGCCGGGCCTGCTGCAATTTGCGCTGAATGTGGCTGGAGTTCAAGAGGTGCAGCCGCTGATCGGCCGTCATCTTGTTGTGGCGTTCCGACTCCAGGCCGGTGTCGCGCGGCGGGCGGCCGAACATCTCGAGAAAGGAACTCGTGATGCTCCCGTCCGGCAGGGCGATGGCCCGCTGCCCGTCCGGCAGGTAGGTCAGGGGTTCCGGGATGGCGCTGGTGTACGGCTCGGTCGTGCCGGTGATCTGGCAGAGGGCGTCAATCAGCACCTCGGCCTCCAGCTGTCGGAGCGGGTAGTAAGCGAAGTTCGCCTCGGCCTCGGGCCCCCGGGTCGCGGGGATGGACGACAACTGGTACGTGCGCGAGTTCAGAATCAGCCGGTACAGGTGCTTCAGGTCGTAGTGGCCGACGACCAGTTCCTTCTCCAGGTAGGCCAGCAACTCGGGATTGGCCGGCGGATTGTCGGGCCGGATGTCGTCGGGCTCCTGAATGATGCCGCGCCCCATCAGCCAGGACCAGACACGGTTGGCGATGGGACGCGTAAAGGAAGGGTTCTTCGGGTCAACCAGCCAATGGGTGAAGACCTCGCGCGGGTCCTGGTCCGGGCTTAGCCGCACCGAAGTTCCATCCGGGAAGGCCGCCGCCTGCGGCGCGGCCTTGCCGGGATCGAAGAAGACGATCTCTTCTTTCCACTCGGCCGTTGCCTTGTAGCCGACCTGCGAGAAGAAGGCCGCCAGGCCCGCCCGCCGTTCCTTCGGCCACAGGTCGGCCCGGGTTCCCATAAACGTGAGGGCCACGGCCTGGGCCAGGCCCTGCGGCTCCCGGTTCTGGACGGCCCGGTAGAAGTTGACCTCCGGCACCCGGAAGTTGCTGCCGCTGGCCGTGAGCATCTCGCGGACGAACCGGTCGTACGGCTTGTTCTCCCGGATAGAGGTCCGGATCCAGCGGTGGTACGCCTGGGCCGCGTTGGGCCAGAGGTTGATGGGGAACTCCGCCTTGACCCGCAGGATGTCGCTCCACTTCATCGCCCAGTAATCCGCGAACTCCTCGCGCTCCAGCAGGCGATCAATCAGGGCGCGGCGTTTGCCGGGGTCATTGTCCTTCAGGAAATCCTTCACCTCCTGAGGCGTCGGCAGCGTGCCGATGACGTCCAGGTGCACGCGCCGAACGAAAACGGCGTCCGAGCACGGATCGGCGGGCTGGATGTCCAACTGATTCAACTTGCCGAAAACCAGTTGGTCAATCGGGCTTTCAGACGCCGGGACGTTGCGGCCGCCCGGCGGAGCCACGGAGGGCGTTGGCGCAGCGGGTCCTCCAGCGGCGCTGTGGGCCGCCACGAGAACGATCGCAAGAATCCCCGCTGCCTTCACCCGATTCTCCCAGTCTGCCGCGCCCCGCGGCGCGCGCCACGACCCTCGATGATACGGTGCACCTTCGCGGGAATCAAAGGTTGTCGTGGAAATGTCGTGGAATCCGGCTCGAGGTCGGCCGGGGGAGAAGTTTGGCGGCCGGCATCAGACTCTCGCCGCCCGTTGCCGTGATTGCAGCCAGCGCTGCTCCACCGAGCGGTCCTTGCCATCGAATCACCGCAGGACTTCCCCCCTTCACCCGTAAGAATCGCAACCAGCGGGGATTATTGCCGCAATCCTACGCGTACAGAAAATCAGGGGCGGGCTATGGGGTTGTGGAATGAGCGGTTCGAATCGCGGCACGGCAAAGAGAACCGACTCAACCTGTTTTTCAGGCGGGCAAGACGCCCGCCGCGCGAAGTGCTATGGTTAACCGTTAACTGCTATAACGTGCGAGAGCGTTCGGACGGCGGCCGTGAAACGATGGCCACTACCTTTTCGAGCCGCCGGATGGTAGGATCGGCTGGACGTTCGGCGGCCGAGAGTTCAACCTGCGGCCAATGCCATCGCGATCCAGGGAGAGTGACCATGGCGGGGATGACCGGCAAGGAACGCATCGCGCGGATCCTCAAGCGCCGGCCGGTGGACCGCATCGGCGCATTCGAGAGTTTTTGGGGCGGCACGCAGGAGGCTTGGACCGAACAGGGCCGCCTGGTCAAGGGCGAGTCGCTCGAAGACCATTTCGGCTACGATCTCCGGATGGACTGGTGTTTCAACGCCGTCGCCAACCTCGACTTCAAGGAGCAGGTCGTCGAGGAGACCGACGAGCACCAACTGGTTCGAAACGGCAACGGGGCCGTCCTCCGCTGGTGGAAGGCCAGGGACGGCACGCCCGAGCACGTGGACTTCCTCGTCAAGGATCGGGCCACCTGGGTAGAACACGCCCGCCCGCATCTCCTGAACTCAGCCAACTACCGCCGCCGCATCCACTTCGATAGTTATCGGAGCAAGCGCGCCGACGCCAGCGCCAGGAACCTTTTCTTCTGCTGGTCCGGCATCAACGTCTTCGAGTTGATGCACCCGCTCTGCGGCCACGTGAACATGCTCATGGGCATGGCCCTCGACCCCGACTGGGTCAAGGACATGTGCACGGTTTACAGCGACCTCACGATCCACCTGATGGAAATCCTCTTTGCCGAGGTGGGGCTGCCCGACGGCGTCTTCTTCTACGAGGACATGGGGTTCAAGGAGCGGCCGTTCATGTCGCCGGCGATGTACAAGGACATCGTCTGGCCGGCGCACAAGCGGACCTTCGACTATGCCCACTCCAAGGGCCTCCCGGTCATCGTCCACTCGTGCGGGTTCGTCGAACCGCTCGTGCCTGGGCTCATCGAAGCCGGCATGGACTGCCTCCAGGCGATCGAGGTCAAGGCGGGCATGGACCTCCTGCGCCTCAAGAAGAACTTCGGCGACCGGATCGCCCTGTTCGGCGGCATGGACATCCGTACGCTCGAATCAAACGACACCAAGGTGGTCGAGGCCGAACTCGTGCGGAAACTCCCCGCCGCCATGGCCGGCAGCGGCTACATTCTGCACACCGACCACAGCGTCTCCCCGCGGGTCCATTACGAGACGTACCGGTACTTTCTCGATCGCGGCCGCCAGATCGGGACCTACTGAGTTGGCCACATGCATCGTGCGTCAAGCGGGGGTCGCCGGCCGCAGGGGCGATGGCTCGTGAAACGCTTCGACTTCGCCGTCATCGGAGGTGGACCGGCCGGCGCGTCGGCCGCCAGGCGTCTGGCCCTCGCCGGCGCCTCGGTCGCACTCTTCGAGCGTCGCGCCATGCCGCGCTTCAAGGCCTGCGGCGGGGCCCTCTCGCGCCAGGCCATGGCCTGGCTCGACTTTCCGGTGCCCGACCGCCTCATCAACCGCGAGATCTTCGGCATCCGGGTCCACGTCGGCGGGGCCGTCATCGAGGCGCGCGAGGCCCAGCGCGTCGCCGTCCTCGTCAGCCGCGCGCCGTTCGACCATTACCTCGTCTCCCAAGCCGAGGAGGCCGGCGCCGCGGTCTTCTGGCTCAACGTGAATTCCATTGAGGTGCGTTCGGACGGAGTGACGCTGGCGACGCTCGACGGTCCGTGGGCGGTCCGATGTGTCCTTATCTGCGAGGGCGCGAACCGCCGGCTCGGCCTCGCGGTCGCCGGACGCGACCCGCCCAACGGACGCGGCTTTTGCCTCCAGGCCGAGATCCCTGTGACCGATCCCGATCCGTACGCCGACCTGGGCGGACTCCTGGATATCTACTTCGCCGCAGTCGGCTACGGATACGGCTGGGTCTTCCATCACGGGTCGCACTATAACGTGGGCGTCGGGAGCCTGTGTTCGATGTTCGATGCGCCGCGGGAGACCTTCCGCCGATTTGTGGCGGCGCGCGGCCTGGTGCTGGACGGCGCCCGGACCTGGGGCCACTTCCTCCCGTCCGGCGGCCTCGCGCGACGCGTGGCCGGGGACCGCGTGCTTCTGGCCGGCGATGCGGCCGGATTCGTGGACCCGTTTCAGGGCGAAGGTCTGGCCTATGCGATCCGGTCCGGCCAACTGGCGGCCGAGGCCGCTCTCGACGCGGCGCGCGCCAACGACTTCTCACGGGCCAGCCTTGCGACCTACGAGGACGCGTGCGATCGGGCGTTCGGCCGGAACCTGGTCTATTCGCGGCGGCTGATGCGGTTCATGCACGGGTGGCCGTCGGTGTTCATTGACGGCGTGGCGACCGAGCCGCCCGTGGTCCGCCGGTTCCTTGAAATCGCCGCCGGCCGGTTATCCTACCGCCGGTTCCTGGGATGGATGTTGCCGCGGGCCCCGTGGTTCTGGCTTCGCTCGCGGCTGACCGCACGGCAGCGCAGCGCGGTTAAGTTTGGGTAAGAGCGCGGCGGGTCTCTGACCTGCCGCGCTCGATAGCGGGATTGTTTTCCTGCGCGGTGGGTCGGAGACCCACCGCGTAAACCCTGTGCGTAGCCGATCTTAAAGGGCGCGCGAGCGCGGGAGACGCCATGAGATTCCTCACGGTTTTTGCCTTGGCCGCCGCCACTCTTGCGTCGGCCGCCGGAGCCGCTGCGGCCGAGAACTGGCCCCACTGGCGCGGGCCGAACTTCAACGGTTCATCCGCCGAGAAGGGCCTGCCCGAAACGTTCGGGAAGTCCAAGAATGTCGCCTGGACCGCGCCGCTCCCCGGTCCGAGCGCCGCCACGCCCATCGTCTGGGGCGACCGCGTTTTCGTAAGTTCCACCGAGCCGACGACCAAGGGACTCGTGGCGATGTGCCTCCGCGCCGCGGACGGCCGCATCGTCTGGCAAAAACGCCTCGGCGACGACGCCAAGGTTGACCTCAACAACATGGCCTCGCCATCGCCCGTGACGGATGGACGCCGGGCCTATTTCCTCTTCGGGAGCGGCGACCTGGCGGCCCTGGATTTCGACGGCCAATTCGTCTGGTCGCGGAACCTCGTCAAGGATTTCGGCAACCTCGCCCTCAAGTACGGATACAGTTCGAGCCTGCTCCTCCTCGGCGACCAGTCTTCGCCGGCCCAAGCAGCGCCGGCTACGGCCGGCGGAAGCCGGCTCTACGTGGCGGTTCTGCGGCGGCCGAAGCCTTATCGTGGCCAGGCCGGCGCAGACACGCTCGATTCATTCCTCCTGGCGATTGACGCGGCCACCGGAAAGGACGTCTGGAAAGAGGCCCGACCGACCCAGGCCGACGACGAGTCGCACGAGTCCTACGCCACGCCCATCCCCTACGAAAGGCAGGGGCGTCTGGAAATCCTCATGGCCGGCGGTGACGCCGTCACCGCCACCGACCCCGACACCGGAAAAGAGTTGTGGCGACTCCCTTACAACCCTTCGCACAACGGCATGTGGCGGCTCATCCCGTCCGTCGTCACGTTTGAGGACCTCGTGCTGGCCGTAACGCCGCGCGGCAAGGCCCTGATGGCGATCCGGCCCGGCGCAGGCGGCGTTCTGCTCGCCGACCGCATCGCCTGGATCTTCCGCGGCCACACGAGCGACAGCGCCACGCCGCTCCTCTACGACGGCCGGCTCTACGTCCTCGACAGCGACGCCAAGGTGATGACCTGCCTGGACCCGAAAACGGGCCAGGAGCGCTGGCACGGCAGCCTGGGCGGCGCGGCATGGCGGGCTTCGCCGACCGGCGCCGATGGACGCATCTGGTGCCTGAGCGAGGACGGCGAAGTCGCCGTCCTGGCGGCCGGAGACCAGTTCAAGGTCCTCGCGCGCGCGGCGCTAGGCGACGGTCCCGCCCAGGCGTCCATCGCCGTGGCCAACCAGCATCTCTATATCCGCACGGCGTCGCGCCTGACGTGCATCGGCAAGCCGGTGGCCCCAGCGCCTTCGGTGCCGGCGGCGAATAACGTAATGACCGGCTGCCGCCGCCGCTGAAACGCCAGCACCGTTCGGTTGATGTGCCGAAACTGCGCATCCCGGTCTGGGTGGCCGCGGCCTTCCTGGGACTTGCGGTTGCTCTGCAAGGTATACCCGGCATCCCGGAGAACGTCTGCCACGGTGCGGAAACTGATGTCGTGCCCCATCGCGTGGAGTTCAGCGGCCAACTTGCGGACACTCTTGGAAGTCCAGAGCAAGGGAGATTCAGGGTTCCCCGAAACGGTAGGTTCAACCAGGGTCTCCACATCCTGGAGGAGAGAGGCGTCCTTCTCGACAGTCTTCTTACGCCCGCCGCCTGGACGACGGACCCGTCCAATATCCAGCACGTCGCCGGACTTGAGTTCCTTGGTTCCCCTCCAGATGGTGATCTGCGAGACGCCAGTGGCGCGGGATACCAATGCGATCCCGCCCCAACCGATGTCCATTGCTTCTGTGGCGCACCAAAGCCGACGGCTGCGCTCCGTCAGCGATGGGGAGAGGGCGTCGTACTTCACTCGAATCCGTTCGAGTTCCATACCTCCAATATCGGCGACTACTGGCAGATTACATCAGTTATTATTGCACGGCCGCTTAAGGAGTTTTACGCGACGGGCCAGCCCTTTCCAGATGACACGACCTCGCACGTGCTGCGCCTGCTTGCCGACAGGGTCGGCCGCGGCAAGGGGCCCCTGGCCGGGCTTTCCTACGGAGCGGTCCGTCGAAGGTTGGAGAACCTGGCG
>Ga0172362_10002721_pt1 | contig 15297 bp, 11 predicted proteins | sample LakKivs1_kivu2a2_FD_114534 | JGI IMG/M metagenome (GOLD analysis project Ga0172362, IMG submission 114534) | Sediment microbial communities from Lake Kivu, Rwanda - Sediment s1_kivu2a2 | ecosystem: Environmental > Aquatic > Freshwater > Lake > Sediment | place: Rwanda: Western Province, Lake...
ACAAATACCACAAATCCGGTAATAAGTATTCTCATATCATTTTCTTATTAGGTTACAGGTCAGGTTTTGATCCATGTAAGTTACAAAATAATTCAGATATTTAAGGTATTGGAATCAAATTTTAATCTGTAAAATCTGCCGGATCAGTATCTTTTATTGCATTTTTGGTGGAATCAGCTTGTACATCACCGGAGTTACAAGCCTGGCGAGCAGGGTCGAAGTTATCAGTCCGCCGATTATTACCCATGCAAGAGGGCTATAAAGTCCTGACCTGCTGAGAGCTATGGGAAGCAAGCCGCCTATGGCGGTAAATGTTGTAAGAAGAACCGGCAGAAACCTTATTTCCCCGGCCCTGATGATCGCTTCTTTAAGAGGAGTTCCCTCCTTCCTGAGCTGATTTGTAAAATCGACAAGGAGGATCGAGTTTTTTATCTCTATGCCAATAAGTGCCACAAATCCGACAGCCGCGGCAAATGACAGGTCGTACCCTGTAAGCAACAGCATAAGCAGGCCCCCGATTATTCCCAGTGGTATAACTGAAAGAACTATCAGCGTGCTTTTAAATGTCCTGAATTCCAGGATCAGAATAGCAAATATCCCGAAGACGGCTACCAGTATCGCAGTGCCGATACCTCCGAAACTCTCTCTCCTGCTCTCAATCTCACCCGCCGGTATAAACCTGAATCTCTCCGGTAATTTCAGTTTTTCAACTTCAGCGAGGATCTCCTTGGTAAGCTTGTCGGTGTTATAACCTGTCCTGACGCCTGAAGAAACAGTCATCGAACGTTCCTTGTTATAATGCTGGATAAGAGTCGGGGAATTTGCAAAGGCAATTCCTGCAAGCTGTGAAAGAGGGACCTGGGCTCCGGTAAGTGACGAAACATAGATCATTTCCAGCCGGGAATAATCATCCGTACTGTCACGCGGAAGACTGACATTTATGGGGTATTCCATTCCATCAGGATCCCTGAACTTTCCCGCTTCTACCCCTGCAAGGGCAAACCTGATAGTTCTGTCGATATCAGCAGTTGGTATACCCAGCATACCGGCCTTGTCAGAGTTAATTGAAATTTTCAGCTCTGTGAGCGACTGCCCCAGGGGATTTCTTATGTATTTTGTCCCTTCCGAGTTGCTCATTATATCTTCCACCTTCGCTGCATAATATTTAATAGAATCAAGATTATCGCCGACAATCCTCAGGGCAATAGGTGCATCTACCAGCATGCCGTTTTCAAATTCATTGACATAAATCCTTGCATTAACGTATGTATCAAGAGTATCCCTCAGTTCATCAAGAAATGCTGCAAGGTCGGGAACTTTCTGAGGATCTGTTTCGCATATGATCTCACCCAGTGTTGCCTGGGCGCTCTTCTGGAAGGAATTATAGAATATCATTGGATTCCCCTTCCCTATGTTTGACATGAAATATTTCACTTCCTGCCTTCCCTTAAGCACTGACTCCGTGAATCTTACTGCCCTGTCCGTTTCACTTATATTGCTGCCTCTCGGCGTTTCTATCGTTATAAGAAATTGCGGGAGACCTGACTTGGGAAACAAGCTGAAACCTATCAGCCTTATTAAAAACAGGGATGCGAAGAAGAAAACGGCTGCAATCAAGACTGTTGTGAGCGGCCTTGCCAGCGACCACTGAAGCGCTTTCCCGTAAGTGAAATCAATTACTCTGTGCAACCCTCTCAGGATTTTATTCCCCCTCGGATCAGCATTTTCCCTGAAGACATGACTGGCAATGAATGGAATAATTGTCAGAGCCACGAACAAAGAACCGATGACAATGAAAGTAACGGAAGTGGGAAGAGTCCGCATATACTTGCCGGCCATACCGGGAAGGAACATAAGAGGAAGAAATGCAAAAATAAGCGTGGCGGTACAGCCTAAAACTGCCGTTCCTATCTGGTTTGTCGCTTTAACGGCTGCATCAAAAGGTTTTGTTCCTCCTCTCACCCATCGCGAAATGTTCTCCACAACAACAATGGAATCATCAACCAGCAAACCAAGGGAAATTACAGCTCCCACTATGCTCAGCTGGTTGATGCTGAAGCCGACCAGGTACAACCCGGTAATACCTATCATTATTGATAAGGGTATTGATATCATAACTATTCCCGATGCCCTGAAACCAAGCGGGAGGAGAGTGATCAGAACCAGCAGGAAAGCAAACAGGAAATCTTTTTCCAGTCGCCCTAGTTTGTTCTTCACATTCTGAGACTGGTCAAATCCCCTTTCAAGCCTCATACCTGAAGGCAGCTTCTTCTCAAATGAATCATAAACCTGGTAAATCCGGTCGCGGATATTATGAATAATCTGCTTCTCCTTCATGTTGGCGGTGATGAAAATTGCTTTCTCACCATTATATCTCCCGTAATAAACCGGTTCCTCATCGCTCCAGTGAACATCGGCGATGTCTTTCAGGTAAACAACATTCCCTGAATTTGCTCCAACAATGGTTCTTCTGACCTCTTCAATGCTTTCATAGCTTCCGCTGGTTTTTACATTGAATTTCTTAGGACCTGCCTCTATGCTTCCACCGGGTATATTTGCATTCTCGCTCTGAATGGCGCCTATTACCTGGCTCAGGTTTAAATGAAGCTGGGCCATTTTCGGAAGATCGACAGATATCCTCAATTCTTTTTCGGGAAAGGCAAGAGCTTCAGCCTTCCTTACTCCCGGGATGGCCGATAATTCGTCCTCAAGCTCCCTGGCATATTTTCTGAGCTCTTCATAATCAGCATCTTCCGAAACCAGTGCACTCTGGATTATATTGGTGTTGCCTGCCTGGATCTTGAGTGTTTCAATACTGTAAAGATCCTGGGGAAGCGATGATTTGACAGAATTAATCTGTCTAAGTATTTCATCATATTTCTTGTCTGGATCGCTGTAGGGCGGGAATTCCACGATAATGATTGCCACACCGTCTTTTATCTCTGTCTTGATCCTCTCAATATCTTCAAGCTCATTCAGGCTCTTTTCAATTTTATCGACCACAAGCTGTTCCATATCGATCGGTGAGGCGCCGGGATAAACTGCAATCACGGGAAAAATTGATATGGGGAACTCAGGATCTTCAGCCTGGGGAATTTTCAGGAAAGAATATATCCCGAGCGCTATCAGCAGCAGGAATACCACCACTGTGAACTGATAATTCTTAACTGCTGATTCTGAGATTTTCATCTTATTATTATTTGTCCTGCAGTCTTGCGGTCTTGCGGTCTTGCGGTCTTGCAGTTATAAAACTAAATGGAGCCTCTAAAGCCTTTAAAGCCTCTATTCCCTCTACAGCTTCCAACGCCTTTATTCCCTAATTAACCACCTTCACCCTCATCCCATCCTTCAGGTATGCCGCTCCTTCTGATACAATTTCAGTCGTGTCCCCTGAAATTCCTGATATTGCAGCGAAGGAACCGATCATGGAAACAATATTGATACGGGTACGTATTACACTCTCAGATTCGTCAACTATGTAAATATATCCTGTCTCTCCGTCCGCATCGACAATGGCGCCTACAGGGACTTTCAGGACAGTTATCCTTCTGGCAGGAAAGACGTCGACTCCAGCAATAAATCCTGCTGCAAGCCTGTACCCTGAGCCGTTGAGGCTCAGCTCAATTTCATAAGTTCCTGTCAGGGGGTTTGCGATTCCGCCTATCTGTTCCACTTCGGCAGGGAACCTTATCCCGGGATATGCATCAAGGGTAATTATAGCAGAATCGCCCTGGTTAATCCTGACAATATCCCTGTCGGAAAGACCGGATTTCACTTTCCAGCCTTCTCCAGATACTCCAAAAAGGAACACCGGGTAGCCTGCTGAAACAAGCTCATTTTCCTTTACCAGCAGCTTCAGGATTATACCATCACCGGGAGCTTTGATTGTCGAGTGACGCAGATTGAATCGTGCAATTTCCAGGTTTGATTTTGCGACTTCCAGCGCTGTCGAGGCATTCTGATATTGTTCCAGTGTGGCCACTGTATCCTCATAAAGGTTCTTTATACGGTCACGGTCACGCAATGCCTTGTCATATCCGCTGGCTGCAATATTCACATTAGCATTGATTTCGGACAGATTCAGCTTTGCAAGGATATCACCACTCCTGACCTTTTCGCCTTCCATAACATTAATCTCCGAGACAATTCCACCGGCTTTGAACGAAAGCTTCATTTCGTCGCTTGCAGCAAGTATCCCGCTTGAATGAATTGGGATGCTGATGGTTTCGGGAATGACAATGACAGTTTTGACCCGTGTTGCTTCTTCCTTTGCAGGAGCCGGCGGCTCATTCCTGCATCCGGAGAAGATCATAAAAGTTATAAAAATAATGACATTTACAATTTTCATAAGTTAATCAGATTTCTGTTCGAAGTCCTGTTGTTAAGGATATGTAGAAGGCTATTCTTTTTATTTACCCCTAAATCCCCCAAGGGGGACTTATTATAAAACAACTTCCCTTGGGCTTGCACCGAGCGAAGCCTCGGCGGTGTTGGAGGTAAGTTTTCAAGTAGACTATTCATTTATTACCGGTATAATTTATTGCAGCAGCTTTTTCAAACTCGGCAAATGCCGACAGGTATCTGAATCTCGAAATGATAAGGTTCTCTTCAGATTGTGTCAGGTTAGCCCGGGCATCAATGAATTCTATCATGTTTGCCTGGCCTTCGCCGTACTTCTTTTCAACTATCCTGAAACTCTCCCTTGCGTTTTTCAGCCTGCTCTCTGCCGATACGATGCCTTTCTCAGAAGATGAGATCTCTTCAAGCGCAGCCGTTATCTGGAGCTCGATCTGCTTTTTGGCCTCCTCAAGTTTCTGTTCGGCCATTTCCTTCTGATGAAGTGCCTGGTTTATCCTGGCCTTGTTCCTGAAGCCCTCAAACAATGTCCACGAAAGTACTGCAGAAGCCAACATGTAATCATTGTCACTGTTGAACTTGTACTCCTCGCCCTGGAATCCGTAATCAGCAACCACAATCAGGTTCGGCAGCTTTCCCGACTGCTGCAATTTCAGATGCATATCAGAGATATTCTCATAATTCTCAAGCTTCCTGATCTCTTCCCTGTTTGCCAGGGCATTTTCGCGGACACCGGAGGTAACCTGTTCCAGCGCCGGGAAACTGGCCGGTTCCTGCAGTATTATCGAGTCTGATAATGGCCTGTTCAGCAAAAAATTAAAATATGCCCCCGCGATTTTTTCATCCTTCTCGGCATCCCTCAGTTCCTGATCGAACATGTTGAGCTCCGATTCCGACCGGAAAAGATAATCGGCTGTTACTTTATCATTTGCAACCAGCTTCCTGTTTACCCTGACATTCTCAACAAGTAATTTTCTTGTCTCCTTCAGCATTCTTACCAGTGAATTGGCCATGGCAGCATTGTAATAAGCTTTCCTGATCTCTGCAACGAGTTCCCGTTTATACTGATCGAGATCCGCCTCTTCTGCGAGAGATAGTTCTTTCATTATCAATGAATTATAATATATTGAGGGACTGAAAAGTGGCTGAATGACACGTATTTTCGTTTCGTGCTCCCTGGGCCTCAGGAATTTTACCTGCTGGTTATCGATCAGCGGGAACAGGCTTGAAGAGAGAAGTGCATTAAGGGTCGCGTAAACAGGATTAAGAAGATCGCCGATAGGAATGTCGAATACCCGTCCCCCTTCTGCAACGCTGTACCTGGCATTGAAACTTATATTGGGATAAAACAGACTTCTTGCTTCCCTGATGGCTTCAAGGCTTTTCTGATACCCCGACTGTTTCTGCTTAAGAGCAAGATTGTTCTCAAGACCAATGCGGACATAGTCATCAAGCACAGGCTGCCCCCTGAGAAGAGAGGCTAGTAAAATGAAAATTATTATAAATCTGCTTTTCATTTACCCGTCGGATTAAACTGATTCCAGCGCCCTCGCCCTTTCCTGCATATTCATTATTATTGCTTCAAAAAGTCCTTTCACCAGCTCCCTGTCCTGCACAGAAGCCCTTTCATAAAGAGTTTCCGCGAAGGTGAACAGATCCCACATGTAAGACTCATGACCTTTATAGGCCACTTCGCCCTTCCTTGTAAGCTTCAGGATGAATTCCTTTTTATTGTTTGTGTTAAGTTTAACCATCAGGTTCTTTGAAACCAGCTTTGTGACAGTCTGGGATATTGCGCCCTTTGTCACAAACATTTTTTCTGCAAGGCGGGTCATATTTATCTCCTTACTTTTTCCTACTGTTGCAATAGTACGTATCTCCGTAAAATAAAGCCTGTCATTTGTGCCATAATCTATTGGTTTCCTTGCTATTACTGAATAAAGATGAAGAATGGCAAGGAAATGGTCTACCAGAGTCTGAAGTTCCTTGTTCATAATAAAATAGTTTAGGTGCTAAACAAAATTATAAATAGTTTAGGTGCTAAACAAATTTTTTTTGCAGGAATATTAGATTTAATATTGTATTAAAATAGCTTACCGGATTATGAAAAGATCCTTCCTTATTAATCTCCTGGTAACAATAACATTCCTGACCACAATTGCCCAGGGTAACTGGCAAAAAATAACCGATCCCAATGCAGCCTTCCTGGCCGGAAGCTTCAAATCACCACCACCGGAATATGGAATGATCCTCTGGTGGGGATGGGATGGCCCGATGACAGATACAGTTATAAAACGCGATCTGGACAGGATCAAAACCATGGGCTTTAAAGGTGTCATGATTGAAGCCGGTTATGATATGACCGCAAAATATCTGTCGCCTGAATGGGTTGAGCTGGTAAAATCGGCGGTCTCCGAGGCAAAGAAGAGGAAAATGATTGTCTGGATCGAGGATGAAGGCAAATATCCAAGCGGCTTTGCCGGAGGTAAATTCAGCAAGGAAAGACCTGACCTCAAAATGCAGGGGCTTGTAGTTACGGAGAGAATTAATGTAAAAGCAGGTGAAATAGTAAGCCGAAAACTTCCATATTATGCGTTGAGTGCCGCTGCTTTCAATTCTGATAATAAAACAAGCATAATAATTGACATTACATCGGGGGAAATAAACTGGCAGGTCCCGGAAGGTAACTGGCAGATATTTATTGCAGGATTTCGCTTCAGATCATCAGCAACCCGTTCTGTCAATAATCCTGCAAGGGGAAAAGATACTACAGCTTCATTAATGGACTATCTTAATCCGATGGCGACCAGGCAGTTCCTTGAATGGACCCATGAACAGTACAAAAAATACATAGGTGATGAATTCGGCAGAACATTTATGGGATTCATGGGTGACGAACCCGATTTTGCCTATACTCCATGGACTTCGAAAATACCTGATGAATTCAAAGCCAGGAAAGGGTATGATGTCAGGCCATACCTGGCGTCTTTTTTTGTTCCGCAACCTTCAGAAGAAGTAAAAAGGATCAGGGCCGATTACTGGGATACGTGGTCTGATCTCTTCAGGGATAATTTCTTTAAGGTCCAGGCTGACTGGTGCAGGGAAAACAATCTTGATTATATCGTTCATCTTAACCATGAAGACCAGATACCTGCGCTGATAAAATCCTCACGTGATTATTTTAAGAACATGGCCTATGTGGGAATCCCCGGTGTTGATGCAATATGGAGCCAGATATGGATGGATCATGTGGCTGATTACCCTAAACTTGCTTCATCGGCTGCCCACCTGTATGGCAGGCCACGTGCTTTCACTGAAAGCTTTGCAGCATATACATACCGTCCCACGGTTCCCCAGGCAAAGTGGGTGCTCGACTACCAGCATGTCAGAGGTATAAATTCCGTTCAGATAATGTTTATGTCGGCTTCAACCAGAAGATCTCCTGCTGTAAACGCAGCTGTAAAACCAGCTTTGAAGCCGGTTACTGAGACTCCGAGGCGTTCGAGTTTTTTCCAGTCCGATACTTTCCCTCAGGTTGCAGAATATATAAACAGGGCGACATATCTTTTATCGCAGGGCAGGCCTGCAGCACAGACAGGCCTCTATTTCCCGACATTAAGCATGTGGTATGGCGATAATGATTCAAACGCCAGCCTGCTCGATATTTCACGTCAGCTTACGGAACACCAGCTTGATTTTGATTTTATCGATGAACAGGCTTTAAATTCAGTCCTTAAAACAGAATATGGAACCTTTATAAATGCCAGCAACCAGGCATATAAGACAATAATAATTCCTTCAATATCAGTAATTTCCGGCAACTCCCTTGAAAAACTCAGGAGATTCGCTGATTCCGGAGGTAAAGTCATCTGTCTGGGAAAACCGTCTGTCCTTGCTGCATACGATAATTTTCTGAACGCGTCTGAGTATAATGATTTCAGCTGGGCTTCCTGCGAACAATCCGGGAAACTGACTCAGTCCATCTTAGAATCATTACCGGAGCCCGACTTTAAAATTGACAGATCAATTCCTGAAATAAAATACCTGCACAGGAAATGGAAAGATGCCGACTTGTTCTTTATTTTCAATGAAGGAAAGCAAATGCAAACCTTCGATGCAGTTTTGATTAGCAGCGGGAAAACCGAAATATGGGATCCGTTTACCGGAGCAATCACCCCTCTGAAGGAAGTTTCGCAGGATAAAGGAAAGCTCAAAGTTGTTATTACACTGGATGCCTGGGAAACGAAGTTCCTTATTATAAGAAAACAGGACAACTAATTACTGCGGAGGTTTTCTGTCCCTGAATTATTTAGATGCAGGAAAGAGATGAAACTGAATCAGAATATCAGTGGAAAAGATACTTTTTGAACTTCCTGAACAATTCTTCTTCGTCGGTACTTTTCTTAATACCTTCAAGAACGATATCAATCAGGCCATCTATTTTTGAATCGTCGAATCCTACTTCAATGGCAAAGCGCCTGATCATTTTTTTCTCTTTTTCTTTTACCACCTCGTCAGCCGATATCATCTCTGCAAGATTGTAGAAATGTTCAAATTTTTCTTCCAGGCTGTAGGGAGTATGATAATGATGCTCCTTTTCCGTCCTGATGAGCTTCTCTATTTCAGGATCGGTGAGTCCGAATTTCTTTCCTTCCTTATGAAGAAGTTCAAGTTCTTCCTTATTTATCTTCCCGTCTACCCGGGAAATCTGCACCAGGTGAGTAAAGGCGCTTTTATTCACTCTTTTCCCATGGTTTGTTATAAAATCCGCGAAGCTCATATTCAATGAATTTAATGGAGGTTATAAAGTTAAAAAAAATAATATAAATGAAAGATTATTCAGATTCCAGCATTTTCAACCTTTCTGTCCAGAATTCATTGAAGCTTCCTGCCGGCTCCCGGCATAGCCAGACGGTAGTCCCGAACTCCCTGGCATCCGGATCTGAGATACTTCCCACCGCAGTTATTTTCCTGAATACAATCTGAACATCTTCGCCAAGTTCATCATTTATGTAAATAAGGGATGTTATATCAGGATCAAATTTTTCTGGTTTCCAGTAACGGAAACTCTCATGAAAACTGACGGCTTCCGGAAGTCCGTATTTTTTACCTATTATCGTTACAGCTCCGGCCTGCCCGTAATTCTCGCAATAGATGCATGCTGCTTTCTTATCCTGTATCATCTCCCATGCCCGGGCAGTGATTTCTGTCAATTCTTCCCACCCGAGCATATCAGCATAATCCTGGGGCAGAGAGTGTTTTGTGCCATCCTCAAAAGTTCTTCCGAAGTCAGCTCCGGTTCTTGTCTCGACCATGTTGAAGTATTTTATCAACCCCCGCGTCCTGTAAACAGGCAGGCCGAAAGGTAAAAGATAAACTGCAATGGTAATGAGAACTACTGCAAAGACCAGGCGCGTATGCCACTTTGAAAAGAGAGATTCGTAAAACACAGCTCCTGCCGATATAAGAAAAGGGAATATACCCTGGGTATAATAGCTTTTACCCCTCATGATCATCAGGGTTACGATAACTATTACTGCTACCGCGCCAAGAAACCTGAATTTCCTCATTTTCTTATTTAACATAACATAAAACAGACCGGCAATTGTCAGGAAAGATGCTGCTCCCGGCATTAATATCTGTTCCATAAGAAAAGCTGACCTGTCAACATTCACAAGCTGACTTTCCGCGAGGTCGGAAAGATGATTGATGACAGGCAAGCCGTTTGTGATCTGCCAGATGAGGTTTGGCAGAAACACAACAAATCCTGCGGCTATGCCGTACCAGAACATCTTTTTCCGGAATATTGTCCTGTAGTTTGTAAATGGAACAACCAGTAGTATTATTATAAACAATAGTCCTATAAGGTATTTGTTCAGGACTGATAATCCTGCTATTATACCGGGCAGTACCAGGTATTTGTCATTTTCAGAGGTTATGTATTTTATGATCATATAGAATGTCAGTGTCCAGAAAATCAAATCTATATGCACGGGCTGAAAGAGAAAGAAGGTTCTTAACCCGAAAATACTGATCACTATCCCGGTACCGGCAAGTATCATTGCATATTTTCCGCCTCCGAGCTGCCTGGTGAGATCTGAAACCAATATGACCATGAATCCGCTGAGCAATGCCGGGAAAAGTCTGACGGCAAAAAGCGAATAACCAAAAATATCCTGCATCAGCCAGGCTATCCAGCCAATCATAGGGGGAACCGTTGCATAACCTAAACCGGGATGCTGTCCCAGGGAAAAATAGAGAAGCTCATCCCTGTGATATTCAAGGTTACTGATGAAGATGAGATGAAAGACAACATTAGAAAGCGCAATGAATAAAATAATAATGTTGAATTTTATTGGTATTCCTTCTTGCTGCTTCATTATTCCGGGCAGAATTAGATTCTTTCTCAAAGATAAACCGCATTATCCAAATGATATAAATCATAATAACTGATTTTATGGAATAAATAGCTATTATTGAGTGTCAAATCAGAAACCTATAGTACAATTGAATATGAAAATCCACAATCTTTTTTCAATAATTGTAATATCTGCCACATTATCAGGAGTATTATCTATTCCTGCAGTTTCTCAGTCTCAGAAGGAGAATCCGGCGCTTGATGAAAAGGTTAAAAAATTCCTTTCGGAGCATTCACGGCAGTGGTATGATATGAATGTCCCAACCGTTGACGGACAGTTACTGCACGACATAATCCTTAAGAATAATTATAAAAGCGCCCTCGAAATAGGCACCTCAACAGGTCATTCCGGGATCTGGATAGCATGGGCTCTCAGTAAAACAGGCGGCAAACTGATCACGATCGATATTGACGAGGGAAGACACCGGCAGGCTCTTCAGAATTTTAAGGCGGCAGGACTTTCAGAATATATTGATGCCCGGCTGGCAGATGCACATGAACTTGTCAGACAGTTGAAAGGTCCGTTCGATTTTGTTTTCAGCGATGCCGACAAGGAATGGTACAAAAATTATTTTATTGATGTTGATCCGAAACTAAAGGTTGGAGGATGCTTTACAGCACACAATATATATAACAGTTCCTATGGACGTGGTGGAAGGGGCGGTTACGGTGGCCAGGCAGAATTCCTCGATTATGTCAAAAGCCTTAGTAACTACGAGACAACCGTGAACAGCAACGGTGGAGGCGTCTCAGTCAGCTACAAAAAATCCGAAAAATAATACCCCTGTTCATGCAAGAAGAAAAACTTCAGAGAAAGCTCGGACTTTTCCCTGCAACCAATATTGTTATTGCCAATATGATAGGTGCAGGGATTTTTACGACATCCGGATTGCTGATGTCGGGACTTAATGATCCAATTCTGCTGCTTATCCTATGGGCTGTCGGAGGCATAATTGCGCTCTGCGGTGCCATGTCATACGGTGAGCTAGGCGCTGCCATGCCCGGAGCCGGGGGAGAATATCTCTTCCTTTCGAAGCTTTATCACCCCATGTTCGGATTCCTCAGCGGATGGGTTTCATTCATGGTAGGATTCTCCGCACCGATAGCCGCATCTGCGATGGGATTCAGTGAATATTTTTTAAGGGCTCTCCCCGGATTTCCAGGATCTCTCGCTGAAGCAGGAATCCTGAGCGAAGCTGTAACCGGCAAACTAATTTCTGTCACCATTATACTGATCTTCACATTTATACATTACCGCGGAATCAAGACCGGGGCAAGGATTCAGAATGTGCTGACGATACTTAAAGTGCTCCTGATACTTGTCCTTCTCGTAGCCGGATTTCTATCAACAAAAGGTGATACCGCCAATTTTACCCGCGAGAAAATTATGAATCCCGGATTTCCCGGATGGCAGACTGTCGGTCTGTCTCTCATGTGGATCATGTTCGCGTACAGCGGATGGAACGCATCAACATACCTTGGTGCTGAAATTAAGAATCCGGTCAGAACCTTGCCAAGGTCACTGCTTTACGGAACCGCGATAGTGATGGTGCTTTACCTGGCAATTAATATTCTTTATGTCTATGGAATAAATCCGGAAGAGATGAAAGGAGTCATCTCGATCGGAGGTCTGGCAATGGGCAATCTTTTCGGGAAATCTGCCGAAGTGCTCTTTTCGCTTCTTATTGCATTTGCTCTTTTTTCTTCCCTGAGTGCCTTCATTATCATAGGTCCGAGAGTATATTATTCCATGGCTAATGACGGACTATTCTTCAGATCCGTGGCAAAAATACACCCGAAATTCGAGGTGCCTTCAAACTCTATTTTACTGCAAGGTCTCATAGCTGTTATTCTTGCAATTTCCGGTTCGTTTGAACAGGTGCTGACATATATGGGCTTCGCACTGGGAATTTTCCCGGTGATGACAGTCCTGGGTGTTTTCAAGTTGCGGAAGAACAACAAGGATAACATTAAGCTGCCCGGTTATCCCGTTACCCAGATCGTTTACATTATTACAGGAATTATGATACTGGTTCTCTCCTTTCTCGAAAGGCCGGCAGAATCGTCTGTTGCTCTCGGGGTTGTGGCCGTTGGGGTCCCGGCATATTTCATATTTAAAAAGACTTCCGGGAAAAATAATTCCTAGAATCTGAGTCAATCTGCGTTATCTGCGGGAAAAACAAAACTTTCCCGCTGATCTCGCTGATTTACGCTGATGTGAGAGTTATTATTTCCCAGATCCCATCCCCGGAGAAAACGATAAAGTAATTCCGAATCTGTAAGGTCCCGTGATATGAGCCTGGTAATCTTTAATATCCCACTGAGGATAAAACAACCCTTCGATTGAATATTCTGCAACAGGTGAAGCAAGATCTGCAAATGCAGTGATCACAACACCATCAGTTATTTTAAAATCGATCCCGCCAAGATAGGTAAGCCCGGGAACATATCCCCTGTCGCCGCCATATGTCTTGTCTTTCTCAGAATTGAAATAATTTGCTTCCCATTCATAGAATCCAAAGGCAAGTCCCAGCCAGGGCTGAAATTTCTTATCACCGAAACTGTACTTCCCGCCCAGCCTGAATCCTGTTCCCTGCATGTCGAAATGAACATCAGTTGGAAGGTCATTTACATACTGGATCTGTGGTGCGCCCGGCTCATCCCAGTGTGTCGCACTCTCGGCAACAGTCCAGATTGACTGAACATCCTTTCCCTGTTCCGCCAGCAGATTGTTGTAATTGTAAGTATTTATATCAAAGAAAATATTTATACTCTTTGATATTTTACGCTGAATTATTACTCCCAATCCATAACTTTTTTCTATTGGTGCTCCGCTGTTTGTAAGTGCTGTCGAAGGCGCCATGCCTCTCGGCAGAGCCAGGTTAAAGCCTATTAATGTTTTATTCTTTTTTCCCCCCTCTTCCTGCCCGTATAGCGTGCTTACGGATAAGAAACCTATCAGCATTATTGTAAAAATTCTATTCATAGTGTGTAATTATATTTATGTTAAATAATTTTTAACGTATATTGTGATACTCTGTTTTGCAGGCTGCAATTATAAAAGAAATACTCTAAACAAATCTGTATTATTTTAAAAATCATAATTTATTTTCCACCCCTGCCGAAAACGGCATTCTAACGCTTTCGGATTCACTCACTCTGCTTATTAATTCTTATTTGTCAGTTATGAAGAAACTACCTGGTTTCTGAAATTGAATCTGTCTTTACACCAGCGGGATTCATCATACTTGGTTTTCCTTCAAGTTGTGCAGCCGCATCTACGCTGAATGTCCCATGTGTTACAATTTCTTCACCCTCAGTCAATCCATCAGTTACTACAAAACTATCCCCAAGCATTGGTCCAAGTTCGATTTCCCTTAATTTAAATACAGGCTCATTTGTGCCGGCTAACTTAATGTATACTATTGATCGTTTACCAGTCCACAGGACAGATGACCTGGGAATAACTATATTGTTCCGATATTCTATCAGGTTTGATGAAACGATCCCTGAAGCAAACATTTCAGGTTTCAGTTTACCTGAAGGATTTGCAACCTCCACCCTTACTTTTGCCACCCTTGTATTCGGATCTATTACAGGATCAATAAACACAATATTTCCTGAAAACTTATTACCCGGTATCGCCTGAATTGAAAACTCCATTCTTTCTCCCTGCCTTAAGAAAGGAAGGTCAGTCTCGTACGCATCAAACAATATCCATACGTTTGAAAGGTCAGCAATCTCAAACAGGACGGTCCCCTGTGAAATGTAATCACCTTTGTTTACTCTCCGGGTAATAACGATTCCTGAGGCGTTTGATAAAATTTCAAAATTATTAATTGCATTACCGGAGCTCTCCAGTGATTCTATTTGATTTTCTGTCAGTTTCCATTGCCGTAGCTTTTCTTTGGAGGCTTCATATATTTCAGGTTGTATTTGTTTGTTTTTTGCTGTTTCCAGTAATTCCTGCTGTGCAGTTACCAGTTCGGGCGAATATAACTCAGCCAGTCTCTGACCTTTTCTGACCTGTTCTCCGGTAAAATTCACGAATAATTGTTCTATTCTGCCCGTTACATGAGAAACCTGGCTTTGAAATAGTCTTTCATCAACCTGTACTTTCCCGTAAAGACGAACCTCCCTGACAGGATCCTGTCGTGAAACCGTTGTTGTAATCACATTTGCCAGCTCCGCAGCTTCTTTTGAAAGATGAATCGCGTCAGGATCGGTTGAGAAAGAGCCGTTCTGCTCAAGAGGAATAAGATCCATCCCGCAAATCGGGCATTTACCGGGTTGAGGCATCCTGATCTGAGGATGCATAGAACAGGTCCAGAAAGTATCCTGAGTGACTTCTGTTCGATTTTCACGTGTTTCATTTGAATCTCCAGACGGATGGAAAAGAATCCAGCCAAGGAATATTCCAAGGGCCAGAAGAAGTCCGTAGTTCACCCACTTATTAGTAAATATTTTTAAAGACTTTAACCTTTTCATTGTACTTCAACTTATTGAATTTTCGAAATTGCCAT
>Ga0172362_10002725_pt1 | contig 15280 bp, 20 predicted proteins | sample LakKivs1_kivu2a2_FD_114534 | JGI IMG/M metagenome (GOLD analysis project Ga0172362, IMG submission 114534) | Sediment microbial communities from Lake Kivu, Rwanda - Sediment s1_kivu2a2 | ecosystem: Environmental > Aquatic > Freshwater > Lake > Sediment | place: Rwanda: Western Province, Lake...
TCAATTTATTATAATAAAATAATTTTACCAAAAATATTTATTAATAATCAATATTTTATCGATTTTATGCTAAAAAATCGTCCAAGCTTTGAAAAGATAGATGATGATAAAATTTTAGTTTTATATTTTTACAAGTATGATAACAAAGTGAAGTATATTGAATTTATCTTAAATAAGGATTACGTATATTTATAACGTTTTTCTGCTATTGCAACAAAAAATACAACTAAGGCTATAATTTGATAATTATTTAATTCCGATAAATGGAATTAAATAATTATTTTTTCCCTTTTAATTTTGATGATAATGATTCTAATTTACTTTCAGTTGATTTTATTTTAACTGGAGCTTTTTCTTTAATTGCAGGTGTTTCAACAGAACCATATATATCTATTTTTTTAGGTTGCAATTTTTTCTCAGTTTTTTCTTTTAAAATTTCATTTATAGGTCGTTTTTCGTAATGAATAGATGGTTTTTCTATTACCTCTTCAATAACAACAGGCTTTTCTGGTAGTTTAGTTATATCAACAATTACATCACAAACACCAGTACCAAATTTGGATAACTTACCAAGCATAATACTTGCTGATACTCCATTTGTTGTTTCCTTTTCACCATACGCACCCGCCTTAAGGAAATTATCCAAACTCTCTTCAAAACTTGCTTTTGCCATTGGGCCGCAATTCTCTTTTTTCATACCATACCGTGAAATTGATATGATACTTCCAGAAAATGTCATCGTATCAACAAGAAGCATAATATGAGAATCATTCACAAAAGTGCCATCGCTAGATACAACAGATGTAAATTCATTAATCAAAAAATTTCTTGCTGCTTCAATACCAAGAGTATCGTAAATTTCCCACATATTATTAGAAATCGTTCTTACCTTGTCAACTTTTGGATGCGCTAATATTTCTTTTAAATTTGAACCTTCCGTGTCAAGAATCCACTCATTTTTTACCTTTTGATAAAAAATATTTTTAATTCCAGTTATACCAAATAACTGAATATTTTTTAACGATTGTAATGCGATTTCTTCTAAATGTGCAAGATACATTTCGTCATCATCATCGTATAGTTCTTCTTCATCTGTTATTTCCGACACATCCACAAATACGCTAATCATACCTTTGTGAACAGGTGAAAATATGCATACCAAATCTGCATATTCACTTGATATCTTACCTGCAATTTTATCTAAAGGTATCCTATAATCAAAAAGCATTTCCGTATTTAGTTGAATATTGATAGACCAATCATATTTTTTAAAATCATCATTATAAATTTCTGAGTAATCTTCATACCAATCTTTCTCTGGTAAATTCTTACCACATTCATAACCAACAATCAGTTCTCCAAATTTGATTTCTTTTATAGAATGATTAACCATTTTTTTTAACTCTTCGATACTCTTATTTGTGTCAGTAAAGTAAACCGTACATGATGGCGCTTTAGGGTCTCTTGTCGCATTCATCAATTCACTAAATCTAGGAACACCCGTAACTACAGTTTTTACAACCAAACCGGTATTGTGAAAAGTATTTAGTGTGTTTTGTGTTTGACGTTCACCGATACTTTGTGCTGTAATTATACCTACACTTTCACCTGCAGCACAAATTGTTGTATGATATTGATGATAAATACTCTCCTTTAATTTTGGAATCATTTCTGGGTATATTGAAACACTCTTTAGTTGTTGTTCAAGTTTAGAATAGTTCTTCTTGACTATTGCCATGGAAATCTCTTCTGGAATACCTTTTGTTGGTTTGATAAAATCCAAAATATACGAAATCTCTTCAGGTGTTAAGTTTCTTTTAACTGACATTTTAATATACTTTTTGTATATTAAAACTAATATAATTCAATTTTAAATGAAATTAATTAAAAACTCAATGTATCCATTTGTGTCATCTCCATCGTTATGTATAAAACTAAAAAATGTATTTACACTCTCACACTCAAACTTGTCTTTTAATTGCCTTGCTGTTTCTGCAATCCAACTCGTTAAATCGTTATTTAACGATTCCCAATCATCTACATTTAAATTTTCTCTTTCATAATTTGCTATAATGTCAACCATTGTTTCAGGTTCATTTTCATTTAATCGTTCTATTGTTTCAACAGAAACAGTCCAATTCAAATTGTTAATAAAGCTAAAAATATGATTAGACGAAAATTGTCTATCCTTAATATAATTATACCAAATATTACGAGAAGTAATTGTGAAATCTGTCATTTTCTTATTTTTTTAATAAATTTATAAAATAAATCAATTTTATAAATGGTATGTCCCGTATGTATTATAGCACCACTCGCTGTCACTAGCGCAGGAGGAACAGGTGCAGCTATATTTTTTAAAAAAAATTGGTTAATAATTGTTTTATCAACAATTGTAAGCATTTATCTAATATATAAATGGATTTACTATAAGAAAAACTGTGGAAATCAATGTAAGATTTAAAAATAAATTATCTTTTATATATTACGCTTTTAACTTTTCCACCTTTTTTATATTTTTCACTTAACCATTCTTGATCAGTTTTAAATATTTGTGAGATATTTGGATTTGTATTTCTGTTTAAAGTCGCAAGTGCATTTAACTTTTTAATTATTGGCAAATATCCCATATCATTTACAGCTTTATTTAAAGCACGATGGCGAGATTGAACACTCATACTTACTACTGAATGGTACCCATAGTTTCCTAGTTCATGTCCAGATACTGGAATACGCACATCAGACCCAATACCTCTTGATTGAATACATGTTGCAGGTATTATCCTTTGAGATATACTAATTACATCTCCTGTACGTGTATGTCGTTTGTGTGTTTTTCTAATGTATCCTGCACGCTTAACCATTCCTTTAGGACATACTAGACCTGATGTTCCAGTTATAATTTCTGCGTAGTTTTCACGTCTTAATTTTTTAATTATAGATGAACGTTTTTTTCCAGTAATGCTACGACTCTTTATGCATCCACCTTTTACTTTTACGCTTTTTCCTGTTTTTGTAGTTCTTGTGTATGGACGTCTGTATATGTAATGTTCTTTACAATCCATTTTATATTAAGAAAATTTTCTAAAAATTTCTTAATATAAATTAATTTATGTCAATTTCAAGTATATTTGGTTGTTCGAATGTATGACCAAAAGGAGTAGCTAGTTTTTCAAACTCACTTAACAAATCAAGAATCTTAGTGTATTCTTCCATATAAACAGGAATTATAGGTAAATTATAATTAATATCAATACGGTTGTAAATACTTTGTCGTATTTCTTTAGTTTTTTCAACATTAACCTTTATAAATCTTTCAAATTGACTATTGTTAATAATTAAATCAAAGTTGTTTATGATAAGCTCAAAGTATTTCTTAGTGTGTCTGATTTTTTCAATAAAATTCTCAGATGATTCAATAAGGTTAATATACATCCTAATAGAAGAAGTGAAATTTGTTAATTGGCTTTCCATTTTTAATAAATTTTTCCTAAAAATATTTATTAAAAATCAATTTATATTGAAAAACTAATCTTTTCTTGGATTTTCGTTAAGAAATCTATTGAATTTAAAAACAAATCTTTTAAACTATTTGGTTTTTTCTCTATTATTTTATTTTGTTTACTTTCTATATTTTCATATGGAAAGTAATTATCTTTTATGGTAATTTTTATTTTATTTATACCTTCATTTTTCTCTTCATTTTTCTCTTCATTTATGCTTTCATTTATGCTTTCATTTATGATTTCATTTATGCCTTCCATTTCAAAAAGTAAAATATCAGAATCGTTTTTAAACCATTGATGTTGTAATAATTGGTTAAATGAGAATCTCTCGTTATAATTTATTTTCATCATATTTTTAAGCAAATCTATAAATGCATCACTAAAAGTAAATGGATAATGAATTTTATTAATTAAAAATTCTCTATAGTTTTCTATTGATTTTGGATTGTTAAATGGATGTTTACCATATGCCACTAAGTAAAATAAAATCCCAAGAGACCATATATCAGATTTGAAACTATAAGGTTGAAAATTAAGCACTTCTGGACTCATAAATAACGGAGTACCACATATTGTAGAATTCATTTGTAATTGGTCCTTTATCATTGAAGAGAATCCAAAATCACATATCTTGACTTCTCCGCCTTTAATAAGTATGTTTTGGGGTTTTATATCACGATGTAGTATATTTTTTGAATGTAAATATTCAAATCCTCTAATTATTTGTAAAAATAAATCTTTAAGTTGATTTTCATCTTTAATTTTACCTATATAATTAGAAATATCTCCATCACAAAATTCAAATATTATAAATAAATGTTTATTTACAAATTCGAAATCTACGAATCTTACTATATTTTTATGATTTACTGATTGTAAAATAAATAATTCGTTATGTATTCTTTTTTTAATGTTATCAGGAAAATCAAAAAAATTAATCTTTTTGATTGCAACATATTCATTTGTTGTTAAATCTAATGCTTTGTATACTTTTGAAAAAGAACCTTGTCCTATTGACCTTTTATGTATCCTATAATTTTTCCATTCTATAAAGTCGTTATTCATCCTCTATATTTATTAAATATTTAATTTTTTATTACATACAGTATTACAATTTATATTTTGATTCATGTTTCTGTTTATTAAACATTGTTTACATTCTTTTGAATCAGGACCATAAAGCAAATCATCTTCATCTCCTTCTGGTACCGAAGATATATAATAATCTATATTATGTCCAACAAGTACCATAGTTAATACTATAATCAATGTGAATAAAACTGCGATTAATAATTTCATTTATTAATGTAAATGAAATTAATTTTTAGTTGATTTTTTAATTATCTCCATAAATTCATCAAATATTTTGATATCATCTTTGAAATTTTGTAATGCATCTAATACAATTACTGGAATATCACATTCATTCATTATCCAGTTTTCGTGGTATTCATGTAATCTTTTAATGTATTCAAACGGAATTGTTGATTCTTCATCTCTATGTCTCTTTTTAATACGTTCATACGCAATTTTTGGATCCAATCTCAAATAAATTATAACATTAGGTTTAACATCAAATTTTTTAGTCAAAAAATCCATCCAATTAAGGTAAATTTTCCATTCAATTTCATTCAATTTTTTATCGTGATATAACATTTTGGCAAATACATTATAATCAGAAAGTACAGATCTTTCTGTAATATTAATTTTACTATCATCATACTCAGTTTCCAGTTTTTGTACACGTGTTAAAAATGCATTGTGTTGAAAAGTATAAGCCCATCTGTCTTGATTTTCATATAACAAACCTAGTATATTGTTATCTACATCTGAGAATTTTTTCAACCAATCTTCTAAAGGTTCTGTAATTGTATTAAATTCTTGGGCATAATATTTTGAAATATTTTCCAAAAACGTAGATTTCCCAACACCAATATTCGCTTCAATTGAAATGGTAAATTTTGACATTTCTTATTATTTAATACAAGAATATTATCATAAAAATCATTTTTAAACCGTTTTAAGAAAATAAATTTAATATTATAAATGGATTTCTATATTCACTTATTTATTTTCCTATCATGGGTATTATATCCTCAAATTAGAGTTAAATTTATTGTACCGTCTATACAATTGTTAAAAAATGTTTATAAAATTACTATGATTTTAATCATATTTTCTTGGCATATCATTAAATTAAAGTATAATCGTTATTTAAGTGGTTACGTTGAAAAATACGTTACGCCTTGTGTTGAAAAATATATTAATCAACATAAAGATTTTAAAATTGTTTCAAAAACAAGACGTTCTGCAACTATTGAATATGCTATCAATGACAAAAAATATAGGTTTATTACTGGCTTAAAACGCGGGCCGTTAAGTATTGTAATGGTAAAGTCTGAAGGTACTGAAGTTACAGAAAAAATTTTACCTTATTTAGGTCCAAATGAAGATTTCCATAATATTCGTTATACACCAGAATATCTTGGATATTCATCATTAGATTTTTATACCATAAGCGGCGAAATACTTAAATTTAATAATGATGAAGAAATTAAGTTAAATTAACATTTATTTACTTTTTAATAAATAAATGTCTAATCGTTTAAAAGTTTTTAGTCAATTCAAAAATTCTCAACAAGTATGGAATGGTTCTCATTTATTAAATCATCCAATAACAACCAATAAACCAAATGACGGAGATTTTATAATATACAATAGTGATAATAGGCAATGGGAATTCGATTCTATTGATAGTGGAATTAGCCCTACAGGACCTACAGGACCTACAGGACCTATGGGATTAAGTGTTACAGGACCTACAGGACCTACTGGTAGTACAGGACCTACTGGACCTACAGGTGTTAGAGGACCTACAGGAAGTGTAGGGTCAATTGGTCCAACAGGACCTACAGGTGCCACGGGACTTACAGGACCTACTGGCCCAATTGGTATTAGAGGTAGTACAGGAGCAACCGGACCAACCGGACCAACAGGAAATACAGGTCCAACTGGTATTAATGCAACAGGGTTAAATAATTACATTTACTTTATTCTAGATGATTGTGCATGGTTTGATCAAAATGACACAAGCACAACATTTTCTATTTCTGTTGAAAAAATAAATGATATAATCAATATAACAATACCAGAATCTACGTTAAATATGACATTTTTACCAAATTTAAATTTAATAAATATATATACTGTACAATCTCCATTTTCTGGTTTATCATCATATTTCCCGCAAAACGTTACTTTTGTTAATAGTGGTTGTATATTGAATGGTTCTCAACAACAATTATTAAATATAGAATTTAACCCAACTAATAATAATAGCATTACAACTTTTGTAAATAATTCAACATTAAATTCAATAACAATTCCACAAATTAATCTATTAATATAATAAATGAGTAATATTTTTTTTAATTATCAAAATGTTTGGAATTGTTCCCATATAAATTCTATAATTACGACAAATGACGAACCCGAGGATGATGAAACTATAAGATATATTGCTGATACTAATTCATGGGAACTCATAAATGTAAATGAATTTTACGGTCCAGAAGGACCCCAAGGTGCAACAGGGACTACTGGAAATAACGGGCTTACGGGCCTCATGGGTCCTACAGGTGATACGGGTCCTACAGGTGATACGGGTCCTACAGGTGATACGGGTCCTACAGGGAATATAGGTCCTACAGGGAATATAGGACCTATTGGTATTACTGGATTTCAAGGTCCTATTGGTATTACTGGATTTCAAGGTCCTATTGGTATTACTGGTCCTAATGGGTTTCAAGGTCCTATTGGAAGTACAGGTATTAGTGGTTACGAAAGTTTAAATTTAGTTGGTGTTTGGAGAATGGGAACAACTACAGTTACAAATGAATTTACTTATACTTTACAAAAATTTAATAACACAATTGTTATAAAAATTCCTCAATCAAATATAATTGATTATCCTTTGAGTGCAGGTATTTTAACGTTATTACAAAGTCCATCTTATACAACATCGCTTATAAGTCCATATGTACCATCTGCAAATACGTTTTTTAATATATGTTTTTCTTCATCTTCAACCTTATTTGGAGTTATAATAGGAAATTCTAATACATATATGCCATATAGTGCAGGAAATTTGCAATTTGGATATACGTTTATTGGTCCTTCTCCGCCTATACTTCCAGATTATAATGTTAATATTTCTTCTTTTACATATATACCTGAAATAACAATAACATGTGCTTATTCTTTTTCTTAAATATAATAAATGGCATCTTTTCCTAATTATAAAAAAGTATGGAATATATCAAGTTTTCAATCAATAAATATCAATACTACTAATTTATTAGATAATGATACACTTATATATTCCAGTTCGGAAAATTCATTTATACCTGTATCAATATACGAATTAGATGGTCCTACAGGACCAACAGGGCCACATGGACCTCAAGGACAAAGTTTACAAGGTGCACAAGGCCCACGTGGTATTATCGGAAGTCAAGGTTCTATTGGTCTAACAGGATTTCAAGGAATTACAGGAATTAGAGGCCCAACGGGTCCAACTGGTATTACGGGTTATGTTGGTCCAACTGGTATTACGGGTTCTAACGGTGTTATTGGTCCTAATGGTTATGTAGGACCTCAAGGTTTTACTGGTCCAATGGGTCTAAGTTTACCTTATTATTCTAGTTCTTCATATGTTGGATATTGGTATATGTTATCAAATGAATCTATTTTACATCATGCTTTAACAGATAACGTTCTAGCTGAACGTTTCGGAAATACTGTATTTATATCAGTTCCTGAATTATTAATAAGTATAACGCCTTCGTCACCCCAAACAATACAATTATCTTCAGGTTCTGGGTTATCAACTATATTTCAAGACCAATATATACCAGATAATGATTTTTATTTTTGGGTTAATTGTTTAACTGTACTTCAGCAAAATCCACCACAACCACAAATATACCCTTGTATTTTTTATGGAAAAAATTCTCTTAAGAAAGGTATAATTGAATTGTTTAATACAGGTTTTACAAATTTCCCTGTTTATAATCCACCGGGAATACAATTATATGGATTTTCATTTACTTGCAGTGTTAATTCTTAATTTAATAACTGTTTGGTTATTAAATTAAACTGGGTTTACTTTTCCTTTTGAAAAACTAGAACAGCTTAATTCATAAGATTTAGCTACGTTATGACCCATAAATCTTAATGCTTCATTTAAATCTTCTAAAAGTACAGTTTTTGTACCTTTTACGTCATTAATAATAACACAATGATTAATGATATCTCTAATGTCTTTTGAAATTTGTTGACGAATTGGATCTATACATTCATCTGAAATGTTTTTAATTCCTGCCTTTCTTGCAATCTTAATAATACTAGGTTTTGTTATTTTAGGAACTTTTGGTTCATTTTGAGTATTTTGTGTTTCTTCATTCATTTTTATATTTTTTTTCATTGTTTTAAATTACTAAATAAATACATTTTTATTTATTTCAATTGTTTCTATTTAATATTTTTTTATATAAAAAAATCATTTATCTTTATTTAAAAAATAAATATAAACTATTAAAATATAATGCCTAGACCTAAAAAAAATCAAATAAACAATACAAAAACTACCCAAAACGTAGAGACTAAAGTAGAAAATACAAAAACTAACGTAGAGACTAACGTAGAGACTAAAGTAGAAAATACAAAAACTAACGTAGAAACTAACGTAGAAACTAACGTAGAAACTAACGTAGAAACTAACGTAGAAAATACAAAAACTAACGTAGAAGACTTAGAACACGTAGAAGACGTAGAAGACGTAGAAGACGTAGAAGACGTAGAACACGTAGAAGACGTAGAAGACGTAGAAGACGTAGAAGACGTAGAAGACGTAGAAGACATAGAAGACGTAGAAGACGTAGAAGACGTAGAAGACGTAGAAGAGAAATCAATTGAAAATGATAATACTAATAATGTCAAGAAAAAACGTGCTTATAATGTTAAAAAACATGGGAGACATTATGATGTATATATTGCAAAAACATTAAAACAAGTAGCACCTGATAATGAACTTACAATTAATGCTAAACAACAGTTAAATTCTGTGTTGATCCATTTGTCACGTATCATTACAAATATTTCTTGGGATTTATCTGATATCAGAAAAAAGAAAACTGTTAGTAGCAAAGAAGTACAAGGAGCTTTTAATATTGTATTTAATGGTAATTTAAGAGATAAATGCATAGAAGAAGGGACACAAGCTATTAATAAGTTTGAAGTAAATATTGACCCTGATAAAACACAGACTCGTCAAGAAAGGGCAGGTATTATTTTTGCACCAAGCGCAACAGAAAAATTTTTACGCAGGTTTGGTAAGTTATTAATAACTTCAGATGCACCTGTGTTTATGGCAGCAGGTCTTGAATATTTTACTGCTGAACTTTTAGAAATTTCAAGTAATATTTCAAGAACAAACGGAAAAGTAAGAATTACTGTTAGAGACTTGGAATTATCTGTTAGAAATGATAAAGAATTAAATTACTTATTTACTAAAAATAAAATTTCATTTATTGGAGGAGGTGTAAATCCATTTATTCATCCAATTTTAATTAAAAACAGTGTTAGTGTAAAAAAGACAAGTAAAAAAGCACCTGGAACTGTAGCAATACGTGATATCAAAAAATATCAAAAAATTAGCAACTGTGTTATCATTCCTAGACTTCCATTCGAAAGGATGATTAAGGATATTGCAATTGATGTTAAAAATAACATTAAAATCAGTAAAGAAGCATTTTTATATATTCAATATTTTATTGAACAAAGATTAATTAATATTTTACAAATGGCTAATAACGTCGCCATTTATTCTGGACGTATCAAATTATTCCCTACAGATATTGAAATTGTTTTATCTGTTATGGAAAACAGAATGCCTTCGTTTTTTAATGTTGAAAATCAAGCAGAAATTAAATTACCAAATGGATTCGTCAAAATAGAAGTAAATAAAGAAGGAGAGATATCTGAATCTGTAGCAAATTAATATTTAAAAGTAGCATAACTTTTAAATAAAATGGCTTCTAGTGAATATAAATATGCTGTTTTAACAGAAACTAATGGAAAACAAATGGAAACATGGTATTTTTTTATTAAATATCAAGGAAATGAAGAAAATCTTAAAAAACTAAAACATCAATTAGATGATGTTGAATCTTACGTTTTAGATGATTTGTCTGTGTTTAGTTTAGACCTAGATAATCTTGTATGTGAACGTACTGCTATTGAGATGATTAAGCTTAATGTTAATGTGTTCATGAACAACAGAATGTTTAATGGAATATTAAAAAATATTGACTTTGAATTCAAAAAGAACGAAAATAATAAAAGAAAACTAGCTAAAATATTCAAATCTATTGGAATTGGTAAAATTGATGAATTTATAGATGATGAATATTTAGAAATTAACGAAGGGTCTAACGAAGGGTCTAACGAAGGGTCTAACGAAGAAAATTGGGAAGATGATGAATCAAGCGGTACTGAATATAATTATGATGATTCAACAACGGAAGAAGAAAATAGCGGCGAATGCGAAAGTGAAAGCGAAAGTGAAAGCGAAAGTGAAAGCGATACATCAACATCATCTACAATTAAAAAACAAGAAAAAAATAAACAAGATAGAACAATTAGAAATAAAATTCTAGAAAATTTTAATAAAAAAAAATAAATTAAATATAATAAATGGTAAAAAGTGTTGGTAGAAGACGCAGTAGCGGAAGTTCACGCGGAAGTGTAAAAAGTTCACGCAGAAGTGGAACTTCAAAAGAATCATCTGATTTATTATCTAATTTATTAACTGTTGTATTAATTGGTGTTATATTATACCTTTTATATAGCATAATGCAAAAGAACAAAGACGATAAAGGTGAAGATAACGGCGGTAACGGCGGTGATAACGGCGGTGATAACGGCGGTGATAACGGCGGTGATAACAACCAAGAACAAAAAGAAAATTATCAGAAATGTTGTTATTAAATAAAAAATATTTTTTATTTAATAATATAAATGAATCAAAATTCTAAGAAACGAGTTAAACAACAATTACAAGCACTACCACGTGGTCAAATTTTGGCTGGTGAAAGATATATTTACCCAGGTGGTAAATTATATTTACAAGCTGGAAAACAGTTTTCTCAAGTTGGTAAAAGTCGTGGTATGAATATTTCAGGAGTAAATCAAGATTTTACATATCCTCAAGGTTATGAACAATTATGGAGACAATATAAACCACAAACTGAAAAATATAATTTATTTAATACTTTACAAACATCGCGTTCAAAAACAATCTCACAGGTAGCAAAACATAAATATAATGAAATAGTTAAAAAATATGACTTAGAAGTAATGACACCGAATGATGTTTTAAAACGTTATCCATCTTACGAATATCAGTATATGGGTAAAATAAATTATGACAAAATAAATATGATTATATCAGAAGAATTAAAAGATTTATCTGATAAAATAGAAGAATTAGATGATGAAGAATTATTTAACTTGGCTAATTATTTGATGCCTTATTCAGTTCCATCACATCCTATACATTATACTGAGTTATTAAGAAACATAAAGTATGGACAGACAGGTAACTTAATTAATTCAATAGTTTATGCAATGTACAGGAAAGCATTAGAAGATTCAGGCGAACCTTATGAATTTGTTGAAATAGGTAGTGAACAGCCAAACTATAATTATAATATGAGAAATCCAAAAGTAAGAAAAGTAAGAAAATCAATTAAAAAATCTAAAAAAATTAGAAAATCTAGATATTAAAAATAATATTAAATAAATATTATTTTTAAAAATTAATCAACTTCTTCAATTTTTGGTTCACTTGTTTTATCTGATTGATATGCTTTGCTAATGATTGGATTAAAAACTGATTCTAATTCCTTAATTTTAGCAACGTAAATATCTTTATCTTCGTTTTGATGATCATCAAGCCAAGTTGTAATTTCTGATACTTTTGATTCTACTGTAGTTTTATCTTGTTCTGAAATTGTCTTTACTTCTCCTAGTGTATTTTTAATAGAATAACACATGTTTTCAAGCTTATTTTTTTCTTCGACACGTTCATATTCTTGTTTATCACGTTCGCTATATTGTTCTGCTTCATTTACCATTTTTTCAATCTGTTCCTTTGTAAACCTACTTTTGTCGTTAGTGATAGTAATTTTATTACTTTTACCAGTTGATTTATCCTTTGCACTTACGTTTAAAATACCATTTGCATCAATATCAAATGATACTTCAATTTGTGGTACACCTCGTGGTGCTGGTGGAATTCCTGTGAGTTCAAAAGTACCAAGCTTATTGTTATCCTTTGTGAATTTTCGTTCACCTTCAAATACTTGAATCAATACACCAGGTTGATTATCAGAATAAGTTGAAAATACTTGTGATTTGTTAGTTGGAATTGTGGTGTTTCTTGAAATAAGTGTAGTCATAATACCACCAGCAGTTTCAAGACCAAGAGACAAAGGAGTTACATCAAGTAATACTAAACCACTTGTTTTTTCACTCTTTTCACCAGATAAAATACTTGCTTGAATAGCTGCGCCATAAGCGACCGCTTCATCAGGATTAATGCTCTTACACAATTCTTTTCCGTTAAAATAATCGCTTAACATCTGTTGAATTTTTGGAATACGCGTTGATCCACCAACAAGCACTACATCAGTAATCTTTGATTTATCAATTTTTCCATCTCTTAGTACACAATCAACAGGGTTAAGCGCACGTTTAAACAAGTCCATACATAGTTCCTCGAATTTTGCACGTGTTAATTGCACATTCAAATCTACACCTTCAAAGAAACTATCAATAGAAATAATAGTAACTGAACTTGAAGATAATACACGTTTAGCTTTTTCAGCTTCTCCCTTAAGTCTAGCAATAGCGCGTTTTGATTCGGATGCATCAAGCTTATTTTTTCTCTTGAATTCTTGGAGACAGTAATTAACGATGCGATTATCAAAATCTTCACCACCAAGATGAACATCTCCATTTGTTGCTAAAACTTCAAAAACTCCGTCTTCAATTGAAAGCAATGAGACGTCGTGGGTCCCACCACCACAGTCAAAAACAATAATATGTTTTTCACCACTTTCTCCGTATTTATCAAGGCCGTATGCAAGTGCCGCTGCTGTTGGTTCGTTGATAATACGTAATACATTTAATCCTGCAATTGCACCTGCATCTTTGGTAGCTTGTCGCTGTGCGTCATTAAAATAAGCAGGTACTGTAATGACAGCATTCTTGACTTGTTTACCTAAAAATGCTTCTGCTGATTGTTTTAGTTTAGTTAAAACCATTGCTGATACTTCTTCTGGATAAAAGTGTTTAACTTCTCCATAAGCATTCACTTCAAAACGTGGTTTATCATGTTCATCACTAATTACTTTAACACCCATGTGTTTAAAGTCATCTTGAACTTCTTTATCACTATACTTTCTTCCAATAAAACGCTTTGCGTCAAATATCGTATTGGTTGGATTTCTACCAATTTGATTTTTAGCAGCTTCTCCAATAAGTCTTTCATTTTCGTCAAACGCAACGTAACTAGGCATCGTTCTGTTTCCTTGGTCATTTGGAATAATTTCCACACGGTCATTCGTCCAAATACCTACACAAGAATAAGTTGTACCTAAATCAATACCAATAGACATTTTTTATTTATAATAAATATTTTTTAAATTGATAAATCATTATTACAAATATAGAAATACCTAAAAATGATGGAAATTGAGTTATTAAATCGTTATTCTCTAGAATTTGATTATGATAATATAAAAGTATATGACAATTTTAAAAAAATAAATTATATCACAAACATTAATAAAAACATTGATTTTAAAAATTTATTAGAAGAATATACGCCAAAATACACGAAAATAAAACAATATTTGATATTGGAAATATATATACATATATTTACATTACAATATGATATTTTTGATTTATCTGTAAAAGTTAAATCACCTTTTTTATATTACATTCATATCAATAAATATTATAATCTTGTTCCCAATAATATAACATCATTGTACTTTGACGCTAAATTAATAAAACAAAAAGATTTAAATGTTATACATGTTTTAAAATGTTTAAAATCATTATATTTAACAAATAAACGTTCTAAAAGTAAAATATATTATGATTTAAATATATTAAAAACAACACAAATAGAAAAATTATATTTTAAAAATTTAATTTTAGATGCTGAAAATTTAAAAATATACCCTCTTAAAAAATTAAAACTTGAAAACTGTGAAATATTTAACATACATTTATTAAATTATTCAAATATAAAATATTTAACAATTATATCATTAAATATTCAAAAAATACCGTATTTACCTTTTTTATTTAAAATAAAAATAATAAACTGTGTTATCAAAAATTTAGAAATACTCGATAAATGCAAGTATTTATACCAAATTTATTTAAGGTAAATAGTAACAAAATCCAGGTCTTGAATTGCTATAAGTTGAACCTTTTGTGCTACAAACTGTCATTTTTAATCCACCATAAATTATCAATAATACAACTATTATACCACCAACTATACCTAAAGTATGACCAGTTGTCCAATTCTCTTTTGTTTCATAGTCGTCATCTTTTGTATGTTTCATATACATTTATATAAATAAATTATTTTTTAGTTTTTTTACTTTTTTTCTATATATATATCATCTAAA
>Ga0172362_10002726_pt1 | contig 15278 bp, 8 predicted proteins | sample LakKivs1_kivu2a2_FD_114534 | JGI IMG/M metagenome (GOLD analysis project Ga0172362, IMG submission 114534) | Sediment microbial communities from Lake Kivu, Rwanda - Sediment s1_kivu2a2 | ecosystem: Environmental > Aquatic > Freshwater > Lake > Sediment | place: Rwanda: Western Province, Lake...
ATAATTCAACAAATAATCGGGGTTCAACCTTATTTAATGTGATTATAAAAAATGAAAGCTCATATGATATTTCTAATTTAAAATGCCATCTTCTTAAGGTCAATTTTAGTGTGGACGGCAAGGTATTTAATAATACTATCAAATCATCGATAGAGTTCTTTGAAGGCGAATATTATTCTATAACAGGAGATAACTCAGGTTTCGATATGATAGATGATTTCGTTTTTAATGAAAGCAATATTTCAAAAAATGGATTTATAGAATTCTTTGATTCTAATCAGAATGTTTTAATTGATAATAAGGATTTTTTCAAAGTTAATATCCCTCCAACACAAGATGAGTATACAATTAATACTTATTTACTCATAATCGGACATGATGATATTTCTTCTCTTAATGAAAATATTACTGGAATAAAATACATAATTAATTGGTATGGGGGCATATATAATCAGGATGAAAATATTTTTCCAAATTCATGATTAAAACAATTAAAAAAATTATTTGATGTAGAAGTCCCAATAGCAGATAATTACTGTATTAATTTTATACTACCCCTCTTCTACTATTCATATGAGTAACTTATTTTTATATGACTAAAAAGACGGCAATCTACAGGAGAAAACATTGTCATAACCACTAGACCACTGGCCCATGCAACAAATATAACATTATTTCAATTTTTATATAACTTTTTTACACATTATAACATTTTAAATGTTATATTTTTGCTTTTATGCATTGAATTTTAAAGTCAGCCTGCTTGCTATTAATACCATGATATAGCTACTGGGTTAAAATGATTTTCATGTCTACCTATTTCATCGTCCCAATAGTTGGATCGATTTTAAGTTAATACTAAATGGTTTCAAGTATGTCTAGATGGAAATCGGAGAAATTGGTATTGTTTGGTTTATCATGTTTCTCTTTATTCTATCATTAATAGATGACGTGTTTGCTTCCATTTTTAGGATTATATCAATGTCTTTTGTTGGGAGATGATGTATCACACCCATCCTTGTATCAAATAAAAGAATAAACGTGTTGTTGACTAAATTGAGCATCTGTTTTCGTATATCCTGTAAAAAGGAGTAGAATTCATTTACTTCCTGTTCTGTAGGTCTGGAGAAATTGATAAACTGCGTAAGAGAATCGATAATGATGATATCAGGATTGGTTTTTTCAATGCCGAAGCGGATAATATCCTCCATTGAATGAATATCTCTTGGTGGTTTATGATAAAAACAAACATCGATATTTTCTTCTGCAGGAAATGCAAACCCGGAAACACAATCGATAAAAAGAATGCGCTTTTGATTAAAAGGTTTTTGTTCTAATGCATGGCGCATATAGTCGTAACTTCTGGTTAATGAAATGTAGAGTATATTGGTAAAATGGTTTGATTTAATTTTATTATAAAAATCTAAACATTGGGTAAATTCCATAGAGTCATGGAGAACAAGAACGATTCCTCTTAGATCCTGTAAAACGTTATCTATTTCATCGTTCATCGAACGCCAATAATTGATTGGTACCTCATTTTCATTCATAGTATTCACGTTAATCTTTCCATTCAGGTTTCTCTCGTATTACTTCGAGTTTTAAAATGGAATCAGCAAATATCGTTGGTAGCTTTTTCATGGAACCCATTTTATCATCATACACTATAATGATAGCATCACGAGTAATCCCCAGAGCATCTTCTTTAATCGATCGTAGGAATATATAGAGTGTGCGAAGTTCGTCATCAGTTGGAACAGTGAAATTGATAAACTGCGAGATAGAATCAACGACAATGATATTTGGATTTGACCATTGGATATTTTTCATAATGAGAGCTTTCATTTCTTCGAGATTTAGCGGTGGTTTTCGATAGACGCAGTCATAGGTATCGGGAAGATCTAAGAGAAAGCCTGAAACACAGTCGACAACAAATAATTTTTTCAATTGTAAAGGATGTTTCTGTAGTGTATGCTTGATATGGCTATAACTGTTAATCAGAGAGATGTAAAGAATTGTCGTCTGCTGATTTCGCCGTAAGTTGTTCAGAAAGTCGATGAGATCTGAAAATTCTATCGAGTTATGGGTCAGTAAAATGAGACCATGAAGAGATTCTAAGGTCGTGTTAATTTCTTTTCGAACCTCCTTCCAATAATTTACTTGAACAACCTTGAGTTCTTCCATATAGATCTCTCCCCACCAACACTATTTTATCGAAGCTTACCTGACGGGATTGAGGAGAACATATTTATGAATGGTATCAATGAGATGATCGAATTCAAATGGTTTGGTAACGTAATCAACAATTCCCCTCTGGATTAATTTCTGTTTCTCTTCTTCAGAGTATCGAACGACAGTAAGAAGAATTATCTTTGGTTTCGTTTTTTTCTCATTGAGTTTTTCTAAAATTTCTCTTGTAGTAAGTCCTGGCATCATGACGTCAAGGGTCACAAGATCTGGTTGAAATCCATCGATTTTACTAAGGAAATCATCACCGTTCTCTGCTGTTTCAGTCTCAAAACCTTCTTTCCGAAGCATAATATTCAACATTTCTCGTAAATCGGTTTCATCATCAACAATCATTATTTTCGTCATGATTTCTCTCCCTTATCCGCTGTTTCTTCTTTCCATATAACTGTTTTATTTCTTAAATCATTTTCTATAATTTTTTTTGTATCTTTCAATCTGAAGATGTCGACGTCCCTGAATTTTCCTTCGAGATCATGAACCGGAATGAGTGGAAGAGTGAACTTAAAGATGCTTCCCTCGCCAGGTAAACCTGAGCTTTCCACCCAGATGTTTCCTCCGTGAGAAAGTACAATACCTCTCGCAATAGAAAGACCAAGCCCTGCGCCACCGAATTTTCGGTCCATTCCAGAGTCTACTTGATAAAAGGTATTAAAAATTTTTGTTTGATGTTCTTTTGGGATACCTCGGCCATGATCCTGGACTTCAATAAGTAGGTTATCTGTCTCTTTTTTTACTCGTACAAGGATGGAGGAGCCATTGGGTGAAAACTTAATTGCATTGTTGATAAGGTTCATAATGACCTGCTTAATGCGTTCTTTATCAATTACTATTGTTGGCAGATTTTCTTCGATATTTGTAGATAATTGAATCTTTTTTGTGTCTGCGAGTGAATGCGTTGTTTCAATTGCTTCTTTTATCATCTGTTGTATATTGGTTGGTTCTGCGATAAATTTCATGGTTCCTGATTCTAATCTGGAGATATCGAGGATATCCTGAATGAGGCTGTCAAGGCGGTTTGTATTCCGTATTATGACGTTAAGGGCTTGTTTTTGTTCCTCGGTAGTTTCACCAAGTTTTTGTTTCATGATCATCTGGACGTATCCTTTAATAGCAGACATAGGTGTACGGAGCTCATGAGAAGTGATATTGAGAAAATCAGATTTGATTTTATCGAGTTTTTTCAACTGGATGTTTTGGAGTTCGATTGTTGTTTGCGTTTCTTTTAGTTTATCAACGGTTCGCTGTAAATCCTCATTGATATTGAGCGTTGCGATTTCGCTATCCTGTAATTTTTTCATCTTTTCATTGAGCTCAGCTGTGCGCTTTTCGACTTTTTTTTCCAGATTTCTTTGAGTTCTCAATAATTCTTCGTTTGTTGTTTGTAATGATTTTCTCATTTTTTCAAAAGACGATGCTAATTGACCAACTTCATCTGTTGAAGTAATATCAACAGCAACACCAAGATTTCCCCCACTGATAGACTCAGTGATTGTAGTCAAGTTATTAATTTGTTTTAAAATTTTCTGTGGAATATAAATACAAAAAACAAGGGTTACAAAAAATATTAATAGTGACATAACAAGTATATTATTTCCAAGTGCTTGTAAAGGAGCAGAGGCTTCCGCATCACTCATCTCAGTGATAAGTAAAACATTCAAGTCAGATAAGTATACATAGGAACCTATTGAAGGTGTATTCGCATAGTTCAAATAACCACTTAGTATCTGAGTATTAGTGGGTTTTTCTGTAAGCCCTTTCTTTATTATATCGGTATAGACTGCTTTTTTAAATAGTGTATTTTCCTCTGTTTTCAAGGGAGTAACAACAAAATTCAAATTATTAATAAGATATGTTTCACCCGTTTCTCCCAGTCCTGTTCTTTCGGACATGATCTCTGAGATTTCTGATATATTCATCCTCCCAGCAAATACCTGGATTGTTTCATTGTTTTCATTTTTCACTGGTGTCGCGATAGTTATCGCGGGTTGTTGTAGTGAGAGATCATAGTAGAAGCTTTGAAGAAATGTATCGCTTTGACCTTGTTTAAAATATTCTTCGTTTGATTTTACTTTTCCTTCTTGCATTGGATCTGTCGAGAGTTGTACCGTTCCGTTGTTATTCAGTATAAAAAACTCAGTGAAATAGGAATTTTCTATCAACCTATCTCTCAAGAATTCCCTTCCATTTTGTGTAGTGTACTGAGATTCAAGTAGGAGATGTGTATACTGATTCCTTAAAGAAATAATATTTTCAATCTTTTCCTTAATAAAATCATCTAGATGATCCGCCTTTAAAGTTGTAACACTTCCTAATTGCGCCTCGATTCTTTCCCTGATTGATTGATTTCCAATTTGCAAAGCGACATATCCAATTGAAGAAATAGTAAGCAACACAAGAATTTCTGAAACGATGACGAGTTTTATTCCAATTTTCATAGGAGATACTCCGTATTTGATAGTTGGATTACTAGGTTATTTTGATTATTCTATGTTCATTTAAGAGGAGCGAAACCATTGAAAAACCATTTGTTAACCCGTAGAATAAATTTTTTCTAGAAATTTCATGGTAAAAACATCATTTGCATTCACTGTTTGTGTAAGGATTCCTTGATCAAGTAATATTTGTGTGGTATCTTCAAAAACGCTTTTTTTCATCCAACCGATATGATCTTCTCCTGTATGAATCAACGGCGAGCTAACCTGGAGCACAAATTTTAAATGATCTGCTTGTGTCGTTGGGTCATACTTCTGCGTGAGTAATGCTGCTGAATCCTGATGTTCAATCGCATTCTCCCATCCAGTAGATGTTGCTCTGATAAATTTTTCAACAAGATCGGAATGATTCGTAATCATATCATCGGTGGTACAGATCAAATCAGCATACCAATTGACACCATACTCATATGGACGTATAACGTTGTATTCTCCAACAATCGCTTGAACAGTATCGCCATCAGTTACCCAACCTGCTTCAACAGCATAGGAACCATTTGCTAGCCATCCGTAATCATATTCTCGTTCGACAATATTGACTGAACTAAGATTTATTCCTTCTTGTTTCAGCATGGCTACCAATGGATACCTCTCAGAATAAGCAACACCAACGGTTTTATTCAATAAATCTTCTGGTTTTGTGATATTCTGTGCTTTTTTTGAGAAATATACCGTTGGCATAAGTCGATAATCAGCAAATATCGCTTTTACAGGTAACCCTTGCTCCCTCGCGAGTAACAAGGTATCTGTTTGTAACAGGACAAAATCATATGTTCCATCGACTAATTTCTGCGCGAGATCTTCATAGTTGTAAGGGGTTAATGTCACGTTTAATCCTTCATTCTTATACAAATCGTTTTGGTCCGCCCAGTATAGACCAGCAAATTGTGCCTCGTGGATCCACGACAATCCAACATGAACATCTTGTAGTTTTGATGGTTTTTCTTGAACACAGCCCGAAAACGACAACAATAGCATACATCCTAGTAATATCAAACCAATCATTATTTTCTTCATTTTTCTCCTCACTAATTTCATTAATTATTGTTTTTATTTTTACATTTTTTCTTAATTTGTTTTATATCTTGGTTTCTCCCCTACCTTTTCACAGAGTTCATTTATCTCTTTTTTTAATTCAACCATCGTTAATTCTCTTCCCACGGTCATGTTTTTGTATCGTTCAAGTTCTTCTATTTTTCTTCTTAGATCATCTTCTGTTTTTTTCCGATTAGTGATGTCACGGAGAATTGCGAGATTCCCAATAATTTCGCCATCTTTAATCAATGGAACTGCATTTATTTCAACAAAACTAATACTCCCGTCAGCTTTTATCATCTCAACATCGTAAGGAGTGATTTCTTTTCCGAGGACTCGCAATGCAAAATTTTTCAGAACAACCATTTTGCTTTTTAAGGAGAATATATGCATAATATCTTTGATATTCTTCCCTAAAAAATCTTTCTTATGGTATCCAAACATTGCAGACGCTTTTTCGTTGATATCTTCTATTTTTCCATCTTTAGATAAGGTAATAATACCATCGTTTGCTGATTCGAATATGGCCCGATATCGTTCTTCTGATTGTTTTATTATTTCTTGTAATTTTTTTTGTTCAGTAATATCGGTATATACACTTAGGAACATGTCACGATTATCGATACTAATTATAGATGTTGATACCAATAATGTTTTTTTTGATTTATCTTTTGTTTGAATCGTTGTTTCAAAATTCTGAGAAATTCCTTTTTTTATGGTTTCAGTGATATTTTCAAGTGCTCTTTTTCGTTCAGATGGATCTGGATATATCTGCATGGTAAAATCATTACTTCTATTTGCTTCCTCTTGATCATACCCTGTAAGTTCACGCATTTTTTCATTAAAAATTTCAAAATATCCGTTTGTATCACTAAGAGTAATACCTTCTTCAATCTTGTCGATTATTTTTTCAAAACGTTTAATTTTTTCTTCAAGTAAAGCAACATTTTTTATTTCAGCATAAACGTTTTGTTGTCCAATGACAGCATCCATAGTTATTCCCATCCAAAGAATGAAATGATATTCATATATAAAATAATGATGTAGAACGTATCGGTCTTGACAGGAGCATTAAAAAAGAAAGAAAAAGTTCGTCAAGAATACCGCCGAGCTCCTCGTCGATTTTCTAGGAGCTTTTTATGGTTTCATAACCACTAGACCACTGGCCCATATCTGTTGTTCAGACCCCGCGCATGGATGTGTGACCCTGCGCTTGGGTAAACAGGACATGGATTCCTGTCTTAAATGTTTTTCAGATCAATCTTATCTAGGGAAATAGGGGTTACGCCCCTATTTCATTCTAGGAGTAAATACGTATTAAATCTACAGTTTAGGTCGTAACTATTTTTTCGATTTTTTTCTCAGTTCTTTTTGAAGATGTGCATATCGCTGTACATGTTCTTGTATAAGCGCCTCATAGGTATCCTTTGAAATTGATCCTTCTTGGTAATATTTTTTCCGTGCCGCATCTTGAAGGGCTTGTATTTCTGCCATTTCCTCTTGAATTGATTTCGATCGTTGTGATGAATAGAATCGAAGAATGAAAAAAATACTGATACTGACAATAATACATACCGCAATAATGGAGAGTAACAATGGAAGAAACGTCGATTGCTGTTCAATAAAAATAAAAATAATCTTTTTTGTGCTTCCAGAGTTTCCGTAGGAGTCCAATGCCTGTATTTCTATCAAATGATTCCCAACGCTCTGGGAAGAAACAGAGATGTTGCCAACATAGGTATCGTTATCGTCACGGTAGAGTGATATTGTTCCATTTGGTGTCACTGCAGAAATCGACCCGGTTTGCATCGTGGTATTATCCAAATATTGGGCTTTCACTCGTAATATGATTGTTGAATGAAGTAGAAACTCTGATGTAACAGGTTCAAGAACCGTTAATTTCAGTGAAGCTGGCTGTACGATGATTGGTAAAGAACTTCCTCCGACCTTTAATGAGCCGCTATCATTTTTTCTACTTTCAACAGTTAAATATAATTCATTTGCTGTCGTGTTGATTGGAAGAGTATACTCATGTTTATAGTTCCCATCAGCATATTCAACAAGGCTGATTGTTTCTAATGAGGGAAGAATAAGGGTTGTGTTTGCATTTTGCACACTAGCTGAATCTTCAGAAACAAACACCGAGATGCAGATGGTATCCCCTCGATGATATATCGCATGATCAGATGGTGAAAAGAAGGTCACAGCATACCGTACGATCGATGACGGTAACGATACTGAAACTTGTTTTGATTGGATTCCTTGATTGCCCTGTGTGTCAACGATCTGTGCGTATATGGTCCATGTTCCCTCAGGGTCTCCATAGGAAATTGGATACGAGTAGTTAAACGAGTTATTTTGAAGATAAGTATAGACCGTACTGCATCCGTTTTGATTTGTAATGGTAATCGAGACATTACCTGATTGTACACTGGTATTTTGTATGGTTGTAGCATTTCCAAAGATGACTATATTTTGACCTTTTAAATAACGACTTGCATTCGTTGATAGCGTCACCACAAGTGTTGATGATATATTTACATACAACCGGATAGAATGAACGATATCATCAGAACGAGCGATAAGGTTATAGGTATAAATTCCCGACTGTGTAATATTTGATGACTGAAACGTAAGATTACATAAAAAAGGAGGTACACCTTGCACTCGCTGCATAGTCACTGATACACCTTCAGGAGTAACATCTATCCATTCTCCCTCAAGAGAAACGGTACCAGCTACACCAGAAGATAGATTGATGTTCATGCCGACCGTAGTGTTTGCACTCGAATTCACTGAGATGATGTCGTTGTGAAGCTGTAACGAAAAATCAAACGATGACGATGCCTCAGATGAAAAACTACAAATTCCAAAAAGAAGCAACATCAAGAATATAGAAATGGCTGTTTTATTTTTCTTCACTGTTCTCCCCACGTTTCCCCGACGGCGATTCCTTTTTTTTCCGCCTGGTTTTTCTTTTCAAAATACGTCTCTTCTTTTCTAACTTTGCTAATTTACTTTCATAATCATGCATCAGAGAATCATAGGTCTCCCGAGAAATTTCCCCTTTTGTGAAATATTCATTTGCCTTATCAGTCTTCAGTTGATTGATTTCTGCTACCTCACGAATGATATTTCGAAGTCTCACAACACGAGAAATCTTCAGAGAACTATACCCAAGAGCAAGAACAATCCCGATGATTAATAACACTGTTACATACCAATAATGTATAAAATAACTAGAAAGCCGTGTTGGGATAATTTCGACAGTGATTTTTTTCAAATCCGCTGGATTGTCATAGACATCAATGCCGGAGACTTGTATATTCCAAGATCCAATGTCTGTCTCCGTCGGTGTATATGTTGCAGAGAAAATCCCATCACCGATTCTTTTAAAAACAAGATTACTACCATTTGTTATCGCAGAAATCATTCCTTCCTCAACAGGAGAGCCATCCGGATAGAGAAGTTGTACCGTGATCGGTATCGTTTCCCCGATTTCATAGTTCTTTCCAGAAGGTTCAAGGATTTCTAACGATAACGTTGTTGGTACAACCGTTATCTGCAAGGAGTTGAAGCCTTCTTTAAACATATCATTTTCTCCAGATTTCCCCTCAACAAATACACTAATGTTCCCAGTCGGACTGTTCACATCAAGTGTATGACCTGCTGAATACGTACCCGGTGAAATCTCAGTTAAAGATACCGTACTTCCATCTGGAGAGAGAACCGTGACCGTTGCCCCTCGTACTTTCTCAGCATTCTCAGCAATATTTACGGTAAATGTGATTACTTCTCCGCGTTTGTAGATCTGACCGGGTAAGGGGCTGAGGATGGTGACGGTATAGGAATGGGAGACTGCGGGTGTGGTGACGGTGAGTGCGAGGGTTGCTGCGGTTGAGGTTGCATGGCCGAGTGAGTCAACAGCGGTGACGGTGATGTTCCATTGTCCTTCGTATTTGTCGAAGCTGATGTAGTATCGTGCTGAGTATGCGCCGTTGGTGATGGTGGATTGTATGGCATCGGTCCAGTTGTGTGTGGAAAACGTTATGGTTGCGGTGCCGCTGGGGACCGGGTTTCCTTCTGGGTCTTTTGCTGTTCCGGTGAGGATGATTTCTTGGCCTTTTTCGTAGGAGTTTCTGTCGGTTTGTATTGTAAGTGAGGATGTGGTGGTGGTTTTGTCTGATTCTATGGTGACGGAGAGGTCTGTTTGGATGCGGATGGTGCAGTAGATCCAGTCGGTAATGCCTCCACCGGTTGCTGTTATTTTGTAGGTGTAATTGCCTTTTGCTGCGTTTGAGTTTGTTGTGATGGTTAATGTTGAGTCGAATGGTGGGACATCTGAGTAGCAGCTGAAAACCATGGTTACTCCGCTTGGGGAGTCATCGATCCATGTGCCACTGAGGTCAACGTTTTCTTTGGATCCATAGAGGAATGTGATGGTGACGATGGAGGTTGCTGAGTCGGATCGTAAAAGTGAAAATGATGTCTGGGTTGCTGACATTTTGAAGATCATGCCAGCGACTTGTACTGTGATGGAGATCGTCTCGGTTTCTGTGAGGCTTGTGGCGGTAAAGCAGCAGGTGAATTCACCGGTTGATGCTCCTCCGCTTGTAACAAAATCAACTGTTGAAGTAAACGAGCCGTTGCCTGTCCATGTGTCTGCGTTGACGGTGATGCCGGTCGGGGTGATTCCTGACCATGTGTAGGTGAGGTTGATGGTTTCGTTTTCCCCGAAGTTTTTTTCTGTTTCAAGGACGGTGGTGCTTGTGCCTCCTCGGAGTATGGTGAGGGAGGTGTAGGTTGCGGTTATGGTGAAGTCAAATATGGTGAGGTTTCTTGTGTCGGAGTATACGCCGGGGTTTCCTGCTTGGTCCCATGCGCGAACTCGCCATTGTACTCGTCCTTCGATGGTGGAGGTGAGGGTGTAGGTTTGGTTGTTTGTTGTGTTTTGGCTGATGAGGTATGTGGTGAAGTTGTCGTCTGAGATTTGGAGTTCGTAGTAGGCGATATCTGAGACGTTGGTGGTGTTGGCGGTATTGTCGGTTGTTTGGTTCCAGGTGAAGGTGTTTTGTTGGGTGTTTGATGTGGAGTGGTTAGCTGGTGTGGATAAATTCGGTGGGTTGGGTGGTGTGTTGTCGATATATTTTGTGGTGCTCCAGTTGGTTTGGGCTACAGGGTTTGTTGCGTTGTCTTCTGCGTATATGGTGATGTTGACTTGATCTTCGCTGTCTGTGGGGACATCCCAGGTGTAGGCCCAGTGTGTGTTGTTGGTTTTCGTCATCGGTGTCGAAGAAACATCGGTGCCGGTGGTGTTGATGGTGATTGTGACGGTGTTTTCGTTGATGCCTGAGAGGTTTTCGGTGAAGTTTGCGTAGATGGTTACGGCGTCTTCGTTGTTGTAGTATGGTTGTGTGTTGTTGTATTCGATGGTGACGGTGGGGTAAGTGTTGTCGATGGTTTTTTCTGTGCTCCAGTTGGTGCCGGTTATGGTGTTGGTTGCGTTATCCTGTGCAGTTATTGAGACATTCACATTGCCGTCACTTCCTGCAGGAACAGTCCAAAGATAATAATAAACAAGGTTGTTGGTTTGTGTCATGGGTGTTGAGGGGATGTCAATGTCGATGGTGTCGATGGTGATGCGGACGGTGTCGGGGTTGATGCCTGAGAGGTCTTCGGTGAAGTTCACCCATAGTTGTACAGGGGTATCAACTTTGTAGAATGGTGCAGTGTTGTTGTATTGGATGGTGCAGGTGGGCGTGGTATGGTCGTATGCGCAGGTGGTATCAGCAGTTCCTGATGTGGTTTCGGTGTTGGTTGCGTTGTCGGTTGCAATACTATAGAATTCGTAGTATCCGGTGTTATTTGACAGGTTGAAACTCCATGACCATGGCAATTCAGTATCTGTTCCTGCTTGGGTCCATTCTTCCCATGTGGTGTTGTCGGTGCTGTAGTGGTAGTAGAGGGTGACGTTTCTGACGCAGCTGGTGGCATCATCCGCGGTTGCTGTGAGAGTTATTGGCGTGGTGGTTTTCCAGTACGTGAAAATCGTGTCAACGGATGATGTGGGTTTGGTATGATCGTATGCGCAGATGGCATCTGCGGTTCCGGTGACTGTCTCAGCATTCGTTGCGTTGTCGGTTGCGATGCTGTAAAACTCATAATACCCTGTGTTGTTCGATAAATTGAAACTCCATGACCAGGGTGTTTCTTCGTCGGTCCCTGCGGAAACCCATCCTCCCCATGAAGTGTTATCAGTACTGTAATGGTAGTAGAGGGTGACGTTTCTGACGCCGCTGGTGGTTGCACTTGCTGTCGCAGTGATGGTGATAGGTGTAGTGGTTTTCCAGTAGGGGAAAATCGTGTCAACATTTGATGTGGGTCTGGAGGAATCATAGCCGCAGGTGGTATCGGTGCCTGTGGTTGTCTCCGTGTTGGTTGCGTTGTCGGTTGCGATGCTGTAGAACTGGTAGTATCCGGTGCCGTTTGCAAATGTTATTACCCGTGACCATGGTATTGCGGTGTCGGTGCCGTTGTTCACCCAGCCGCCGAATGTGATATTGTCGGCGCTGTACCGGTAATAGAAGGTGACGTTTCTGACGCCGCTGGTGGCATCGTTTGCTGTCGCGGTGATGGAAAGCGGTGTTGTCGTACTCCAGTAGGGGGAGATGGTGTCAACTGATGATGCAGGTGCAGTGAAATCATATCCGCAGATTGCATCAGCAGCCCCAGATGATGTCTCGGTGTTTGACACGTTGTCGGTTGCGATGCTGTAGAACTGGTAGTATCCGGTTCCATTTGAGAATGTGATTGTTCGGGTCCAGGGTGATATTGTGTCGGTGCCATTGTTCACCCAGCCATCCCATGTAGTGTTGTCGGTGCTGTATCGGTAGTAGAAGGTCACGTTTTGTATGCCGCTGAGGGTGTCATCTGCTGTGGCGGTGATGGTGATGGGTGTGGTGGTTTTCCAGTACGTAGAAATTGTATCAACAGATGATGTGGGTTTTGTGTTGTCAATATTTTTTTCTGTGTTCCAATGGATTCCGCTGATGGTATTGGTTGCGTTATCTTGTGCAGTGATTGACACGTTGACGTTTCCGTCGCTTCCTACAGGGACGGTCCAGAGATAGTACCAGTGTGTGTTATTGGTTTGTGTCATCGCCGCGTTGTTTACGTCGATGTCGGTGGTGTCGATGGTGATGCGGACGGTGTCGGGGTTGATGCCTGAGAGGTCTTCGGTGAAGTTCACCCATAGTTGTACAGGGGTGTTGACGGTGAGGTAGGTGGCGGTGGTGTTGTATTGGATGGTGCAGGTAGGTGAAGTATGATCGTATCCGCAGATGCTATCGGCAGCTCCTGGTGTGGTTTCGGTGTTTGATGCGTTGTCCGTTGCAATACTATAGAATTCGTAGTATCCGGTGTTATTTGACAGGTTGAAGCTCCATGACCATGAGGTTTGGGTGTCGGTTCCTGCGGAAACCCAGTCACCCCATGAAGTGTTATCGGTACTAAAATGGTAGTAGAGGGTGACGTTGCTGACGCCGCTTGCGGTGTCGGTTGCTGTGGCGGTGATGGTGATTGGTGTGGTGGTTTTCCAGTAGGGGGATATGGTTTCGACATTGGATGTGGGTTTGGTGTTGTCGATGTATTTTGTGGTGCTCCAGTTGGTGCCGGTGATGGTGTTGGTGGCGTTGTCTTTGGCGTAGATGGAGACATTGACATTTCCGTCGCTGCCTGATGGGACGTCCCAGGTGTAGGACCAGTAGGTGTTGTTTATTTTTGTCATGGGTGCTGCGGTGATGTCGGTGCCGGTGGTGTTGATGGTGATTGTGACGGTGGTTTCGTCAATGCCTGATCCGTTTTCGGTGAAGGTGGCGTAGATGGTTACGGTGTCGGCGTCTGAGTAGTAAGTGTTGGGGTTGTTGTAGGTGATGTTGACGGTGGGGCTGGTTTGGTCGCTGAGTTCTTGTGTTCCGAGGGTGTGGAATCCTCCGTTTGTTGCGTTGTTGATGTTGTTGTATTCTGTGAGGATCCAGTTTGCGTTTCGCGCTATGTTTGATATTCTGAATTCATCAATGGATCCTTCCCAATCATAGCCGTTGCTTGATGAGATAGCGAAACTGGTTTTTGTTGGATTTTTATACGTACCACTTCCCCCTAATCCACCATCGATGTACAATTTTGTGTTTCCTGATTCAATGATTGTGGTGTATAAATGCCATTGGCTGACGGTGGCAGGCTGGCTACAAAATGGATTGCTGCCTCCATCCCATGTATTTAAATAAATCATGCCAGTGTAGAAAAAAAGATCAGGACCACCATTACCAGAATTTCCAATACACCAGAGCATATCAGAAAGACTAGATGCTGTTGATTTTCCCCATGCAGAAATGGTTACTGTACTCGGAATATCTATCGTAATATCTATATAATCGTTCGTTCCATCAAAACTAATCGCATTGCTTATTTTCCCAGTTGCACTGTACGTTGCACCAGTTAATGTTCCGGATTTTCCATTGCTTGTCGAATCAAGGATTGTTCCAGATGATTCATTTAAATGCCAGACACCGAGATAATTTCCGTCCCAGACGCCGCTTGTACTTTGCTGGCTACTACAGCCACTATTTCCGTAATACATGTAAATTTGAGTGTCGGAACTACTTGACAGACTTGTCACATTCACCCAAGCAATAAGCTGACCTGTCGCCGAGGTATATTTTTCTATCTGGTGATGTAGTTGATTACCACTGGCATCTGTGAATGCGATATCATTGCCATTTGATTGTGCGCTGTCTCTCAAATCAGTATCTGTTGAGATGTTGATTAACACCGGGAAGTTGGTTTGATCACTAGGGACTTGGCTGTGGGAGAGTGTTATTAACTTTCGGTACCCCCAATCATAATTCCACCACGCTACTGGATCCTGCCATAGCAGAGTAGTGGAGGCAGAGGAACCTGAGCTGGAAAACACCGTGACCGTTGTCGTGTATTCTTTGATGTGTGTATCATGGACGATCCAGTGGCCCTGCCATATTCCGTTATATGGTGTGCCTGAGACTAAGGAAAGGGTGACAAGATCGAAACCATGGTCGTGAGAGAATTTCGCTTGGACGTGTGTAACGTCTGATACATCCAAAGCAGAAACCGATACCGTCATAAGGTCGCCAGGCTGGACTTTTATGGGATATACAAAACTGTCTGTGATGACGGGGGCAGAAAAAATATTTTTACCAGGGATACTGAGTTTCCATACATCACTGTATCCTGAAGACTGACATGTGTAAGGATGAACGTAGTATCCTGTTGGATGATGTTGTGCGGTGCTCGTTTCCCCTGCATTATTGCCAGGTGAAGTAAAATAAGTACAGGAGGATGCAGAAACAAACAATGTAAACAATAACAAAAAACATATCAACATGATAGACGCACTGCTATATCTTTTATCAAGTAAAGTTCTCATTGTATAACCTATTTCCCATTAGTTTTTTTCATGTAACGTAA
>Ga0172362_10002730_pt1 | contig 15273 bp, 6 predicted proteins | sample LakKivs1_kivu2a2_FD_114534 | JGI IMG/M metagenome (GOLD analysis project Ga0172362, IMG submission 114534) | Sediment microbial communities from Lake Kivu, Rwanda - Sediment s1_kivu2a2 | ecosystem: Environmental > Aquatic > Freshwater > Lake > Sediment | place: Rwanda: Western Province, Lake...
GATCCGTCGAGCGAGGTCCGTCTCTCCTGCCAGGGTACGGGCGCGTGCGACTCGACCGCGCGCGACTGCGCGGCGTCGCGCTGGAGCATCATCTCCGACGACGTGCGTCTGCCGGCGAGCTTCTTCCTGCCGCCCGAGGGGCTGCCTTCGACACCGAAGTCCGACCCGGAGATCGTCGTGATCGGCCGCACGTCGGATCCGCCGTCGATCATCACGGGCAACTTCTCGACCACGCAGGGTGCGGCCGCCGCGCGACCGCAGGGTGGCTGTCCGACGGGAGTGGCGTGCTTCGTGCCGTCGCTCGGCAGCTGCGAGGACGTGCGCGGCCGCGTCGTCGAGGCGGCTGGCGTCGGCTGTGGCTGCTTCGTCGAGAACGTGCCGTCGCAGTGCATCGGCTGCGGTGACGGTGCGAGCGGCCAGTGCGGTGGTGCGTGCGACTTCCCGGTCGGCGGCGCGCGAGCGCGCGGCGAGTGCCTGCCGTTCTCGCCCGACAGCAGCGAGTGCGCCTGCTACGCGATCGGCGCCGGCGAGGCGCGGCAGGCGGCACAGGGGTGCGGCGGTCCGTCGGGGGTGGGCTGCGCCGGTGACCGCTGCTGCACCGACGACCCGCGCGACGGCTGCGATCCGCTCGCCTCCGGTGCCGGCTGCTTCGGCATCTGCGTCGCGGTGGAGAACTGCGATCCGTCGCGCGAGCAGTGTGGCGCGTGCCTCGCGACCGGCGGCGGGCAGTTCTGCGGCAACGGCGATCGCGAGGGCAGCGAGGAGTGCGACGGCGGCGACCTCGCCGGCAACACCTGCGAGAGCTTCGGCTTCGGCGGCGGCGGACCGCTCCGCTGCACGTCGACCTGCGGCATCGACACCAGAAACTGCGCCGCGGGCGGCAACAACCCGCCGGTGATCGTCGACGTCAGCCTGCCCTCGGTGATCGACCCGAACGGCGGTCCTGTCGACGGCACGGTGCGCTTCGAGGATCCCGACGGCGACATCGTGCGCGCGATCTTCGAGCCGATCACGGGCAACATCGACGGCGCGAGCTTCGATCCCGACGTGTTCGGCCGGGCGAGCGGCAGCTTCGACTTCTTCGTCGACTGCCGCGGCAACGTCGAGGACTACGAGCTCGCCATCACGCTCGAGGATGAGCAGGGCAACACGAGCGACGTGGAGGTGGTCGAGTTCAGCTGCCAGGCGACTGCCGAGTGCGGCAACGGCGTGCGCGAGGGGAGCGAGACGTGCGACCCGCCGGGATCGTCCGGTGGCTGCGGCTCGGGCTTCCTGTGCACCAACGACTGCTCGGACTGCGTCTCGGCGACCTCGTGCGAGGGCCGCTGCTGCCCGGGCCGCGACGATTTCTGCACGCCGCCCGACGCACCGTGCTTCTGCGACGAGGCCTGCCGCAGCTTCCAGGACTGCTGTCAGGACGTCTCCTTCGCCTGCGGCTTCTGAGGCAAGGCTCCCGGCCGCGCAGCGCGCTCGCCAGGGCGTCTTCGCGGTCGGGGCCTCGCCGATCGGGAGTGCGCATGTCGCCTCCCTCGCGGGGGGAGGAGTACGCCTCTCGCCTCCCTCGCGGGAGAGCCGTAAGTGTCTCGCTTCCCTCGCGGGAGAGCCGTAAGCGTCTCGCTTCCCTCTGCGTCCTCGGGTAGTCCTGTGGTGATGCATGAGAGCACCTTCCTGCCGCGCGTCGTCTCCGGCGTGCTTCTCGCCGTGCTGGCGGCATCGTCCTCCGCCGCGCTCGCGATGGACGTGATCACCCGCGAGGAGCTCAAGGAGATGGCCATCGACTACGGCCGCTACGACCAGCGCTTCGTCACCTGCAAGATGGAGCCGCCGAGCTCGATCAAGGTCGCGTTCCTCAAGTACGCGAAGTCGCGCGGCGCGGGTGAGGGTGAGCTCGACATCCTCGCGAAGGTGTTCGACGAGGGGCGTGCCGAGGTGCGCAACCTGCGCGTCGGCTTCTCGCCCGAGGAGTGCAAGGCGAAGCTCGAGACCCCGAAGGGCAGGGAGATCCTCGGGAACATCGAGGCGTGGGCCAAGCCACCCAATTGAGGCGCGTCCTCGCCGTCGTGACGCTGGTCGCGGGCTGCACGTTGCACGTGGTCGCTCCGGATTCGGGTGCGAGCGCGGCGAGCTGCGGCGGCGCGCGCTCGTGCAGCTGCGGCGACAAGGTGGTCGAGGACTACGTCCTGCCGGCCGACCTCGGTCCGTGCGCGGAGGGCGGCTTGCGGCTCGGCGCGACGGTCACGCTCGACGGCGGCGGACACGTCATTCGCGGCAAGGGGCCGCGCAGCGACAGCGCGGGTCTGCGCATCCCGGTCGAGGCGAGCAACTCGACGGTGCGCGACCTGCGCGTCACGGGCTTCGCGCATGGTGTGCGCCTCGTCGGCGCGCGCGGCGTCCGGCTGACGAACGTCGAGGCGGACGGCAACGGCGACCCCGGCCCGCGCGAGGGCTACGGCATCGATCTCTCGTCGGGGGCGTCGGACAACGTCCTCGAGCGCGTGCACGTGCACGGCAACGCCGACGAAGGCATCCACGTGGGGACCGATGCGGCGCGCAACCGCATCGTCGACTCGCGCATCCGCGACAACTCGCGCGAGAACGTCTACTTCCTCTCCTGCCGCGACAACCGTCTCGAGCGCTCGCAGGTTTCCGGCTCGGGCCGCAGCAACGCCGCGGTGTACGTGAAGTTCGCGAGCGGAACGGTGATCGAGGGCAACACGGTGTCCGACGGGGCGATCCAGATCCGCGGCGGCTCGGGCGGCACGACGCTGGTCGACAACACGCTGTCCGGCGCGGGCGTCCTCCTGCAGTCGCAGAGCGACAAGCGCTTCGGATCCGGCACGCCGTCGGACACGTCCGTGCGCGGCGGGAGCATCACCTCGCCCGACGCCTGCGTGCGCATCGACGCCGCCACCGCCACCTCGGTCGACGACGTGCGCCTGTCGTGCCCGGACGGCATCCGGGTCGCGCGCGGCAGCCGGGTCGCCGTGCGCGAGGGGGGCGGTGCTGCGGTCCCGGTGCGCTGCGCCGATGGCGGCAGGCGCTGCGTCCAGGACGACGCCGCGCGCCGCCGCTGACGGGTCTGCAGCTGGCGGGCCCGATGGCGTTCGCGCGCCGGGACGCGGCGCCCGATCCGCGACCGGACTGCCGATTCCGTAGCCACGACGGGCGGCCTGCGCTACTGTGCGGCTCGTGCAGGCTCCGGGCCGGCAGGGCGAGGTGCGCCCGCACCGGGGAGCTGTCGAGAGCGAGGCGATGCGACTTACGGCGACGGCGGTCTCCGACATCGGGCGGGTGCGGAAGACGAATCAGGATTCGGTCGGCTGCTTCGACGACCTGAGCCTGTTTCTGCTGTCCGACGGCATGGGCGGCCTGCGCGACGGCGAGATCGCGAGCCGGCTCGCGATCGACGTGATCCGCGACAAGGTCGCGCAGGGGACGAACGGCAGCGTCGCCGTCCCGGACGACTCGGGCGTGCTGCGCGCAGCGATCGCGCGCGCGAACGAGAGCATCCTCGCCGAGGGTGAGCAGCGCGGCGACGTGACCGGCGGGCGCTCGCGCATCGGCGCGACCATCGTCGCGCTGCGCCTCTCGCCCGAGGCCGGTCGCGCGGTGTGGGCGCACGTCGGCGACAGCCGGCTGTACCGCTACCGCGACGGCGCGCTCACGCTGCTCACGGCCGACCACACGGTGGCCGGCGCCGCGTACCGCGACGTGGCGGACATCCCGCTCGACCTGCCGCACACCAACATGCTCGTGCAGGCGCTCGGCGTGTCGCGCGACATCGAGCCGACGCTCGGCGCGGACGACGTACGCGCGGGAGACCTCTTCCTGCTGTGCAGCGACGGCGTGTCGGGGCTCGTCGAGCCCGGGGTGATCGCCCGCGAGCTCGCCCGGGACGCGGCGGTCGAAGAGAAGGCCGCGAGCCTCATCCGCCACGCGCTCGACGCGTCCGGACGGGACAACGCGAGCGTCGTGCTCGTGCAGATCCTCGGAGACTGAGCCCCGCGGCATCGACCATGTCCGAAGGCCGCCTCATCAAGAACAAGCTCCGGATCGTGCGCCAGGTGGGGCGCGGCGGGATGGGCTTCGTCTACGAGGCCTTCCACGAGGGCCTGCGCGTCACGCGCGCGATCAAGCAGATCGTCGGTGACCTGCAGGACAACCCGGACATCGAGCGGCGCTTCCTGCACGAGGCGCAGATGATGGCGCGTCTCGAGCACCCGCACATCGTGCGCGTGTTCGACATCGACCAGGAGCCGGGCTTCGGCACCTACCTCCTGATGGAGTTCGTTCGCGGCCGCGACCTGGGCGACGTGCTGCGCCAGGAGGGACGCTTCCCGTACGGGGAGACGCTGCGCATCGGCATCGCGGTCGCCTCGGCGCTCGAGTGCGCGCATCGCGCGGGCCTCGTGCACCGCGACATCAAGCCCGCGAACATCCTGATCGAGGACGGGACGGGTCGCCCGGTCGTCACCGACTTCGGCATCGCCAAGGAGGTCGAGAGCGCGAACGACGAGAACTTCACGCGCACCGGCAGCTTCGTCGGCACGTACCGCTACTCGTCGCGCGAGCAGATCCGCAGCGAGAAGGGCGTGCCGATCGACGGTCGCGCCGACGTCTACTCGCTCGGCGTGGTGCTCTACGAGATCTACGCGGGGAAGAAGTACCTCGCCGGCATGCCCGAGCTGAAGATCGCGAGCTGCGTGGGCTACCAGGACGACTGGGAGCCGCTCCTCGACTACCCCGAGGCGCCGCCGCCACGCTTCAAGGCGCTCATCGACGAGTGCCTGGCCCCCGATCGCGACGAGCGCATCCGCAGCGCGGCGGAGCTGGTCGATCGCCTCGAGGAGTGCCGTCGCCTCGACATCCTCGGCGCGGGTTCGCCCGCCGAGGCGGGGGCATCGGGTCCCGCGGACGTCCCGCTCGCCGCGACGTCGGCGACGCAGGAGACCACGCAGACCGCACCGTCGGACTCGGGGCTCATCGAGCTCACCGCGACGACGCTCGATCGGCCGGTGGCGCGCGGCGAATCGACCGAGACCCGCAGCCAGTGGGTCTCGCTGCTGCAGGGCCTGCGCGGGGCCGTCGACGATCAGGCTGGCGAGTTCGAGCAACTCCTCAAGGAGCTGATCGAGCTCGACCTGCCGCGCGACGACTTCCGGCAGCTCGACGACATGAGCCAGATCCTGCATCGGGTCGAGGTCGCCGAGAGCGAAGGCAAGTACCAGGACGCCGCGTCGAACCTGCAGGGCCTCTCCGACCGCATCCAGCAGCTCAACGCGCGCATCGAGCAGACGCTCGGCGAGGCCATCGAGCGCACCACGGCCGAGCTCGGTGACGCCTGGCGCGGGCTCGCGGCCGGCGCCGGCGAGCTCCTCGACCCGGCGCGGACGCGCGCCTTCGAGCAGGTGCTGGCGTCGATTCCGGCGGCACTCGAGGCCGGCGAGTGGACGCGCGGGCGCGAGGCGCTGCGCGAGGCACGTGCGACGCTCGAGCAAGCGGGCAGCGACACCCGTGCCGCCGCCGACGCGCGCATCGCGCCCGCGCTGCGCGAGATCGCGTCTGCGTGGCAGCAGCTCGCGGCGCGCTCGGAGCCGGCAGCGCGCGCGAGCGGCGTGGATCCGGCCACGGTGGGGCGCGAGACCGACGATGCGGTCTCGCAAGGCGCATACGTGAGCGCGCTGCGCCTCGTCGATCGCGCGCGCGCGGCGGTTCGCGAGGCGGCCGAACGCTTCGACCGTGACGAGCGGGCGGCGCTGGACGCGGCGCGCGCCGCCGCACGACAAGCGCGCAGCGAGGTCGACCCCGCCGAGGCGCGTGAGCTCGCGATGGAGGCGCTGCGTCGCGCGGAGTCGGCGCTCGGCGAGGCGACGCGCGCAGAGGAGGCCGGGCGTCTCGCCGAAGCCGTACAGCGCTTCGCTGCGGCCGAGACGGCGTATCGCGAGGTCGGGGTCGTGGTGGCGGAAGCCAGCACGGCGCAGATCGGCGAGGCGCGCGAGGCGCTGCGCGTGGCCATGGAGCGCGCGTCGAGCGCGCCCGACGAGGTCGTCGGGGATGCGCGGCGCGCCGCGCGCGACGTTCTGGAGGGCGCGCCGCCGCGCTCGCGTGCGGACGCGGTCGAGACGCTGCGCGCGGCGGCGAGCGCGCTCGACGTGGCCGTCGGCGGGGTCGCGGCGTTCGAGGCGGCGCGCGACGCCGAAGCGGCCGCGCAGGAGGCACTCGAGCGCGCGAGCACGCTCGGCGCCGGCCGGAGCGATCTGGCCGTCGGGACGAGGCACCTCGACGATGGCCGCGGCGCCCGCTCGCGGCGCTCGTACGGCGCCGCGGCCGAGGCCTTCGCACGCGCCCGCGAGGCGTTCGAGGAGGCGGGAAGCTCGGCGGTCGCGCGCGACCAGAGCGAGCGCATCGCCGACACGCGCGCGCAGATCGGGGACGAGCTCCGCGCGCTCGACGTGACGCTCGCGGGCGAGCTGTGCGCCGACGACATCCGTCGCGCGCTCGCGGCGCGCGACGTGGCCGACCGGGCGGAGCAGGCAGGCGACCGTGCGGCCGCCATCGAGGCGGGAGGGGAGGCGCTCGGCGCGCTGCGTGCCGCCTCGCTGGCGCTGCTCGCCGGCGTCGGGGAGCGCTCGTCGGCACTCCAGGAAGAGGTCGCACGGCTCACCCGCAGCGCGGGCGAGCTGCTCGCGGCGCCGGTGCGCGCGGAGCTCGAACGTGGCGTGCAGGCGATCGAGCGCGCCATCGTGCAGCGCGACGCACGCACCGCCGCGTCGGCGCTCGACGACGCGTGGCGCCGCGTCGGTGACGTCCGGGTCGCGCTCGACAGCGACACGCGCGCGCTCGCGCGGGACCTGCTGGGAGAGATCCGCACGGTACGCGACGAGCTCGAGGCCGCGGATGCGGACGCCAGCCGCGGCATCGACGCGGACGGCGTCGCGGCGCAGGTCGATGCGCTGCTCGGCGTGGAGCGTTTCGCCGACGCGCGTGCGGCCGTCGTCGAGATGCTCGAGCGGGCTCGGGCGCTTGCCGCGGACGTCGGCGCGCGCCGGCGCGCCGCGGCCGACGCCGCGCGCGACACCGCACGCGCGGCGCTGCGCGGCGTCGATCGAGAGGCCGCCGGCGCCGTCGCGGCCGCGGAGCTGGCCGAGGTCGAGAGACGTTTCGCCGCCGCCGAGGAAGCGCTGCAGGGCGGCCGGCTGGTGGATGCGGTACGCCTCTTCGGCGAGGCCGGTGAAGCGGCGAGCGCACTCGCGAAGGAGGTCCGCGGTCGCGAGCTCGCGCTGTACGAGGCGGAGCGTCGGGCGCTCGAGGAGGTTCTCGCGCGGGCGCGCGACGCCGCGCCCGAGATCGTCGGCAAGGCGCGCGACGCGGCGCGCGCGCTGGTCGAGGCGACCGTGGCGGGCGACGTGCGGCGCGCGGCGCAGTCGGTGCTCGACCGGCGGCGCGAGCTCGAGGGCGCGCTCGCCGAGGCCGAGCAGTTCGCGGCGGCGCGCGAGCAGCAGCGCCTCGCGCGCGAGGCCGAGCAGCGCGTGACCGCACTCGCGCCGTCGCGCAAGCAGCTCAAGACGCCGTCGGGTCTCGCCAGGGACGCCGACGCGGCCTTCTCCCGGAAGCGCTGGCCGCAGGCGGCCGAGGCCCATGCGCGCGCACTCGCCGCCTGGCTCGAGCTCGAGCGCGAGCTCGCAGCGGCACTCGCGAGAGAGCGCGCCGCGGCCCAGGCGAAGGCCGAGGCCAGCGCACGCGCTGCCGCCGAGAAGAAGGCTGCGGCCGAGGCGGCTGAGGCGCGCGCCTTGGCGGAAGCGGCGGCGCAGCAGCGCGAGCGCGCTGCCGCGGCCGCGAAAGAGAAGGACGAGCGCGAGCAGGCGGCCCGCGAGGCGAAGCAGCGCGAGGACGCGGCCCGCGAAGCGAAGCAGCGAGAGCAGGCGGCCAGCGCCGAGCACGAGGCCAAGGAGAAGGCGCGCCAGGACGGCGAGCGAAAGACGGCTGCCGCCGCGGCCGCATCCGCCGCTCGCGCGACCGACGCGACCGTCGCGGGCGCGAGCGACGCGACCGTCGCCGGCCCGAGCGACGCGACCGTCGCCGGCCCGAGCGACGCGACCGTCCTCGACGTCCCCGAGGCCACGCGGATCGAAGCGCGAGAGGCGACGCGCGTGGAGGCTGCGCTCCCGGCGGCGAAGCCGAAGAGCGGCCTGCCGATCCCTGCACTCGCCGGTGGCGCCGTGGCGCTGGTCGCCGCAGCAGGGGTCGCGCTCTGGCTGGCGCAGCGCGCGCCGGAGCCGGCGCCGGTCGCGAAGGTCCAGGAGCCCGCAAAGCAGGCCGCGCCGGCGAAGAAGGCGGAGCCGGCGAAGGCCGAGCCCGCTCAGCCGACGGAACCGGTGCAGGCGAAACCCGTCGAGCCGGTCGCGAAGCCCGCGGAGGAGCCGGGGCAGCAGGTGGCGAGCGTCGCGCCGCCGGCGCCGGTCGCACCGCCGCCGCTGCGCATCGCGGGCGTCACCCCGCCGGCGGACGAGGTGAGCGTCAAGGAGGGGGCGCGGCAGGTGTTCTCGATCGACGTCACGGGCGGCGCCGCCGACAAGCCGGCGAAGATCGTCTGGCGCCTCGACGACCGCGTGGTCGCGAGCGACGGAGCCCGCTTCGAGTACGCCCCCGGCTACGACGCGGGCGGCGATCAGCCGCGAAAGCTCGAAGCCGTGGTCGGCGAGGGGCCGGACGCCCTGACGCGCACGTGGCGCGTGGCGGTCGCGAACGTCAATCGCAAGCCGCAGCTCGCGACGACGCCGAAGGCGGGCGGCAAGCTCGACGCGAAGCTCGGCGACACCGTCCAGCTGGCCGCGAACGTCAAGGACGAGGACGGCGATCCGATCCGCTACGCCTGGAAGGTCGACGGCAAGCCGGTCGCCGACGACGCGGCGGAGCTGAGCGTCGCCGTGACCGGCGACCGCACGGTGTCGGTGACGGCGAGCGACGGCAGCGCCGAGGCGAGCGCCACGTGGAGGATCGCTGCGATCAAGCCGGTCCTGAAGCTCGACACGACCCCCGCGCGGCTCGAGCGGCTGCGCTTCGAGAAGCCGCAGGAGTTCGAGCTGTCGCTGCCACCGGGGACGTCCGGGGTCGAGGCCGAGTGGACCGTCGACGGGCGGAAGGTCGCGAACGGCGCCAGGTTCACCTTCGCGAACGACGATCCCGCGAAGATCCGCCGCACGCCCGTGGAGATCGCGGTCGCGGCGACCGACGCGCAGGGGGCGAAGTTCAACAGGACGTGGAGCGTCGTCGTCGAGCCGCCCGCACCGCAGCTCGAGAGCGCCACGCCGCCCGCGGGCGGCGTCGAGGTGCCCGAGAGCGGCAGCCAGACGTTCCGGCTCGCGGCGAGGAGCCCGATCGGCGGGCAGGACCTGAGCTACGTCTTCCAGGTCGACGGCCGGCAGGCGGCGAAGGGCAAGAGCCCGAGCTTCACGTACAGACCGAGCGACGACCGCGCGCACGAGGTCACCGGCTTCGTGCAGGACAACTTCGACCAGGTGTCGAGCCGCACCGAGTGGACGCTGTCGCCGCGGCCGGGCGCGAGGACGGCCGTCGGCACGGGGACGACCGGCACGACGGTCGCGCCGGCGGGTGACGTCGTGGGCAAGGCGCGCAGCTGGCTCGACGACTACCAGAGCGCGTTCAACGCGAAGGACGCGGCGCGACTCGGGCAGCTGCGCGGTCTCGCGCCGGCAAAGGTCGCCGAGCTGCAGAAGGTGCTCGACGGCCAGGAGGGGCTGCGCGTGACGTTCTCGAACGTGCAGTTCGAGCGGCTCGGCGACGATCGCGTGCGCATCACGTACACGCGCTCGGACGACTTCACCGACGCGCGCGGCGCGCCGGTGTCGCGGACGGGCGTCGTCGAGCAGACGGTGGGCCTCGTCGAGGGCCGCGTCACGGAGCTCGAGACCAAGCGCAGGTGAGCCGCCGGGAACCGGCGGCGGGAAGCCTCGTCGGCCCGAGCCGGGAAGCAGGCGACGACGGAGAGGAACACGCACGATGCCCGCAACGCCCTTCGCATCCGCGCGCGAGCTGCTCGCGCGCATGGCGCGCCGCGAGCTCTCGAGCGGCGAGCTGCTCGAGCAGTGCGTCGCGCGCGTCGAGCGCCGCAACCCGCCGCTCAACGCGGTGGTGACGCTCGACCTCGAGCGCGCCCGAGCGCGCGCCGTCGCGGCCGACGCCGCCCTCGAACGCGGCGAGAGCTGGGGGCCGCTGCACGGCCTGCCGGTGACCATCAAGGACACCTGGGAGACGGCGGGGATCCGCAGCACGTCGGGCGCCCCGCAGTACGCGCAGCACGTGCCGTCGACCGACGCGGTTGCGGTACGGCGCCTCATCGACGCGGGCTGCATCGTGTTCGGCAAGACCAACACGCCGATGCTCGGCGGCGACGTGCAGACCTACAACGAGGTCTTCGGTGTCACGAACAGCGCCTGGGACGTCGCGCGGAGCCCGGGCGGGTCGTCCGGCGGTGCGGCCACCGCCGTCGCGACCGGCATGTCTGCGTTCGAGCTCGGCAGCGACATCGGCGGGTCGATCCGCACGCCGTCGAGCTGGAGCGGCGTCTACGGGCTCAAGACGAGCTACGGCATCGTGCCGATGCGCGGGCACATCGCGCCCCCGCCGGGCGCACTGTCGCTGTCCGACCTCTGCGTCGCGGGGCCGATCGCGCGCGACGCGGCCGATCTCGACCTGCTGCTCGACGTTCTCGCGGGGCCGCTCGAGGAGGAGGCCGTCGGCTGGCGCCTCGCCCTGCCGCCGCCGCGTCGACGCGCGCTGCGCGAGTACCGCGTCGCCGCCTGGCTCGAAGACGCGTCGTTTCCCGTCGACGCCTCCGTGGCCGAGCGCCTGCAGGCGACGGTCGCAGCCCTGCGCGCGGCCGGCGTGCGCGTGGACGAGGCGGCCCGGCCGGCGTTCGCGCTCGCGGACTGCATGCGTGACTATCAGCGCTTGCTCTATCCCGTGATCGCTGCCGGTTACCCGCTCGAGGCGTTCGAGGGCTTCCTCGCGCTCGCGCCCGACATGGACCCCGCCGCGACCGACGCGTTCTCGCGCTTCGTCACCTTCGGCACCGCGCGCCACCGCGACTGGCTCGCCGCCCAGGAGGCGGGTGCGCGCTACCGGGCTGCGCTGCGGGACTTCTTCCGCGACCACGACGTGTTGCTCTGCCCGGTGACGCCCGTCGCGGCGATCCCGCACGACCACACCGATCCGCTGCCGGCGCGGAAGATTCTCGTGAACGGTGCCGAGCGCAGCTACGTCGAGCTGTTCGCCTGGATCTCGATCGCGACGCTCGGCTACCTGCCCGCGGCGTCGGCGCCGGTCGGGCTCACCAGGGGTGGCCTGCCGGTGGGCGTGCAGATCGTCGCGCCGTATCTGGAGGACCGCACCGCGGTCGATTTCGCGCGCCGGCTCGGCGAGGTGATCGGCGGGTTCGAGGCGCCGCCGGGGGACTGAGCGAGTCGGGCTGCTCGCGAAGCTCGAGCTGGACTGAGAGGCGATGAAGGCTTCGCCGACCCGCCGATGGTTCCGCCAGCGTGTCCCTCCGCGGGTCCATCCCGACCCCTGGAGCGCGCGCTTCGCCGAGCCACCCCGGGGGCCCGACGGTTGACCTCGTGCGCAAAGCCGGTACTGATACGCCGGTCCGTTCACCGAAGGGGCGTGCGGAGGGCGAGGTTTCTTCGACCTGGGAGGGTAGGGGGATGAAGATGCGAGCTTGGTGGGCTCTGGCGGCGCTGGTCGGCTGGGCAGCGGTTCTCTCGCCGACATCGGCGCACGCGCAATCCAACGCCGCCTTCGGCGTGCAGCAGCGCGCGGACGCGGCCCAGCAGATGATCCTCCTCGGCGTGACGCAGGGGATCTCGAACCTGCCACCGACCTCGGGGCAGTCGTTCGTCTACGAGTACGACGAGGCCCTCGACACCTACAAGGCGACGGGACTCCTCGGTCCGACCGCCTATCGCGCGCCGCTCACGATCGGCAAGGGAAAGATGAGCGTTCGCGTCGCGACCTCGTACTTCGAGCTCAACAACCGGCAGAATCCGATCGACTACGAGGTGACCGGCCTCGCCCAGCCGCTGTTCACCAAGTTCGGCCTGCAGACGCGGGCGCGTGTCGGCCTGTTCAACGCCTCCTTCAGCTACGGCCCGACCGAGTGGGCAGAGCTGAGCGTCAACTTCCCGATCACGATCGTCAACGCGCAGGCGAGGTCGTCCTTCGTCACGCTGCGCGCGGAGCAGGATGCACCGATCGGTGACGCTCCCGTGGCGGCGGCGACCTCGCTCGATGCGCTCGACCGCAATCTCCAGCCCGGCGGGCCGCTCATCCTTCGGGAAGGCACCGTCAATCAGCTCGGCGCCGACTTCAACGACAGCACCTCGGTCGGCCTCGGACGCGTCAGCCTCGGCGGCAAGGCGCAGTTCGTGCAAACCGACTGGATCGACGCCGCGGCCTCGATGGAGATCTTCCTGCCGAGCCCCAGCGAGGACGAGTATGCGGGCACGAACAGCGCGGCCTTTCTCCCGCGCCTCATCGCCGCGATCAACCTGGTCGACGGCGTGAAGCTGCACGTCGACGCGGGCTACGACTTCGACACCGAGTTCTCCGAGCTGCGCCGCTTCGTGTGGAACACCGGCTTCTCCTTCGCGATCCCGCGCGTCACCTTCGACGGCGGCTTTGGTGGCTCGAAGTTCAACCGCGGCATCGAGTGGACGCCGTCGTCGTTCGTGCAGCCGCCTGGGTCCGAGGTCGACGTGCCGCTCCTGTTCAACTCGCTCGGCGACAACACGCTCGCAACGAACTACGTCGACTTCCTCTTCGGGGTGAAGGGACAGATCCTCGACAACATGGTGCTCAGCGGGGCGGTGAACGTTCCGCTGAACGACCAGGGCATCCGTGCCGAGGCAGTCGGGACGGTCGCGGTCGAGATGTACTTCTGATCGGTACTGCGAGGGGAGCCGTTGGGCTGTCGCCACGAGGGGGCCGCGGGTTTTCGCGGCCAGGGGCGCCACTTCCCGCGCGCGCTGCGCTCGGAGAGTGCTCGTGCGACAGAGCGCATCGCGGCGACTAAAGCGATGACTTCCGTGCGCCGACGGCACTGACCGCAGCGGTTCGCGGGCGGCTGCGGATTGACTTTCCCGGGAAGACATCAGAAGGGGGCTCGGCGCGCGCCGCGGGGTCGCGCCGCGCGCCGGTCGAAGTCACATGGCTGAGAACGTCGAATCGGATTACACCAGCTTCGGTACACTCAAGGTTGCGCAGCCGGCGGCCCTGCCCGACGTGCTCGACGTCTTCGTGGCGGGCGGCGGGCCGGCCGGAACGGCTGCCGCCGTCCGGGCCAAGGAGTTCGGACTGTCCTGCCTCGTCGTCGACTACGACGACCTGATGAAGCGCATCCGGGACTATCCCAAGGAGAAGCTGATCAAGCCGAACTACGGCGGCGGCGACAAGCTGCAGTTCCCCGTCGGCGGCCCGATGCTCAACGCTCTCCACTTCGACGACGTCGACAAGGACGCGATGGTCGTCCAGTGGAAGGCCAAGTACAAGGAATACGGCATCACCGCGCGCATCGGTGCCGAGTTCACCGGGCTCTCGCAGGGCGCCGACGGCATCTGGGACGTGAAGCTGTGGAGCCACCGCGCCGGCAAGGAGATGACCTACCGGGCCCGCAACGTCGTGCTCGCGATCGGTGCCGGGGTGCCGCGTCGCTTCGACATTCCCGGCAACACCGAGGGCCTCGCGTTCCGCCTCGACGATGCCGCGGCTTACGTCGGACAACCCGCGCTGGTGATCGGTGGCGGAACGTCGGCGGCCGAGGCGGTGATCTCGATCTCGAACGCGAAGGTCAAGGGCGAGGACGAGACCGCGGTCTACTGGTCGTATCGCGGCGACAAGATGCCGAAGGTCTCCAGGGCGCTCAGCGAGGTCTTCTTCGACGCCTACGTCGGCAACGGCAACATCCGCTACCTCGCGTTCTCGGAGCCGGTCGCGGTCGTGACGGGGCCCGACAAGCAGGACTACCTGTCGGTGCGGATCGACCGGAAGAGCGCCGACAAGCGCCCGACCGAGACCGTCAATCTGGAGTTTCTGAAGAGCCAGGTGGTGGCGTGCATCGGTGAGGACCTGCCGGTGCGGCTCCTGCAGGGCTGCAGCATCAAGGTCCCCTCGGTCAACAACCGACCGCTGATGCTGGTCGACCACCAGGGCCGAACGTCTCTGCCCGGGGTGTTCCTGGTCGGCGACGCGCGCGGGCCGAAGTTCTTGCGCTGCACCGACTTCAACGACTCGAGCAGCTACGAGACCGTCACGCTCAAGCGCAACATCAAGGCGGCGATGGTCGAGGCGGTCGAGGTCGTGAACCTGATCGCGTCGCAGAAGGGTGTCGTCGCGGCCGAGGTCGCACCCGCCGCCGCGGCGCCGGCGGCCGTCGTGCCTCCGCAGCCATCCGAGCCCGCCGACGCGGTGCCGCAGGAGATGGGCGCGCAGATCGTCGCGCTGAACCCCGACGGCAGCGTCGAGGAGACCTTCCCGACGTCGAAGGACACCGTCGCGATCGGGCGCAAGGGGGCGGACGTCGAGTTCCCCGACGACGTCTACATGGCCGACCGCCACGCGACGATCGCTCGGCAGGCCGGCAGCACGGGCGACGAGTGGATCCTCGCGGACACGGGCACCGGGTCCGGCGTGTGGCTGCGTGCGCACGGTGTGAACGGGTTGCCGGTGGGCGAGGGCGACGCGATCTGGATCGGCTCGCAGATCCTCGTCGTGGCGAAGAAGGACGGTCGCTGGACGCTCGCGCATCACAACCCCGACGGCGCCTACGTCGCGACCTATCCGGTCGGCGATCGTGGCGTGTTCGTCGGGCGCCGCGCCGAGGTCACGCTCGACCCGGCCGATCTCGCGCTGTCGCGCCGCCACGCGCAGGTGCGCCCGGTCGGCGAAGGCATCGCGGTGTTCGACCTCGGCAGCACCAACGGCACCTACGCGAAGGTCACCCGGCCGACGAAGCTCGCGAGCGGCGACGAGTTCCGTCTCGCGAGCAAGCGGCTGCGCTTCGAGGTCGTGGCGCGCGTCGCGAAGCTCGCCTCGACGGACGTGGTGCTCGACGCACCTCCGGCGCCGCCGCCGCCCGCCCCGGTCGAAGAGGCGCCCGTCGCGGCGGCGCCTGCAGCGGCGCCGGCGCCCGCGCCCGCCAACGCACCGGCGCCTGCGAAGGCACCCGCGCCCGCGAAGGCACCCGCGCCCGCGAAGGCA
>Ga0172362_10002734_pt1 | contig 15269 bp, 12 predicted proteins | sample LakKivs1_kivu2a2_FD_114534 | JGI IMG/M metagenome (GOLD analysis project Ga0172362, IMG submission 114534) | Sediment microbial communities from Lake Kivu, Rwanda - Sediment s1_kivu2a2 | ecosystem: Environmental > Aquatic > Freshwater > Lake > Sediment | place: Rwanda: Western Province, Lake...
GCCGTCACCCACAGCAGCAACCTGCTCAACAACCGCTGTTGGTCAAACCAGTGCCCCTGCCGTAACCACAGCCAGCCCAGCACGAGGGCCTCGGCAATGGCGTATTGGGAAGGCCGAAAATCACCGACACCCCGCACGCCCAAGGCAATCAGGATTAAAACTGCATAAACCATATCACGACCGTACCCGTCCGTTGCCTCATTCTCTCCCGGGAGGTAACATAAGGTTTCTGGGGTGATTTGTCTTTAGTAATCAGGCTTTTTATTTTCGCGTGCCGATGATCTTTTCTGCCGGGGGAAAGTCGAATTCGATGTGCTTTCGCAGGCTTGTCAAGTGCTGTGCTATCGCGTATTTTCCGTAAAATAATCCGCGACAGGCACGCTGGGGGCGTCCTGTGGAGGCAGTTATGTTGATCAGACCGTTCCGGGACAGTGATGAAAACGCGGTGATCGGCCTGTGGCGGGCGTGCCATCTGGTTGTCCCCTGGAACAACCCGGCCTGCGACATTGAACGCAAACGGCACGTACAGCTCGAATTGTTCCTGGTGGGCGAACTCGACGGGCACATTGTCGCCTCGGTGTTCGGCGGGTACGATGGTCATCGCGGCTGGATCAACTACCTGGCGGTGGCCCCGGACTATCGCCGCCGTGGTCTGGGCCGGGCCATGATGGCGGCAGTGGAGGACAAACTCCGCGCGCGCGGTTGTCCCAAAATCAATCTGCAAGTACGCGGAACCAACGCCGAAGTCATCGAATTTTATCGTTCAATCGGTTATGCACGTGACCCGGTAGTCAGCATGGGCAAACGCCTGATTGATGACCCGCCGTCGACCGCATGAATTTCGTTCAGGAGATTTCGCATGGGACACCTTGCCGGCAAAGACCTGTACCGCACACTCGGGAAAAAAATCGATAGTCTGACTACGCGCGTGCCGTGGAATAATACACTATATGAAATTTTCAAGGAACTGTACTCGCCTGAAGAAGCTGAGTTGATCATCCGCATGCCCTATGGTCTGGCAAACTTGCAGCACATTGCCCGGTCGACGAAATACGAGCCGGGGAAATTGCAAAAGCTCCTGGAGGGTCTGTGTGCCAAAGGACTGGTCATGGATATCTGGATCAACGGTGAGTATCACTACATGATCTCGCCGATGGTCATCGGTATTTTCGAGTTTACCATGATGCGGACCGGAGACGATCGCAAATCGAAAGAATGGGCGCGACTCTTCCATGCGTACATGCAGGAAGACGATCTGTTTGCCGCGAATTTCAAACGCCATGAACGGGTTTCACCGTTGCGGGCCCTGCCGCACGAAGGAGCAATCGTCGACGAAGATCATGTGGAAGTCCTTGATTATGAAAAGGCTACGGCGATTGTTGACCGGGCCAAAAAGTTTGCCGTCGGGATATGCTCCTGCCGCCATGAAAAACTGCATGTCGGGGAAAAGCGCTGCGCGGTGCCGCTGGAAACCTGCTCCACATTTGACCGGGCCATCGATTACCTGGTCAGGCATAATTTTGCCAAGGAAGTCTCCCGGACCGAAATGCTGGAAAACCTGGCGCGTTCGAAAGAACTGGGCCTGGTTTTCTGCGCCGACAATGTCCGGCAGGGCGTATCGTTCATCTGCCATTGTTGCGGTTGTTGCTGCAATGTCCTGCTGGGCATTTCGCGTTTCGGTTATCCCAACGCTCTGGTCACCTCGAATTTCATTGCGCGGATTGATGAGAACGAGTGTGTTTCCTGCGACACGTGCGCCGAGGCCTGCCCGATTAAAGCCATCGACGTAAACAACAGCAATCATCCCCGCATTGATGAAACAATCTGTCTGGGCTGCGGCGTGTGCGCATTGCGCTGCACTACCGGTTCGCTGAAGCTTGTACCCCGCAAACAGCGCGTCCTTCATCCGGAAACGACGTTTGAACGCGTGATCCTGCAGGCCCTTGAACGGGGAACGTTGCAAAACCTGCTTTTTGCCGAACCGCAGCAGATTACGCACAAGTTTATGCGCGGCTTTGTCGGCGGTTTCCTGCGACTTACTCCCGTGAAAAAGGCGCTGATGTCGGACGCGTTGCGTTCCTCCTTCCTGGAGAAATTGAAAAGCCGTGGCCGATAAACGCCGGGGGGACAAGGACAACTGCGCCAACCCTGTCGTCACCAAACCTGTCATTTCGGTCCTGATCCGGAACCGATTTTGTTGCGCCGCGAGGAATCTGTTCCCGGCGGCGTATGAAATTCGAGTTATCGATCTTGCGGGCCGGGAGTGAATACTGATGCCCGGGAGAGAGACTGACCCATGCTTTATGGCCGTTGGCGCAAAAAATCAAAAAACGGCGTGATAGAAAATAAAAAACGGCGGAGGAAAATGTACCCTCCGCCGTCAGGACTCTATCCTCATCTCACGTACTGTCGGGGATGATAATATTATCGGTCCGCCCAGTTATCGGTAGTTGCCTCATCGTTGTCCTTGATCACCTCATCATCGTTCCCGTATTCCTGTTCGTCTGTGCCGTCGTCGATTGTGGGGATCATCGCCATCTGGATCAGGACAAACCGGGTTTGGCCCTCGGCCAGCGCCAGCGGGGGCAGATCGTCGCCCGGCGCGCCGGCATTGCCATAACGGCCATAATAATCGCCGTTGGAAATCAGGGTATTATGGTCGGTGTCCTGCCAGGCCTCCAGATAGTACGTGCCTGGGTCCACGTCATCGGCGACGAAGGTTACTCGCGGCCCCGACCCGGTAGTGGGAACGTATCGGACTAACTGATCCTGGGAGACCTCCGTGGCACCGGCCCGCAGGATCACCTTGGTATCGGCTAAATCTCCGCTTTGATCGCCGGAGATGATGAGTGTCCCGGTAATGGTAGTTAACGGCACAAATACGGTCAGTGTGACCCAGGCCTCCGTGGTTTGCCGGCCATCGGAAATTTCCACAGTGATCGTGTATTTTCCGGCCACCGCCGGCGCGGTCCACGTTGCGGATTCACCGGAAGCGTCGATCGATCCACCGCTCGGAATAAACGTGTAGCTTAAATCATCCTGTTCGGCATCGCTGGCGAGGACGGTAATCAGTGATGTTCCTCCCCGGGTGACGATATTCGGTGAGGCGGTCACGGAACTGACTACCGGCGCGGTGTTGGCCGAGGCGGCGATGTCCGGCGTGGTGGTATTTGAACACCCCCACGCATAAATTGACAGAAGCAACAGGACAAGCGAGAGCCCCCGAAATACACATTTTCTGTCCGTCGGTTTTTGCATGCTTCCTCCCTGATTCAATCCGAGTGAACTGCCCGGCCGGGCAGGTCCCGGCTGATTATGGCGAATTATCCATTATTTGCGTCAAACTGCCGGAATATCCGGTCTCATTGTACATGTATCGGGTGTTTTAACCGGCTCGATTAGGCCGCAGATTCATTTTCCTGTCCCGGGAAGTGCTTGATCCGTAAAATGATGGGCGCACGGCAGGCAGGCAATCAATGGGGGCAAAACAAAGCTTGCATCATCTACCGGCAGGCGGAAGGCCGATTTGATCTTGCCTCTTTTTTTGGTGGATGCTTGATTTTACGCAAGGCCGGTCGCGATGTTCAGCAAAGCGAGGCAATGGGCATGACAGAAGAAACAACGACCAACGATCCGGACATTTTCCTCACGCTCGTCCGACCCTATGAGGCATCCCTGACGGTCAAAGGGTCCCGTTTTATTGGGCGCGTGGCCCCGGTTTCGTCGATCGATTACGCCGAGCGGTTCATTGCCGCAATTCGCCGGGAGTTTCACGATGCCAGCCACCATTGTTTTGCCTTTCGGCTCGGGTATGCCACGGAGCCGATCGAACGATATTCCGACGCGGGCGAACCCTCCGGCACGGCCGGCCGGCCGATGCTGGAGGTGATCCATGCCAAACAGGTGTGGGATGTGGTGGCGGTGGTCACGCGCTGGTTCGGCGGGACGAAACTGGGCACGGGAGGATTGAAGCGGGCGTATACCGAGGTGACTGCGGCCGCGCTGGACGAGACGACCCTGATTTCCCGACTGGTTGTTTCGGCGTATGATTTGCGCTTCGATCATGAATTGACGGGTGTGGTGTATCGGGTGATCAACGAATTCCGTGGTCTCACCCCCACGACCGATTTCGGCACGCGCGTCCGCATGAGTGTGACGGTCAAACGATCCCAGGGCCCCAATTTTTGCGCGCGTCTGGCCGAGGCCGGGCGCGGAGCGATTGACGTGCAGCATACCGGAGAGGGTGTCCGATGATGTGCTCGGCAATTGTGGATCTTCTTACGGCCGCCGACGGCACTTTATTGCGGTTTTTCAATACCACCCTGGCCAATCCGGTCTTCGATCTGGTGATGCCGGTGATCACCAGCCTCGATTTCTGGCGCTATCCGATTTTACTGGCATTGCTGGGTATTGCCCTATTTGGCGGGCGGTATGGGTTAATGAGTGTACTGGTGGCCGTTGTCCTGCTGACGATCACCGACCAATTGTCATCACATTTCCTTAAAGAGGTTTTCGGAAGAATTCGGCCGTGCCACGATGTACCGGGAATCCGGGTGCTCACCGGCTGCGGGAATTCCCTGTCGTTTCCCTCATCGCATGCGGTCAACACCATGGCGGGAGCGGTGTTTTTCGGGTGGCGTTACCGCCGCATATTGACTCTGCTATTGGGTCTGTCGTTTATCGTTTCATTTTCCCGGGTATATATCGGCATTCATTATCCTTTCGACGTGCTGGCCGGCTGGGCGCTGGGTTTGGGCTGTGCGCTGGCCGTTGTGTGGCTGTATAACCGGCTGCGCCGCCGGTTCCCCGGACTTGATAATACACACCGCTGGAAGTGGACGGACAGCCTGCGCGGAAAAGATCGCCGTATTTCACCCGAAGGCTGATTGGCTACCTACAACAACCGAGCAAAACTGCGGATGATTCCGCGTAATGCGAATCATGCACATGCTCCGCATCGCCGCAGGCACCGGCACAGATACGCTCGATGATCTGGTAATGGGATACCATAGTGCCATTGATCAAGGGCACATGGGTTCTAGTCTTGTTGTCGTCAGGTGCCATATTTCTCCAAGAGTTTTTGGAAGCGGGGGGAGTCCCGAAGTTTGGTCCAATAAGGTTCTAGTCGAAAGGAGTTGGCCGAATAAGGGCTGGGAATTGACAGCAGCCGTTCGATCTCGACAATGGCGGCGTCGCTTTCTCCTACGGTCGCGTAGACTAATGCCAACCTATAAAGCGCATCGGGCCCGAAGTCTGTAGCGTCTTTGCTAAGCGGCATCAGCTCAACCCCTTTCCTGCCCAGGGCAATGGCGGTATCTTTAAGTCCAAGACCCGCATAAGCAAGACCGGCATTACTGTATTCTATGTAGACGGGCGGATTTTCCCTGATGCCCTCCTGAGTGTACAGGCGCAGACTATCGAAATAGACCTTGGCGAGCTCAGTTCTGTTTGACAGACGAGCGGTCCACGCCCTGCCAAGATAGTAGCGCGCAGTGTCTGCGTCAGATATCTTCAGCAGGCCGACGAGGTGTCCATTCGCTGCTACATAATCCCCGGCCAGAATATCTATATAGGAAGACGCGCCGGCCAACCATAAAGAATCCGTATGCGCGATTCCTTCCTTCAAGACTTCACGGGCAACCTCGATGTCGCCATGCCAAACGACGTAAAGCAGGGATAGCCCCTCCCAATTCGCATACACCTCAGGTCTGAGGATGCAGGCGCGGCGAAAATACTCTTCAGCCTTGGAATAGTCGCGCAAGAAGAAATAGGTGTAGGCTATGTCGAAAGGCAGATCAAGGGAGCGCGGATCAAGACGCAAGCTACGCTGCAACAGATCCAGAGCCTCCGCGAAATGCCCCTGCCGCCGTTTTACGAAGGAAATTAACGCCGGGACTTCGCTATCGCTGGGCGATTTGCTGAGGGCATTATTGAAGTACTCCAGGGCCCGATCGTAATCGCGAAGGCCCCAGTAGTAATAACAACCCTGAGCCAGATCGGCGTACACAGACGCCGGATGAAAGGCAAGTACTTGGTCCGCGACTTTGCGGGCTTGGTCTAGCAGCGCTGTTTCTTTGCCAAAGCTGATGAAGTACTGCCACAAAAGTGTTCGAACCACGTAGTAATGTGCAGCCACGAAAGCTGGGTCGAGGTCTGCCGCTTTCTGAAACAACCGACACTGCTCTTCTGCAGCCTCGCGATCAGATCTTCCCAATAGTTGCAGTCCCCGCAAGTAGCTTTCGTATGCCTCGGTGTTGCCCGTCGGCTGTTCCGCGATAGCCCGTTGTTCCCCGCTCAGGAGTGCCACACCGAGCGCTTGCGCGACCTGAGCGGCGATATCTGCCTGAACGCTGAACACGCCAGCCAATGCTCCCTCGTACGATTGCGACCACACCTGTGAACCGTCAGACACCTGGATAAGTTGCGGGTTGACTCTTAAATGCTGGGTGCCATCAGGCCGTTGCTCCCAGCGAATAGTCCCCCGCAGCAAATATCCCGCACCGAGTTCTTCGCCGATCTGCATGATCGTCTTGGTTGTCTTCTTATATTGTGACGCACTCGATTGGGCAATCACCCTGAGTCCCGAGACACCGCAGAGCTTCGTGGTAATTTCATCGGTGAGGCCGTCGGCAAAGTACTCCTGCTCAGCGGGCCCAATGTTCTCCAGTGGCAGAACTGCGAGCATTTTGAGTTGTGATGCCGGGTTCCGGCTTTCATTGCCCAAGAACCTCGCAACACCCCAATAGCCAAGCGAAATCAGAAGCAAAACAACGACCGCCGCTGTTACTAGCCGATTCCATGGAACCCGGCGAAGTGCCGTTCCCGTGCTTGACGGCATTGAAAGCCTTCTAAGATCCGTCGCCAAATCATCCGCATGCTGGTAGCGGGTCGTTACTTTCTTGTCCAGCGCCTTGTCAACAATAATCTGGAGTTGGGCAGGCACCTCACGCCGAAAACGTGTCAACGGCTCGGGGTTGGCATCCATGATCGCATGAAGGGTCGCGGCTTCGTTGTCGGATTTGAAGGGTGAATGTCCCGTGATCAGTTCGTACAACACTACACCCAAGGAGAAGAGGTCCGTGCGATGATCTACTGCCTCACCGCGCACCTGTTCCGGTGACATATAGCCGACTGTCCCCATTTTCGACCCGGTCTTGGTCAGGTGGTCCGATCCCATCACTGACGCCAGACCGAAATCGACGATGCGGGCACGGCCATGCGAGTCGATAAGGATGTTGGATGGCTTGATATCCCGATGCGTGATTCCCTTTTCATGCGCCGCTTGCAGCCCGTCACACACTTGGATGCCAATCTCAATGATGCGGTCTAAAGGCAGCGCCTTTCCGGCGATCACTTCCTTGAGCGACTGTCCTTCGACATGCTGCATCGAGAAGAACGGCCGACCCTGGAATTCACAGACTTCGTGGACTGCGACGATGTTGGGATGATCAAGTTTAGCCGCTGCCTGGGCTTCCCGCTTGAACCGCGCGCGGCATTCAACATCCTGACAAAGATGAGGGGGCAGAAACTTGAGGGCAACCTTCCGACTGAGATTAGTGTCCTCCGCAAGATAGACCTCGCCCATCCCCCCGGCACCAATCTTCTCGATGATCCGGTAATGCGCGACCATCGTGCCGCCAGAAAGCGGCCTATGGGTTTGGGTTTTATCGTCTTCGTGGTGGCCGCTCGTCATGGACGCATCCTGCTTTGCGATCCGGGCCCTCAATTTCGGCGCTATGGCTTGTCTGCCGAATAACCAGGAGTCTATACGCCTTGATGTCAATCGAATTCGGAGAACGGGAACAATTCAATGGTTTACATGAAAACCTGCGAAGATGCCGGGATAATGGTGCCTTTGGGCATTCCCATGCGGACTTGAGGCTGGGACGTATGATGAATCGCGAAGCGGGAGAATCTGCAAAAGGCGCTTGCTTCAAGGGAAGAAAAGGGGATGATTCTATTGGATACCAAGGTTCGAGACTTCGCCTCACCGCAAATCTAGAAAGCTCTTGTGGTGGAGTTTAGGTCATTGTCCGACAGTCTAGTGTTTTTCGATGTGTCATTCCAGCATCCGTTCCTCTATAACTTATTGTCTAAAAATTGGATAGCATGCTGGAGATAGAATGCGGAGAGGGGAATTCAATGCAAGGAACTTCGTATAAGTTTTTGTTCAGCTTGGGAATGCGCTTAATGCATTGTCCTTCCTTGCGTTAAGTTCATGAAAGTCAAAACAATTGAGACGAAGTTCGTTGTTAGAAAATCGTTGGAAAAAGATCACGAGTACGCCGCCATGTTTGGAGTTTAATTGGCGATACATTGGCCTGGCCTGATTGCAGCTGATAGCGAACGAAATTACTTGCCGATTGGAACCTCCGGCATCTACATATTCATCCTTTCCGACGTTGCTCGTATCATGATGGTTAAGGCTTTTGGGACACCTTCAAGGGAGAACAGTCATCGATGGACATAATCTCGATTACTGCGGCCGGTATCACGGTCTGCGAACGGACGGCGGTGGCAATGGGGCTCAGGGGCTTTACGGGCCCGGATTGGAGTATAAGTCCAATTAATATCCTGTTTCCGTCGATGCGCTGCCGGGCTTTTCCCGAAGATATTTTGTATTGTTCGCAATCCGCCATCTGACTATCGTCACGATGTTGGCGATAGCGAGGTCACCTGGTCCGGCAAAAGACCGGTGTGGCGATTAGGAGGTTCATCGGCTAATGACCATAACAACACCGCTGCTCAAGATCAACAGTGTCGGCAAGCTATATCGCGGAAACAAGTGGGGCTTGAGAAATTTCAGCCTGCACCTTACTCCGGGGGTCACCGGCCTGGTTGGTCCTAACGGCGCGGGGAAATCGACCCTGATGCGGATCCTTGCCACGGTGACCAAGCCAACGGAGGGTTGTGTTCTCTGGAACGGGATTGACCTTGCCGATTCCCCTAATGATGTGCGGAAGGTCCTCGGATATCTCCCCCAGGACTTCGGCATATACCCTAACTTGAATGCCGTGGAGTTTCTCACGTACCTGGCAGCAGCCCGGGGGATCAGCGGCGATATTGCACGCCGCAGAATCGACGAGCTGGTAGATGTGGTCAACCTCGGCCACGCCCGAAAACGTCCGCTAGGCTCGCTGTCCGGAGGAATGAAACAACGCGTGGGCATAGCCCAGGCCCTGCTCAACGATCCGCAATTGTTGATCGTCGATGAGCCGACCGTCGGGCTTGACCCGGAAGAGCGTATACGCTTTCGGAACCTGTTGACCGAATTGTCCGGTCAACGAATTGTGATTCTGTCATCTCATATAATCTCTGATGTCGAAGCTGCCGCTGTTTCCATTGCCGTACTGCAAAGCGGTCATCTCATTGTCCATTGTACTCCCGAAGAGTTGTTGCAAATGGTCAGCGACAAAGTCTGGGAAGCGGTTATCGCCAGCCCTGAACTCAGCGATCTGCGGATGACACATGTTGTGGGCAGCACGGTAATGAGCGGCGAGGGTATGCGGGCCAGGGTTATCGGGGAAATCGCGCCGACCAGGACCGCCCGGCGGGTTGTGCCGACTCTGGAAGATGCATATCTTTATGTATTGGCGACCGAGCGTGAAAAACAAGACCATAAATAAACTCGCTATCTTGTTCCACCTGGCCCTCGCTGATTTTCGCGAACGCACCCGCAGGTACAGTTTCCTGGTGCTGCTCGGCGGTGTGGTTTATTTCGGGTACTTGGTGGGCAGCGGGATCTACACTCCCACCTTTTCCGGTTATCGCGGCGTAGCCAATTGTGCCTGGATTGGGGCATCGATGGCCTTGGCCGGGACTATTGTTCTTTGCTTTTTCGGCTTCTATTTTATCAATACCTCGATCCACCACGATCGCCGAACCGGCGTCGGCGAGATCATGGCGACGACCCAAATCAGCAGGCAGATGTACATCTTCAGTAAATTCACCAGTAACTTAGCCGTTCTTTCCGTTATCGTTGGGATCTTAGCCGTTGCCGCCTTCGCGGTTTACGAAATCAAGGGCGTTGACGGCGGTTTCAACGCGTGGGCTCTTTTATCACCTTTTCTTCTTGTTTCATTGCCCGCCATCGCGTTCGTGGCCGCCATGGCCGTGTTTTTCGAATCTGCCAGATGGCTGCGCGGCGGTATCGGCAATATCGCATATCTCTTGCTGGTCATAATAATAACTATTCGTGGAATTGAGGCAGACTCATTTTATCCAAACTTGCAGGGATTCAGATTTCTTGAGTCAAGCATGCGAGCGGCCTGTGTCGAGGCGTCACCCGATGCGCGCTTGTATATGGGTTCTGCGAGACCGGATGCCAAACCATTCCGATGGGAGGGGACTGACTGGACGCTGGATTTGGTCATTGCCCGGGTGTTCTGGGTGGGTGTCGCCCTATTGGTTGCGTTATTAGCGGGCAGGCTTTTCGACCGCTTCGATCCGGCCACAGCTGGGCGAGGCATGATTCCGCCAAAGCCGAATTCGTCATCTGTAAGCAAGGGAGAAGCGGTGGTCACCGTCAGTAATGGCGCTCCTATTTATCTATCCCGCCTTGACACATTGACATATACATTCAGTTTCCTTCGGATGCTTGAAGCGGAACTGCGGCTGGCGTTGAAGGGGTATCACCTAAGCTGGTATATCGTCGCGGTCGGGTTGCTTGTCGCCCAGTTATCCACCCCCTATCAAATCTGCCGTGAGTTCATTTTCCCCGCAGCTTGGCTTTGGCCCATTCTAGTCTGGTCATCGATGGGGACCAGAGAAAAGCGCTTCAACACCGACCAGCTCATGTTTTCGTCTGCTTTTCCCCTGACGCGCCAGCTCCCCGCAACGTGGATGGCCGGTATTCTGGTAGCGGCACTGACCGGTGCCGGCATGGCCATACGAGCATGGATTATCGGCGATTGGATGATCCTGGTGAGCTGGGCCGTCGGGGTTTTCTTTATTCCCACGCTGGCTTTAACTTTAGGAACGTTGAGCGGAACGAACAAGCTATTCGAAATCATCTACTTGACGATTTGGTATATCGGCCCGATGAACCGGGTGGCCGGGCTCGATTTCATGGGGGTCACCGAGGTCGCTGCCGAAAGCGGGGTACAGTTTGTTTTTCTGGCGATCACTATTGTTCTTATTCCTCTGATGATTATCGCCAGACGACGCCAGACCATATCCTGCTAGAGTGTATGTTCCGGATCATGCGGAGGTAAAATCTTCAGCGGAGAGGCAGGGATTCGAACCCTGGAACGAGTTTCCCCGTTAACTGCTTAGCAGGCAGCTGCCTTAGGCCGCTCGGCCACCTCTCCGGGGCGATGTCCGCTGTCGCATTGTATCCATTTATTGGACCAATGGCAAGGGCTTTCCACGGTGGGATTGTCAAGCGGTGGGGGAACGCGTCCCGATCAACGTCTCGCCGGCCATTCGCGGAACAACCGGGACAGTATCCAGCTGCGCACAGATTTCCAGGTCCCGCTGAAAACCGAGACCGGCCAGATAGCGGCCATGCGGGCAATCCTGCACTAGGGTCAGCGGATCATCCTGGTTTTTCTGATAGATGTATTCGGCGGTGCCTGCATGATCATTGCCCAGACGTACCTCCGGAAAATACTCAGTCAGCAGGGCGATAATCCGTCCCGCGCCGAAGGCGTCCTCGATGGCGAAGGTCCCCTCTTTCCCGCCGCAGACCAGGGCGACATCCAGGCCGACACGGGCGATTTCCTCGACCACGGCGCGCGTGTTGACCAACCCGGCCATGAAACGATGGCCGGCCTGTGCCGCCGCCGCCAAAGCGACGGTACCGTTGGTCGAACAATGAATCAACGTGCGCCCGGCGATTTTATCCGGGGTATATTCCAGCGGAGAGTTGCCGAGGTCATACCCCGGCACAATTTTTCCCTCGCGCTCGCCGCAAAGCAGGGGCCGTATCCCGGCCAGCCGGTCAGCAAGCTCTTCTGCCTTTTGCAATGAATCAGCGGGATAGATTTCTTTGGCCTTGTTGCTGAAGGCCACTGCGCAGACTGTCGAAGCCCGCAAAACGTCAATTACTGCCGCAGTCCTGCCCGCCACTGCATCCGGGGCGATTTCATACGGTGTAAAATATACCTCAACGATCATTGGCGAAGAGGACCCGGCCTGCCATCAGCGGTGCGACCCGTGTTTGTAGAACGGCGGTTTGACGATCGCGCAGGCCAGCTGCCGCCCGCGGACATCAAGGGACAATTCCGTTCCGATTTGGTCGTACCCTTGCCGTACGTAGGCCAGCCCAATCCCCTGTTCCAGGGAAGGTGAATGGATCCCCGAAGTCACCACGCCGGCTTCCTCACCGTTCTTAAGGAGTTTATATCCTTTGCGGGGGATGGCCTGTTGTTGCATCGCGAAACATACCAACCGCCGGGCAGGTTTTTCGGCTTTCATTTTGAGGATCGGTTCCCGGCCGATAAACTCGCCCTTGTCGGTCTTGACCACCCAGCCCAGCCCGGCCTCTATCGGGTTGGTGGTCTGGTCGATATCGTTGCCGTAGAGGGCGTATTTCATCTCCAGCCGCAACGAATCGCGCGCCCCCAGCCCGATTAGGGCGATGGACGACGATGCGCCTGCCTCGAGTGTCAGTTCCCATAACTCGTCGGCGTCGGCAGGCGCGCAATAGATTTCGAACCCGTCCTCACCGGTATATCCCGTGCGGGAAAACAACATTCGTCGACCGCAAATATCGGCTTCGGCGCACCAGTAATAACCCATGCCGTCCAGGTCATGCCCGGTCAACCGGGCCATCACCTCCTGCGCGCGCGGACCCTGAATCGCCAGCAGGCCCGTTTCATCGGAAATATTATTCAGGGTGACATCTTTGGTCAGATGTTCGGCCAGCCAGTCAAAATCTTTTTGGATGTTCGCGCCGTTGACTACCAGGTAATACCGGTCGGGCAGTTTATAGACCAGCAGATCATCGACGATACCGCCATGATCATAGCAGAGGATGCTATATTGAATCTTATAATCTTCCAGCACGGAAACGTCGTTGGTGGTCATGCGTTGCAGCCAGGCCAGTGCGCCGGGGCCACGGACCTCAAATTCACCCATATGTGACAGGTCGAAGACCCCGACTGATTTGCGCACGGCCAGGTGTTCGGCAATAATCCCCGCGGGATATTGCACCGGCATGTGGTACCCGGCAAACGCCACCATTTTTGCCCCGGCAGCAAGATGCTGCGGATGAAATGGTGTCTTTTTCAAACCCGATATATCCACGGTCATTCCCCTTGTTCGTCCCGCATGGTCCCTGTTTGATCATTTGCTGCCGGCTTTGGTGTAGTTGAGCAATCCGCCGGCAAACAGGATTTCTTTTTGCCGAGCAGTGAAATTATAGGTGACCACGAACGTCTTTCCCGTGGTCTCGTTTTTGACCGTGAGGTCTTTCCCGGCTTTCAGGTTTTCGATCACGTTTTCCAGCACCAGCCGCTGGTTGGCGTCGATTTTATCCAGATCATCCGGGTTTTTGAACACCAGCGGCAGGATACCAAAATTGATCAGGTTGTCGCGGTGAATGCGGGCAAAACTTTTCGAGATCACCGCCTTGACTCCCAGGTACATCGGCGCCAGCGCGGCATGTTCGCGCGAGGAACCCTGGCCGTAGTTTTCACCGCCGACCACGATCCCGCCGCCTTTGGCCAGCGCATTATCGGCGAAGTGGGGGTCCATGCGATAAAACACAAATTTCGAAATCGCCGGGATATTCGACCGCAACGGCAAAATTTGCGCGCCGGCGGGCATGATATGGTCGGTGGTGATATTGTCGCCTGTTTTCAGCAGGATATCACCGAATACTGTTTTGGCCAGCGGTTTTTGCTGGGGCAACGGTTGGATATTCGGCCCGCGAATGATCTCGACTTTGGCCGGGTCCCTGGCGGGTGGGAGAATCCCGGAATCGTCGATTTTGATCTCAGTGGGGAGCGTTACTTTCGGCATCGCGCCCAGGTCGCGCGGGTCGGTGATTACGCCGGTGATCGCGCACGCCGCGCAGGTTTCCGGCGAGGCCAGGTACACTTTGGCATCTTTGGTGCCCGAGCGGCCGATGAAATTGCGATTGAACGACCGCACTGACACCGCGCCGGAGGGCGGCGCCTGCCCCATGCCGATACACGGCCCGCAAGCCGACTCGATAATCCGCGCGCCGGAAAGAATAATATCTGTCAATGCGCCGGACGCGGAAATCGCGGCGAAAACCTGCTTTGATCCCGGGGTGACCGTCATGCTCAAACCCGGATGCACGCTTTTGCCTTTGAGGATTGCCGCGGTGACCGTCAGATCGTACAACGATGAATTCGTGCATGACCCGACACACACCTGGTCGACCTTGGTCCCGGCGACTTCGCGCACCTTGACCACGTTGTCCGGCGAATGCGGCATGGCGATCAGCGGCTCAAGCGTATTCAAATCGATCGTGATTTCCTCATCGTAGGTGGCATCGGGATCGGCCTTGAGTTCGACCCAGTCCTTCTCGCGTTTTTGCAGTTTCATGAATTCGCGGGTTTTCTCATCGGACGGGAAAATCGAGGTCGTCGCGCCCAGTTCGGCGCCCATGTTGGTCACTGTGGCGCGTTCGGGTACCGAAAGCGTGGCCACGCCGGGACCGCCGTACTCGATGATCTTGCCCACGCCGCCTTTGACCGACAAGCGCCGCAGGACTTCCAGGATAATATCCTTGCCGGTCACCCATGGCTGCAGCTTGCCCTCGAGATGTACTTTCAGGATTTTGGGCATCATGATATGGAACGGCCCGCCGCCCATGGCCACCGCGACATCCAATCCGCCCGCGCCCATGGCCATCATGCCGATCCCGCCGTTGGTGGGGGTGTGGGAATCGGACCCCAGCAGCGTCTTGCCGGGGACGCCGAACCGTTCGAGATGCACCTGATGGCAGATGCCGTTGCCCGGCCGCGAGAAATACACGCCGTACTTGGCGGCCACCGATTGCAAATAGCGGTGGTCGTCGGCGTTTTCGAACCCGGCCTGCAGCATATTGTGGTCGACATACGATACCGACAGTTCGGTTTTGACCTTGCCGATGCCCATGGCCTCGAACTGGAGGTAGGCCATGGTGCCGGTGGCATCCTGGGTGAGGGTTTGATCGATTTTCAGGGCGACCGCCGCGCCGGGGGTCATCTCGCCGCCAACTTTATGCGCCGCAATGATTTTTTGCGCAATATTCTGTCCCATGACATCCTTCCTGCTAAGTCGATTCCGGCCCGCCATCGCGGGTTTTTATATTA
>Ga0172362_10002736_pt1 | contig 15259 bp, 11 predicted proteins | sample LakKivs1_kivu2a2_FD_114534 | JGI IMG/M metagenome (GOLD analysis project Ga0172362, IMG submission 114534) | Sediment microbial communities from Lake Kivu, Rwanda - Sediment s1_kivu2a2 | ecosystem: Environmental > Aquatic > Freshwater > Lake > Sediment | place: Rwanda: Western Province, Lake...
ATTTTCCACGCCCCGATTATTTGTCATCATCGCGAAAACGACTTGTGCCCCAATTACTTTTCAAGGGTGGCATCCTGAATTCTTGGCGCAAGAAGAGTGCGGTTGCATTGAACAAGAGTTTTTTCGATACATTGCCACGCCTTACTAAGGTGCCAAAGAGCAGAGCAGATATTGTATGGCTAATTTATGACCTACAACTTACAACCGTTGAGGGGCAACAGCGGTACAAGTTGACCAAAATTGACGAAGTGTATACGGAGTTTGCCCCCGCTCTTCTGTCGATTACAACCCCTATCCCGGGGAAGATGAATGATTTCGTTAAGTTGCTACAGGAACGACTCGACGAACAATTAGAAACGCCGCCCACCAACAATACTATCGAGAAACCATTTTGAACATGACAAGCAGACAGTCGTCACTTTTCCCCGATCTTTATCAGGAACCTAATAGGCCGAAACCGGTCAATGTCGCATCTATTCCTCAGAGAAGTCCGTTTCGGTATCCGGGTGGGAAAACATGGTTCGTTCCAACTTTCAGGGCTTGGATCAGCAACTTATACCCGAAGCCCAAAGTGCTCATTGAGCCATTCGCTGGCGGTGGAATCATAAGTTTGACTGCTCTCTTTGAAAAACTAGTTGATCGTGTCGTAATGGTTGAGATTGACGAGGATATCGCGGCGGTCTGGAAGACAGTCGTTGGTGGTGATACTGAGTGGCTGGCAAAGAGGATTATCGACTTTGATCCCACTAGGGAATCGGTAATCAAGGAGATTTCGAGGAGGGATGTAGATTTGAGAGAAAGGGCGTTCCAAACCATCCTGAAAAACCGAACATTTCACGGCGGTATTCTTGCGGAAGGTTCTGGGTTCTTGAAGTACGGGGAGAATGGGAAGGGCATTCGTTCACGGTGGTATCCAACCACGCTTGCGCGACGCTTTAAAGATATGGATGCAATTGCCACTCGCATTGACTTCCGGCAGGAAGATGGAGTGGAAGTCATCCGGCAATATTCAAGACAAAAGAATGTAGCGTTCTTCATTGATCCACCATATACGGCAGGCGGCAAAAAAGCCGGTAAGAGACTTTACCGGTACTGCGATATTGACCACGAGCGACTGTTTTCAACTTGTGAGCTGATCAGGGGCGATTTTCTGATGACATACGATAATGCCGAAGAAGTTAAGTCCATGGCACGAGAGCATGGTTTTCAGATGCGACTGATCCTTATGAACAACACTCACCATGCAACAATGGAAGAGCTGATAATTGGTAAAGAACTCTCCTGGATGGATCAATATCCTGCAGTTCGAGAACCCAAAGTCGAATACAAGACAAAGAAAGTACTAACAAGCAACTCCGCGCGTACGCGAAGCCCACACCGAGCTTCGCGCCGGTGAGGCGTAACATCAGTCATAAAACATGCCCCCCCGTCCATATTCCTTTAGCGACGGCGTTCTTTCGACGTCCATTAACCACACAGAACGCCTGACCGGTATGGCAACCGCTCAGCGCTTTATTCTGGCATTACGCGCACCGATTGATAAATTGCCCGCGTCATGGCGAATAACAGGTTAAAATGGTGCCTGGTGCTGAGCGCGACGATAGCGTGGTTTGGCTGTGGCATCGATGAAAAAGCCGATGTTGAATCGGATCCTTTCGACGAGATGGTCCTGGTCAGAGGCGGGGTCTTTAACATGGGAGATGAATTGGTCAATGCACGCCCGGCTCACAGCGTTTACGTAGCCGATTTTTATATCGGCAAATACGAGGTCACCCAGCAGTTATGGCGGGCGATCGGCGGCACTGCTCCGGCTTTCTTTACGGGCGACAGCCTGCCGGTTGAAGGTGTGGACTGGATCGAGGTTTTCATTTTCTGCAATCTGAAAAGTCTGCAGGAAAATCGGACGCCCTGTTATTTATACGAAGGGCGGGTACTGACCGGGCCTCTGCGCAATTATTCCCCGGCGGAGTTACTGCATTACTGCGACACGCTCAGCTACACCGTCTACTGTAATTTCAAAGCCAATGGCTACCGCCTGCCGACCGAAGCGGAGTGGGAATATGCGGCGCGCGGCGGCCACCGTTCCCGGCATTTTCTCTACAGTGGCAGTAACGAGCTGGAGGCCGTGGCCTGGTGGTCAGGCAATGCCGCCGGGCGGACGCACGCCGTCGGTTTGAAAGCCCCGAACGAACTGGGTCTGTACGACATGAGCGGCAATGTCATCGAGCGCTGTTGGGACTTTTACCAAGTTTATACCTCAGCCTATCAATGCAATCCCCGTGGTGCGGCGAGCGGCACCGCGCGGATTTTACGCGGCGGCAGTTACAATGGCGGAGAATACAACTGTCTGGTATCCTATCGTCACCGGCATCCGTCGTTCAAGGATCCGACCACCGGCTTTCGCCTCTGCCGGAACGCCAAATAATAAATCAAACCCCGCGTCCTATCGCAGGTAAACCAATTTGCGGTTGACCGTCGCCCGCTCGGTCTGCAGATGCAAATAATAGATCCCGCTGGCAACGTCCCGCCCCGCATAGTCGCGCCCGTTCCATTGCAGCTGGTACGCGCCCGCGGCCTGATTTTGCGCCACAATAGTCATGACAAGCGCGCCTAACAGGTCGTAAATAGCAAGGGTCACGTAACTCGATTCCGGGAGCGTGTAGCGAATTAGAGTCTGCTGGTTAAACGGATTGGGAAGATTGCTCAGCTGCACTGCAAAATGCGCCGCGACAGGTTCCGGCTCCGCCGCAATCCGCACCGCCCGGTCGAAATAGTCCAGCACCGTGGCCAGCAGTCGCTGGCGGGTGGAATCAGGATATACCGTTTCGAATGGAAAGGTCAGAGCCACCAATTTGCCTTCCCTGGTTCCTTCCGGAAACAAGCCGGTATAGCAGACGCCGGCGACTCCTTTTTCGACCTCCAGACCGGCAAATTTCAGGAACTCCCGCCCGCCATTGACGGCGCGCACGGCGTCCGGTTTGCTGACATTGAATGTGCCATGCGTGCCATTGTCAAAAAAGAAATTGGCCTGCGGCGTAAAAAACGTCCCCGGCAGAAATTCCACCTCGTAGTAAATCCCGGTCTGGCTGTTGGGCGCGTTGGCCACGTACTGCATCTTTAAGAAGTCATGGCAGAAAAGAGCATCCGCATCATCGCCGACGCTGTCCAGGTCCCAGACAATTTCTGAACCGGAAACGAACAACCGCCCCCCATTTTTCAGATACGCGGCGACGCGCGTCTGTTCCGCCTGACTGAAGGTTTCATCGAGATTGCGCTCGTCGCCCAAAAGAAAATCAACGACGGCAAAATCATTCAGATCGATCTGGTCGGTGGCGACCATTTCATTCGAGGCCGTGGTGAAAACGCACCCCTGATTTAAAAAAGCGCGGGCGTGCTGACGAATGAAATTGCGCTTGTTGTAGGTTACCACCCGATCATAACCGTCCACGATCAGCACCGTGGCGGGGCGCGTCGTGGGAATTCCCGCCAGCAATTCCGTGATTTCCGCCGTGCCCCAGCGATTATAACCCTGAATCTTCACGAAGTAGAGTGAGTCCGTCTGCAGGTTGGGAATCACCGGATTGGCGGGTGCAAGGGTCACCGTATCATAAAAAGTCAATCCGTCGCGACTGAGGTAGGCGAAATAACCGGCAACATTGGGGTCCGCAGGAATCGCCAACGAGAGCGTCGTGGCGTTTCCGGGCTTAACGCCAAAACCACTGGGTTTCAGCGGGGGAATGCCCTCGATATAATCGCTATACACCCGCGAACCGTAATAAGTGTAGTTCACTCCTTCATGGGGAGTTCCGCTGAGGATACTTTGAATGAAGCCATTGCGCTCGACCTGGACGGTGTGCAGAATGGCGCGGGTGGGATTGGTCTTGAGCCGGAACTGGACCCGACCATTCAGCGCAAAATAGCGCTCAAACTCCGCATCGTGTTCCGTAGTGAAGGTGAAATCCTGGGCTAAACGGCGTTGCATGATGTGACTGCGGTACCAGGTTCCGCCCGTCGCCGAAACCACCGGTTCGCCCATGTAAAGCGCGACGCTGTCATTATAAGCCAGGACGCTCAGGTAATTGGTTGCGCTGGCGCGGAGCCAGGCCGAAATTTTATCACCGTGTCCCAGCGCCGGATCGTAGCCGTAATTGCTGTCCAAAAAAGCGATGCGTTTGACATACGCGGGAATGACGCTCACGCCGTTTAAAAAACCGAAAGTCATACTGCCGCCGCCGCTGTGGCCGGTCAGAATCACCTGGGGATTGTAGTCGCGGAAAACATTTCGCAGGGAATCCACAATGGCGATGATCAGGGCGGAATTGTTCGTGTGCGCCTGACGCCAGAGCGGCCAGCTTTGCGAGGAGGTTTCCAGGTATACGGTAACCAAATTGCAGTCCTGCAACACGCGGCGCAGAAAACGGGTCTGGGCGCCAATGTGCTGAATGTCGTAATGCCAGTCATCTCCGGGAGCGAGCGCCTTGCCAATCGTCCACTCAATCGAATTGCCGTTAGGCAGGGCAAACAGCGCCAGGAGCGTCTCTTTCCGTTTATCCAGGGAATCGGTCAGGGGCGCATTGATCTGGATGCGGACATCGGCGGGATAGTAAAACTCGCGCACCTGCTCCGGAAAGAATTTATGGACGCGGAAACCGGGCAGTGGCGGTTGTTGCCCGCCCAGGATTCCCGCCCGGAGCAGGAAAACAGACAGCGTAATAACAAGTCTGATCTGGTGCTGAAGGTTTTTCCTCACTAATCGATTAAATAATAACCATCTCACGGTAATGCACTCCTAAAAAAAATTATCACCAGCGCCTGGCAATCCAATCCCCGGCGTCAGTCAGCGCGTTGACGAATTTGGTAGTCTCGTAATGCCCGGGTTGCCGCAGCTGTTTAAAATACACTTCAACACCGCGTGATTTCAGCACATTCACGGCTGTCTCCACCTGTGCGAAAGGATAAATTTCATCCTTGCGACTGTGGATGATATAGATCGGCAGGTCAGCAAAGGTCTGCAAATTGGTACTGCTGGGATTGCCGGAAACAGCTACGACGGCGGCGAAACGACCTGGATATTTGCCGGCATAGTACCAGGCTCCATTGGCCCCCATACTGTAACCCATGATCACGATACGGCTGGTATCAACCTGCAGATTGGCCTGAATTGTGTCAATCAGACCGAAAATCGCCCGCTCGGCGCTCAAGCTGGCCCAGGTTCCGGAGGTCGGACTGACCGGCGCCGCGATGATGGCCTGCAATCCTCCCAGGCCCGGCAAGACCAGCTCGTCAACAAAAGCCGACCCAGCCTCGATGGTAGTCACGCCTCCGTAGTGCAGGGCTATGATCAAAGGTGTCGGCCGCGGGTGCGAATAATATTCTTCGGGCACGGTCAGAGCATAATCGAGGGTGAGGCCGGCGACATTCTCCTGACTGCGAAATTTTAAATAGTCATCCACATAGGCAAACGGGTCGGATTGTTCACAGGCGTGACCCGTAAAAATGAACCATCCGATCAGCAAGAACTTTTTTAAATCCATCACTAATTTCCCGGAAAGTTACTTCCTGCACCGTGATTGGTCAAGGATATTGTGCGGCGCTTCAACGTTAAAAGATGGAGTGACGTTTCTCACCAGACATCCAAAATTTTCTTGAGAATAAATAAAAAAAATAGTAGAGTATGGCGGTTGAAAGCAGTCGGTCTTATGCAATACAAGTTTCAGCGCGTCCAAACCGTATTCCGCTCGGCTATAATGCCGCTGAGCTGGGCGGTGCTGTTTTATCTGGTTCGGCCTGCTCTTTTTGCGCAAACGAACCATTGGTATGTCACCACGCTGAGCAATTTGCGAGCTGGCCCCGACACAACGTTTGCAGTAATCGCCAAGCTGCCCCGCAATACTCCGGTGACTTATCTGGATCGCAAAGGCGAATGGTTGCAGGTTCAGCGCGCCGACGGCCAGACTGGCTGGATTCTACAAAAGCTGGCCAAACCAGTCACGGATGAGACCACTCCAACTAAAACTGTCGCGCGTACGTCCGATCAGGAGATTTACGACGAAATCCAGGTCCTGAAAAATGGCAATCTGTACGCCGGACCCAGCACCGGAGATAACATTCTGCGGACCCTGCCGGCAGGGATGGTAGTGAAAAAGATAGACGCGATCAAGGAGTGGTACCGGGTGCGCTTGCCTGATGGCACACTCGGTTGGGTACACCAGAATCTTTTCATAATAACCAAAAAAAGCCCGGCGGCCCATCCGCCCGTCACTACCACTAAAAATGGATTCCTGCGGCGTCGTCCGGAACCGGATGCAGAGATAATCACAACCATTCCGGCTGGCAGTATTCTGACCATCCTCGATACAGCCAAAGACTGGTATCAGGTACAAAACCTGCGGGGTGATATGGGTTGGGTCAATCGGGTGCTTTTCCAGGATGATAAACTCCCCGCGGCCAAAGTAGAAATCCGCCGGCCATTGCTAAAAAACGGCAACCTGCGGGCGGAACCTTTGCCATCCGGTAAAATCATCACCGTGGTTCCGGCACGTAGTGTTGTCTGGGTGGTGGACAGCACCTCGGAATGGTACCAGGTACGTACCACCGGGCGCCTAACCGGGTGGCTGAACAAAGCGCTTTTCGCCGCGCTTCAGGGGTCTGCTACGCCTGCCAAGGCTGCATTGATCGTTGCCCGCAACGGCAATCTGCGCCGCCAACCCGACCTGAACGCCGAAATCATTGACAAAATCCCCATCAACACTACCGTTGCGGTTTTAGAAGAACAATTAGACTGGTATCAGGTGCGTACCACCAACGGCCTGACCGGCTGGGCGCATAAAATTATTTTTGAATCGCAATCGCCCCGGCAAAATGAACGCCCCCTTACCACGCTGATCCTGCCGGTCAATACTATCCTGCGCATCCGACCCAGCGAAAGCGACAGCGTGGTCGCCGTCCTGCAAAGTGGTCAACGACTGACCATCGTTGACAGCGTACGCGGCTGGTATTATGTCCAAGGGGATAATCATAGCAAGGGCTGGATTTTCAAACCCGCTTTGCAGGAAAGCTATTCGCCCCCCGTTCATGCCCCGAAAAACGGTAACTGAACGCCTTTGACTGTCAGTCCGCTGTTTGCAGTGGATTTGCATATTTCACCGCAGCTGTCATAAATTTGCCCCGCATTTTGGAAATACCTTGTAAAGGAAAAATATGAAACCCAAACTCCATCCCGAATATAAACTCTGCACCGTGACCTGCGCTTGCGGAAATACTTTTCAGACTCGTTCGACCGTCGGCGATTTCAAAGTCGAAATCTGTTCGGTTTGCCACCCGTTTTTTACCGGCAAGCAGAAACTGATTGATTCCGCCGGGCGCATCGAAAAGTTCAATCGCAAATATAAACGCGATACCAACAAAGGCTAACCAGAAATAAAATTCAGGGCGACCTTTTCGATTCCCGAAAAGGTCGCTTTTATTATCTAAAATGCAGCACAAAATTCTGGTCGGCGGGCAGGCAATCATCGAGGGCGTCATGATGCGCGTCCCCGGGGCTTACGCAACCGCTGTCCGTAAACCGGACGGCAGTCTTGACCTGCAACGTCATCCTTTCACCTCCCTGACAGAAAAATTCACTCTCCTTAAAAAGCCATTATTGCGCGGTATCATCAGCCTATACGAATCGCTGAAAATCGGGCTAAGTACCCTGCAATTTTCAGCCGACCTCGCGGTACAGACAGCGTCAGCTCCTGAAACACCGCCCAAAGGTAATCGGCTGGCCACATTCCTGACTACATCTGCCGCGCTGGTTTTGGGTTTTGTGCTCTTTGGAGTCCTGCCTTTATGGCTGACGACCCGCCTGATGAACATTGAAAAACGTGCCCTTTTCTTCAACCTTGTCACCGGTTGCTGGCGCATCCTGTTTTTCCTCGTTTATCTGTGGCTAATTTCCCGCCTGCAGGACATCCGGCGGCTTTTCCAGTACCATGGCGCGGAACACAAGGTCGTGTTCGCTTTTGAGAGCGGGCAGGAACTAACCATCGCCAATGTTAGCCCTTTCAGCACCCATCACCCGCGTTGCGGTACCAGTTTTATTTTTATCATTCTGCTGGTTTCGATCTTGATTTATGCCCTGATTGACACCCTGTTTTTGTTCATTTTCGGGTGGATCAGCCTGCCGGTGCGAGTCGCGTTTCATCTTCTGCTCCTGCCGCTCGTCGCGGCGGTTGGATACGAGTGCCTGAAATTAGCCGCCCGCAACCAGGAGCATCTCCTTGCCCGTCTTTTGTCGCGGCCGGGGCTCTGGCTTCAGCGCCTCACCACCCAGCCACCGTCCGATGAACAGTTGGAAGTGGCGATTCTGGCTCTGAAGACGGCCTTTGGAGAACAGTACGCAGAGTTTGTCGGTCGTCATTACGTAGCCGACGCGGTGAGTTGATGATGCTGAACCGCCTGCAGGAAATATTTAAGCGTTACGAAGCGCTGGGCGTGCAGCTTGCCGACCCGGAAATTATCAGCAATCAGCGCCAGTACCGTGAATTGGCGCGGGAGCACAAAGAACTTTCTCCGCTGGTCGCCAAGGGTCGGGAACTGACCCGCCTCGTCCGGCAAATAGCGGATACGCGCGAAATCCTGAAGGGCGATGACGCCGAACTGCGGGAGTTGGCCCGGCTGGAGCTGGAAGAACTTGCGACTCGTGAAAACGAGCTGCACGAAGAATTAAAAGTGATGCTCCTGCCCAAAGACCCCAATGATGATAAAAATGCCATTGTGGAAATCCGCGCTGGCACAGGCGGCGACGAGGCCGCTATTTTTGCCGCCGATCTCTACCGCATGTACTCCAAATTTGCCGAATCCCGCGGCTGGCGTCTCGAGGAACTTTCGGCCAATATCATCGGGTTGGGGGGCTTCAAGGAAATCATTTTCCTGCTGGCCGGCGACGACGTCTATGGCACGATGAAATTCGAATCCGGCGTGCATCGCGTCCAGCGGGTGCCAGTGACCGAAACCCAGGGACGCATTCATACCTCGGCGGCAACCGTGGCGGTTTTACCGGAAGCCGAAGAGATTGACATTGCCATCAATCCCAGCGATCTGCGCATTGATACCTACCGCGCCAGCGGACATGGCGGGCAGAACGTCAACAAGGTCGAAACCGCCATCCGGATTACCCATCTGCCGACCGGTCTGGTGGTGACCTGCCAGGACGAGAAATCACAGTTCAAAAATAAGGAAAAAGCGCTCAAAGTACTCCGCAGTCGGCTCCTGGCCGCCAAGGAAGCGGAACAGGAAGCCGCCATCGCCGCCCAACGGCGGAGTATGGTCAGCACCGGCGACCGCAGTGCCAAAATCCGCACCTATAATTATCCGCAGGGGCGCGTTACGGATCACCGCATCAACCTGACACTCTATAAACTGGAAGCCATCATGGATGGCGATTTAAAAGAAATTGTGGACGCCCTGAAATTGGCGCACAACACCGAATTGCTGAAGGGCAACAGCACCACCTGACCCATGCTGGGCGGGAGACTGACCCCAGCCTGTTTCTCGCGTTCAAAATCGCCTAAAATTATCCTGTATTTCCTGCCAGCTCAGTGCGTTTCTGACGGTAAATATTTTTGCATAAATCCGCTTGTTCGGCCCAAAAACAATTTTAAATTTGGCATGATTTATGGCTCTCAATCAGCACAAAACCTGGCGCCTTATTGATGTCCTGCAATGGTCGAAATCCTATCTGCGGGGCAAGGGCATCGAGTCGCCGCAAATCGAAACCGAATGGATTTTACGGGACGTTCTCCAGCTCTCCCGCCTCGAAATTTATCTTCAGCATGAACGCCCCCTGCTGCCCGCCGAGCTCCAGCAAATAAAAACCCTGCTTTTACAGCGGGCTTCCGGTGTTCCTCTGCAATATGTCCTCGGTCAGGCAGAATTCATGGGTTTGACTTTACGGGTCGGTCCGGAGGTGCTGATTCCCCGCCCCGAGACCGAAGTGTTGGTTGAGACTATAATTGCGCGTCTGAAGTCATCTCCCGATACGGAGTGGCGGATCCTTGACATCGGCACGGGTTCGGGCTGTATCGCTATCGCGTTAGCCCGGCAATTACCGCAGGCGCGTCTGAACGCCATTGATATCTCCCCGGCGGCACTCGACATCGCCAAAGCCAATGCCCGGCTTCTGCAGGTCGCAGACCAGATTGAATTTCAGGAGCTCGATATTCTTTCCCATCTGCCGGATTGTTTAACGCCTTACGATGTGGTGGTGTCCAATCCGCCTTACGTGGCAGGTAAAATGTTTGCACAATTGCCGGATAACGTCAAAAACCATGAACCGCACATCGCCCTGCAACCTCCGGGCGACGAGCTGGCCTTTTATCGCCGGCTGGCCGCAATCGCCCCCTCATTGCTCAAACCCGGCGGACTACTGGCCGTGGAAATCGGCGGTGATTATCAGGTTCAGCCGGTTTGCGCCCTGCTGAATGAAGGCATATTCGCCTCGCCGGCCGTTATACGCGATTATAGTGGTCACAGTCGGGTCATCATGGCAGGTCTCAAGGCATGAAATCGTTCATTGGTTTTATCAAGCTTCTCCGTCCGCTGAATATGTTCCAGGGCGGCATCGCCGTTCTGGTCAGCATGAGCCTGTTCGCGCCTCTGCCCTCCTGGAAACGGGTTTTGCTGGCGCTCCTGATTGTCTGGGCTTATGCCGGCGGCGGCAATGCGCTCAACGATTTTTTCGATGCCGCGATCGACCGCATCAATCGTCCCGGGCGTCCGATTCCGGCCGGTTTGGTCAGCAGACGGCAGGCTCTGATTTTTGCCATCGGATTATTTGTGAGCGGAACGTTGTTGGCGACTCCGATCCTGAGCCCGGCCGTTGCGCTCATTCTCTTGGTGGCACTGTCTATTCTGGTCGCTTATAGTCCGCTTTTTAAAGTACGCCCCTTGTGGGGCAATTTGAGTGTATCGGTTACTTTGGGCATGACTTTTCTCTTCGCCGCGGCGGTATTCGGCGATCCCGCCAAAGGAATTGTTCCCTGCGCGCTGGCCTTCAGTTTCAACTTCATTCGCGAGGTGCTCAAAGACATTCAGGATATTCCCGGTGACAGTGCCTTGGGAGCGCAAACTCTCCCGGTGCGTTACGGCATCGCCGCCGCCCGGAAGGTAGTGATCGGGTCAACTCTAGCCCTGATGGCGGGAGCCTTTTTACCTTATCTGCTGAAAATTTACGGCATTTATTATTTAGCGGTGCTGGTACTGGGCGTGGAAACCACGCTGGCCTATGTAGTTTATAGTATCATCCGGAATCCCTCGATAGGCAACTGCGGACGGCTCGCGCAAATCATGAAAGGCAACGTGTTCTGCGGACTGCTGGCAATCTTCGTGGGGCGGTATTAAATGGATCCTCAATTCGTTCATCTGCATAATCACTCGGATTACAGCCTGCTGGATGGAGCCCAGAGCATTGAATCGCTGGTCGGTCGGGTGCATGAGCTGGGTATGTCGGCAGTGGGCCTGACCGAGCATGGCAACCTGTTCAGCGCCGTACATTTCTACAAAGTCGCCAAAAAATTCGCCATCAAACCGATCATCGGTTGCGAGATGTACGTAGCCAACCGCGACCGTTTCGATAAAAAACCCCGTGAACATGGCGGAGAAGGCTACCATCATCTGCTGCTCTTAGTGCAGAACCGGGAAGGCTACCACAACCTGATCAAACTGACCTCGCTCGGTTACCTGGAAGGTTACTACCATAAACCGCGCGTGGATCTGGCCCTTTTACGACAGTATAATGCCGGTTTGATTGCCACGACGGCCTGCATCAAGGGGCGGGTACCGGGCTATGCCATCAAGGGTGATTATGGCAAAGCCAAACAAGCCGCGCTGGAATACGCCGAAATATTCCCGGAGCGCTTTTACTTGGAAATTCAGAATCACGGTCTCGCTGACGAGCAAGTATGGTATCGGGCCGCCCGGCAACTGGCGGCAGAAACCGGACTACCGCGACTGATTACCAACGATTCACATTACACTTTGCCCGAACACTGGGAGGCGCACGACGCGCATCTCTGTATCGGTACCGGCAAGGAAATGAGCGACCCAAGCCGCCTGCGCTACGAACCGCATGAATACTGGCTCAAGACCAGCGCCGAAATGGCGGCCCTCTTCCCCGATGATGATGAACTGCTGAGCAACACCTGTCGGGTCGCCGATATGTGCGATTTCAACCTGGAAACAACCACGCTGTACCTGCCGGAATTTCCTCTTCCGGAGTCCGATAAAAACCTGACCGCCGACGAGTATCTGACCAAGCTCATTCACAAACGCTTGCCCTCCTGTTATCCTGACCTGACCCCGGCAATCCAGGAGCGGGTCGAGTACGAATTGGCGATAGTTAAAAAAATGGGCTTTGCCGGCTATTTCCTGATCGTGCAGGATTTCGTCAATTACGCCAAGCAGAACAATATTCCGGTTGGACCGGGACGCGGCAGCGCCGCCGGCAGTATCTTGGCGTTTATCTTAGGCATCACCAGCATTGACCCGCTCAAACATAAACTCATCTTCGAGCGCTTCCTGAACCCGGAACGTATCTCGATGCCCGATATCGACATTGACTTTTGCGACCTCAAGCGTGGCCGAGTGATTGAGTATATCCGCAACCGCTACGGCGCCAATTGTGTTGCCCAGATCATCACCTTTGGAACGATGAAAGCCCGGGCGGTGATCCGCGACGTAGGGCGGGTAATCGGCATGCCCCTGCCAGAAGTTAACCGCATTATCAAAATGATTCCTGACCAGTTGAACATCACGCTGGAGATGGCCCTCGAAAACAACCCGGAATTGAAAGCTGCGGCTGACGTCGATGACCTGCATCGCAAACTGATCTCCATTTCCAGCGTCCTGGAAGGCATGCACCGCCACGCCTCAACGCATGCCGCCGGGCTGGTGATCGCTCCGGGGGAAATCAGCGATTATGTGCCCCTATTCCAATCTTCCAACGGCGATGTTACCACTCAGTACGATATGAAATGCGTCGAACAGGTCGGTCTGCTCAAAGTAGATCTGTTGGGCATTCGCAACCTGACAGTGATTGACAACACCCTCGAAATGTTGCGGGCGCGGGGCCTTGCCCTCGATATTAACAACTTGCCGGAGAAAGACCCGCAAACCCTGAGCCTGTTCGGGGAAGGCAATACGATCGGGATTTTCCAGTTCGAATCTTCGGGCATGCGCGAATATCTGAAAAAACTCAAGCCCTCCGGAATCGAAGACCTGATCGCCATGAATGCCCTGTATCGTCCCGGCCCGATGGAAATGATCAGCGAATATATCGATCGCAAACAGGGACGCAAACCAATCGAATACCTGCATCCCGCCCTGGAACCAATCCTGAAAGATACCTACGGGATTATTGTCTACCAGGAACAGGTCATGCAGATCGCCCACGAAGTCGCTGGCTTCAGCCTCGGCAAAGCCGATATTATGCGCAAAGCCATGGGCAAGAAACAGCATGCCATGATGGGTGGCATGTACGAGGAATTCATCGCCGGCGCCCGTAAAAACGGACTCAGCCAGAAAACCGCTGTCGCGGTCTTCGAGCTGATTGAAAAATTCGCCAGCTACGGCTTTAACCGCAGTCACTCGGCGGCTTATGCCATCCTGGCCTATCAGTGCGGATACCTGAAAGCCCACTATCCGGCGGAATTTTTAGCCGCCAACCTGACCAGTGAAATCAACAGCACCGAGCGGATCGCCATTTTGGCTACCGAAGCCCGCAACCGCGGTTTCGAAATTCTGCCACCGGATGTCAATCGCAGTGCCGTGCATTTCGTTCCGGAAGGCAACGCCATCCGCTTCGGGCTTTACGGGATCAAGAACGTCGGTGAAAAAGCCGCCGAAAATATTGTCGCCGCCCACCTCCAGACCGGGGACTTTAAAACTTTTTATCAATTCGTGTCCGCCCTGGATTTGAAGAGCGTCAACCGCAAAGTCTTGGAAAGCCTGATCGCGTCCGGCGCCACCGATTCTCTGGAAGGCACTCGCGGGCAGAAATTCGAAGCGATCGACACCGCGATCCAGCTCAATGCCCGGCGGGGCAGTGAGCGTCAGGCCAACCAGGTCAATCTGTTCGGCGGCAGTGCCGCCGCTCTCAGCCAGATTTCCGAACCCCGCCTGCCGGACGTTCCCGCTTGGGACGCCAACCACAAATGGACCAAGGAAAAAGAATTGTTGGGAATGTATTTGACCGGACATCCTTTACTGGAATACTCGACTGAGATCGAGGCCTTCTCCAACTTTGATTTTACCGAACCGCTGGCCAAATTCGACAAGGGCACCGTTAAATTAGGTGGGCTGGTGGCCGGGATCAAACGGATGACTGACCGCAAGGGACGCCCCATGGCGTTCATCACCTTAGAAAGTCTGAACGGTTCCGCGGAGGTCATTGCTTTCTCCGATATATATGAACGGTCGCGCGAATATCTGGAAATCAACAAGCCGGTTTTTGTCCAGGGTACGGTTTCCTGTCGGGGTGAGGATGACGCCAAAATCATGGCCGAGGAAATCACGCCCTTGCATGGACTCCTGAACCGCAAATCCAAGCAGGTGCATGTCCGCCTCAATGCCGACCAGCACCAGGCCGCAAACCTGGAGCATCTTAAAACTCTTTTCCTGCATCACCCGGGTGATTGTCCCATTTACCTGCACCTCTACGATCAGGAAGGCGCCCGCCGCACCGTCCGCCCCCGGGAGCTGAAAGTCAGTCCCGACCGCGAGTTGCTGGATACTTTGAAAAAGACCTTCGGGTCGGAAAACGCGTGGGTGGAATAATGTTGGCCGTCATTCAGCGCGCCCGCAAGGCCTCCGTCAAAGTTAATCGCCAGACGGTTGGTCAAATCGAGTTCGGATTGGTTATCCTGTTAGGCGTATTCCGCGACGATGACCAAACTGACGCCGACTTCCTGGCGCAGAAAATCACCGGCTTGCGCATTTTCCCCGATGCGGAAGATAAAATGAACCGGTCGATACTGGAGGTCGGCGGACAGGCCCTGGTCATTTCGCAATTCACGCTCTGCGGAGACTGGCGCAAAGGGCGCCGTCCCAGCTTTATCAATGCCGCGCCCCCGGAACTCGGAGCCAAACTGTACCACTATTTCACCGCACAATTAGCAAAACACGGCGTGCCGACCCAGCAGGGCGTGTTCGGAGCCATGATGGATGTGCAGTTGATTAACGCCGGTCCGGTCACCTTTGTTTTGGACAGCCACCTAAAATG
>Ga0172362_10002738_pt1 | contig 15252 bp, 16 predicted proteins | sample LakKivs1_kivu2a2_FD_114534 | JGI IMG/M metagenome (GOLD analysis project Ga0172362, IMG submission 114534) | Sediment microbial communities from Lake Kivu, Rwanda - Sediment s1_kivu2a2 | ecosystem: Environmental > Aquatic > Freshwater > Lake > Sediment | place: Rwanda: Western Province, Lake...
ATACCACGAAAGGAGAAAGCGGCTTCCTCCACCCGCTAAAGCGGAGTGGTTTCCGCCGCGAAGACGGATGAAAGATTGTAATACGATCTGATTCTATCAACTGATTGCCATTATTCTCCACAGATAGAATTGTAGTAGACAATTAGGTTTCATACACCATAGGTAAATTAACCTAACCAACGATGAGCAATTGCCAGTGGCATTTCTGTAGTCGAGAGCCTGCCAGGCAAAACCATGGAACTGATCATTTAGGGCGTGTGGGGGTCACAATGCGCGTAACCTCGATAAAAGATCCTCAGGTAAATTATTCACAAATGCAGATTATCCACCAGGCTGGCCTTGTGGTGCACCCGTTCGATATCCATTTCTGCTATTTGGGCAGAATGGCGACCATAATCATTGGCGAGCGGGGAGCCCACAGCCTCCTTTTTGTGAAAAAACAGAACAAATGGTCGGAAGTAGGTGACCGAAGGATAATAGCCTCAGCACATATCCGACACGGCACTTTACAAATTTCAAATTGCCGGCTGTGCGGGATAGGCCCGCACGTAAGATTCGAACCGCTCAAGTGAGCATTCTTTTCTGGCCTGGACGAGACCTTCGGGCGGTAACGTGGGACATGGGTATGTGCGTTGTCCGAGAAACCGCTCCTTTTAGGAAGCGGAGAACGTCACCAGAGCCCACCAGGACCTGCTCGGGATTGGCTATCCCGAGTTCCTGGCGACGGGCAATGTGACTACAAAGCGGGTCCCATACTCCTGCTGGCCGCTAGCGGTGAAGACCGGGCTGATCACGCTGACCTTTCCGCCATGCGCTTCCACCAGTTGCTTGACGATTGCCAGTCCCAGACCGGAGCCACCACTGGCATGCGCCCGGGATTGGTCAGCCCGGTAAAACCGGTCGAAAACATAGGGCAGGTCAGCTGAGCCAATACCCGGGCCGGTGTCGGTCACCGAAACCTCCACGTATGCCGCTGTGCCTGGCGATTCTCGCGCCTCCAGGTGAATTTTCCCGCCGCGGGGTGTATAGCGCAGGGCGTTGCCGATCAAGTTGTTCAGCACCTGGGCAATCCGCCAAGGGTCAACCATGACCCGGGGCAGGTGGGCTGGCAGGCTGAGTTCCAAACTGACCCCATTTTCCTGGGCCTGGACAAGGATGCGATCCGCCACTTCGCGGATCAGGGCGTCGACCTCCGTCACCTGTTTCTCCAGGTTAAGCTCACCTGATTCGGCCAGGGATAACAGGCGCAGGTCACCCACCAGCCTTTTTAATAACAGGGTCTGGTTCAATAAGGCGGCTACCTGCTCTTCATCCAACGGTAACACACCATCCAGCATGGCTTCCTGGTTGGCCTGCATCACCGCGATGGGGGTGCGCAGCTCGTGAGCTACGTCGGCGATCAGGCGTTTGCGCTGGATTTCGGCCCGGTCCAGGTTCTCGGCCATCTGGTTGAAGGTCTGGCTGAGCTCACCCAGCTCGTCCCCGGAACGAATAGCCACCCGCTGGCTGAGATCGCCGCCGCTGATCGCCCCGGCAGCTTTTTTCAGCTGCCGCAGGGGAAGGGTTACATAGAAAAATAGGACGGCACCCAACAATAAAGAAATGAACCCGGCGATGATCGCCGAGATGACGATCGACTGGTTCACGGAGGCCAGGAATTGCCCGGCCGGGGTGTTGGTACTGGCGATATTTCTCGGCGTCACCAGGACCGTGCCCACCAGGGCGCCGTTTACCAGCACAGGCGACCCAATGCTCAATTCCTCGGCCGATAGTTCATGCCCCTGCATCTCACCGGATGTATCGTAGATCACGATTCCCTGCCCGTTGGCCAGGATCACCCGCTGGTTCGCCATCCAGGCGAAGCCCCCCGGCCCCGGTCCGAAACCGCCGCCCTGGCCGTTGCCCATTCCCCCGCTCAGGGGCGAAACCGACCCCGATTGCAGGAAGCTATCCACCCCCTGCCAGCTCATGTCACGGGAATAGTACTCGCTAAGGGCGGGAGAAAGCTCCTCGGCCCAGGCCTGGCTGTTGCGCGTGCTGTACAGGCTGAAGGCATCATGCATTGCCCGGGAAGTCAGCCGTGAATTGACCAGCGCGCCGATCACGATGATCAACAAAAATGCCCCCAGCAGTTTAAATATCAGGCTATTGCGCATCGGTCCATACTTCTATCTTGTACCCCACACCGAATACGGTCTGGATAAACGTGGGATTTTTGGGATCTGGCTCGAGCTTGAGGCGGATGTTTTTTATATGGGCGTCGATCGTGCGCTCATATCCCTCGAAGGCATTGCCCTGCGCCTGCTCCATGATCTGGAGGCGGGTGAACACCCGTTTGGGCTGGCGCGCCAGGACGACCAGGATATCAAACTCTGTCGGGGTGAGCTCGACCGGCCGCTCCGCTACGGTCACCCGGTGCTGGTCCAGGTCGATCTGCAGCGAACCTACTCGCAGGACTTCCGCCTGCTGGATCTCACCCGAAGCCCGCCGGAATATCGTGCGGACGCGTGCTACCACCTCGCGCGGGCTGAAAGGCTTGACCACATAATCGTCTGCGCCCAGCTCAAGCCCGATCAGTTTATCAGCTTCTTCAGCCCGGGCGGTCAGCATCAGGATGGGGATGCCGGACTGGCGCCGGATTGAACGGCACACTTCGAGCCCGTCCAGCCCAGGCAAGTTCAGGTCGAGGATCAAGAAATCCGGCTTTTCGCGCTGAAATACTGCTAAAGCGGACCTCCCATCCACGGCAGTCGCAACTTGATAGCCGGCCTGCTCGAGATACGCCTTCAGGACTTTCACGATCTGCTCTTCGTCATCGACGACCAGTATTTTCTTCGTATTTTCTAGCATGCTATTATTTTACCGGAAAGTTCGCATCGCTGCCGGGTTGGATAAGATCAGAAAACCAGACAAGGGCGCTGACCTGCCGCGCCCTCGTCTGAGTTTCTAGGCCTCACCCCGGATTAGGGATTGGTTGGGGTGTAGTACGGGCAGTTCGGGTTGGCATTTAGCCCCAGGCCCGCGCCACGCATCGAGGACCCGCGCCCCGCCTGGCCGCCGGCCATTTGCCCGGCACCATGGAGCTTCATCCAGTCGGCCTGGGCCTGGGTCAGCACGCCATCAGCAAGGGCCTGGTCGATGGCCTGGGAGCGAGCATCCACCAGCAGGGTGCGGAACTCGTCCAGGGTCATGCCGGTCGATAAAGCGATCTGGGACATTGTTTCGCCATTGTCCAGGCGTGCCTGGAGGTCGGCCTGGGGGATGCCGAGGGCATCCGAGTAGGCGGCAAGCAGATCATCGTGCAGGATACCATCGCCAGCCATACCACTTCCGGCGCCGTATCCGCCCTGGGGACCACGTGCACCCGATCCAGCCACGCCGCTGCGAGGTGCCGGGGTGGAGCTCTGGGCATAGGCGACGCTGGTTGTCCCGATCGCCAAGGCTGCAATGGCCAGCACTACCAGAATTTTTACCAATTTGCTCATTTTATTTCTCCTTTTTCTTGTGTTCGTATTTTTTACTGCTGTGGATGATGATACCGGGTTGATTTGAAAAACCTGTGAACGCCCTGCGAATACTTTGTGAAGGTTTGGCTGGCGTGCTACCTGGTTTTATTGGCTTCGAGTTCCAATGCAGCCTTGATGGTGGAGAACGGTATTCCCAGCTGGATGGTATAGTCCTTCGCCACCGTAGCGTGTGCGGGAAGGTCAGCACCCATCATCTCAGGCAACGCTCGACGCATCCTTCCACGTTAGCGCTCGATCGCCCCGCTGCAAGAGTATTATGGGAGAGGAAAATTCAAAATATTTCTTGCATCACCCAAACAATATTAAACCAGCGTTATGGTATAATTCACAAGGAAATCCAGATTATCATAATCTAGATTTCCTTGTAAAGAAACCAGGAGGAGGGCCAGATGTTCGTTAATCGTCAGTCTGAGCTTGATCTTCTTAACAAACACAATGCCTCGGGCAAACCTGAATTTTTTGTTTTTTATGGGCGCCGGCGGGTTGGCAAGACCGAATTATTAACCCGATTTTGCGAAGGAAAGCGGGCGATCTTTTTTGTGGCTGATTTGGGTTCGGAGATCTCACTCCGCACTTCATTTTCCCGGGCGATCAACACAATCCTATTTGGACCTGCTCAAACGGATGCCATTTATGCCAGTTGGGAGGCTATTTTCCAGGCTTTAGGCCAGGCAGCCCAAAAAGAACGCCTGGTGGTGGTTATAGATGAATTTCCTTACCTGGTGGCTGCCCATCCACCGCTGGCTTCAATTTTGCAAAAGGCCTGGGATCAAACCCTTAAAAATACACAGATCATGCTTATCCTGTGTGGCTCGTCCATTGGCATGATGGAAGATTCTGTGCTGGGCTATCAGGCACCCCTATTTGGCAGGCGGACTGCCCAATATCTGCTGGAACCGCTGCAATTCAAAGACGCCCGCCTGTTTTTCCCAAACTTTTCCGATGAAGATCAGGTGCGTGCTTATGCGGTCTACGGTGGTACACCGGCGTACTTACAAACCATCGATCCAGGCAAGTCACTGGATGAAAATATTCTGGATCATATTTTGAGCCGGGGTTCCTATTTATATGACGAAGTGCGTTTCATCTTGCAGCAAGAACTGCGCGAGCCACGCAATTATTTCGCCATCCTCCAGGCGATCGCTTCAGGCAAGACTCGCCTGAACGAGATCAAACAAGCCACTGCATTGGAGGGTGCCACGGCTTACCTGGAGACCCTGCAGCAGCTTCACCTGGTTGAGCGTGTGGTACCGGTGACAGAAACCCAACCGCATAAAAGCCGGCGGGGAATTTATCGGTTAAAAGATAATTACTTGCGCTTTTGGTTCCGCTATCTTCACCCAAATCGTTCGCAGCTTGAACGCGGGGGAGCCCGGATCATCTTGGAAAAACAGGTACTTCCAGAGATCGATCACTTCTCCAGCCTGGTTTTTGAAGAGATCTGCCAGCAGTATTTCTGGCAGGCAGGGCTGGCGGGAAAATCACCTCTTGTTCCGGTAAATATCGGCCGCTGGTGGGCAGGCAATGAAGAAATCGATCTGGTCGTGGTCGGAGAAAAAGATGCGATCCTGGTCGAATGTAAATGGAGCAGCCGGGCAGTTGGCATGAATATCCTGGCTGACCTGGAAAGGAAGGCAAAGTTCATCGGGCGAGAATTGGGTGACAGGAAAATCCTCTATGCACTGTGTTCAAGGTCTGGGTACACCCGGCAATTCGTGGATAGCCTGATTGAACGAAAGGATACTACCTTGCTAGCGTTACACCAGCTGCTCAACCCAAGCTAAGGTGCAGGAGCAGGATGAACTTACCCACAGAGCTGTGGCGGTAAACCCGGTTGACTAGATGCATATTGAGTTGGCAGGCAAGCGGCTCAATTTCTCCTCACACAGGGAGATAAGCCATCTGGAGAGCCCTGGCAGCTTCGATCAATTGGCTGTCGAAGGATACCAGTGTCACCGTCATCCCCAGGGTTTCCTGCCAGATCAGGGCGCAGGCCAGGTGGGTAGCGTCAAAGCCCCTCAGGTTATGTTCAACTGCCAGGGTGTCGCCACGCGCTAGGGTATTCTCGGCGATCGGCAGGCGATGGAAGCTCTCCCATTCCACGCGGAACTGGCGCAGCGCGGCCAGCGATCCATCCGGCGTGATGAGATTCATCCGGGCGGCACGCGCGATCGCTGCGGCAATCTCAACCCGGCTGATCAATCCTGTCACCACCATATCGGCTGCCTCGATCCAGGCGTTGACCTCCTGAGAACCCTTTTCCTGGATATAGCGTTTTAACAGTGCGCTTGATTCGAGGTACAGGATCACTCGCGCATCTCCACCAGGATGTTCGAGACCTGTTGTATCACTACTTTTCCCTTGTTGGATATTCAGATTCTGCAACGGAAACACTTCCCGCCAGCGAAAATCATAGGATACATCCAGCAAGGCTAGTTCCCATTGATGTCCTGGAATTTGGGGGGTGTGGGAGGTTTTTTATTGGCCGGATCAGGTTTCAATAATGTGATGCTGGGGCTGACCCTATAGAAAGCTGGGCAGCCCCATTTCTCGCTAACCTTAGCAGGCGGGGAATTTTATCGTGGTCTTGGGTGAGATTCTGCCTCAGTGCGAAGCACCGGTGGCGATGGGTGGTAAACTTCGCGTGATTACAATGGGTCAAGTAAAATCAGATCCTCAGCGAGCCACGAAACGCCCGGCCGCTGTAGAAACAGGGCGCAGTGTTATGGTACACGAAGACATGGCCGAAGCGGTAATCGGCGAAGAGGGCGCCACCGAGTTTCCGGATATCAGGGGGCGTTTTCAGCCAGCTCTGCGTCTTCGCATCGAAATTTCCCAATCTCTGCAACTCGCGGTATTGCTCTTCGGTCAATGGCTCGATGCCCATGGCAGCAGCCATATCGATCACGTTGCCTCCCGGATGCAGCCCTTCCTTTTCCCTTTCCTCCTGGCCTTCCCGGTCATAGCAGGACTTTCTGCGGCCTGGCGGGGTTTCCGCTGAACAATCATAAAAAATATATTCCCCGGTGGTTTCATCGTAACCCACCACGTCCGGTTCACCCCCCGTCCTTTCCATCTCCTGGAGCGACCACAGCCTTTCAGGATGCGCTTCCAGCCTGGCCTGGACTTGCGCCCATTCAAGTGCTTGATGGCGGCCCATGTTTTTCTCAAAACGGGCCTGCAGGGTCTTGAGAAGGGCTTCGCGCTGTTCTGCGGACAACTCGTTACTTATGCTGTGCATGCTGTTCATAGCCTTATTTTATCCCGGTTGAATAGGACTATCAAGAGTATATTTGCCTTAATATATTATGATAACGAATAGGATAGCCTGATGGCATAAAAATCTGGCAACCGATCGGGCAAGGGTTATAAATCCAGTTTCCGGCTGGCATCTTGATCGGTAAGTCCTGGAAACACCCGCGGCGCCTCTGCAGCCGAGCTCCTGGTGCTGCGGGTTCGCTATCTGCTGGCGCAGGTGTGACAGGGCATGCCAGGGGTGCAGGGACTGGCGGATTGGTCTTCTGGGTGATTAATTCAAGCGCTACTGCCCGGCATTCTCCCTGTTCATCAGGGCTAAGTATGCTTCTTCCAGGGTGGGGGTTACCGGACGAGCGTCATCGTTGGGCTGGGGTCCGTTCACGCGCAGGTTCAGATGATCATCGCTCTGGATCTGGCTGACGATGCGCCAGTCGGCAGGTGGCGTGCTGCCGATGGGTATTTCCACTTCCCAGGCCTGCCCGGCTGCCCTGTGGATTAATGACTGGGGGCTTCCACGGTAACGAATTTGGCCCAGGTGCAGCACGGCCAGGTCATGACAGGTGTTGGCGACATCTTCGACGATGTGTGTGGAGAGAATCACGACACAGTCCGCTGCCAGCCGCGCCAGGAGGGCGCGAAAGCGCACCCGCTCTTCCGGGTCCAGGCCAGAGGTCGGCTCATCCACAAGCAACAATTTCGGGGTTCCCAGTAAAGCCTGGGCGATTCCCACGCGCCGCTTCATCCCGCCGGAAAGCGTCCGAATGCGCTGGTAAGCCACACCGCGCAGCCCAGCCAACTGGATCACCCTGTCCACCGCTTCGGCGCGCACCAAAGGGTGGTGCAGATTTTTTAAGGTGGCGATGTAATCCAGGAATTCGGTCACGGTCAGCCCGGGATACGGCCCCAACTCCTGCGGCAGATAACCCAGGATTTGCTTGACCGCCCATTTCTGCTGCGGGTCCGAAACATCAAAGCCGTCCACGGTAACCCGGCCCTGTCCAGGGCGTAGCAAGGTTGCCAGGATGCGTAATAAAGTGGTTTTCCCCGCCCCGTTAGGCCCTATCAAACCAAACATCCCGGTGCTGATTTCAAGGTTGACAATGTTCAGCGCCTGAACACCGCCGCGATATGTTTTACTTACATTTTCGAAACAAACTCTCATGGCTGCACCTCGTTGATTTGATTCTCGCTGCGCTTATCCATTTCAACTAGCAGTTGGTCTACTGTATGTGGCCGGGTCTCCCGCATGGCCCCTGCCAGCAAAGTAAATACTTCTTGAGCACCCTGGCGTTGGACCATAGCATGCAGCTGGAAAATGAGCTCCAGGCTCTCACTGGTGTAAATTAAATCAGGCCAGATTCGTTCATCCATCAGATCATTGAGCTCCGAGCGATCTTGATTGTGATAGTTTTGGTCGAAAAAAATCAACCCATCCAGGTCTGCCTGGCGTGTTTCTTCATCGGATAGTTCCACTGCCAACCAGAAGGCCATTGCACCCCACTCACCCTGCTGGTTAAGAATCAACTGGCGGCGAGGGTTCCATAAGGTCTGGAAATCGAAGCTCTCCGGCTCCTGCGCCCAGCGGCCGTTGCCCTCCACCCACATCGCCTCATCGTACTCGGCTGCATTCACCAGTTCTGACCTCTGGCCTCCGGCTGCCATAAGGGTTTTAATTCTCAGTGGTGCAGGCGCAGCCCCATTGAGCAGGTAAGCCCTTGCCAGTGTAAAAAACGTGGTCCTCGCCAGTACTTGCTTTTAGAGTGGATTGGTCACATCGTGCTGGTAAAGCCAAGAAAAGGTATGTTCGAGGTAATTTCCGCTACCATCAGGGACCAATACGAAATCCCCGCTCCAGATTACTTTGTTCAGGTACGGGAGCACCACCACATAGTGCGGCAGCGGAGTTTCAAACAGCTGAGCCAGGGTTGTGGCGGCGTTGGCGAACAAACGGGCCTGCTCCAGGTGCTGCCGGCTGGCCAGCCCGCTCATTGCCAGGGTAATCCTCCCACTCTCCACCTGCTTGTCTGGCAGGAATACCAGTAACCCTTCAGGAAGTGTGCCCTGCCAGACTGCCATGCCGTTCTCCAAGGGGACGGAAGCAACCGCTTCTGCGCCGTGTGGGTGGATTACCAGGGAGTTTTCTGCTGCCTGGTGAGGCCCGGTTGACCAGGGCCAGGGCATCCAATCCCCATCCCGCAGCAGATAACCGCCCCGAGGGATCACCAACCCTCTGAGCGCCTGCGGCATATAGGCAAATCCATAATCCTCCGGCCAATCGAACCAACGCCACTCCTGCTCGAAGGCGAGGTAGGGGATTTGTAAGTGCCCTTCCCAGGCCAGGTAGAGGCTAACCGGTGCCTGAGGTATGGCGGGAAGGTTGATTACCACACTATCGCCCACCCGCTGTGTGCTGAGGAGCTGGCCAGTTTCATCGCTGGCCTTTGTGAGATCCAACCCAGCGTTTAACCTCAAGACCACCTCAGGCCGCTCGATTTTCTGCGATAGAGAAAAGAGCATTTGCGAGGTGCCGGAGATCAATCCGTTTTTTGCATACACATCCAGTTCGGTATGCTGACCGAGAACCTGCCAGGCATCTATCTGCACATCTTGAGGAGACGGCGGGACCGCGTGGACACGGATGCCACGGGCGTTGATCAAATACCCGCTTGTCGCGGCCAGCAGGGCAACACCTGCCAGGGAGAAGGATAGCCGATCGTGACGCGTGGAACGGCGCTGATCCAATCGAGTCGTTAACAGAAGTGTCAGGCTGAGGATGACCAATCCCAACCCGAAGAACCAGGCGAACATGCCCAGCACCTGCCCTTGTATCAAGCCCAGACCTGAAGAAGGGGAGAGGGATAGATTGTGAACGAAAATATTGCTAAAGGCGAGCGAGAAGATCGGGTTGAACCCCTCAGCCAGGGCTTCGCTGAAGATAACAGTGTAATAAAACCACACCCATAGCGCCGCCCAAACCAGCACGAGCGGAAGGGTGCGCCGGGTGAGCACCGCTAGCAGGAAAACCACGCTCAACCCCAGGAAGTTGGCCAGCAGGTATATGACCAGGCTCAATAACCAGACCCATTCCGTAAGGGTATTGAGCCACAGAAGGCTGGCCAGAAACCAACCAACCAACTGCAGCAGGCTGCCTGCTGCCAGGCCCAGCCACAGTCCGCTGAACCGCCCGGCAATGTACACCAGGTTATCCAAAGGGCTGCTCCATAGGATCTCTCCAACCTTGCCAAAATCGTCCAGGATGGCAGGCGCCACCAGGAATGGCAGGACGAGGTAGTTCAATGCCAGGGTGAAGACTCCAGGCGCACTCACCCCAAATGAAATGGGATGATCGGGATTAACCAAGAAAATAACGCTGGATATCAATACCGGACCCAGAGCGAGCACTCCGTTGATGATCCAGAATGCCTTTTTCCGCCACAGGTGGCGGAGCGAATCAACTACAATGATAGAATAAGCGGCTCTCATCATGACCTATCCCGCCTCCTTCGATAATTCGTGCAACAGCGGTTCCTCACGGCATGCCAGCTTCAAACTTAAACCCAACAAGGCAAACCCGATAAACAGCCAGATGAGCCGGTTGAGCGGCCAAAAAGCATCCCCAGGATTTCCCAAGGTCATCATTGGGCTGGCCAGCCATGCGATACAGGGATATCCTGGAGCGTTTCCCGTGCATAGTTGCGGGATTTGCATCACTATCATCAACGAAATTCCCATGATTCCCAACGCGGCTACCGCACCATCCAGCATCCTTCCCCTTAGTAGAGCCGCAACGCTTGAAAGACCCATATAAAATACCATCGGCGACAACCAGATAAAAATTGCCTGCGAGCCTTCTTTGGGAAGTGGTAAATCCCAATAAGCTGCCAATGCCAGGGCTATGCAGCTCAGCAGTACCCCCAAATATCCGATGAACAGCAAGCGCTCCAACAGCGTCTGCCATGCTGGGCGGTGGGCAGAGAGCAAAATATCCAGCGCCGGGTCGCCTGCCAACAGCCCGGCAGACAACACCCCCATCGCCAGGGGCACTATAATTTCCAGGGTCACCAGGATCACCAACAGCACCTCGGCATCTGAATTTCGACCGTGCAGGTAACCCGCAAGAGCGAAACATCCCAGGGTCAGCAACAGGGCGACCAGCAATTCCACCCTGCGAGCAGGCAGCCACCTGAGCGGGCGCATCAAAAACCGCCTTCTGAAGGCATGTGGGCGGGCGGGTGGCTGCTTAACCAAAACCATGTACCCATCCATAGCAATCCTGCCAGAACGGCATGGCTAGCGAACACTGCCCAGCCTGGCCTTAGAAGCCAAAGCAGAGATACCTTGAGCAGCGGGGTGCCCGTCTGTTCGGCGAACAGCAGGATGAGCAGCCCTCCCCATAACCCCAGGGCGGCTCCAGAGGCAACTCGAGGGTGCAGGCTCAGGGAGAAAACCGTGGTCAGCGCAGAGAGCAGCAGCATGGGCCCTAACCAGACCCCGACCAAGGCGAACAATGAGTGCAGGCCGCTGCCCACCAGGGCTGCCAGCAGGCTGCCGATGAACCCCATCAGACAGACAGCGCTAAGTGCGAGGGAGAGACGGGCGAAGAGCAGTGTCGCCAGCGAAGTGGGCATAGCGGCAATCAGTTCACCGGCGGGATCGTCTTCGAAGGTATCTAAAAATGCGGTGATCAGTGCTGCCCCGATGGGCACAATCGCAAACAGGGGTACATTCACCCAATTTTCCGCCTGGTTTCTAAAAAAGGTGGCGATCAGCGCAGCGCATCCAATCAGACTTCCAACCGAAGGTAAAAGCCAGGAACTGGTGATGAATACCCGTTGCGACCAGACCAGGTGAAATGCTGAGGTAGCTGCCAGCCGCAAGGATGGCCGGCGGCCAGGGCTGGCGTGCACCAGAGGGGAAAGGCCAGACGGAGAATAAGGTCTATCCACTGCTGCCGTGATATGGGCTATTTCCTCCCAAAGCCCTAACTCCTGGCGACACGCTGCACATGATTTTAAGTGCGATTGCACCAGGGCAATCTCCTCTTCGGTAAGGGTTTGATTGACATAAAATGGAATCAATTCGTCAATATGCTGGTTCATCTTCATCTTCATCATTCCCCGCAGCCATCAATCTACGCAGGCGGTTCTTGGCGCGGTGCAGCCGGCTCTTTACCGTTCCAGTTGCGACCTGCAACACCCGGGCTGTTTCTTCCAGAGAAAATCCGTGATAGAAAACCAGCTCGAGTATCTCACGATGCACTTCAGGCAGGATCAACATCGCGGCATTCAAATCGAGATATTGTCCTAAGGTATTCGGACGCGAGGCAGTTCGTTGATCCTCACCATAGAAAGGTTCATTCAAACTGGAGGGGACAATCTGGCGATGAAAGGCGTTAATCGCCCGGAGGCGGGCAATGGTCATCAGCCAGGTGCGCACCCGGCACTCACCCCTGAAACGCCGGGCATTTTTCCAGGCAGCCAGCATCGTATCCTGCAATACCTCTTCAGCCAGGCGGGTATCACCAAGCCTCCCAATCAGGTAGTGAAGCAAGCCAGGTGCGTGATGATCGTAAAGGGCCTGCAAGGCATCCTGATCCTGTGCAGCAATGCGCTGCATCAGTATGAGATCCGGATCAATTTCTGCCCCACGTACTTGTGTGATATTCCGGAACATGCCTGTACTATAACCCATCATCAAATAAGTCACAAGTTAGCGCCCTCAGGTTCCCATGGCTTTTTTAAAGCTGCGAAATCCCTGTAATCAGGAGAGTCAAACAGAATTTAAAACCCGCTCGCATGTTACCGTCCCACGGGGAGGGTGGAGTGTCACACATGGAACTCGCCCGGAATCCAGCTTATTCAGATCATTTCGCCGATTTCGATCTCCATTTATGAGCAGGTTATTCCACCTCTACCTGGAAAGGCGAGTTCGGACTCAGATCGATCCGGGTTGAGCTGGAAGGGACGCAGCTTGATTTATATTCAAGCGGGGGATAAGCCATCTAAACCGCTATGGAGGCCGCGCGCAGCCTGGCGTGACCATGTTCGCCGATGCCCAGGTGTCGATGGAAGCGGCTAAGGAGGTCTTTATCCAGGCGGTGGACCTGGTGATGCAGGTGGGGTGGCATGAAGGGAAGCGGCGAATCCAGGGGGTGTGGGAGACACTGCCGGAATTGGAGATAGGGAATGTGGGGTTCAGGAGGGTGTACCAGCTGGGCGAGGCAGTATTGAGGGCGGTCGTGCGTGGCGATCAAGCACATCTCGTTCTTGAGGCTGCCCTTTGGGGGCGCTGGAGGCATTGAGAGGCGTGAATGCGGGGTGAAAAAACCACTCAATATTGAACCTTGCAGGAAGCAGACGAGAGAATTTACGCCATTGACAAAGACGCTCATAAAATCGTAGCTATGAGAAAAAATCAGCTGACCATCATAGGTCAGCTTTTTTTATTATACGGAATACCTTATATCAGCCTACTTAGCTTAACTAGCTCTCCAACATGCGCTCCATTGTCAGGTGAGCTTGATGTGGATTCGTGCCCAACGTGAAGGTCCACTCGGTGAGCAACGAATTTACCGCCCTCTCGAGAATGGACTTTTCCTGGTCATTCAACTTTGAATTGCGCTGGTAATGGCTCAGATCGCGCACCACACGACAAATCGATGCTAATTGGCCATCTTTTAATCGATCCGTAAGTTGTTTCTTTCGCAACACACGATCTTCTTGCAGGCTCTCATTCGGGCTGGAAAGTATGGGTAAGGTCTTTATGAATTCATCTGGAAGAGTGGGAGCCCGCAAGCTGCTCTCCCCTGAATCATCCAGCGGTACCCAGATCGTCATATCATTCATCTGGATCACATAACAGCGCTTCAGGCTACCGTGAATAACCCTATTTTCGATTTGGGTGATCTCACCCAAACCAAAGGAAGAATGAATGACTTTGTCACCGATTCGAAAAACCATATCGCACCTCTTTCCAAGCAGAACGCCTAACTCCAGACCAGGATGAAGGGTATCCTGGCGTGGAAACCTACTTACAAGATCACCAACGCCGCCTATTTTTGAAGCGCTGTGGGCGCTCTTCGCGAGGTCGAGCGATGTTAACTTTGATTTCGCGGTTGTCCAATGTTTTACCGTTGAACATCTTGATCGCAGTCTCAGCTTCTGCCTGTGTGCCCATCGTAATGAAAGCAAATCCTTTTGTACGCCCGGTATCACGGTCCTTAATGACCTCTACCGATACGACAGTACCAGCTTCAGTGAATTTTGTCCGCAGCCCGTCCTCCGTAGTATCATAGGACAGGTTTCCAACATATAACTTTGAGTCCATTTTCTATTCCTCTTCTGTTTTTGCAACCACCCCAGGCATCCTGTCTGGGCGGCCGTTAGTAGATGGTCCAGGATGTGCCTCGGAAAAAAGAACCGCCATTCGATACAGAATGGCGGTTTTGAATACCGAGCGCATATCTGGAGTTCGTCTGATGAATATTATATCAGAAAAAAGGGATTGTTGGTTTATTATGATGAATTCAGCCCGATGAATTTTAATGATCAGGCCATAAAAAGCTATTCATTGGATTCGCAAAGGCGTGCGTATCCATTATGGCTGATGAGGTGGTCGAGATGATTTAACAGGCTCCATCGATTGGATGGTAAAAATCCGCCAATCCTGTTACACTTGGAGCCTCATGCGTTGAAGGACACCCATCCTACAGGTAACTTATAGCGAGGCATATATAAACCGTTTATCAGCAGGTGACCAGGCGCCAGATTTTTCACTGCCCGATATCAAGGGCGAGATGGTAACCCTATCCGATATCTATCGCACGCAGAATGTCTTGCTGGTGTTCAACATCGGTTTCATCTGACCGCACTGCACCAGCCACATGGCGCAGTTGCGCCGCGACTATCAGAAGTTCCGCGACCTGAACACCGAAATCCTGGTCATGGTGCCCAACGGGCCCAAAATGATCGAAAAACATGTGCTTGAAAATCGCACCCCGTACACCATCCTAGCCGATAAGGGATGCAGGGTGGCTGTCCAATACATGCAGCTGAAGAAGTTTTTTGCGCTCGGCACGCCGACGGTATTCGTGGTGGACCGAAACGGTACAATTCGCTACGCGCACTATGCCACCTCGCTGGCCGAAGAGCCGGATAGTGCCGAGCCCCTGGCGCTGCTGACGCAGCTGGCAGCGTGACTTTCCTGGCCACAAGATTAATAACAGCCCTGGTTAGAGCTGACCGCCTGGGCTGTTGTGTGTCTTTAAGATAAAGATGATGCTGGCGTTCTGGCAACAGCCAAACGGCCTGCGATACTTCCCGGCCCGCAAGCAGCTGCCTCAGCGAATGGTACCAACTTTCCATCCGATCAGCCTGGACCATGAAACGCCCGATCCTTGCTGATCAGGGTGTAGGATAATACTTAACTTATTTCGAAAAGCTTATGCCCCTGGATATAGGATCTAAAT
>Ga0172362_10002741_pt1 | contig 15242 bp, 14 predicted proteins | sample LakKivs1_kivu2a2_FD_114534 | JGI IMG/M metagenome (GOLD analysis project Ga0172362, IMG submission 114534) | Sediment microbial communities from Lake Kivu, Rwanda - Sediment s1_kivu2a2 | ecosystem: Environmental > Aquatic > Freshwater > Lake > Sediment | place: Rwanda: Western Province, Lake...
CGATGTCAAGCAAGCGTTGGGTGATAATACCATCAAAGACAACGGCTGATACATTGTCGCCTTTTTTGATTTCATCAGTGAGTTCTCGTACAGGTATGGTTCGTATTTCTTTCCCATTTTCATCGAGGAGCACTGCTTTCAAAGAACCGGAAATTTCATTGAGGATGTTTTCGTAGCTTTTTTGTTTGTCAGAAGAAATAACGATTTCTTTTTCCTCTTCAACGACTTCTTCGTCTTTTTTCTCTTTGCGTTTCTGGAAGAACTCTTTTTTCATCATCTTTTGGGATTTATCTCCGTTGTCCCTGCGGTCTTCCCCGTTCTTTTGTGCTCCTTCGATTTTGATGTTGAACATGTCCATGTACTGTTCTCGGGGTATTTTGTTTTTCAAGGATTTCATGATGAGTTTCTGTGGAATTTCTTCGACTTCTCTGGTTTGGGGCGCGCGGGCAATGAAATCAACGTCAGCTACTTGCAACAACTCACGAAGGATGAGTTCTCCACCACGGTCACCATCGACAAACACGGTGGTGATTTTCTCTTTTGAGAGATCGATGACGGTTCGTGGAACGTTCGTTCCACCAACAGCAATGACGTTCTTGATACCGTATTTTAAAAGGTTTAGCACATCACGTCTGCCTTCGACAATGACGACTGCGTCGCTGTCAACGATGTTTGGTCCAGCGGGGCAGTGGTCTGGACCGTAACTCGTGATTTCTTCGACTTGTACTGCTTGGCGCACGTTTTCAGAGATACTTTCGCTATCGGTTTTACTTTTCTCCATAATATCATTTAACAGGATTTTTGCTCGCTCAATCACTTGTTTTCTACGTGAGACACGAACGTCTTCAACTTCTTCAACATTAATCGTTGCTTTGCAAGGACCGACACGGTCAATACTTTCAAAGGCTGCTGCAAGAATGACGGTTTCTACCTTATCTAGGGACGTGGGGAGTGTGAGGATTCCTTCGCTTTTCCCGTTTTTCGAATCGAGCTCAACCTCGATACGACCAACTCGTGCTGACCGTTGTAATTCTCGAAGGTCAAGTTCGTCACCAAGAAGCCCTTCTGTTTGACCAAAAATCGCTCCTACGACATCTGATTTTTCGATAATCCCATTTGCCTTAATTTTAGCCTTAATCATGTATTTGGTAGTTGATGGATCAATGACCATTATGTTCACCTCATGTACATCAACTTGTCTGAAAAACAGCACCCCTTTTTTCTGCTCTACCACAGAATTTTTGGGTTGTTACTCCAAATATTTTTTTTGAATGATAGGGGAGTAATTAAATCGTAAATATTAATCTTGATGAAGTACTATTTTTCATTACGTTGATTCTTAACTATGATATATACAAGTTTGCTTCGTATATAAACATTGTGGCGCATAATGTCAATGCAGGATTTATGAAATGAACAAAACCTGTTTCTTTTAATCTCCTATATTCCCTTTGTTAGAAAAACATCTCTTTCTTTATTTTTATTATTATAAATTCTCCAATAAACTTAAATTGTGTGCTTAATATTCAGGCTGGATTCACATGGATAAGAAAATCTTCATTGGTGTTGCATGGCCGTACGCGAACGGGTCCCTGCATCTTGGTCACATTGCAGGTTGTTACCTTCCAGCGGATATTTTTGCTCGCTATCAACGATTACAAGGCACACAAGTGCTGATGGTCTCAGGAAGCGATGAACATGGCACCCCCATTACCATCACTGCGGATACTGAAAAAACAACTCCCCAGGCAATCGTTGATCGTTATCATAAGGAGCATACAGAAAATATGAAACAACTGGGTATCTCCTTCGATCTCTTTACGAGAACGACTACCGCTAATCATGAGGGAACCGTTCAAGAGATATTCCTTTCTCTTTATCAAAATAAATATATCTACAGAAAAAGTATTGAAGCGTTTTATTGTAACACCTGTGCCAGGTTTTTACCTGATCGCTACGTCGAAGGTATCTGCCCTCACTGCCGAAAAGAAGGCGCACGGGGCGATCAGTGTGATAACTGCGGGAAACTGCTCGATACATTTGAGCTCATCAACGTCCGGTGTAAAATTTGTGGTGGTACACCAGTAAAACAAAAAACAGAACACCTCTTCTTCGCATTAAGTACATTTGGACCAAAACTCACCGAATGGCTTGCAGACAAGAAGTACTGGAAACCAAACGTCCTTAAATTCACTAACAACTGGTTAAAAAATGGGTTACAAGACCGAGCGATAACCCGTGATATCTCCTGGGGAATCAAGGTGCCTGTCTTTGGATTTGAACATAAACGTATCTATGTGTGGTTTGATGCGGTCATTGGATACCTTTCTGCGAGTAAAGAATGGGCAAAACATCATAAAGAACCAGGAAAATGGCAAGAATTCTGGAAAGACTCCCAAGCGCAACACTACTATTTTCTCGCTAAAGACAATATTCCGTTCCATTCGATCATTTGGCCTTCAATTCTCATGGGTTACGATGCAACACTAAACCTCCCGTATGACATCCCAGCGAACGAATACCTCACCCTTAAAGGCGAGCAGTTTTCAAAAAGCAGAGGCGTTGGTATCTTCGTTCCTGAGATTCTACAGCGTTTCGATGCTGATGTGATCCGCTACTATTTGTCCATCAACATGCCTGAAAACAAAGATACCGATTGGTTATGGAATGATTTTGTCGCTAAGAATAATGACGAACTTGTGGGCACGTACGGGAACTTCGTTCACCGAGTCGTGACCTTCACTAGCAAAAATTTCGGTACTATTCCTCCTTTAGGACAACTGAATGCGTTAGACAAAGAAGCTTTGCAAAAAATAGAGGAAACCGGAAAAGAAATACAAGACTCAATTGAGCATTGTTCCTTTAAAAAAGGTCTTCGTGCAGCTATGAACCTTGCCCAATTCGGAAATGTCTATTTCGATAGAAATCAACCCTGGACGTTACTGAAAACCGATCGGGATCGTTGTGGTACTATCCTTCATATCTGTTTACGATTAATAAAGGCACTTGCCGTGTACACAGAACCGTACCTTCCTTTTTCCGCTGCGCGTGTCTGGCATCTCCTCGGCTACTCCCATCCATTGAAACACTGGAATGAGGCGACCACAGAATTACGTGATGGAACCACGTTAGAAATCCCTTCACCATTGTTTAAAAAATTGGATTTGAAAGATATCGTGATGAGTAGCGATCCTTTTTCAAAACTTGACCTGCGTGTCGCAAAAATACTAGAGGTTCAAGACCATCCCCAAGCAGATAAACTCTACGTGCTCCAACTTGATCTTGGTCCACTTGGGAAACGTACGATTGTCGCAGGCATGAAACCATTCTACAAAAAAGAGGAAATGACGGGAAAAACTATTGTGATTGTGAACAACCTGAAACCCTCCACTATCAGAGGCATAGAATCCAAGGGAATGCTACTTGCCGCTGAGGATACGACAGGAGTAGTGTCGCTTCTGAACCCAAAAGATAGTACGCCCGGGTCTGAGGTGTTCATTGAAAACATCCCACGTGAACCTGTGGCCGTCCTCGAATATACAGCCTTCAAAGAAGCAGCAATGACCACTGATGTAAAAAGCCAGGTTGTCTATAACGGAAAACCACTTAAAACTAGACATCATATCATTGTAACGGACCGCACTGTGAAAGAAGGAGCAAAGGTCCTCTAGGGGGAAGAGTATGAGTTCTCAAGTGGTTGTCAACACTGATTTACCATTAAAAATCATCAATAAAGGGAAAGTACGCGATCTCTATGAGGTGAATCATACTCTTCTCTTAGTTGCCACTGATAGAATCTCAGCCTTTGATGTTGTCTTACCGGATCCAATTCCTTCGAAAGGAATCTGTCTTACCCAACTATCCAAGTTTTGGTTTGACTACATGAAAAATATTGTACCAAATCAGGTTATTTCCACCGATATTTCTGAGTTTCCCGCTGAGTTACATGAGTATAAAAAAGAATTAGCGTATCGTAGTATGCTTGTAAAAAAAACAAAGGTGTTTCCTCTTGAATGTATCGTACGAGGGTACATCTCAGGATCGGCATGGAATTCTTATAAAAAAGAAGGGACGGTCTGTGGTATAAAATTACCAAAGGGCTTGCAAGAATCAGAACAATTTGATGAACCGTTGTTTACACCGTCAACGAAAGCAAAAGCAGGGCATGACATCAATATTTCTTATGAAGAGATGAAAAAACTAGTTGGTAGTGATGTCGCTCAGACCTTAAAAGAATATTCACTCACGATTTACAATACCGCAAACGAGTATGCGAAAAAACGAGGGATTATCATCGCTGATACGAAATTTGAGTTTGGGATGCTCGGAAAAGAAATCCTCTGGATTGATGAAGCGCTCACGCCTGATTCTTCACGGTTCTGGCCTGCTGCTCACTACAAGCCAGGGAAATCCCAACCAAGCTACGATAAACAATACGTGCGTGATTATTTGATCTCCACCGGATGGGATAAAAACTCGTCCCCACCACACCTTCCGAAGGAAATCATCCTAGGGACGACAAAGAAATATGAAGAAGCGTATGAAAAAATCACAGGAAAAAAATTCAATTTCCGGTAAACAAGTATGACAAACTACCATATAGTTAATAGTTCAGCACGTGTTCCGATTGGAAAAATCATCTGCCTTGCTCGTACGTACCGTGAACATGCGCAGGAGATGCACGCGCAGGTGACGGAAGAACCCTTGCTTTTTTTAAAACCAGAAAGCTCTGTGATATTCAATCATGGGACCGTTATCATCCCTACGATGTCACAGTCACTTCACTATGAGGTTGAATTAGGGATTGTTATTGGAAAAAACGGTAGAAATATCCTAGAACACGATGCAATGGAGTATGTGTTTGGCTATCTTGTTGCTCTTGATATCACGGCACGGGATATTCAATCGGTAGCAAAAAAGAATGGATGGCCTTGGACCATTGCGAAAGGTTTTGATACCTTCGCCCCGCTGAGCGATGTTATGGAAAAAAAACAGGTATCCGCCCCTCAAAACATGGAGTTAGAATTGAAAGTCAATGGTATTGTGAAACAACATGCGAATACCAACATGATGATCTACTCACTTGAGCACATCATCTCCTTTATTTCTCGTATTATGACGTTACAACGAGGGGATTTGATTCTCACGGGAACACCAGAAGGAGTCGGAGAAATCAAAGCAGGAGACATTCTTGAGGCACGCCTCAGCTCTCTTTGCACGCTTACGGTTGATGTAAAAAAGGAAAACTAGAGGTTCTTTATTCTCTGTTTTAAGACGCAGGTTTTACATAGTATTTGCGATGTTGGTTCGCCACAGATTCGACAGATGTTTAATGCAACTGCCGGATATTTTTCAATAAGAAGGTCTTTTAGAGATTCATAGCTATTCAAAATACTGTGCCTTGTCCCAGGGGTTTTTTCTTCCAAGGCATCGATGAGATCACGGAACTGCCCTCGCCAAGCACGCACAGCATACGGGCATTCTGCATTGTGAAACTGAATGTTTTTTACAAACGCATACAGCATGATTTCTTTTTCAGGGATCGTTCGCAGTGGCATGATTCTTGGGACGAGGCCAGGTTGAATTTTTTTATGAGGACCGAGGCGCGCTAGTTTTTGCATATCGCTGTTTACAAAGTTCATTAAGATGGATTGTGCCATATCATTGAGGTTATGACCTGTTACGAGCTTGGTGATACCAAGTTTTTTTGTGACGGTATTCAAACAAAATCGTCGAAACACACCACAATAGCTGCATTCCCCTAGTTCATCGTGGTGAGCTGCGATTTGATCCATGGTTATGCCGATTTCTTTTTTAAAGGAAATCACGTGATGATCAATGCTGAGATTCTTACAATTTTTTTTCGCGATGGGCAGACTGTGGTTCCGGTATCCTTTGATTCCTTCATCGATTGTTATTGCTGAGAGTGTAATATTCGGTCGTTTTGAAAAAATATCATGCATCAGATAGAGAGCAACAGTACTATCCTTTCCACCAGAAAGAGCGATACCAAGATGTGCTGGCGCGTTGGTTCTTCCTTGTTTTTTCAAATCTTTTTTCACCCGACGTTCTACATAGTCAATAAAATGTTGTGTACAGAGATGAGCTCCGCTATAGCGAATGAAGGTGATTGCCGGTTTTTTACATTTTGAACACGATGTTGTCATAAATATCCAAGGAGTATAATTAATGGGATAAAATCAGATTTGCTTTAGTAGTTTACGATGTCCAGAAAGAGTTTTTTTTTTATCAAAATTAGGGAAATATTTATATAGGACTTGTGACATATATATTTCCCACTTATTTCCCACATAGGTGGACTATGAACTCGATCATCCGATTAGATACCCGAGGCCGGTTGGTCATCCCCAACGAATTCCGAGAGACACTTGATCTCAAAGAAGGAGATGAAGTTTTAATCAGCCTCGATACAAAAACAAATACGATGATAATTAGTCCCATTTACGGAAAACAAAACGATCTAATAAAAATTGATATTGATTTTGATGACAAACCAGGAAGCCTAGCAAAAATAGCTGAGATGCTTGCAAAGATACGTCTTGACCTGGTGATGACCGAATCAAAAAGTTACCAACGAGGAAAAAAAGCCAGATGGTCGATCATTGCTGATGCCATGAAATGCCCTTATGGGTTGAATGAAGTGAAAAAAACACTTTTACAAAATCACACAATTACTTCAGTGAGTATCACGAAGATTGCTCGTGATCGTCTTCATCAGTAAGAATACCTTCTTTTTTTACTCTTTTTTTCAATTCCACAATTTCATTGAGTGGAAAAACTAACGAGGTAGATAATATGAAAAAAACAAAAAATAGGACAAATCAGGCAGATCTTCTTCGACTAGAAGAAACAAAACCACCACGACAACTTTACACGATTGGACGAACCATCAACATGTCGGAGGAAGAAATAGACAGAAATCTCCAAAGAAAAGGATGGATACAAAGTGGCATTCTCCTGTTTACCGCAACACTGCTTGCGACCTTTTCTTATCTAGTATATTCGAGCCCTGCTCACTATAAGGCGGTCAGCATCGACGATTTCAACACTCTAGGTCAGATGATGTATACCATGTTTGGGAGAATCTTCTAATGATTGAAAAGATGATGCAACTAAACCTGTTGCATCATCTCTCAACCAGTATGTAGAACGATGATAACTATGTTAAAAAAACGGTGGTATCCGTATTCAGCACTCTATGAATTAACACTCCGATGCAATATGCAGTGCATCCATTGTGGTTCATCAGCAGGACACTCTCGAGACAATGAGCTTCGCACTAGCGAGTGGAACCGATTGACAAAACGTTTATCAGAGATGAATTGTAAGGAAATAACAATCTTAGGCGGAGAGCCGTTCCTTCATCCGGATTGGTTTGAGATCGCTCAAACGATAAAAGACTACGGCATGCGAATTATTATCGTTTCTAATGGTCTTATCATCAACGATGCCATCATTTCACAACTCCAAAAAATAGAACCGTACGCTATTGCTATCAGTATTGACGGTGGAACACCTGAAACACACGATACCATCAGACAACGTTCTGGATCGTTTCAGTTTTGTATGAAGGCTCTCCAACATTTACAATCAACTAATCTTCCCTCAAGCGTTATTACCACAGTTAATAAAAAAAATCTCAGCGAACTATCACTTCTTCGCTCGCATTTGCTCAACAAGGGATGCGCATGGCAACTCCAACTCGCAACCCCTCTCGGTCGATTTCCTAAAGAACTTGCTCTAACCCAAGAAGAATTTTATGCTGCAGCGCTCTTCATCGCCACGACAAGAAAAATATACAGTATCAAAGAATTACCCATAATTGGGGCACATTGTTTTGGCTATAATTCTCGATTTCTCCCTAACATCAATCTGCTTCCCATTTGGAAAGGATGCCAGGCAGGTTTGTCAGTTCTTGGTGTGCAAAGCGATGGAGGAGTTAAAGGATGTTTATCATTACCTAAAAAATTTATTGAAGGAAATATTAGGAAAAACGATATTTTTGATATTTGGAATAATCCGAATAATTTTGTTTATAACAGAAATTTTGATGCGACAACAGATCTGAATGGTGATTGTATTAACTGTCGATTTGGAAAAAAATGTAAGGGAGGTTGTCTTTCTGTTTCAACCGCGCTCACCGGAAAAAACCATGGTGATCCCTATTGTTTATCATGCATAGAAAAAAATTTTATTAAGTAAACCTCGAAAGTTGTTATAGGGAAAATTCAAACGCAATCATCGGATGTTCTATGGTAAATGTCGAAATAATCCGTGGATGAAGTTCTCCAAAAACACCGATTTCTCTCTCTTTTATCGAGATAGATGCACATCTCCCTTCGATGAATGCAGGATGCGTTTTCTCATGAATCGTATATGACTGACCGCTATCGCGCATCACGGCCTCTACAAGGGATTTGCATTCAGTGAAGTTAGCCTTCGCATCGATTTTCATACCTGCCAGATGCTGGCAATTCTTCGCTTGTTCATCAACAACCACTCCCAGTTCAAAGATCTGTTGTGGTAATGAATGATGACGATTTTCCCGTAAGATTTTAAGAAGTGAGGGAAGGAGACTTACCCGTAATCCATTATATTCTTCTCCAATTGGATTTTCAATTTCCACCATTTTTCCCTTTTTTACTCCTAAGCGAAGGAATTCATCTTTATCATTTGAAATGACAAAGGTCGTTACTTCATTAAAGCCAAGTCCTATCATGATATGTCGTAGCCGTTGGCCTAAGGCATTGCTCGGTAAAGGTTTTCCAAACGTGAGTGCTGTTGGAAAATCAGTTTCAAACCGATCAAAACCATACCCTATCGCAACATCTTCAATGAGATCAACCTCGTGAAGAATATCGGATCGCCAAGAGGGAATCTCGACGGTTATACTATTTTTTCCTGCTTCTTTGGCATTGTATCCCATTTTTTTCAACGCGTCGATGACATCTTTTTCTTTGAAGCTAGTTCCCAGAATAGTATTGACTGATGACAGCGAAATCATTTGTTTCAAGGGCGTGAAATCAGGAGTATGATACGTTTTTTCTGTATCATGGACCGTTGTTTGATAGATTTTCCCACCACGCTCAGCAAGTGCGGTGGTCACAATATTGAGTGCGTAGTTGATTGCTTTTCTATCAGTCCCTGTGACATCAATAAATATCTCTTTTATATGCGGTGTTACTTCGGTAAGCTGTCCGTTGATAATCGGGGGGAATGAAAGTACATTATTATACGCATCAACAATCAGAGGATAGGTATCAAATCCGTCAAGTAAATGTGCATAATCGATTCCTTTTTCATGGTTGGTAAGGATTTCTCGTAAGGTCATCGGTTCTTCTTTTGCAAGAGGGATAAACGAATACGAATCAGGTTTGACCGCTTTGTAAGTGAATGGTGGTGTGACTGGTGCAGCATTATGCACACCGATTGCTACTTTTCGTCGGTTCCTCCCTAGACCACCATGAAGTTTTTCTTGAAGATCCATGAGAGATGCAATGAGTTCATCCGTCATGGTGACGTTTTTAATGAAAGCAGTGGTCACATAGGGTCTGACTTTTTTTACGGAGGGATCAACGGTTAATGATACAGTCGAGGGTTCAACATGGTAGGTTTGTAATCCTGTTTTGAACCCAAAAAATGCTCGACAGGCACGTGCGATTCCTTCCACTGATGTGAGATCAGGCCGATTCGGAAAAAATTCGATGCTCAGTTCATTGCCTTGAACAGAGCTGAAATCTCCTCCAATCATCGGGAGTTTTTCTATGAGTTTTTCTTTTGGTAAATCGTATCCAAGTAAGGAGATGAAATCCTTATAGTCAAAGGTGACCAGTGGCATATGGACAGGTGAATATATTGCCGGTATATTTGATTTTGGTGAAGTGAGTAATTAACAAAGTATTGTCCCAATAAAACTTTATATATACTATGTGGTTTTGATTTTTGAAAAACGATGGTGAAGACCCTTATCCTCAACATTGATCGTGACGATGATTTCGGGAGAAAAGGTCAGGTCGCTAGTCCTATTATTGGGGTGCAGAAAAACCTAGATGCGGCAAACAAACTTGGTCTTGCTGACCCAGAAGATTCTGATGTGAATGCGATTTTTTTTGCTCTTTCCATTTATGAATCAATGAAAAAAGAAGAAAAAGACATTGAAATTGCAACCCTTTGTGGTGACATTAGTGTTGGTGTGAAATCTGATCAACGACTAGCTGAACAACTCGAACAAGTCATTAAAGAAACTAATGCTGAGGAAGCAATCCTCATCAGTGATGGTGCGGAAGACGAGTACATCCTTCCTATCATTCAATCCCGGTTAAAAATCACGGCAGTACAACGTGTTTCTGTGAAACAAAGTAAGCAGATTGAGGATACGTACTATCGTATCGTGAAACTGTTAGACGAAGATAAAGTGAAAAAACAGTTTTTCCTTCCTATCGCACTTATTCTTATTGTCTGGGCGATCTTCGCTATCTTCGGCATGGCAGCAAGCGGGTTTGGTGCAATCCTCTTCACACTTGGTATCTATCTTCTCATTCGGACATTTAACTCGGAGAAAAAAGTTGCGGTTCTCTGGCATGAATTTAGAGATGGGTTACTCACTGGTCGTCCATCGTTTTATACGACGATCCTTGCAATCATCATTATCGTGATTTACGTTTTCTACGCCTATAACAACACAGTGTTCAACCAGGAATTACCTGTGATTGTCCCGGTTCTAGCATTTTTAAGCTTTATCACGTGGGGTATCGTTGCTGCTGGTCTTCTCGCTGCCTTTGGGCGCGTCACTGACCTCTACATCCGGGAGAAAAAAATCCTATGGACCTACTGGGCAGTTCCCTTTTCTCTTTTTGCGTTTGGTTTTATTGGTTCAGCGATCTTCGACGGGTTACATACCGCACTGAACAAATATTTCATCGAAGGAGAGTTCCAAATCACCCAGTTTTTTACCAGCCAATTCGTGCTTTTCACCGTCGCTGGTGTGATCATTGCGTTTATCGGTGCTGTCACTTACCATTACATCAAAGAAATCTACATTTTGGAAAAATACGAAGTAGACATTGAAGAACAAACGAAACATCTCTTACGAAATGCGAAATAACTATTTTGCGATTATCTTAATAAGCAAGGATGTATACCTGCCCGATAATTATGTCAATCATTGAGGGACTTATCATTTTCATCGCGCTTCTACTCATCTATGGGATAAGTGTGTACGTTCTTCATAAGAAAGGGTGGTTGAAGAAACACCATATCTCCTTGTATGGCCCTGCTCTGATGTGGAGGACTGAAAAAGGAATAACGTTTTTGAAAAAACGAGCGAAACGAGAACGGTTCTGGAAGGTCTATGGGAACATCAGTATTGTGTTTTGTTTTATTACCATGATTCTCATGACCTTGCTGATCATTGGAACCGCGTGGCTGGTGAGTGGGTTTACTGCCGCACAGAAAGAAGCGTTACCAGGGATTGAAACCGCGCTTGTACTTCCTGTGATTAATCCGATTCTGCCACTTGAGTACGTCGGATACGTCATCCTAGCGTTAGTTATTGCAATGATCGTGCATGAATTCTCACATGGTATCCTCACCCTTGTTCATAAACTGAAAGTAAAATCCCTAGGACTTTTGTATTTAATTGTTCCCATTGGTGCGTTCTGTGAACCAGATGATGAGGAGGTAAAAAAAGCAAAGATAAAACCACGGATGCAATTGTACGCGGCTGGGCCGTTTTCGAATTTCATCGTTGTCTTAGCAAGTCTCCTGCTTATTTCTCTTGTGTGTTTTTCAGCAGTTCAACCAGCTGCCGATGGTGCTCAAGTCTTCATAGTTGAAACCGAGTCACCAGCAGATCATCTTGGTATCCAACCAGGCAGCATCATTACTGCCTTCAATGACACACCAATTACCTCAAGCACTGAGTATTTTACCACGTTAAATCATACTCATGCAAATCAAACCGTAAGTATCACCTACAACACCGGTGGGGTCGTAACAACATCACAGGTGACATTAAACGATACCTACATTGAATTATCAAAAAGAACAACCGAAAAAGTAAATGTCTCCTACAAGGGGAAAGGGTATCTTGGCATCCATGTTTTTATCCAACCCGTGTACAAAGAATACCTTGCAACGTTGAAGAACCCCTTAACAAACTTCCCTCAAGGGCTTTTAACGTTTTATAGTATCCCTGTTCTTGGGTATTTCACAGGTTATAATCCGATTGTCGTACCGTTTACAAACTCGTACGTACTCACCGGCCCACTTAGCTTTATTCCAGGGAGCCTCTTTTGGATTTTCATTAACGCATTGTACTGGATTTTCTGGTTAAATTTCGCAGTCGCCCTGTTTAATGTTCTACCCATGGTCCCACTTGATGGGGGTTTCTTATTCAACGATGGGATACGATCAATTATCGGGAAAGTAAAAAAAGAACTTAACGAAGAGCAACGGGAAAAAATCGTGAAAAACATCTCGCTTGTGCTGTCACTCACGATTCTGATTCTTGTGTTCTTCCCCTGGATTGTAAAATATTTGTTTCCCGGGTAAGAAAAGAAAAAAAATTATTGGAGAAGTTCAGCGCCTTTTTCAACGTGAATCGTGCACGGTGTGGACAGTTTCATGCCCGCCTTCCAGAGTGCTTCTTTTGCTGGTGTGTAGTATTGCGGTGTTGTATCAATTGTCATGAGAACTTGATTGAGTTTAACGCGTGCTGCTGTTCCTACTGCTTTACCATAGGCACGTCGCATTCCTTGAGAGACACGGTCTGCTCCTGCTCCGGTTGCTTGTTTGTTTTCTCGGATGACGATATGAGGATAGACACGGATGTGGAGACGGAAATTCGCATTCCCTACATATTTCTCTAATGTTTTTGTTGCAGAAATACGTGCTGACTCTAAGGCATTGTGACGGAGCTGACATTTTTCATTTGCTGTTAAGGTAAGCTGCACCGGGAACTTTTGGCTTTTATTCCCCATAACAAATTGTGTTATTCGTGATGGTGGAACCCCACCCATATACTCTCGGCGTGTGGTTGCCATGCCGCGGATATAACGGTACATCTTTGCTGGTTTTCGTGCCATTTTATTCACCTAAGAAGAGTGATTGCAGGAAATTCGAAATAAGTAGGCTATTTATAACTCTTTTTACTGCAGGTGTTCAATTTTTTTCCATCCATAATAATTAAATACTGCTTGCATATTAAGCAGTTACCATGACTCTGATTTGAAAGGAGTCATACATAAAAAATAGGAAGTATATAATAATGGAACGAAAAGAGAGATCCGATCGAGGTAGTCGGAATTTTGGCGCACCCCGTGAGATGCACGATGTTACCTGTGCTGACTGCGGGAAAGAAACCCAAGTCCCGTTCAAACCCGATGGTACCAGACCTGTCTACTGTAGGGATTGTTACCAGAAACATCGGCCAAAAAGATTCTAAGTAGAACTCTATTAAGGGAAATATTCTCGGGTGGTTTTTTCTTCTCGCAGAGGAAAAACTACTTTTTTTTCTTTTTTTCAATAAGCATTTTGTAGAAGTCATAGAGCTCTTTATTGGGGTCTGACCAGTTCATTGGTTGTCGGGCGAGAAGATCCCCATGAGCGTATTTCGACCAGAGTGATTGTTGTTGGGTCATCCCTGTTTCTGTGCCGTAGTAAATGATCGGTGGTTGTGGCAGTGAAAACTGGATGGTTGCTGCTTCTTTGAGTAAGTTGAAGTCGTTTCCACAGGTGAAGAGGAACCGGTCCATATCATGGTTATCAAGAAAGGTGGGGAGATAGTAGTGTGTCGGAAAATGCTTGTATCTTTCTTCAAGATATTGTTGTATTTTTTGCTTTGAGAAATGGGAGTCGGTCACCAAGCGTCGCATCGTTTCCTGAAAGCGGAAATCGAGCACGCCATCAAGATCCTTTGTATACGCGCGGAAAAGAGAATCTGATGAAGCACCGAATATCCATTTCAGATATTTATGTCGTACCTGGATTGTTTCGAGCTCGTGTCCTTTGATACCCATCATCCATGCTTCCCCAAGAAGAACAGCATGGGGTGCTATTTCTTTCATTTGTTTTTTGAAATACTGCCAGAACGTATGAGAAGGTCCTATCACATGATCAAGACGATAGCCATCGAAACCAAGTTGTAACCAGTATCGTGCTGCGTTCACGATATAGTCACGAGCTGGTGGATGGTCGAGGTTAAGTTTAGGGATATCTTTAATGCTGAGGAAACAAAGGTAGTCCTCCGGCCAGTGTCTGAAGATGAACCAATCGACGTAAGGGCTTTGTTGATTCGTCTTTGCTTCTATGAAAAAAGGATGTTCTTTGGAACAATGATTGGGTACAAAATCAGTAAGGATGGTCATCTTGTGTTCGTGAACAGCATGTATCAAGTCTTTGATGTCCTCTGTTGTTCCAAAATGAGGATCACTGTTGTAGAAATCTGTAATGTGGTATCCATGATACGCACTCGTGGTGTAGAACGGTGAAATCCAGAGAGTGGTGATACCAAGATCCATGAGGTACGGGAGTTTTTTAATAATGCCTCTGATGTTTCCCCCAAGAAACCGTGGTTGTTCCCAATAGTCTGTGGATGAAAAACCTGAGAAGCGATCAATGAAAATATGGTAGATGATTGAGTCTGCAAACCAATCGGTGGTCCTCATATCGTGGTATTGTTATTGGTATTGGAGTATTTTAAAACGTTGTGTTGTTCAGAAATTATTTTCGTTTTTTGCGAGGTGATGCTGTAAATATTTCTCTCGTAGGTATGTAGAAAAGAAGTATACAGATGTATCCGAAAATAAGCAGCCCTGGCCACCATAACGGACTGTGAATCATGGTGAGATTGATGCCAAGAACAATGAGAACTGCGACACAGACGCCCATGAGCGCTTCTCCTGCCACGAGCCCTGCGGTGAATAGAAGTCCTGTACGTATGGTTTTTTCTTTTGGGGTGATATTTGTTTGTTTGATAGCTAGCTCCCAGTCACTGACTTCATCTGCTTCCACTGTGCCATATCGTTTTTTCAGGGTGATGTTGGTCGCATAGCGAATACCTCCTCCGATAAAAATTGGAACAGAGAGGGTGAAGGGAAGGTAAATACCGATAGCAACCGGAAGGACAGGGAGATTTATGAGGATTAGAACAAAAGCAAGGACTGCACCAGCGACGACGTACGGCCAGAGCATGTCTCCTCCCATGATTCCTTGCACGATAC
>Ga0172362_10002743_pt1 | contig 15238 bp, 14 predicted proteins | sample LakKivs1_kivu2a2_FD_114534 | JGI IMG/M metagenome (GOLD analysis project Ga0172362, IMG submission 114534) | Sediment microbial communities from Lake Kivu, Rwanda - Sediment s1_kivu2a2 | ecosystem: Environmental > Aquatic > Freshwater > Lake > Sediment | place: Rwanda: Western Province, Lake...
TATCTCCCCCGGAGGATAATTTTTTATTAAGATCCCTTATCTGGTTGTTTTTTCTTATAATGGCAGGTAATGATGCTGCAATTCCAATTAATGCCCCTGCAATAAAAAATATGATCAGTACCATCCCCAGGTGGGTTTCTGATTTCCAGAACCAGAACTTCATTTGCACGATCATGCTATTCTGCAGGGCGAAAATTGCCACAAGCAGGGAAATAATCAAAAGTATAAGTAAGGATCTTCTCACAACAGGATAATTTAATATATACAAACGTACAAAATTATACCGGGGGAATGATAAAATCCCTTAAATCCTGATATTTTGTATTACTTTGCGCCTTGAAATACTCATTGCCCCGGACCGTTCTTTTTTATAATTGTTTTACAACCTGTTAAAGGTTTTATGATTATGAATCAGATCCCTGGTGGACAAACAAATACAACCGGAGAATTTATCTTGTTAACATAAAATATTCCATATGAGAAGTTATTTAATGATCTGTTTAATAATGATCATTCTGTGTCCGGTCAACGGCCAGGAGGACAGGATTATTAAACCAGGTAATTTTACAGGTATTCACGTGTCAAGCGGAATTGATGCCGAGCTTATAAGGGCCGCCGAACCCGCTGTTGGATTGAATTTTGACAATACAAGTACCAGCCAGCTTATTGCTGAAGTAAAAGGTAATACATTAAAATTGAGAATGAAAACCGGCAAATACCAGCAGGGTAGTCTCAGGGTTAAGATATATTTTAAAGACGAGCTAAACAGTATCCGTTCTGATAGCCGTGCAAATATCTGGTCGAATGAAGAACTGCATCTGTCTAATGTCATCACAAAGCTGAGCAACGGAGGAAGTATTAGTCTTGAAATTGTCAGTGATCATCTTATTGCTGAGCTCTCCCAGGGAAGTATCTTTATGGTCAGTGGAAAAGTTAAATTACTTGATCTGAAAGTCGCTACTGCTGCCACTTTCTCAGGTTATAACCTGATGGCCGAGGATGCAAATATCCTGGCAAATTCCGGAGGGAAAGCTAAAGTCTCTGTAAGCCACTACCTTAATGGGAAAGCAATATCAGGTGGCTGGATCGGATACCTGACTGTCCCTGAAAAAATAGACAGCAAAGTAAGTTTAAAAGGAGAAATTGTCAGAACATATACCAATGAACAAAACTGAATCATTTATCTGACAAACTCTGAAAATATGCCCTGGCAATTTTATAATCTTCCGGTGTTGTGATCTTAAAATTCTCCCTGTTCCCCTTCACCAGGTGGATCGTATATCCTGCCTGTTCAACCACGCTCGCATCATCAGTAAAACCTGTCTGATACTCCTGCAGGTACGAAGATTTCAATATTTCACTTTTAAAAACCTGTGGAGTTTGTATTATCCGGTATAATTCCCTGTTAACAGGGAAACTGATTTCTTTCCTCACCTCTCTCATTGACTCAGGAATACCGGTATATGGCACAGCTGTTCCCAGTTTTTCAGCTGTCTGAAAACATCTTTCAATAGTACCCAAACTGACAAACGGTCTTACAGCATCGTGAATCGCCACCAGTTCATTCTCATCAATCTTTTCAAGTGCATTCAAAACGGTATGGAATCGTGTATGCCCGCCTGCTACAACCTCATGATTGATAACAATGAAATAATCCCTGCACATATTCTTCCACTGTTCCATATAGCTTTCTGGAATACCAACCAGGATTCTTATGGCACTGTCAAATTGTATAAAGGCCTGCATACTATAGTAAATTAACGGTTTGCCTCCCAGCTCAAGGAATTGTTTCGGAGCACCGCCGCCCATCCTTATCCCCTTCCCTCCTGCTACTATGATGACAGTTTTTCTCACCAGTAATTTTTCAGTTAAATTATGCTAATAAAACAATACTGATACCCGTAATCCGGTATATTTATGCCCGGGATAATAATTTTGATTTTTTATACCTTGTTAAACACAAATTACATAAATATGTTAAATTACCTCAGATTAACCAAAACTGCAAAATATGTCCTTAATCACAAAAGCTACCATTGATTTTTTAAAAGATCTGAAAAAGAATAATGAAAGGGAATGGTTCCAGGCAAATAAGAAAAAGTATGAGGCGGCCAGGACAGAATTCCTGAATTTTGTAACCGTTCTCCTGGGTGAAATTCGCTCCTTTGATAAGGAGATCGGTGCCATCAACCCAAAGGATGCCGTTTTCAGGATCTATCGTGATGTCAGGTTCTCAACTGACAAATCACCCTATAAGACACATATGGGTGCCTATTTCGTAAAAGGGGGAAAGCAATCAGGCAATGCCGGGTATTATTTTCACCTCGAACCCGGTGGATCATTTACAGCAGGTGGTATCTGGCAACCGGTGCCTGACATACTTAAAGCCGTCCGGATGGAAATCTTTGAAAATCCTGATGAGTTCAGATCAATCATTGAAGACGATTTATTTTACAAAACCTTTGGGGACATTGAAGGAGAAAAGCTTAAAATACCACCAAAAGGCTTTCCAAAAGAATTTCCCGAAATTGAATGGTTAAAATACAAGAGCTATACAATATTCAGGAACCTCACTGAGGAGATTGTTCTTGGTGATCATCTGCTTGAAGAAACAGCACGTATTTTCAGGCTTATGGTACCCTTCAACCGTTTTATCAATTTTGCTATTAGTCGTTGATCCTTCAAGGTACCGGATCTGAAGCTAAATCCATTCCTTAAGGATCCTGCAAAGTATTCATCACCCGGTGGCAAAAAAGATTATTCTTTATCGTGTTCTGAATAAAGAAATCTTTTTATGCTCTTTTTAGGGGTTTTTTCAAACTCCTCGTTCCGAATTTGCACACCGGCAACCTGCATGAAAGCAGGTAACAACTTGTTTACCTGGTTCCTGTACTCCTGGAATATTCCCATCAGTTTATCGTCTTTGACGTCATCCTGTTTGATCGCTTCCTGATCCGGTACCAGGATTGCTGTCAGCTTATTGTTTTCTTCAACCACAAGGCATTCCATGACATATGGAAAATTATTATATTTTTCCTCAATTTCTTCAGGATATATGTTTTGACCTGATGGGCCCAGGATCATATTCTTACTCCGTCCCTTGATGAATACAAAATTATCTTTATCGGTAATGCCCAGGTCACCTGTATGTAACCATCCATCTTTATCTATTACTTTCCTGGTAGCTTCCTTATTTTTATAATATCCTTCCATCACGTTCACTCCCCTGACCATTATGTCTCCCGGTATTTTATAAGGATCTTCTGAATCTATTTTCAACTCAAGCGTATCAACCATCCTGCCCGCTGATCCTATTTTTGTTGTATCCCAGCTTGCATAACTTATCAGCGGCCCGCATTCAGTCATTCCATAACCAATGGTGAAGGGCAGTTTTATTCTTTTAAAAAAGGATTCCGCTTCACTGTTCAGGGCAGCTCCACCGATGACCAGCTCATGGAAATTCCCTCCGAATACTTCATATACCTGTTTATGTACTTTTTTGTATACCAGTGAGTTAAGACCGGGTACATGCCTTAAGATTTTTATCAGTGGCTTGTCAATTGCCGGCATGATCCGTTTTTTATAAATCTTCTCAATAACCAGGGGTACTGAAAGTATGAGCCTCGGTCTGATTTCCTGGAATGCCTTGGTAATAAGTTGAGGGGATGGCGTTTTTGTCAGGAAGGTAATATGACAACCCAGCGTAACGGGAAATAAAAATTCAAAGGCACATCCATAGGCATGAGCCAGTGGCAGGAAGGAGACAATTTTATCCATCGGTTTTAATGGCATATTCTCCTGCGCAAAAATTATGTTTGCCATCAGGCTGGCATATGAAAGCATTACCCCTTTTGAATTACCTGTTGTGCCTGAAGTATATGAAATAACTGCCAGTTCCTTATTATCAATCAAGGGAAAAACAACATTCTCTTTTTCAATCCTTACCAGGTTGGTTACAGAAGAGTATTTTTCAGGCAAATGCCCCGTCCTGTCTTCAAGGACTTTAAAATTTTCTATTTGAATGATCCCCTTCAGGTTTTTATTTCCCTTGAATATCAGGGGATTAAAAATACTGTCGGATACAAATAACAATACTGAATCCGAATGAGCAGTAATAAAAGCCATGCTTTCGACTGTGAAATCAGGCAGAATAGGAACGATAACAGCCCCATAGGTCACTGCAGCCAGATAGATTACTGCCCAGTCCTTACAGTTTTTACCTATCAGGGCTATCTTTTCCCCTTGTTTGATCTCAAATGACTTGAAGATTCCGTGAATATGATAAATTAGTGAGGCAACATCAGCATAGGTATAAGTATCAGCTTGATAATCAGTAAATGCGGGATAATCCCAGTTACTCCTGATACTTTCTTCATAGATTTTTACAAAGTTTTTTTGTGCCATGATTTTGTTGTTTCTGATAAATAAAAGTAAACAAATACTTTTTAAGCACAATAATTAATTGGAGACCTCAAATCAATAATTTGTTCAATCGGATACTGATGGACATTTTTTCTGCATATCTCTTTTGATCATATTTTCCTGATTCTTATCTAAAATTGATACTTTTAAGTGCAAAATCAGGATGATGTTCAGTTACTGATGAAATTTGCAGTTATTCATATGGAAATAATCTGGTCAATCATTCTGGCAATCTTTGTCGTCGGTATTTATTCCCTGCTCACAGGTATCAGGCTTCTTAGATTAAAGATTATTCATGAAGAAAAAAGTTCCTCTGCATCTGTCCGGTTAGCTCTTTTTCAGAGAATTACCGGATTTATGCTGTTTGGTTTTTTACCCCTCCTGGTTATTCGCCTGATACCAGGGAGAAGTCTGGCTGATTATGGCATTCAAACAAAAACAGTGTTAAAAGGGCTGATGTTTGCACTGCCCTTTGCACTGGTTATCGTTCCTTTTAGTTATTTCAATTCCGGAAGAAAAGATAATCTGGAGCGCTACCCTGTATTCAGGCTGCGGATATGGGATTGGAACAGTCTGGTTGTCAGTGCACTATCCTGGATCATATATCTCATAGCCTATGAGTTCCTGTTCCGTGGCTTTTTTCTGTTCTCCTGCCTTCATTCATTCAGTATGCCGGTTGCCATTTTTATCAATATATGCTTATATTCTCTTGCGCATATACCCAAAGGGATAAAGGAAATAATCGGTTCTGTTCCTGTTGGAATAATTCTATGTTTGCTGGTAATAAAGGTTGGAACAATCTGGGTTGCAGTATTCATTCATATCATGATGGCACTGTCAAATGAATGGTTCTCAATCGCAGCCCACCCGGACATGAAGTTTAAACTCAGAAAAACCGGTGTTTTATGAAGATTTTTGTTACAGGAGCAACCGGATTCATTGGAAAACACCTGGTACAAAAGCTCGCGGAAAAGGGTCATCTCGTTCATGCCCTGTTTCGTACAATAGAAAAAACAAAGTCTGTCAGCCACAAGAATATAAAATGGTTTAAAGGATCATTGGATGATATTGATTCCCTGGAACTGGCAATGAAAACCTGTGACCAGGTCTATCATACTGCAGCATATGCCGGCCTGTGGGCTAAAGATCCATCTGTATTTTATCATCATAATGTGACAGGAACAGATAACGTCCTCGCCACCGCAAAAAAAACAGGCATTAAAAAGGTAGTATATGTTTCAACTGCCGGGGTATTTAATCCTTTATCAGGACAGGTTATCACAGAGAACACGCCTTATATCCAAAAATATTTCGGTCATTACGAACGGTCAAAATTCGAAGCCGAGCAGCTGGCTCTTCAATATGCAAGTAAAGACCTGCCCGTTGTCGTGGTATATCCTACCAGGGTTTATGGGCCGGGACCTTTGGGCAAATCAAACGGCACAACCTTAATCATGGAAAGGTATATCAGAGGAAGATGGCATATTATCCCTGGTAATGGCAAAAGCATCGGTAATTACGTGTTTGTGGATGATGTGGTAAATGGGCTTATGCAGGCAATGGAGCATGGTATTTCCGGAGAAAAATATTTGTTAAGCGGGGAGGATGCAAGTTTTAACGATCTTATTAATACTATTTCAGGTACAGCAGGAAAAACGTACAGGTTATACAGGATTCCTCAGTCAGTCATATTATTAGTCTCCTTTGTTATGGTGGCATATGGGCGCCTGACCGGTACAGAACCTTTTATTACTCCCGGTTATGTTAAAAAATACAGTTACGACTGGAAGGTTTCCTGTGATAAAGCCAGGATAGAGATCGGTTATATGCCACTTACCCTGAAACAGGGAATAACAAATACACTGGAATGGATTTATCATGGTTATTCAAACTAAAACTATGAATAATACTCGTTATACATTGATAACCGGGGCGAGCAGCGGCATAGGGCGGGCCTTTGCCTTTGAGTGTGCCAGCAGGAATATGAATATTCTGCTTGTTGCTTTGCCCGGTCGGGAACTGGAAGAAACAGCTGCCCGGATTAAGGACAGCTTCGGAGTACTGGTCGATTACCTGGCAATAGATCTGATACAAAAAACAGGACCACAGGATGTTTATGAATGGGTGAAACTGAAAAACTATAATGTCGCCATCCTGATAAACAATGCAGGTGTCGCAGGTGCGTCGGAATTTATTTGTTCGACACTGGACTATAATGACCAGCGTATTCAATTAAACATCCGCGCACTGGTATTTCTGACCCGGCTGTTTCTGCCTGACATGATCAGCCGGGATTCAGGTATTATTATCAATATCTGTAGTCTGTCTGCATATTTCCCCATAGGATATAAAGCTGTATATGCAGCATCAAAAGCATTCGTATTGAATTTTTCCCTTGCTATCAGAGAGGAACACCGGAACACTCCTGTTTCAATCACTGCTGTCTGTCCCAATGGTGTGCGTACTAATTCAGGTACAAATGCAAGGATTAACAGTCATGGCTGGAAAGGCCGTTTCAGCGAAGTGCCTGCAGAATATATTGCCTGCCTTTCGATGAATAAGGCTTTAAAGGGTAAAGCTGTTGTCATCCCGGGAATTTTCAGCAAGTTTCTGTTACTGCTTTCTAAAATACTCCCCCGGAATATCAGGATAAGAATAGCAACAAAAGAAATGAAAAAAGAAATTTCCCTGCCACCTAACCTCCGAACGTCCTGAAGCCTGTAGCTATATGTGTTTCCCTTGCGGTATAACATAAAACCGGTGTGGTAGCCCGGTTAAGAATCTGATGGACGAGGTTGCCAAGTATATTTTTGGTCTGCTCTTTCATAATGGAAATCAGATCAGCTTCCACGGAATCTGCATAAACGACTATCAGATCAGCCACAGACTCACCAAACAATGATTTGACTTTATACGGTACTTTTTTCACATCCAGGTAATTGGCGACCTGTTTTGAATAAGCTGAAAGCCTGTGGATTATTTTTTTACTTTGTGAGGAGGTAACGGTAACCACATGTATCTCAGCGCCAAAAAGCTGCGCCAGCTCAACTGTAAAAGGGACCTTCTGACGGGTATCAATAGTTACATCAATAGGTAATACAATTTTCCTTATACTCTCAGGTATCTGGCTTTTTCTTATAATCATTACCGGTTTGGAGGTAGCCTCGATAATCTTAAAGGCATTGCTGCCGATAAAAAATTCTTCAAACCCGGATCCACCATGGGTGGAGGCAACAACCATGCTTTCTTTATATGATTCCACCTGATTGACTATCTCACGATAGATTTTCCCCGCTTTAATGATATACCTTAACTTGGAGTCATTCTCGAGATAATCTGAATATTTGCTGACAAGTGATTTGAATTTTGTTTCAGCCCATCTGTGTTCTTCTTCAAAATATCCGGGACTGTTATAATCAGAACTTTTCTTCTGCACATATACCATCTGTATATTGGTATATTGTCTTTTTGTAAATACAAGAGCCAGTTTTAAACCATGAATTGATTCATCAGAAAAATCAATCGGGACAATTAAATTTTTCATTTCGGGGGAATTTACCTGTTAATGAAGCTAAATTAAATAATATTTCTATTTCTGATCAGTTAAGGTGATAATTTTCATAGTTTTATTGATGCTTGTAACTTCACCTGAATATTTCCTGGAAAATATTACTTTTATAACTTTACTGTTATAGGCGCTGGAAATATCATAATTCTTTTCTTCTGTTAATAATTATCTTGATCATGAGCAAAGAAACAGTTATCGGTATTGATATCGGTGGAACATTTTCGAAATATGGCCTGGTTGACAAAACAGGCTTTGTTTATATGGAAGGATCAATTAAAACATTTGAACACAAGGATGTTAATTCATTCCTGAAGGCCTTGCACAGTTCAATCACCAAATCCCTGAAGATGTTGAACGAAACATTTGAAATAAAAGGCATAGGCATAGGTGCACCCAATGGTAATTATTATGATGGTTCTATTGAATATGCACCTAACCTTCGCTGGAAAGGTAAAATACCCCTGGCACGATTGTTACAAGAGTATTTCAATGTCCCCGTTGTCCTTACCAATGATGCCAACGCGGCTGCTCTTGGTGAAATGATGTACGGCAGTGCAAAAAATATGGATCATTTTATCGTAATCACCCTTGGTACAGGATTGGGAAGTGGTATTGTAGTTGACGGAAAAGTGGTTTACGGGCATGACGGATTCGCCGGGGAAATGGGACATATAATAGCAGTTGAAAATGGAAGACAGTGCGGATGTGGACAGAAAGGCTGCCTGGAGACTTATGCTTCTGCAACCGGTATTAAAAGAACGGTATTCGAATTGTTTGCCACTATGAATGAAGACAGTGAATTACGATCTGTTTCCTATAATGATCTTACTGCTGATATGATCACCAGAGCGGCAGACAAAGGAGATGTCGTTGCACTTAAAGCATTTGATTATACAGCAAAAATACTTGGTAAAAAACTCGCTGATGCAGTAGCCTTTACAAGCCCTGAAGCTTTTTTCCTTTTTGGCGGTCTGGCTAATGCCGGGGACTACCTGTTCAAACCTACCAAAAAATATATGGAAGAAAATCTGTTGCTCGTATTCAGGAATAAAGTTAAGATATTACCTTCCGGATTAATGAATACAAACGCTGCTGTTCTTGGAGCAAGTGGTTTAATCTGGAAAGAGTTATCGGATAAAAAATAAAACGGACTTCATTTTCCAAGCTCCCATAGTACTTCCTTATCCCAGTTAGCCCTTACTTCCACCGGTCCTGAATAATAAGATACTTTTTCCGGTTGTCTGTTTTCCAGGTATTTACCAGTGTCCCATTTCCTGTTGCCATTCTGATCATAGATGATTTTCAGGAGATAAGAATCCGGCTCCAGGTAACTGAATATTATCGAACCATCCTGTTCCAGATACTGTTCTCTTACCAGAACTTCCTTCGTGGTAAACAGCTGAATAATTAATGGCATATTGACATTTGTAAAACGGGTTATAATCCTGCCGTAATGTTCCGAGGTTTGCGTTCTGAAAGGAATCCGTATAGTGTCGTTGGTATGACCGTAAATATCATTAAAAGCTCCTGGCTCAATGAACAGGGTATATGGCATATCTTCCTGCCATGTTGTCTTCATGATATACATTCTAAGGTAAAAAGTGTCCTTTTCAATTGTAAAATCCTGTTTATATGACAGTGTATCAATCATATAGCTCAAGTGTAACTTTTGTGGATCCATCGATCTGACCGGGGTGAAAGGCGTCAGACTTATGCCCTGATAAATATTCTGTGTCTCCCTTGATTTTATACTTAATTCCACCTGAACGCCGGATTTTTCTTTTGTTATTACTTCTTTTTTACCCCGTTTTTCTTTTTCAGGATGGATAACAGTAACAAATTTAAAGGTATCGGTCCGGGAAATTAAGTTCATCATGGAATCAGTAACCTCATAATTTATTCCCATTAATAAAGTATCTTTTTTATAGATAAGGGAATCTGTCATCCAGAAATCCACAGTATCATTTCTTAAATGATTTTCACGGATGAACCATTGATTATCTGAGGAAAAATTCATGGGATTGAACAACACCTCATTCCTGAGTGGTCTGTTGAATATCAGACGTATCTTGTTTGCCATAATACGTGATTTGTCCACCAGGTACTGTGGTTTATTGTCTTCCAGGAACAGAAACAGGTTAACCAGTACCGTGTAAGGGTTTTCGGTCAGAATTCTGGTGGAATCGGGTTCCAATAATGATGTATCAGCAGGTACAGCAGATAGCAAACTGGTATCTGGTATTTGTGAATTCGAATCCCCGGGTACACAGGTGTCTTTGAGTCTTTGAAACTGCCGTGGATCAAGAATTATAAAGGAATCAAGAAATGCAATTTCTTCTTCAGGATTATCATACAGAAAATTGCTGTTCGCATCTTTCAGCGCAAATACTCTAAAGGTATCTGCTTTGAGGTTGTTTACCCTGAAAATACCTTTCTTATTGCTTTTACCCACATAGGTTGGTATCTCCTTATAAGGAGCTGAATCATTCAGATTCTCATAAACCAGGACCTGTACAGGCTCTTCATTCATTTTCAGGTTAAAGGCTGAATATAATGAACCTGCAATAGCCAGTGAATCAATATAATCACCTGTGGAAAAAACAAACTCGAAGTTTTCAAGCATATTACCTTCATTATAATCAGAAATGGCCTGACCGAAATTAAAGGTATACGTGGTATTCGGATGCAATTCCGAATTCAGATCTATAACCAGTGTTTTATTCCTTAATCTTACAACAGGCTTTTCCTCCAGCGGGGGAGAAACAACCAGTTCCTGGTTTATGTTTTTTAGCTGAATGAATTCATCAAATTCAATTTCGATCCTTTTCCTGTTAAAATGCAGAGAAAAATTTTCAGGAACAGCCTTAACCACCACTGGAAGAGTTTCATCCTTAAGTCCTCCTTCAGGATACCCTATTTTTGCACACCTTGCCAGAAGCAACAGGCCTGCTGATACGATCAGGAATATATAATTCTTCAAAATACTTGCTTGACAGACATGCAAACTTACGAAAAATGAGATTAGTTCCTGAATCTACTGTTGCCTGTCCTATTTTCAGGTAAAAAAATTTGTTAAGTTTGACAATTAAATCTGAAACAATGATTATTAATGCGATCAATTGGAATGTAAATCCTGAGATATTCAGGATTGGTAATTTTGCTGTCCGCTGGTACGGCCTTCTTTTTGCATCAGGATTCTTTTTCGGTTACCTTATATTTTTAAAGTTTTTCAAGCATGAAGGATTATCTGTTGAAATGCTTGATAAACTGACTATCTATATGGCTCTGGGAACCGTTATCGGTGCCAGGTTGGGCCATTGTCTTTTCTATGAACCAGAATATTACCTGAGTAAACCGTTGGAAATCCTGAAAGTATGGAAAGGTGGTTTAGCCAGTCATGGTGCAGCTATAGGCATCCTGCTGGCCTTGTGGTTGTTCACCAGAAAATATAAAAAATCTTATATCTGGATCCTGGACCGTATTGTGGTTGTGGTTGCTCTCGGTGGGGCACTGATACGTCTGGGAAATCTTATGAATTCTGAAATATATGGTGTCCAAACCAGTCTGCCCTGGGGATTCGTATTTATCAGGAACTACGAAACAGTCCCCAAACATCCCACACAGATCTATGAAGCACTTACCTATTTCATGGTCTTTGGCCTGTTATTATGGACCTATACAAGAACCAAAGGCCATTTCAGACCAGGTACACTGTTTGCATGGTTCTTAATACTTGTTTTCGGAATACGATTCTTTATTGAATTTATCAAGGAAGATCAGGTCAGTTTTGAAGCCGGAATGACCCTTAATATGGGACAATTACTCAGTATTCCTTTTGTTATCATTGGTATCGTTATATTGATTCTCTCCAGAAAGAAAAAGACCGAAGAAAAACCCGAATCACCTGATGTAAAGATTAAATAATCGTCAAAAGTATTATCTTTGCGTTTATTTAGTCTAAAATTGAATAAGATCGGTTTGTTTTATGGCAGCTCTTCCGGTAAAACTGAGGAGACAGCGTTAAATATCTTCAGGTACCTGGGAAAGGATTATGTGGAACTTTATGATGTAGGCCTGGCTGTACCGGAGGACCTGCTTAAGTATGACAGGCTTATTCTTGGAATTCCAACCTGGGATATAGGCAGGATGCAGAAGGATTGGGAAGAATATATCCTTAAAATGCCCAATGCAGATTTATCAGGTAAAATAATAGCCCTCTTTGGACTTGGTGACCAGGAATCCTATCCGGATACTTTTGCTGATGCCATGGGATTATTATATGACAGAATAGTAATGACACATGGCCTGGTTGTCGGTACATGGCCCGCGAAGGGTTATCATTTTAAAGAATCTTTTGCATATAGAAGAAATCAGTTTGTCGGTCTTGTTCTTGATGAAGATAATCAGGCAGAATTATCAGATTTAAGGATCCAGTCCTGGTTGAAAAAGATAATGCCGGAAATGAGATAAATGATCATGGTTTTACATAACCATACAGATAACCACAATCATTACCCGGTTCACAAAGGAGCTGGTAAAACAGAAAAAAAACTGTTGCTGGCAACTCTTTTAAACCTGGTGATTACAATTATTGAGTTAGCGGGAGGAATTATTGCCGGAAGTCTTGCATTAGTATCTGATGGATTGCATAACCTCGGAGATGGTCTCGCAGTATTCATTGCTTTCCTGGCACACAGGATAAGCAAGCGAGATCCAAATCTGAAAAAAACATTCGGTTATCAAAGGATAGAAATTCTGGCTGCATTCATCAATGCAGCCATCCTTGCGGCTGTCTGCCTGTTCCTGATTTACAAATCAATAGAACGATTATCAAATCCGGTAGTGATTAACGGATCCATCATGTTTATTGTTGCTGCAGCAGGATTTTTTGCTAATCTTTTAGCTGTCCTGATGCTTCGAAATGTTTCTGGCAAGAATATCAATATAAGAGCTGCCTACTTACACTTGATTGGAGACACCCTTTCATCAGTCATTGTAATATCTGGAAGTTTGCTGATCTATTTTTTCGGGTTATACTGGCTTGATCCTTTGATGACAATACTGATAAGCCTTTATATCTTCAGACAGACTTTCGTACTTCTGAAAGAATCCGTAGAAATCCTTATGCAGTCCACTCCCAAATCACTGAACCTGGAACAGATCAAACAGGAGATCGACACTATTCCTGAAGTATTGAATATTCATCACATCCATGCCTGGAATCTGAATGACCAGGAAATTCACTTTGAAGCACACCTGAATCTTAAAATTGATATGAAATTCAGTGATACTGAAATTATAAGAAAAAAAGTGGAAGATCTTTTACGCGACCGGTATCATATTGCACACACCACACTTCAGCTGGAACTGAGCTGTTGTGATGATACAGGTGTGATACATAGGAGACAAACAAAATCAGATTAATACACATTGACGGGAGGAACATGATATTACAGACCATATTTAAATATGTGCACGAGTATGTGAATATATTTGTTTCACTGATTGTGGCAATGGCTCCATACCTGTTACTCGGTTTTTTATTTGCAGGTATATTATACATCTGGTTTCCTAAAAATAAAGTTCAGAAATACCTGGGGAAACGGAATACAGCATCTGTTATCAGGGCTGCGCTTATCGGTGTGCCATTGCCGCTTTGTTCATGCGGGGTAATTCCTACAGGTATCTCTTTCTATAAAAGCGGTGCATCAAAAGGTTCATCTGTGTCTTTTCTTATAGCCACCCCTCAGACAGGACCTGATAGTATCATGGTGACATATTCGCTGTTAGGCTTACCAATGGCTATTGTCCGGCCAATTATAGCTTTTTTAACCGGTATCCTGGGAGGGTTCCTGACGAATATCCTGGACAGGACAGACACCAATAATCCATCAGCCGGGAATATTAAGAATGATAACGCGAATAATCTTGACAAATCGATTTGGGGTATGTTAAAATACGCATACGTCGAATTTATTGAAGACATAGCTAAATGGCTGGTTATAGGTTTACTGATTGCAGCATTTATTGACTTGCTCGTTCCTGACACATTCTTTACTACAGTTCTCGGGAATAAGTTCCTGGAAATGCTTCTTATACTTGTCGTTGCCATACCCCTTTATGTCTGTGCAACCGGATCGGTCCCTATAGCAGCAGTGTTAATGCTTAAAGGTCTAAGCCCCGGTGCAGCCATTATGTTCCTGATGGCCGGACCAGCCACCAATGCTGCTACTATAACGGTGATAAGTAAAGTCTTTGGCAGAAAAACTCTCTTTACGTACTTATCAGCAATTATTGCAGGTGCTTTTCTGTCCGGTATGCTGATAAATGAATTTTTACCGGCAGAATGGTTTACCGGTGCCATTGGTCATATACACCCTGGTGCACACGATCATGGTTTATTGCCATTATGGCTCCAGTGGGGATCAGGTATTCTGCTGACCACGTTGATTATTAATGCACTTTTAAGAAAGTATTATCCATTCAGAAAAAAACAACTGGTCAGCATGCCTGATCAGTCCCCATCATTCAAATCAATGAAAAACATTAAAGTTCTGGTCACGGGTATGCATTGCAATCATTGCAAGATGACAGTAGAAGAACATGTAGGTAAGTTAACCGGCGTCCATTCCGTACTGGCAGATGTTTCCACCGGCATTGTCGAAATAACCGGTGATGGTTTTAACCTGGAACAGGTACATAAAGAGATTGAAGATCTTGGTTATAATTATAAAGGACTGACAGAGACATTATCGTGATAATGCATATCTTTATGCTCCCATTGAAATATCTTTCAATAATTCTCTTTTATCAGATGAATTTTTTCTTTTATCAAATATCAAGATCAAACTGTAATATCATTGTAAGATGTATCAAGTAGTTTTATTAAGACATGGTGAAAGCACCTGGAACAAAGAAAACAGGTTCACAGGCTGGACTGATGTTGATCTCTCGGAAAAAGGCATTGAGGAAGCAATCAGTGCCGGCAGGATAATGAAAGAGAAAGGCTATGCCTTCGATATTGTTTATACTTCTGTTCTTAAACGTGCATTGCGAACCACATGGCTTGCGCTGGAACAGATGGATCTGTTATGGATCCCTGAAGAAAAATCCTGGCGCCTGAATGAACGTCATTATGGATCTCTACAGGGCCTTAACAAAGCAGAAACAGCTGAAAAACATGGTGAAGAACAGGTGCTGATATGGAGGAGAAGTTATGATATTCCTCCCCCACCTCTTGAAAAGACA
>Ga0172362_10002746_pt1 | contig 15219 bp, 9 predicted proteins | sample LakKivs1_kivu2a2_FD_114534 | JGI IMG/M metagenome (GOLD analysis project Ga0172362, IMG submission 114534) | Sediment microbial communities from Lake Kivu, Rwanda - Sediment s1_kivu2a2 | ecosystem: Environmental > Aquatic > Freshwater > Lake > Sediment | place: Rwanda: Western Province, Lake...
GGTTCTGGGGGGACGCCATACATAATGCACTTAGTTCTCGGCGATTTGTTCTTACCAGTTATCACATCATGTTAATATGCTTCCATTTTTATGTTGCCAAATTTAGTGAATTACGTATGCTGTCCCCCTAACTATTTTTCGAGGATGACGACGGCCAGAGCGTGCTCGGACAGGTGAGAGACGGAGACGTGCATTCGCTTGAATGGCCGGCGCCGCTCTCCCTTGAGCTTCAGGGTGGGCTTTCCCGAGGCCAGGTTCACAAGCTCGACATCCTTCCAGGGGATCCTCTCACCCAGAGCCTTGAAGAAGGCTTCCTTGGCCGCAAAGCGGGCCGCATAGTGCTGGTATTTATTCTTTTTTTTTGAACAGTAGGCGATTTCCCGCGCAGTGAAAACTCTTTCCAGAAAACGTGGGCTTTTCGAGTCGAGTTTTTGAACCCTGGCCACTTCGATGATGTCAATCCCGATTCCGCTGATCATTTGCGGCCTCCTTGATTTTCCTGGCTACCTTGCTTCCCACGAGGGAGGACAGTTCGTCGAGCGGCGCCCGCCTAACCTCATCAACGCTCCGGTACCTGGCCAGGAGCGTTTTTTTACGTTTTTCGCCTAGACCGGCCAAGCCGTCGAGCTCGGAGGAAAAACTTTTTTTCTTCCGTCGCTGTCTGTGAAAAGAGACGGCAAAGCGGTGGGCTTCATCCCGGATGAACTGGATGAGCTTCAGGGCGGGGGAGGTGCGGTCCAGCCGAAGACCGTCCTTTTTCCCTCTTGTGAAAATGATTTCTTCTCTCTTGGCCAGGGATGCCACAGGCAAGCTCTCCAGCCCGAGCGCCTGGAGGGCCGATGCCGCTGCCTTGAGCTGGCCTTTGCCGCCGTCGACGAGGACGAGGTCGGGAAGCTCGTTTTTCTCCTCGAGAATTCTGGTGAAACGTCTCCGGATGACTTCTTTGAGACTGGCCACGTCGTTAGGTCCGGTGACGCTCTTGATTTTATATTTCCTGTATTCGTTTTTTCGGGGCTGGCCGTCCTCGAAGACGACAAGAGAGCCTACCGATTCATCGCCTCCTGTGTTGGAGATGTCATACCCCTCAACCCTTCGAGGCGGGGCTTCGAGGCCGAGAATTTCCGCCAGTTCTTCTAAGGCGAGATTCTCGGGGCTTTTTCTCTTCAGCAAGGCTTCGGCGTTCCTGTTGGCCAAGTCCACAAGCTTCTTGTCCTGGCCCTTATGAGGCACGGAAATCCTTACCCTTGCCCCTTTCTTCGCGGAAAGCTGTGTTGCTAGCTCCGAAAGCGATTCCAGCTCAAAAGGCAAAAGCAGTTTCTCGGGGGTGTCGCCGCGTTTCTCATAGAATGCGCTCACAGCCCGGGCTAAAACCTCAGCGTCGGAAGTCTCCTCTTCCTCCGAATAAATTCTCTCCGCGGTTTCCCTGACTTTTCCCCGCCTCATCAGGAAAGCAAACAGAGAGACGCGTTTATTCAGCCTGGCCAGTCCGATAATATCTGCGCCCTCGAGCGTAACGGAAATTAGCTTGGGCTTGTCCCTGATCTGCTCGATCGTGTGGATGAGGTCTCTTGAGTGCGCCGCCTGCTCGTAGTCCAGCCGCTCTGCCGCCCGGCTCATCTGAGTCTTCAGGTTTTTGATGAGTTCGTCCGTTTTTCCTTCCAGGAAGAGCAAAGCATTTTCGACGTTTTGGCGGTAGGCACTCTCGGTTATGAACCCGACACAGGGAGCGGAGCAGAGCTTGAGGTCGTACTCCAGGCAGGGACGCTGTCGTTTGCTGAGGATTTTTTCCTCGCAGCCTCTAAGGCCGAAATATTTATTGAGGAGATGGATGGTCTTGCGGGCCTGGGAAGCCGGGCTGAACGGCCCGAAATACCTAGCCTCGTCAGGCTCAACCTTCCTGGTCAGATAAACGCCGGGGAATGGTTCTAAGACGGTCAGTTTGAGATAGGGAAAGCTTTTATCATCCTTAAGCCTGAGATTGTATTTCGGCTGGTATCTCTGGACAAAGTTATTTTCCAGAAAAGTCGCTTCTCTCTCGGAGCCGGTGAGGACAAAATCGATGTCAGCGGAGTCGGCGGCAATAGCGCTGACTTTCGGGTCGGCTGTCGGCTGAAAGTAGGACTTGACTCGGTCCTTGAGCGAACGCGCTTTACCGACATAAATGATCTCGTTTTTTTCATTCTTGAAAACATAGACGCCCGGCTTATCGGGAAGAAGAACGAGCTTAGCCTTGAGGTTGTCTTTCATCAAAGTCCGAGCTCGAGCTCCCTCTTTTTTAGTTTCGTGAGTTCGTCGCGAAAGCGGGCCGCCTTTTCAAACTCCAGATTCCGGGCCGCTTCTTTCATCAGTTTTTCCAGCTCCTCCAGCCGCTCCTTCCTCTTCTGCGGGGAGAGGTAGACATCTTTATCCTCGGAGATCCGCGTGTAATCCAGGTAATCTCTCTCGTAAATGCTGGCCAGAACTTCATCGATGCGCTTGCTGATGGACTGCGGCGTGATGTTGTGGCGCCGGTTGAAGTCCTCCTGGAGCTGGCGGCGTCTGGTGGTTTCAGCGATGGCCGCCTCCATGGATTCGGTGAGAGTGTCAGCATAGAGGATGGCTTTGCCGGCTATGTTCCGGGCCGCCCGTCCAAAGGTCTGGATGAGCGAGGTTGAAGAGCGAAGGAACCCTTCTTTATCGGCATCCAGGATGGCCACGAGCGAGACCTCAGGCAGGTCCAGACCCTCCCGCAGGAGGTTGATCCCGATGAGGGCGTCGAACTTGCCTTTCCTTAGATCCCGCAGGATGTTGACCCGCTCGAGAGTTTCGATCTCCGAATGGAGATAACGGACGCGCAGGCCGAGCTCGTGGTAATACCGGGTCAGGTCCTCGGCCATTCTCTTTGTCAGGGTAGTGACGAGTGTTCGCTCATTCTTTTGCGCCCGGTTTGAGATCTCGGCCATCAGGTCGTCGACCTGACCTTTGACCGGCCGGACTTCGACCTCCGGATCAATCAGCCCGGTCGGCCTGATGATTTGCTCGATAACTTTTTCCCTTGTCTGCCGCAGCTCATAGGAGCCAGGCGTGGCTGAGACATAAAGGCTCTGCCGGGTGCGTTCCTCAAACTCCACAAAATTAAGCGGCCGGTTATCCAGAGCCGAGGGCAGCCTGAACCCGTGTTCGGCCAAGGTCAACTTCCGGGAGCGGTCGCCGTGGTACATCCCGCCTATCTGGGGGACGGTGACGTGCGACTCGTCGATGATGGTCAGGTAGTCCTCGGGGAAGTAATCAAGCAGGGTGTAGGGAGGCTCGCCGGGCTGGCGCTGGCTGAGATAAAGGGAATAGTTCTCGATCCCCGGGCAGTAGCCGAATTCCCGGAGCATCTCCAGGTCGAAAAGCGTCCTTTCTTCGATCCTCTCGGCTTCGATGATTTTCCCTTGATCCTTAAAAAATTTTATCCTTTCTTCGAGTTCTTTTTCAATTCCTGCAATAGCCAGAGACAAGATATCCTGGGGCGTGGAAAAGAACGTCCGCGGATGGACGATGATATCGTCGAAGGAATCAAAGATCCTCCCGAGCAGAGGATCGATGGCCGAGAGGCTCGAGACGACGCCGTCCTCGAGCTCAACACGGTAGGCGAAATCCTCGTAAGAGGGAAAGATGTCGATGATATCCCCGCGGAGGCGGAAGGTTCCGCGCTTGAAATCCTCTTCCTGGCGCTCGTACTGCATTCCGACCAGGCCTCCCTGGATTTTCTTCCGGGTCATGGCCTGGCCTTTGGCCAGGCGGAAGCTCATGGAATAGTATGTCTCCGGCGAGCCGATGCCGTAGATGCAGGAAACAGATGCCACGATGATGACGTCCCGTCTCTGGAACAGGGAGTTCGTGGCGCAGAGCCGCATCCGGTCGATCTCGTCGTTGATTGTCGCTTCTTTAGCGATATAAGTGTTAGAGGCTGGGATATAAGCCTCGGGCTGGTAATAGTCGTAATAGCTGACGAAATACTCGACGGCGTTCTGCGGAAAGAAGCGGCGGAATTCCTGGTAAAGCTGGGCCGCCAGAGTCTTGTTGTGGGAGATGACCAGAACGGGCTTCTGGACGTTCTGGATGACGTTGGCCATGGTGAAGGTTTTTCCAGAGCCAGTTACGCCCATCAGGACTTGATGGGCGTGACCGCGAAGGATGCTCTCTGTCAGTTCAGCGATGGCCCGGATCTGGTCGCCCCTGGGCTCGAACTCGGATTGAAGCTCGAAAGACCTCATCGGGTTTATTATAGCAGAAGAAGAGGTGGCTTACGCTTTGTCCAAGATCTTGATGGTCCCCTTGAACTGGGCGCCGTCCTCGACGGAGATGACAGAGGCCGAGAGGTTGCCCTTCATCCGGCCGGTCCTCTCGATGACGACGAGGCCGGCAGCCTCGATATTCCCGATGACTTCACCCCTGATGGTGATGTTCCTGGCGCAGATCTCTGCTTCCACCCGGCCCTGGTCGGCGATGAGGAGGTCGCTCGCGGGAAGGTTGATTTTGCCCAGGACTTGCCCCTCTACGACCAGGTCTTCTTTCCCCTTGATTTCGCCATCGAACAGGAGGGTTGGGCCAAGACGGGCCGCTTTTTCCGGGTGGGCCGGATGCGGATCCCTTTTATCAGAAGACGACATGTGCTCTTCCTCTCGACAAGAAATCTGAGACCTGATTATAGTTTTCGTCCCCCCGGCTTGTCAATTTTGCTTTTCTTTCCTTGACCCTCGGTGTTTATTCTTTTAAACTTTTCCCTGAAAAGGACGTTTTATCTCATCGGGTGCCTGATGAAAGCGTCGCGAGGTTTTCAAGTTTTCGTCAAGCCGGCCGGCTCCCTCTGCAACCTGGCCTGTCGCTACTGTTATTATCTGGAGAAGGAACACCTCTATCCGGAGGCCAAATCGCTTCGGATGTCTGAAGACATCCTTGAGGAATACATTGCCCAGCACATCGAGGCGTCCCCGGACGAGATCATCCGTTTTTCCTGGCATGGGGGAGAGCCGACTATCCTCGGAGTTGACTTCTACCGAAAAGTTGTTGCTCTCCAGCGCAAGCATCAGCCTCGCGGTCGGCTGATCGCTAACGGCATGCAGACCAACGGCACCCTCCTTGATGACGAATGGTGCCGTTTTCTGGCGGCAGAGGGTTTTGCCGTGGGGCTCAGCCTGGACGGTCCCCAGGAAATGCACGACCGATGCCGCGTCACCCGGGTGGGAAAGCCCACCTTCGAGCAGACGATACGAAGGTATGGACTCCTGAGGCGGCACGGGGTTGCGACCGATATTCTGTGTGTTGTGAATGCGCACAATGTTCGGTACCCTTTAAAAGTCTACAGTTTTTTCAAGGAGATCGAGGCCTCCTACGTGACTTTCTTGCCGCTGGTTGAGCCGCATCCGGATGGCCTGGGAGGTGTCAGCGCCGACACCGTGCCGGCTGAAGCCTGGGGAGATTTTCTCTGTGCTGTCTTTGATGAGTGGCTGAGCGGAGACATCGGCCGGATCAAAGTGCAGATCTTCGAGGAGGCGGCCAGGACGGCTTTCGGGCAGGAACATTCGCTGTGCCTCTTCCGGCCGGTCTGCGGTGATATCCCCGTCATCGAACACAACGGAGATTTCTATTGCTGCGACCATTTCGTCGACGCTGACTATCGCCTCGGGAATATCCGGGAGACACCTCTCGTCGAGCTCCTCGAGAGTCCGGCGCAGCGGGCCTTCGGGCAAGCCAAGCTGGAGGCTTTACCCCGCTTTTGTCGAGCTTGTGAGGTCAGAGAGATGTGCAACGGCGAATGCCCCAAGAACCGTTTCCTCCGGACGCCGGATGGTGAAACAGGACTAAACTACCTGTGCGCCGGCTACAAGCGATTTTTCACCCACTGCCGGCCGTTCGTCGCCGAGGTGGCCGCCCAGTGGCGCCGCCAGACTTTGAAACAGCAGTTGCCCCCAAAGGCGACCGCCGCCATCCGGTCGAATCCCCAACCAGGCCGGAATGATCCCTGCCCGTGCGGCAGCGGAAAGAAGTATAAGAAATGCTGCCTGATAAATGGAGAAACCCGGTGATTGAACTTCAACGCGTTTCCAAGAGTTACAACAAGGGCAGGGTCAAAGCTGTTGACGATTTAACCCTAACTGTCAACTCCGGCGAGATCTTTGGCTTTTTGGGCCCGAACGGTGCGGGCAAGACGACAACGATCAAGATGATCGTCGGACTGCTCAGGCCTGACGCAGGGACGATTGCCATCAACGGTCTTGACGCGCAGAAGGATAGCCTCAAGTGCAAATCGATCACGACCTATGTCCCTGACTATCCCGCCATTTACGAGAGGCTGACCGGCCTTGAGTATCTGAATTTTATCGGGGATGTCTACGGTGTCCCGAGGGCCGATCGGCTGGAGAGAATGACGAAGTGGCTGGAAATCTTCGAGCTTGCTCCCGCTGTTTCCAACCCCATCCAGAGTTACTCCCAGGGCATGAAACAGAAAATCGTCCTCATCGCCGCGCTGCTTCCTGCGCCCCAGGTCATGGTCTTGGATGAGCCGATGGTCGGGCTCGATCCCCGGGCCTCCTATCATCTCAAGGAGCTCATGCGCGAACACTGCGACCAGGGGGAGACCCTCTTTTTCTCGACCCACATCATGGAAGTGGCCGAAAGGCTTTGTGACCGCATCGGGATAATCCATAAGGGAAAGCTCATCGCCTGCGGGACCATGGAAGAGCTGAAGAAATTGAGCGAAGACATGTCGCTCGAGAATATCTTCCTTGAGTTGACGGACAAATGAGAAGGCTTCGCTCTCTCGTTCGCGCAGCCCTCAAGGCGAATTTCGGGTTTGCCGTCCTGAGCCACCGGCTCTTCAGAGAAAAGAAAGATATCTGGATCGCTGCAGTTGTGGTCCTTGCCGTCATCGGGATTTTTCCCACGCTTTACGGTTACCTCAGGCTGATCAAAGGGCTCTACGGGCTGCTCCAGCCGCTGGGCCAGGAGCAGGCCATCCTGACGTTCAGCCTTCTGGCCGGGCAGTTCCTTATCCTCCTCTTCGGTCTCTATTATGTCGTCTCGGCGTTCTATTTTTCCAAAGACTTAGAGATGCTCATTCCGCTGCCGCTCAAACCGGTCGAGGTCATGTTATCCAAGTTCACCGTGATTTTAGTCAATGAATACCTGAGCGTTCTGGCCATCGTCGCGCCGGTCCTCATCTATTTCGGGATTCTGGCCAAATCGGGCCTGACGTATTGGACGAGCGCAGTCGTTGTCTATTTCTTTCTTCCTGTTATCCCGCTGGCCATTGTTTCGCTCCTGGTTGTCGCTATGATGCGCGTCGTTAACCTGGGCCGCAAAAAGGACGCCCTCATCATCGTCGGGAGCCTTATCTTGATTGCGGCGGCCCTGAGCTTGCAGTTTTTCATCAATAAATCTCCTGGGTCGGAGCCTGACGCCCAGGCTATGGTCAGATTCTTCGCATCGCCGGACAGCCTTATAAAACGGATCGGCGCCGGCTTCCCGCCCAGCATCTGGGCAACCAAAGCTCTGGCCGGAGGATTTTCCGGCCCGGGGCTTCTTAACCTGCTCATCTTTGTCGGGACATCGCTGGCGATTTTCTGCGGCATGCTCGTCGTAGCGGAGAAATTGTTCTACAGGGGATTGATCGGGATCCGCGAGATCTCGGGCCGGAGGAAAATCCTTTCCCCGGCAAGGATGTCGCGAATGGTTTCCTCGGGCCGCCGTCCGGTGCAGGCGATTTTCAGACGCGAGTGGCGGATCATGAACCGCACGCCTGTGTTCCTGCTCAACGGCGTCCTGACGGCGATCCTCGTTCCTGTGATATTCATCATCATGGCAAAAGCAGGGGGCGGCGATGACACGTTTATTTTGATGAGGGGCCTGGCCGCTACTAAGCCTTTGTATGTCATCCTGAGTGCAGCCGCTTTTCTCATCGTTTGCGGCTGCCTCAGCGGGACATCCTCCTCGACGTTCTCTCGCGAAGGCAGCCAGTTCTGGATGTCCAAGGTCATTCCCGTTGCGCCGCGGGAACAGGCGATCGCCAAGTTTCTCCATTCCTATGTCATCGCTTTGCTGGGCATCGGCGCCGGCTCAGCGGCGCTTTTGGCCATCTTTCGCCTGAAGGCCTCATTGTTCTTAGCCGCTCTGGCATTCGCTCTGGTCGGAGCTGTTGCGCTGACCGCGATCGGGATGATCATCGACCTGGCCCGGCCGCTTTTAAAATGGACGAACCCGCAAAAGGCCATCAAGCAAAACCTCAACGTCCTGCTGGCGCTTTTTGCGGACCTGGGCATTCTGGCAGGGCTCGGTTTTTTCATCACCTTCCTGGCCAAATCCGGAGTCTCCGGCAGCGTCGTCCTCTTCATCGTTTTTGCTGCCGTCCTCCTGCTTTCTTGGTTTAGCTGCCTGTTTCTTCTGCGGATGGTCGATAAAAGATATCAAGAGATCGAAGTTTAAGAATGTGGAACGATATCAGATTTTCAGCTTCTCTTTGAGGAAGGCGATCGTCCGTTCCCAGGCCAGAGTCGCTGCTTCCTTATGATACCGGGAAGGGTTTGTATCGTTGAAGAAAGCGTGAGCAGCGCCCTCGTACATATAGATCTTGTATTCTACGGACGCCTTCTTGAGGGCTTCCTCGAAAGCAGGGATTCCAGCGTTGATTCGTTCGTCATTTCCAGCGTAGTGGATCAGCATCGCCGCTTTGATCTTCGGAACGTCCTCGGGCGCGGGCTGACTGCCGTAGAAAGGAACCGCCGCCGCCAAGTCCGGCGAGTTGACAGCCACCTGGTTGGTGACGCCTCCGCCCCAGCAGAAGCCCATGCAGCCGACCTTTCCTGTTGACAGGGGATGCGTCTTCAGGTACGCGACGGCAGCAACGTAATTATTTATGTTCGCCTGGCGATCGAGCTTCCCGATGAGCGTTCGTGCCTCATCGGGATTCTCTGGAGTTCCTCCGAGCGGTGACAGGGCGTCGGGGGCAATGGCCAGAAATCCTTCCAGGGCAACTCGTCTGGCAACGTCTTCGGTATGGGGATTGAGGCCGCGATTTTCGTGAATGACGATGACGCCGGGCCGTCTGGCCTCTTCTTTCAGCCGGGCTGAATACGCACGGACCTCGCCCGTCGCGCCAGGATAGTGGAGATACTCCGTCTGCAGGCGGGGATCATCCTTTTCGACGAACTGGGCCCGGGCGTAGCTACTTTCCAGGAAGGGGAGCTGGGCAGAAGCGGCAGCCATGCCGCCGGCGAGAAGAGCCAATTTCTTGAGGAATTCCCGGCGATCCAGGAATCCTTTCTTATACTCGTCGTATAAGTCGATAGATTTTTGATTCATGATGGTGACTCCTTTTTAGAGTGAAGCGAGGCGCTTTTTGGCGTCGGCGATCTCAGGCTGGCCAGGGTCGGCATCATTCCAGAGGTCAAGGAATTTTTGATAATTTTCTCTGGCTTTGTCTTTGTCCCCAAGCTGCTCGTAAATCATCCCCAGCCTGTAAAAGCTCCTGGCATAGATATCTCCATAAAGGAACGTGCCGACTGTGAGCCTGGTTATTTTTTCATACTCGTCCCTGGCGTTTTCCCATTCGCCCTTCTTGAAATAGGCGAGCGCCAGGGCATCCAAGAAGAGAGCATGGTCATTGTCGAAGAAATATTGGGATGGAAGCAGCGCAACAGTCTTTGTAAAATGCTCGATGGCTCCGGAATAATCCTCATTCCTGAGCGCTATCACTCCCGCCAGCAAGTCATAATACCTTATGTCTTTTTTATTGAATCCTTTTTCGACCAAGAGACGGAGATCGTCGGCAGTCTTTCGGGCCTGCCGAATTTTCCCTAATTCAAGCTCCGCATAGCCTCGGCCCAAAAGAATTTCTTTTTGCCGCGACAGGCTGTCTAACTCCTGCGCGCTGCGCAGGGCTTTATCATACTCCTCCAGCGCTTTCTCCGGCCGGCCCGACCGGAGATATAGGTCAGCCAGGCTCAGATGGAAATCCGATATCCATCCTTTGTCGCCGGCTTTTTCGGCAAGCTCTATTCCCTTGCCAAATTCGGCCTCCGCCTTCCGCAATTGCCCCCGCAGCAAATACATAGCCCCTTGCCAGGCCCTACCCATCAGGTGGCCGGCTATCTCTTCCAGGCCGAAGAGCTCCTGATACTGGGCCTCAGCTTTCGTCCAATCACCCAACCCTCTATAAGAGGCGGCTTTGGCCAAAAAAACTAAATAGTTGGATGGATTCAATGTTCCGGCCTTCTCAGTTTGGGCCAGAGCTTGATCGTACCGGCCTTCAATAAAATCAACAACGGCCAGATAAATCCGGACCATGAAGTTGTCTTGGTAATTCCGGATAAAGGCTTCCAGGATTGATCTGGCTTTCTCCGGCCATCCCTTGGCTAAATAGCTATCTATGATATTAAGATACGTCCATATATTTTCAGGGTTATTTTGCAGGACACGTTCATAAAGAGCAATGGCCTTATCCCATTCCTCCAGGCTAGTGTAGAGAATTCCGAGGTTTGTGGACCCGATACTGTCGTCCGGGTAAAGCTCCAAAAGCCTCTCATAAGCGGCTACGGCTTTGTCGTAAGACCTTTCGGATTCCCGGTAATAATCCCCTTCGATCGCACACCGTTCCCTGTCAGAGAGACGCTCAGTGAGCTCAAAGGCTTTTTTGAGGTATGTTTGTTTTTGCGAGGTAAGAAAAAGGTTGGAATATCCCATGGCCATCGAGCGATAGGCCATGGCAAAGCCGGGGTCGATGGCCACGGCCTTCTCCATCATCTGGATTGACTCCCGGTATTTCTGTTCGTGGTGAAGCTTTCGTCCCTCGACGTAAAACTTGAAGGCCTCGGGCGAGGCCGTCGTGATTTTCTCGAGCTCGCGGTCGATATCCGCGGCGATTTCCGCGGCCGGGAGCTTGAGGTTCTGCTTGATTTTCCTGGTCAGCTCGTCGACCATGGCAAAGATGCTGTCCTCCCCTTTTCCTTCGACGCGGCTGGAGCTCAGAAGCTGCCCTGTGCCGCCGTCCTGAAGCTGGATATCGATCCGAAAATTGTCGCCGGCTTTGGCGAAGCTGCCGACAAGAATGTTCCTCACACTGCCTTGAGCCGCCACATCTTTGAGGGTCTCAGAGGTATAGCTCTTGGCCTCGGTCTGATCGAGCTGGCTGAGAATGTTGAAGAGTTTATCAGCGCTCAGGACATTGATGTATCTCGACTGGGAAAGGTCCGTGATCAGAAGGTCCGAGATGGCAACGCGCCAGTGGTCGAGCTTCTCATCGCCGGTGTTATTCTTAAAATACATGACGGCGAGCGAGGGTTTACCGGAAGGAGGCGGGGGCGGGACCTTTGTTAAGACCAGCCGCCAGAAAACCAAGCCAGCCGCGATGAGGCCGACGAGGATGAAGGTAGGCACCAGAAGTTTTTTCAGCCCGAACGTTACCGTGATCTGCTTGGAGGTGAAAGGCCGGCGCTCGACAGCGACTCTTTCGGTGGTCGGAAGGCCGGCCTCGATCCTGGCCAGCTCCGCCAAGAGCTCCCCGGCGCTTTGATACCGGCTCTCTTTGTCTTTGGCCAGACAGCGGAGAACAAGAGCGCTGAAATCAGCCGGGATCTGGGGATTGAGCTCCCTGGGGTCGCAGGGGAGTTCGCTCTTGTGTTTGACGCCGACCGTGAAGGGCGTGTCTCCCTCGAAAGGCACACGCCCCGACACCATCTCATAAAGAATGATTCCCAGGGAATAGATATCGGACCGCTGGTCGACGGGCTTTCCCTCAACCTGCTCCGGGGACATGTATTCGGGCGTCCCGATCATCACGCCCGCGGCCGTGACTCCTTTCGTCAGCAGAGAGCGGGCAATGCCGAAGTCCATGATCCGGACATTGCCGCCTTCATCGACCATGATGTTCTGCGGCTTGAGGTCCCGGTGAACGATGCCCAGGCTGTGCGCTTCGGCCAACCCTTCGCAGACCTGCTTGGCGATGGAAATCGTCCGGCCGACGGGCATCTGGCCGATCTTTCGGATCAGTCGCTTCAGGTCTTCTCCGGGGACATACTCCATCGTGATGTAGTAGGTGCCTTCTTCTTTGGTCAGGTGGTACATCCGGCAGATGTTTTTGTGGGAAATTTGCCGGGCTGTCTTGAGCTCGTTCCGGAAGCGCTCGATCGCCTCTCCGTTTGCCGAGACCTCGGGCTTCAGAAGCTTGAGGGCAATCTTCTCATTCAATTCTGAGTCGAGGGCTTTGTAGACCTTGCCCATACCGCCCCGACCGAGCTCCTCGATAATCTGGTAGCGGCCGGCGAAGAGACTGCCGGTCGTTAGTTCGCGGAGGGGAGTCTGCATCGTCTCTGTTTTGCCATCTGGGGACACGACCCCCTCTTCCTTGATTCCAAGTTGGGCGCCGCAGTGGCCGCAGAAGATAGTATCTTCAGGATTGTTAAAATGGCATTTCGGGCACTTCATGGCCGAGAAGTCTTTTCCACTGCTTTCGGGTTACTCAAGAGTACCAATTGGCTCAATGGATGTCAAATTGATTTGGGCCGGAAACCGCAAAAACGAGTTTGGCTTGGCTTGACATCCTCTCTCGCATAACTTATTTTATTATCAGGGAAAGTTGAAAATTCGACGCAAAGGGAAGATGTCTGAGGCGATAGCCAGGGCCTGCTCTCACTTCACGCCGCCTGCTTTCGATAATCATTCTCTGAAAATTAGCTAAATCATCAGGCCATATAATAGAGGAGGCGTCTTGTGAGTCGCGAGAAGCCGGGGGCTGACTTCTTTCTTCTGCTTGGTAGCGCCTCGACATCGAACGCGCAGAAGGTTCTGTGAAAATAACTCCGCCTTAAGAAGAGGTGGCAGATGAAAAATGATAAGAAACGAAAAGGCTCGGTAACCGGGGAAAAAAGGGCACGGCCTTCGCGCCCGCTTCCACGAGGGAGCAGGCGAGACGCTTCGGCCGGGCGTGCACAAAGCTTCGGCCTTCAGCCCGAGGCTGTGAACCTCACCAAGATGCTTGAAACGCTCAAGCCCCATGACCATCTCTGCCTTCTTTACGAATCACGCCAAGAATGGCGCGCTGCTGTCGTGCCCTTCATATCAATCGGGCTGAAATGCGGCGAAAAATGCGCTTATATTATCGATACCGGCACTGCCGATGAAATCCGCAAATACCTTAGAGAGGAAGGGATTGATGGAGTCTCAGCAGAGAAGTCCGGGCAGCTATTTATCCTGCCTGAGACTGAAGCTTACACCAAGGAAGATTCTTTTGACCCTGATAGAATGATCGCCTTGCTGATAGCGGAGACTAAAAAAGCCATCGCTGAGGGCTATCCGGCTTTGCGAGTCACGGTTGAAATGAGCTGGGTGCTGCGCGGCCATCCCGGTTCAGAAAAACTGCTGGAATATGAGGCCAAACTTAATCGAAACCTCTTTCCCAAGCACCCTTGTCTGGCTATCTGCCAGTATGACCGCTGGAAATTCGACCCTGAAATTATCAAGGGCATCGTGATGACGCACCCGCTCTTGATCAGGGGCAACCAGGTTTATCGCAACTTCTACTACATCCCGCCTAAGGAATTCTTAAATAGGAAGCGCCCTGAATTAGAAGTCCAGCACTGGCTGAATAATCTTGAGCGTGAGAAGCGGATGTGGGAGGGCCTTCGCCAGAGCGAGGAACTGTATCGCACGACCTTGATGAGTGTAGGTGACGGCGTGATAACGACAGATGCCAACGGTCGGGTCGAACTCCTGAATCTGGTGGCCGAGGCGCTCACCGGCTGGAGGCAAGACGAGGCTCATGGGCGGCCGCTTGAGAAGGTTTTTCATATCATCAACGAGGAGACACGCCGCGAAGTCGAAAACCCGGTCTGCCGCGTGATTCGCGAGGGCCGGGTCACCGGATTGGCCAATCATTCGGTTCTCATCTCCCGCGATGGCACTAAATATGCCATCGCCGACAGCGGAGCGCCCATCCGCAATGAACGAAACGAGATCATGGGTGTGGTGCTTGTCTTCCGCGACCAGACTGCCGAGCGCGCCGCCCGGGAGGCTCTACGGGAGGCGGAAGAAAAATACCGCAGTCTCTTTGAGGGAGCACTGGATGCCATCGTCGCTGCTTCTGCTGAGACGGGCACAATAATCGACTGCAATCGGACAGCCACTCTGCTTTGGGGCCGAGAAAAATCAGAACTTGTCGGACAGCACCAACGCACGCTCCACCCGCCAGAGGAAACTGAAGACGGATTCTCTCGGACCTTCCAACAGCATCTCCGGGAAAAAGAAGGGCAGGTGCTCGAAGCACAGATTGTGACCAAGAACGGGGAAATAAGAGACGCAGAAATTATGGCTAATGTCTCTGAACTGGGCGGCCAGCGGCTCATTCAGGGCATATTCCGCGATATCACCGAGCGGAAGAAAGCGGAGGAGACGCTTCGGGAGTCAGAAACGAAGTACTCCACCGTCGTGGAGGCGGCCATAGACGGAATTACCATCGTCCAGGATGGCCTTATCAAATTTGCCAATAAAGCCCTGGAAAACATGAGCGACTACAACCATCAGGAGATAATGGGCAAGCCCCTGATTGATTTTATTCATCCAGACGATAGGGGAAAAGTAATTCAAAGGATTACGGAGCGGATCGAAGGCAAACCGATTTCAGGGGCGCTCGAGGTAAGGTACCTGTCCAAAGATGGGGCGTTGAAATATGTAGAAGCGCAGGGAAACGTTATTCAATACAACGCGAAGCCCGCCGATCTAATTTTTATCCGGGACATCAGCGAACGAAAGAAAGCAGAGGATACGCTGCGGGAGAGCGAAGAGCGGTTTCGCTCCCTGTACGAGAATTCCACCCTCGGCCTCTACAGAACGACTCTGGACGGCCGGATCCTCATGGCTAACTCCGCTTTAATCAAAATGCTCGGCTACTCATCTTTCGATGAGCTTTCCTCCAGAGACCTTGAGAAAGATGGGTTCGCTCCTTCCTATCCCAGAGCGCGCTTCCTCGAACTTATCGAAAAAGAGGGCGAGGTCAGGGGGTTGGAATCCGCCTGGATGCGAAAGGATTGGACCACCGTCTTCGTCCGAGAAAGCGCCCGGGCGGAGCGTGATTCTCAGGGTAAAACTCTGTACTATGACGGGACCGTTGAGGACATCACCGAGCGGATTCAAGCGGAAGCAGCCCTCCGCGAGAGCGAAGAGAAATACCGTAATCTCGTGGAATCCATCAGCGACGTCATCTAC
>Ga0172362_10002749_pt1 | contig 15208 bp, 11 predicted proteins | sample LakKivs1_kivu2a2_FD_114534 | JGI IMG/M metagenome (GOLD analysis project Ga0172362, IMG submission 114534) | Sediment microbial communities from Lake Kivu, Rwanda - Sediment s1_kivu2a2 | ecosystem: Environmental > Aquatic > Freshwater > Lake > Sediment | place: Rwanda: Western Province, Lake...
CAATTAGGTTATTCAAGAATAAGAGATATTTTCAAATCTGATTTAATTTTATTAAATACTTGTTGTGTGAGACAAAATGTTGAGCAAAAAATATACAGTCTTATTAGTAAGATAAAAAAAATAAAAGAAAATAATCCAAGTGTAATATTAAGCATCTGCGGGTGTATGGCTCAAAAAGAAAAGGAAAATATATTTAAAAGAGCACCTTATGTTGACTTTATATTTAATCCTTCTCAAATAAATAATTTGGAAAAAATTGTTAATGTTGTAAAATGCGGTAATAAAAGATATATTTCTTGCGAAAATATTCCTGAATTTAGTTTGAATCACGTTCCTATTAAAAGAGAAAGCAAAATATCTGCCTGGATCCAAATAATGAGAGGTTGCAATAATTATTGTTCTTATTGCGTTGTTCCTTATACCAGGGGACCGGAGCAGAGTAGGGGAGTTTCTGAAATATTAGCTGAAGCAGAGAATTTAACTCAAGAAAATTATAAAGAAATATTTTTATTAGGGCAAAATGTAAATTCATATGGAAAAAATCTACCTGAATCTGTAACATTTTCCAAATTATTAACACTACTAAATAATATCAATGGCATAGAAAGAATAAGATTTATGACCTCTCATCCTAAAGATTTTAGTTTTGATTTAATAAAAGTGATAAAGAATGGTGATAAAATTTGCGAACACATACATTTACCTATTCAGTCAGGTTCGAATAAAATTCTCAAAATTATGAATAGGGAATATAATGTTAATCAATATAAAAGTATTATTAAAGAAATTAAAAGTAATATAAATAATATAAGTATTAGTACTGATGTAATAGTAGGGTTTCCAGGAGAAACAGAGGAAGATTTTCAACAGACTTTAAATACTTTTGAGGAAATAAAATTTGATGATGCCTATACTTTTATTTATTCCAACAGAGAAAATACCATTGCTTCTCTACTGCCTAATCAGGTTCCTTTACAAGTTAAAAAAGAAAGATTACGGAGACTTATTAATTTACAAAAGGAAGTCTCCACCAAAATTAATAAAAAATTAGAAGGGGAGATATTAGAAGTTTTAGTCGATAAAAAGTCAATAAAAAATATCCCCAATCAACTTTCAGGTAGAACCAGAACTAATAAAACCGTTGTCTTTATTGGTGAGCAAGAATTGGTTGGACAATTAGTTGAGGTGAAAATTCTTAAATCAGATACTTGGACCTTATATGGAGAATTAGTTAAATGACTGATAATAAGGAAGATAATAATTTATTAATATTATTAGGTTCAACCGGGGTAGGTAAAACAGATATTTCCATTAAATTAGCTAAAAAATTACCTAATATAGAAATAATTTCTGCAGATTCCATGCAAATATATAAATATATGGATATTGGAACTGCTAAACCTAATAAAAACATATTAAAAACAATAAAACATCATATGATAAATATTATTGACCCAGCAGAGAATTTTGACGTAATCCAATATAGTAAATTAGCTACTAATACAATATTAGACGTTTTTAAAAGAGGTAAAATACCAATATTAATTGGTGGCTCTGGACTTTATATTACTTCAATAATTGAACCGATCTTCTCAGGACCTAATAAAGATAGTATTTATAGAGAAATATTAAAAGAAGAATCAAAGATTTACGGTAAAGAGTATTTATATAATAAACTAGTTAAAATAGATCCGATTTCTGCTTTAAAAATTAATTCAAATGATTTAAAAAGAATAATCAGAGCTCTGGAAGTTTATAAATCTACCGGTAAAACTATCTCTTATTTACAGAAAAAATCTTCTAATAATAATGCAAAAATTAAATATCATATTATAGGACTCAAAAGGAATAGGGAGAATTTATATCAAAGGATTAATCTAAGAGTTGATAAGATGATTAAAGACGGATTTATAGAAGAAGTTAAAATGTTAAGAGAGATGGGCTACAAAGAAGATTTAAATTCAATGCAGGGATTAGGTTATAAACAGATAAATAAACATCTTAATGGTGTATACACTGAAGAAGAGGCTATTGATCTAATAAAGGTAGAGACCCGGCATTATGCCAAAAGACAAATGACCTGGTTTAATCATAAAATAAAAAATATTGAATGGATAGATTTAGATGAATATGATGATAATGAAACATTTTCGAAGATAAAAAATATAATAGATAATAAATGTAGGGGCTTGATGAATCAAGCCCGTAAAAAGCTTATTTTATAATGTATTTTCTATTAACATTAATTTTTTTAAAAATATTTTCTCCAAAAAGAAGGAATTTCGAAATTTATGTCGTATAGAATATTTACAATACAATAAAAATAATTTATAAAATATTTTTTGCTAACTATGTAAATTATTTTACGAAATGTGATATTCTATGCCCCTATTTAAAATATTATATCAATTTTTTTAACAAGAAGGTGAAGTATTAAAGTAATTACGCCAAGAAAAGTTGAGAAAGGTACACTATCCGAAAGGATAGGCCACAAAGTTTTGGGTCTAAGCCACTTTTAGTGATATGACCGCCAAACTGCCGATTTTTTTTATTTTACAAAGATAAAAAAGGTGGGCAGTTTTTCATTCTATTCAAGTTTGTATTCTCTAAAAAGACAGAAACATTCCTATAGTATCAACCCACCTTAAGCAATAAAGGGAGGCGATGTTTCTTGACTTTATTAAAGTTAATTAAATTAACACTTCACTCTTATGTTATAAAAATAAAAAAAGTAAATCTTCATGAAAAAATATCCTTATCTAAATGTGTTAATAGTCACATTAGCTCTCATTATCACAGGTTGTATTCTTACCGTAATTCTATCAGAGATTTAAAGCCAAATAAGCAAAGATGGGGAAGATGGTGAAAAATGCCTTCTTAAATGATTAGAATATGGTAGGAGACAGAATTTTATTATGCTTTACAATATTTTAAGAAAATATAGTATGTTAAATGTTGAGACCTGGTTCTAAATAGCTACAGTGGGGAAAGGAGTATTATAACTTCTCGGAATCCTTGTATTAAAATAGCGGGGTGTGAGGAGACGATAGATAAATTAATTATCTACCTCTACTCGATCTTGTTCCGTTCAGATTATTTATGGTCGTTTTATTACGCTCTTCCTCTCAATGAGGGTAGTGTTTACCTCTATTTTTATTGTTTCGGCAGGTGCCTCATCTATTCTTTCAACAAGGCGTTTTAATGCAATCATACCCATCCTCTGTTTATAGACCATTACAGTGGTTAATGGAGGATCAATCATCTTACAAAACGGCATGTCATCAAAACCAACCACTGAGACATCTTGCGGAATCTTAATTCCAAATTCCTTCATAGCTTTAATTGCACCGAAGGCTATTATATCGTTATCTGCAAAGACGGCAGTGGGCAATTTAGGTTTTTTCTCCAGAATTTCTAACATATTTTTATAGGAACCATCTATAGTTGACTCAAGACAGAAGATGAGATTTTTGTTGAGCGTTAATCCCTTATCATTAATAGCTTTTTTAAATCCAGCCATTCTCTGATCAAAATTGTTTATCCACACTGAGCTATGCAGATAGCCAATGTCTATATGTCCTGATTCAGCAAGATAGCATGTGGCTTTATAAACACCTTCTATGTTATTGATTATTACAGTATCAAGGTTTTCACTTTCGAAATAACTATCTAATAATAGCAGTGGAATACTTAACTTTTTGAAAGGCTTGAGATCTTCTTTAGTCATTTCAGTGGCTAATAACATAATTCCGTCGGGAGATGTTCTCTTGATCATATGAAGTATTTTCATTAAGTTATCTTTGTTTTCATCCATATATGTTACAATTAGGTTGTAACCAAGGCTACGTGCTTCTCTATCGATTCCTTCCATCAACGCAGAAAAAAATGGTGTGTCAGATACCACAAGGCCATGTTTTTTATAGATTATAAAACGTATGTTGCGGTTGTGGGTAAGAGCAGATTTTGAGAGTATATTAGTATTATATCCCATTTGCTCGATTACCTTTAAGACCTTTCTGCGTGTTTCCTCGCTAACACCAGGTTTGTTATTTAGTACAAGTGAAACTGCAGAAGGTGATATAGACAATTTTTTGGCGATATCCTTTGCTTTTAATTTCATAATTTACATACCTTTCTTACGAAAATTAAACTTAATTTGAACTTTGATAAATACATTTTATTGCATATCGAGAATAAAATCAACTAAAAATAAAAATATTATAAATATATTTAGTTTGTTATTCAATTCTATACATATAACACTTTTGATTATGATGCAATAAAATATTCTGATAAGGGCCTACAAGCATTTAGTTTTTTAGATTTATTCTATAAAGGACTGCATCCAATTTCTAATAAGGTAACTCAATAAATTTAAATATTTCATATTTTATTATTGACATAAATTATTAAAAATGATATATATATAATTAATATATTTAGTAAAAAACTATATTTATTTATAAAAAATGAAGTAAAAGGGATTGATTAATAATATAAAATAATAAGCCTTAATACTAATGAATATGATTCGTAAATTCTGTGAACAAAGATCTTTTTTCTCTTAATGCTCTTTAAAATATAATATAGAGGATTTCTCCGATTGTAACCGGATCTATCTTTCGATTAATTGTTCTTCTTTAATACTGAATAGAAAAATTATCGGGATCTTTTCAATGTCTGTTCAGTAATTTAAAAAATATACTTCTTTTGATTCTAAAAATTTGTATATAAGTCAATAGTATTTTTTTCGACAAAATTTGATTAATATGATAACCAATAATAGGATTGAAGATTGGATAATGCGATGTGTAAATTAGCGACTTGGGGGAAAACCGTTTATCCTATACATCGAGAACAGGGGGAAAAATATGGAATACAAAAAAAGTAAGATTAAAATCTTGATTATTGCCATATTGATTGTTGGTTTAGCAATTGTGTCGGGGCTTTATGGCTTTACTGTTGTTCAAATTAAACAAGTGGAGGAGCTAAAGATCAGCGAAGAATTCGATCCGAAAGCCTTCGTAGATGGGATATGGGAGAGCAAGCTCATTCCCACTATTAAGGAAAAAGCGGTTGATTTGTCTGTAGTGCTGGGAAAAATGAAACCTGATGATAGTGGTTTTACCTCGAAAGATAGCCTGATTCCCATTACCAACAATTATGGCCTGATCACGGTAGGCGAAGCCCATGTGTATATGGTTAAGGGACAAGGCGAGGTGGTCAATGTTGACACCAAGACCAGCATCGGAACATTTGAACTCTTGCTTGATGGATATACAGGTCCTATCAAGGTCAAATTTTACATTGGTCCGCGGATCCCAAGCGATGAGAGTTCGGTACGAGATGCTGTGGGCTTTATCAATTTTGGAGATTTCAGAGAGCAAACCGAGTATGGTAAAGTCGGTTTGGAAATCAACAAACACAGTATGAGTCAAGTTGACCTTCCACCCGACAAAGATAGCTTGCAAGGTAAAACGATTAGTTTCTATGGGGCATTTACGATACGTACCTTTAACTTGACAAAAATTGATATGAAAGAGATCAAAATCGTCCCAATCCAAATAGATATCGTGAAGGTAATACAATGAATAAACCAGCAATTGTTAGTAACTCGTCTGGCCCAGATACGGGTGTGATCCTGCGTACCGAGAATATTACCAAGGTGTTCCCTGGCACAGTAGCGTTGGATCAGGTGAATTACAACATATATCAAGGCAAGATTAACGTCCTGGTTGGGGAAAACGGAGCTGGCAAATCAACATTAATGAAAATACTGGTTGGTAATGAACAAAGTACAAAGGGGAGAGTCATCTTAGAAGGAGAAGAAATCCACGTAAGGTCACCTCAGGATGCGATGCGCTATGGGATTGGCATCATTTACCAGGAACTTGATTTATGTCCCAACATGAGTATAGCTGAGAACATTTTCCTGGCGCGTGAGGTCGTCCATCGTGGCATAATTGATAAAAGGACTCAACAACAACGCACCAGCGAGTTAATCCAGCGCCTGGAGCATCAAATTGACCCAAACACCTTGGTGAGCGACCTGCGTATCGGCGCACAGCAGATTGTGATAATTGCCAAGGCGCTGGCACAAGATACACGCATTCTGGTTATGGATGAGCCTACCTCGGCCTTGAGTACTACTGAAGTCGAAGTGCTTTTCCGCGTCATCTACGAGCTTAAATCACATGGAATTACAATAGTCTACATTTCACACAAGTTGGACGAAGTATTGCAAATTGGTGATTGTATTACTGTGCTGCGCGATGGGCGCGTGGTAGCTGAAGAAGTTGTAAAAAATGTCGATATACACTGGGTTATTGAAAAGATGATAGGGCGGAAGCTAGAGACGCTGTTCACACGTAAAAGGCACGAGATTGGTAAAGTGCTGCTTCGGGTGGAGGACATAACCTTACCCAGGGTTGGTGGAGGCTATGTGATTAATCATGCCTCTTTCGAGTTGCACAAAGGTGAGGTTCTAGGCATTTATGGTATGAAGGGTGCCGGCCGGTCCGAGATGTTAGAATGTTTAGCAGGCACCAACCCGCGAGCGACTGGTAAAATCTGGCTCGGAGGTCAAGACATTGGGGGCAATACGACATTGAAACGTATTCAGGCAGGACTTGTGCTGGTGCCGGAAGACCGACAACGAGATGGTCTTGTGCTAACGTTATCTGTTGCCCATAACATACTTCTGGCTAGCTTGAAGAAGTACCTCGACCGGTTACGATTGTATCTGGTCAGGAAGAAAGAGAAGAAAGCTGTCAACACCTCAATCAAGGAATTGTCTATCAGAGTTGCTGATCCTAGAAATCTCATCGTATCGCTCAGTGGCGGCAACCAGCAGAAAGTAGTTGTAGCCAAGGGTTTGCTCACAAGTCCCAAGGTACTGATGCTGGATGAACCGACGCGAGGCATCGACGTCGGCGCAAAACACGAGGTCTTCGAAATTATGGAGAGTTTAGCCGCTCAAGGATATGGAATCTTATTCGTCTCATCTGAGTTAAAAGAGATCCTGGCAATGTCGGATCGTATCCTGGTAATGTCGAAAGGTACAATTACCGGTGAATTTACAAGAGAAGAGGCGACTGAAGCGAAACTGATTAATGCATCAATTGTTGGCAATGGGTTAGCAAATGAAGATAAACAATAATAAATAGGAGGTACATCAAAGATGAGCGAAGGTAAAGCTACTAAGACGAAACGATTGCAATATATCACTAGGACGGATATCCTACAGTTGCTTTTACGCGGGCGGGTGTTCCTTGCCCTGATTATAGTTATTACAGTTTTTACATTAGTTTCACCGGGATTTCTGAGCATAGCGAACATCATTATCATGTCGAAACATGTAGCAATCAACGCATTATTGGCCATCGGTATGACATTTGTAATCTTGTCTGGTGGTATCGATCTCTCCGTGGGCTCGATTGTTGGCCTGTCCGCAATGATTGCCGGTGGCTTGATTAACGAGGGTATTCAACTGAACCAGTTTGGAGTAATCGTATTCCCACATACCTGGATGGTTATTGTTATTACGATGCTTGTAGGAATATTAATGGGTGCCATCAATGGTTTGGTGATTACTCGTTACAAGGTAGCTCCCTTCATTGCCACTCTTGGGATGTTGTACATAGCACGTGGTTTTGCCGGATTGCGTAACAATGGTTACACATTTTCTAACTTGATTGGTAAACCTGAATTTGGCAATACAGCTTTCGAACGATTGGGCGCGAGCAGCTTATTCAGTATCAACTCCTCTATCTGGATTATGGTGGTCTTTGCGCTGGTGGCTTACTTTGTCACGACGCGATTACCTTTCGGTCGCCATGTGTTTGCACTTGGTGGCAATCGGCGTGCCGCTGAACTATCCGGTGTGCGTACCAATCAAACCGAAACCATTGTTTATATGATCAGCGGTTTCTGCTCGGCTATGGTGGGGCTGATTATCGCCTCGCAATTGGTAGCTGCTCATCCAGCAACTGGTACAGCCTTTGAATTGACCGCCATTGCCGCAGTTGTTCTAGGGGGAACTTCCCTAATGGGTGGCCGTGGCAGTATCGGCGGTACAATAATTGGTGCATTTGTAATCGGAGTACTGAGCGATGGTCTGGTCATATTAGGCTTTTCATCATTCTTACAGAATGTAATCAAAGGTATAGTGATTGTGGCAGCAGTGGTCATCGACCAGATACAGATCCGCATGCAGGAGCGCATTGCCTTGCAGCGACAAGAGTTAAAATAACCACCTAAAACCCTATCTATAAAGGGTTTTGGAGTTGGAGAGCAGATTAAAAAAAGGTGTCCTTGAAAATCGTTGGTAGATAAGGGTTTTAAAATTTCGTGAAGGACACAATATTAAAAAGAAGAAGGGGGTGATCACGAACTAAAATGTATTTAGTTTATTTGCAAATGATTAAAATAATTTTATTAAATTGAATGGAGGTACAGAAAGGTGATAAAGAAAGGTTTATTAATAATTCTTGTTGGTGTTTTGTTAGTAACTATAAGTTCGTTTGGAATATTTGCAAAAGAAGATCCTAAAGTGATAGCTGTAATTGTGCCACCGGTGGAAAATCCCTTCTTTGGGACGATGCAGGAGATAGCGGCAGCCAAGGCTGAGGAGCTGGGTTACAAAACAATCAAGCTGGTCCATGATGACGATGCCAATAAACAAATGGAGCTGTTCGAGACCGTTATTGCCCAGGGCGTGTCAGCGATAATTCTAGATAATGCCGGGGCTGATGCTACCGTGGCAGCGGTTCAGAAGGCCAAGGATGCCGGTATCGGCTGTTTCCTGGTGGACCGAGAGATTACCAAGGAAGGTGTGGCGATATCCCAGATTATATCCAACAACTACCAGGGTGCCACCATCTTGGCAGAGTACTTTGCAGAGTTAATGGGTGAGAAAGGCAAATACGTCGAGCTAACAGGGAAAGATACTGATACCAACGCTCATATCCGCTCACAGGGTTACCACGCCGTTATCGATCAGATTCCGGGTATGGAGATGGTTGCCCAGCAGACTGCCAACTGGAGCCAGACGGAAGGCTACAGCGTAATGGAGACTCTCTTGCAGCAACACCCAGAGATAAAGGGTGTGATCTGTGGTAATGATACTATGGCCCTAGGTGCCCAAGCTGCATTGTTGACAGCTGGAAGAGCCGATGTGATTTGTGTTGGGTTCGATGGCAGTGATGACGCCATTGAGTCCATTATGAAAGGTGAATTGAAGGCTACATCGCTACAGCCAGTGGCTGAGATGGCTACGCAGGCTGCTATCCAAGCCGATAAGTGGATCAAAACTGGCAGCACAGGTAAACCCGAGAAACAGTCCATCGATATGGTATTGCTTACCCCGGAGAATGCTGACCAATATGAGAAATTTGCCCCCAAGCCGAAGCCGAAAGAATAAGCTGAGAAATAGGAATTTCTGAGGATGGAGGTGGTGCAAATGCTTTGAGCAAAAGTGTGCGTTACCACCTCCATCATGGGTATCTTCCGCTGCGGGTACATTTATTATCGGCGTGTTGAGTGATGGAAGTGTTTAAGGAAGGAGAAAATAAAATATATATGAAAGATAGTTGTATTACCTTCGGGGTCATTATTGGAACAAGAGGCATTTTTAATCCTCAGCTGGCTCACGGCGATAAAAAGATACTTCTAAAGACTTTAGGTTCTCTGGGATATAATAGTATAATACTTCCCGAAGGTGAGACTCCTTCAGGAAACATTGAAACTTATCAGGATGCAAAAAAATGTGCTTCTCTATTTAAGAAAAACCAGGATAAGATCGACGGTATTCTGATAATTCTTCCAAATTTCGGAGATGAACTGGGTATTGTGAATAGCATTGTCCTCTCAAGTCTTAATGTTCCCATTTTGGTACAGGCTTCCTGTGATGAAATAGACAAGGTATCAGTCAGCGAAAGACGGGATTCCTTCTGCGGTAAGATCTCGGTGTGCAATAATTTTATTCAATATGGAATTTCCTTTACTGATACGACTTTTCATACCGAAAATGTTGATAGTCCTGAATTTAAGACCGACCTGGATAGATTCGCTCGGGTATGTAGGATAGTTGGTGGACTAAAAAATGCTCGATTAGGGGCAATAGGAACACGTCCCGCTGCTTTTCAAACTATGCGTTTTAGTGAAAAAATATTACAGGATTTTGGAATTACCGTTGTTCCTATAGATCTTTCAGAGATTTTAGCTGTAGCTGGTAAAGTTGACGCAGCAAAGGTAGCCTCAAAAGTAGATGAAATAAAGAATTATGGCCAGATTCCTTCAAGAATCCGGAGCGATAGTATTTTAAAGCAGGCTCGCTTTAGTCTTGCGGTTGAAGAATTTATTGAAAAAAATGAGCTTATTGCGGGAGCTATTCAGTGTTGGGATAGCCTGGAATATAATTATGGTTGTGCAGCTTGTCTAACAATGAGTATGCTTAGCGAGAGAGGGATTCCCTTTGCCTGTGAGATGGATATAACCGGTGCTTTAAGCATGCTTTGTTTACAATTGGCATCCGGTAATGCCTCGGCCCTTCTGGATTGGAATAACAATTATGGGAGTAATCTTAATAAATGTGTCTGCACACATTGCAGTAATTTCCCCAAGAGCTTTGTGGATAATGACGTAGAAATTTCTGAACTGGATATTCTTGGCGCAACTATTGGTCAGGATAGATGTTTTGGCGCCATTAAGGGGCATGTTGCACCGGGAGATTTTACATTTTTTAGGGTCTCTACAGATGATAGGAAAGGATATATAAAGAGCTATACTGGAGAAGGGATCTTTACAGATGATCCATTTCCTATGGACGGGGGGATTGCAGTAGTAGAGGTAAAAAATCTCCAAAAAATAATGAAGTATATTTGCAGTGAAGGATTTGAGCACCATGTTGCCATGGTCAGGGGTAATGTTGCTGATATCCTTGAAGAATCTGCTAAATATTTACAGTGGAAAACTAATAACTTCCAAAAATAATTTTAATTAAATTTAGTCTTCTTTATATTTATTTAGAACATAATCAATCAGGTGGAAATATTCTTGGATAGAATAAAATTTTTGAAAAATAAAGCAATACAAATACGTAAAGAATTGTTACAGATGATTTATGATGCTAAGACAGGGCATACGGGTGGATCTCTATCATCAGTAGATATATTGGTGTCACTTTATTATGAAATTATGAAAATAGATCCTAAAAATCCGAAATGGAAATCTCGTGATAGATTTATTCTCAGTAAGGGGCATAGTGTAGAAGGATATTATACTATTCTTGCAGATTTAGGTTTTTTCCTAAAAGACGAGTTAAAAAATTTTTGTAAATTTAATTCAAGGTTAATAGGACACCCAAGTGTAAAGATACCAGGAGTAGAGATGAATACAGGAGCCCTTGGGCACGGTTTATCAGTTGCTGTTGGGATGGCTCTTGCAGGAAAGATGGATGAAAAAAATTATAAGGTTTATGTGCTTATGGGAGACGGAGAATTGGCAGAAGGTTCTATATGGGAAGGAGCTATGGCAGCAGGACACTATAAATTAGATAATCTTATTGGAATTATTGATAGGAATCACTTACAAATAAGTGGAAATACCGAAAACATAATGAGTTTAGAAAATCTTAAAGAAAAATGGAATTCATTTGGTTGGAATGTTTTGGTCGAAGATGGTAATAACATTAAAAAAATGATAGATATATTTAAAAAAATACCGATAGCAAAGGAAAAGCCCCATTTAATAATAGCTAATACAATTAAAGGTAAGGGAGTTCCCTTTATTGAAAATGATGCAAAATGGCATCATAAAGTACCTAACCAAGATCAATTAAAAGAAGCGTTGGAGATATTAGATTCCTTGTTAAAGAAAGGTTTAAATATATAAATGAACACTAATATACCATGTAGAAAGATGTTTACTAATAAACTTCTGGAGCTTGCCAGAAAAAATTCAGATATTATTGCCATAACTTCTGATGCAAGAGGATCAGTAACTTTGGAGGATTTTGCAATACAGCTTCCCCAGCAGTTTGTTGAAACAGGAATTGCAGAGCAAAATGAAGTGAGTATAGCAGCGGGACTTGCTGCATGTGGCAAAAAGCCTTTTGTATGTGCGCCAGCATCTTTTTTATCTGCCAGAAGTTTAGAACAAATTAAAATAGATATTGCCTATTCAAATACTAATGTAAAGATTATTGGAGTAAGTGGAGGAGTAAGTTATGGACCTTTAGGGTCTTCGCACCATTCATTACACGATATTGCAGTTATGAGAGCAATACCGGGAATCTGTGTTATTCTGCCATGCGATATACACCAAACAAGAAAAATGACGAAGGCTCTTGTAGATTATATTGGACCGGTTTATGTAAGAATGGGAAGAAGTGTTGTACCGGATGTATATACAAAGAACGATGCTCCATTTGATATAGGCAAGGCGAATACAATAATGGAAGGAAAAGATATAACAATTATGGGGACAGGAGAAACTGTAAAAATTGCATTTGAAGCAGGTATTTTACTTAAGGAAAAAGATATAAGTGCAAGGATAATAGATATGCACACAATAAAACCTCTTGATAAAGAGGTTATAATAAAAGCTGCAAAAGAAACGGGACATATAATTACAGTCGAAGAGCATAGTATCTATGGTGGATTGGGAGCAGCAGTATCCGAACAAATAGTGCAAAACTTTCCTGTTTCTATGCGAATAATAGGGATACCTGATGAACCAGCAATTACTGGAACCTCACCCGAAATCTTTAAGCATTATGGATTAACAGTAGATAACATAGTTAATATTGCAGTGAAAATGATAGATTAATTATAAACAAGATAAATATAAAATAAAAGTTTGTAAGTGGAGGTCATAATTGGAGAATAGATATATTTTGGCTATAGATCAGGGAACATCAGCAACGAAGGCAATACTCTTTAACAGAAAAGGGCAGGTTGTGTATCGCTGCAATAGAGTACATAAGCAGTATTATCCTAATCCCGGATGGATTGAACATGATCCTGAGGAGATATATAAAAATACCCTGAAAGCAATACATGACATACTTTACGAAGTAAAGATAACAGGACAGCAGATTATGGCTTTGGCTATTACAAATCAAAGGGAGACAGCATTAGTATGGGACAAACAAACAGGGAAACCGGTGTATAATGCTATAGTTTGGCAATGTAAGAGAGGGAGTAGTCTTTGTAATAGATTAATTGAACAGGGTTATGAAAAAATAGTTAAAGAAAAAACCGGGTTAGTTTTATCTCCCTATTTTTCAGCAGCAAAGATAAAATGGATATTAGATAATGTTGAAGGAACCAGACGAAAGGCCGAAGAAGGAAAACTATTATTTGGTACTATTGATTCATGGCTTGTATGGAAACTTACTAACGGGAAAGCGCATATAACGGATTATTCAAATGCTAGTCGAACGCAGCTATTTAATATAAAAGAGTTAAAATGGGACGAAGAGTTATTACAAATATTTACTATACCAAAAACTATGACTCCTAATGTTAAATATTCAGATGAAATATTTGGCTATACCACGATAAACGGAATATTGGAAAAGGAAATACCAATAGCTGGTGTAATGGGTGACTCCCATGCAGCATTATTTGGACAGAACTGCTTTGAAAAAGGCATGGCTAAGGCAACTTATGGCACTGGATCCTCTGTTATGATGAATATAGATAAAAATATATTACCATCAAATAGTGGGCTTGTAACTTCCATAGCATGGGGAATGGATAATTGCGTAGAGTATGTATTTGAGGGTAATATAAATTGTACTGGAGCAACCATTAAATGGCTTGTAGAGGATTTGGAGTTAATCCCTAATTCAAAGATTTCTGGAAAGATAGCCGCTTCTATAGATAGTAATGAAGGTGTATATTTAGTTCCAGCATTTGTAGGTTTAAGTGCCCCTTACTGGGACAGTGAGGCTAAGGCCTCTATTATGGGTATTACCAGAGGGACAAAAAAAGCTCATATTGTAAGAGCTGCAGAGGAGTCAATAGCTTACCAGATAAGGGATATATTGGATTTAATGGTTAAGGAATCAGGAGTTAAACTTAAGGAATTGCGTGTTGATGGAGGGCCAACAAGAGATAACTTTTTAATGCAGTTTCAGGCTGATATACTTAATGTAGCTGTTGTTCGTAATAAAATAGAAGAATTATCAGCCATAGGTTCCGCTTTTATGGCAGGGCTTGCAATGGGGTTTTGGAATAGTAAGGAGGAAATAAAAGCATTAAGAGTTCCTGATGTAATCTTCAATTGTAAAATGGATAATAGAGAGCGAAATAAATTGTACAAGGGTTGGAAAGAAGTAGTAAGAAGGACTTTGTCTAATTATTAAATATTGAATTTTCCTATTGACTGCTGGGAGGTTTAAAGGTGAAAAAAAATGGAATTTTAAATCCTCAACTTAATCGAGTTATCTCCGAGATGGGGCATCGTGACATGTTAATAATTGCTGACGCCGGCCTACCTATTCCTAAAGAAGTGGAGAGAATTGATTTAGCTTTAAAATGCGGAATTCCTTCTTTTGCAGAAGTCTTAACAGTAGTCCTTTCCGAATTAAAGGTTGAAGATGCTTATGTTGCTAAGGAAATTAAAGAAAAAAATCCTCAATCCTTAAATTTGATTTCCTCTTTAATAGGGGAAGTTAAGTTTATTACTCATGAAGAGTTAAAAGAATTATCTAAACAGGCCAGAGCGATTGTTAGGACGGGAGAATGTAGTTCTTATGCCAATATTATTCTAATCTCAGGAGTGATATTTTAAATGAAAGCTGTCAGGGACTGTCAGGTGACGGTTGTACGTGCTCAATATTTCGGTAACTTTTTCTAACTTTTCGTAATAGGTTTGATAAGTCCAGATTCCCATCTCCGTTGACTTGTATTGATTTTTAGATTACAAAATAAAAGAGGGTAAGCCGAAGAAGATGATTTTCTTTATAGCTTACCCTTTTTATTGTATTTTTATTTCTACTCAATTCTTCCATATGTAAATAGAAATCATTTAACAGAGCGGGCTCCGTATAAATACGTAAATTTAACGGGGCGAGCCCAACTCAACTTTCATTCCTGCTAATTCTTTCTGCACTTCCGAAAAGTGAAGAGAGTAATACTCTCTATTCTGCTGGTTTAAGCTGGTGAGCGTACTGTGTATTTCTTTAGTGTTTTCCAGAATC
>Ga0172362_10002751_pt1 | contig 15206 bp, 12 predicted proteins | sample LakKivs1_kivu2a2_FD_114534 | JGI IMG/M metagenome (GOLD analysis project Ga0172362, IMG submission 114534) | Sediment microbial communities from Lake Kivu, Rwanda - Sediment s1_kivu2a2 | ecosystem: Environmental > Aquatic > Freshwater > Lake > Sediment | place: Rwanda: Western Province, Lake...
ACGAAGCGGGAAGATCAAGATGCGGAAGATCGACGGGTGGGAAGACCTGCCGAAGCGGCCAACGAAGGGTGAGGAGGCCGCGTAAGGGCATGAGAGCGCGCCGGAGCTGACGTCAAGATACTTGTACACCGCTTGACAGACACCACCCGCTTTGCTGCCTCGCCTCGAGTGCCGCGAGGCGTTCAGCAAACTGCGCGTTGGTGCGCCGGAGCCTCTCGATCTCTCTGTTGCGGCCACGCAACAGCGCTTCGAGGCGTCTGTTGTTCTCGTCGACAACCGCATTCAAGCCTTTGATCGCTGCGAAAGAGAGGCCGTTTGCCGCGACCAAGCTGACATGCGTCCCGTCCCCGATGCCGAAAGCGTCACGAAAATCTTCCGCCATCGGCCCGATCTGGGAAGTCTTGGTCTCGTCCGACTTGTAGCGCCACTTGAACACCGGCAACTGAGCGACGGCAGCGAGCACGGCACGTTCGTCCACGGGCACGATGTCCGTCTTCGTCGCGCGGGAAGAGGGCGGGTTGAAAGCGGTTGCCGTTATCGCCCCGGCGATCAAGAGATTTCCCGATGAGTCAAGCTCGAAGGCGATCGCAGGCGATGCGTCCTCGCGGATGCGGAGCTTGGTGCTCGCCTGGTTGGCGAACGTCCAGCTTGCGAGGCTCGAGTCCAGTCCGAAGCGCACGTTGTTGCCCGTCGTCGTGATGCTGAGCAGCTGGCCGGAGCTGTTTCCGCCGTTGACCTCAAGAAGCTGGGACGGCGTCGACGTGCCAATCCCCACATTGCCGCTCGGGTCGACGACGACCCCTTGAGCGCCGACCGGACCTGATCCGAGAGCCGTCCCGAGTGCGATGCCGAAAACAAGCACTGTGCGCGTTACCAAGTTCACCATCTGCTTCCTCCGTCTTGTCGGTAGTTCTGAGCTGAAGGTTCCTCGACGCCGCTCTGCCCGTAGTGGCGCGTTCGTTCCCTGCTGGCCTCAGTTGTCGATAAGCTCCATGACCTCAAGTACGTAGTTGACTTGGATTGTGGTGTTCGCTGGGGAGCTCGCGATCACCCCGAACTCGCAAGGTGCTCCGCTCGGGTTCTGGGCAAGGTTTGTCGAGAAAAGGCTTATCGAAGCGGGGGAAGAGATTGTGCTGATGGAGCCGAAGAGCGAGCAGTTGGAGCCGGCGTTGTACGACCTGTAGATGCCGGTTAGCTCGCGATAGTGTGATTGACCAAGCCCTCCGGCGCAGCTTCCCGACCCGCCGGTGCAGCGCGCGAGGATGCGGGCGGTTATCGCGTAACTGCGATCGCCGCTTGCCGTGATGCCGCCGAGCCAGCGGTTGTTCGTTGCAACCCCGCCCGTAGTGTACTGATCGCGTCCTTGGTAGACGCGGACCTTTGGGTCGTTTCCTTGGTCAGGCGTTGAACTCAGCCCGAACACTGGCTCAGGTGCGGTAAGGTTGCTGCCCGCCTGCGCCCCGTGCGCCTCGAACGTCGCTTCGGGGGTCGTAGTTCCGACCCCGAGCGTCGGGGGTGTCACTGCCCCAGCCGGAAGCTGATGGGCGGCCGCGCCCATCAGTGCGGCCAGCGACACGAAAGCCGAACGAAGCCGCCTTGTCATCATCGAGTCCTCCTCCTTGAATCTTGACGTGGCATACGCCGGCATCATCGAGCGGGCGACCGGTGCGCGCTGCTGCCCGGGCGACCCCCGTCGTGGGGGGGTAGCGGGCTCCTGCGTAGTTGACGCCTTTCCCGAAGCGATGCTCATGTCCTCAGCAAGACTGGGATCACGCCACGAATCGCGGTCAGGCAGGATGTCTGTGCCTTCGATCCGAGAGCGCCGTCCTGTGGGGCGGACGAGCGTAATGGGGCTGCCCGCGCTAGCAGACAGATGCGGCGCGGGCCACAAGCCGCCGCGGGACCGCTCGTAACATGGCGCTCCTCGACCGCGTCCGCGCGCGTCCGGCCTACGCGGTCGCGCTCGAGAAGGGCGGGCCGTTCGAGGTTCTGAAGTAGCCACGGCCGTCGCGCCGCGCTTGAGCGAGCGCGGCGAAACCGCGAGGATGCCGGGTCATGCCATCCGTCCACGCGGTCCTCTTCGACTTCGGCGGCGTCTTCATGGACTCGCCCTTCGCCGCCGTCCGCGCTTTCGGAACGCAGAAGGGCATCGCCCCCGAGCGCGTCCTCGAGCTGATCTTCGGCGCCTACGACACCGACACCGACCACCCGTGGCACCGCCTCGAGCGCGGCGAGCTGTCGCTCGCGGACGCGCGCGAGGCCATCCTGGCGCTCGGCGAGCCCGACCACCGCATCGACCTCTTCGAGGCGCTGGGCTCGCTGATCCGCGCGAACGTTCGCGACGACGTGATCGAGCTGGTGCGCGACACGCGGGCGCGTGGCGTCAAGACGGCGATCGTGACCAACAACGTGCGCGAGTTCGGCGACGGCTGGCGCTCGATGCTGCCGGTGGACGAGCTGTTCGACGCCGTCGTCGACTCGGCGCACGTCGGCGTGCGCAAGCCCGACCCGCGCATCTTCCGGCTCACCCTCGAGCGCCTCGGCGGAGTCGCGCCGCAGGACGCGGTGTTCCTCGACGACTTCCACGGCAACGTGACCGCCGCCGAGCACCTCGGCATGCGCGGCATCCTGGTCGAGGAGGACTACCGTCCGGCGATGCGGCTGCTGCGCACGCTGCTCGAGTAGCTCCCGCTACCGCACGAGGCCGCGGCCGGTCGCGAGCGGGACGTCGAGCGCGTCGAGCATCCCGGCCGGTGCTTCGCACACGAACGGGATGGCGTTGACGATGCGCGCCGCGGCGGTGGTGTTGCCGCCACCCGCGGCACTCCCTTCCTCGTCCTCGGGGTCGAAGGTCACGGTGAGGTTCGGGCGCCCGGTGAGCTTGACGCCGTGCGCGCCGTCGCCCTTCGGCACCGGCCACTCGGGAACGATGTCGTTCACGATGCGCGTCACATGGTCGACCACCAGCAGCGGCCGTCCCTTCACGATGCCCTGGATCTCGAGGCGGAAGGCACCCATCGTGCCCGCCTCGAAGCGGCCGAGCTTGGTCTCCACCGTGCGCGGCAGCGCGCGCTTGTCGAGCGTCTCGCGGATCTCGTCGAGCTCGAGCCCGAGCCCGCGCGCCATGAGGCGGATGGCGCCGCCCCACACCATGGTCGGCACGCCGGGGATCAGCATGGGCGGCGTCGCGTCCATCGGCTGGCCCATGCCGACGAGGTTCCGGACCGCCTCCTCCTGGGCGTAGCTCGAGTAGTTGAACAGCTCGAAGGCGCGGATCTCGTCGACGCGCTCGCAGAAGCCCGCGAGCAGCACGGGCAGGATGTCGTTGACGAAGCCGGGGTCGACGCCCGAGACGAACACCGACGCGTTGCCCGCGGCGCACGCGGCGCCGATGCGCTCGCGCAGCTCGTCCGGCGCGGACGTCGGGTCGTAGAGCGGGTACACCGACGTCGACACGACGTTGAGCCCGGCGCGGAGACAGCGCTCGATGTCGTCGATCGCCTCGGTCGGGCGGAAGTCGCCCGACGCGCAGTAGGCGACCGCGTCCGCGCCCGACGCGAGCGCCGCCGCGACATCGTCGGTCGCGCGCACGCCGGTCGGTGGGCGTCCGCACAGCTCGCCCGCGTCCTTGCCGACCTTGGCCGGATTCGAGACCACGACGGCGGCCAGCTCGAGCGCCGGATTCGACAGCACGATGCGCAGCGCCGGCACGCCGACGTTGCCCGTTCCCCAGACGATCACGCGATGCGGCATGGCGCGCACCCTAGCGTCGCAGGCGCACCAGAAGCCAGAGCACGAGCGCCGGCGCGCCGAACGCGACCGCCGCATAGGCGAGGTACATCGGCATCGTGATGCCCTCGCGCAGCCCGTACGTGAGCGGGAAGCCGATCAGGTTCGCCGCCACCAGGACGAGGTAGGCGACGCCCATCGGCACGGCCCACGCCTTCAGGCGGTAGGCGCCGCTCACCCAGACGATCATGTAGACGCCGAGCAGGGGTGCGAGCACCCACATGGCGGGGCCCGTCAGGTGGAAGCCGAAGAACACCAGCCCCGAGCCGGTGCCGAACGGCTTGCCGAGGTTCATCAGCGCGCGCAGCCCGATCAGGACGGCGACGACGCGCAGCACGAGGAGCGAGCGGTCACGGCGGAGGTCGGTCATGGCCGGCGAGCATCGAGGGAGCGGGGGGCCACGTCAAGCGCCGGGCACGTCGCGCGAGGGCCGTGCGTGCGGGCGTGGTGGTCGCGCGTCGTGCGTGCGCGCAGCGGCGCAGCGGTGGCGCCTGCCGCGAAGGCGACCGGGAAGGCGCTACCGGGAAGGCGCTACCGGGAAGGCGACCGGGAAGGTGCTTGCCCCGGCGCACGGGACGGAACTAAGGTCTCGCGCATGCAAAGCCTTTTCCAGAGGCCCCCCGCGGCTCTCGCCGTCGCGGCGCTGCTCGCGACCGTCGCGCACGTAGTGGCGCCGACCCGGTCTGCCGCGGAGAACCCGTACCCCGGCTACCGGAGCGGCATCTACGCCGACCCCGCCCGCTGGCTGTGTCGCGGCGACCGCCCGGGCGACGTCTGCGATCGCGACCTCGACGCGACGATCGTGCGCGCCAACGGCACGACGCGCCTCGAGCGCTGGCGCGCCGCCACGAGCCCGAAGGTCGACTGCTTCTACGTCTACCCGACGATCTCGACCGATCCCGGCGGCAACAGCGACCTCGTCCCCGGCGAAAACGAGGAGCTGTACGTGGTTCGCCAGCAGGCGGCGCGTCTCGGCTCCGTGTGCCGCGTGTTCGCGCCCGTGTACCGCCAGGTCACGCTCACCGCGCTCACCGCGCGCCTGGGCGGTGTCGACATCCCGAGCGATCCGGCGCTCGCCTACGCCGACGTCGTCGACGCGTGGCAGCACTACGTCGCGAACCACAACCAGGGGCGCGGTGTGATCCTGGTCGGCCACTCGCAGGGTGCGGGACACCTCACCGCGCTTCTGCGCAACGAGATCGACCCGCGCCCGGAGCTGCGCCCGCTTCTCGTCTCGGCCATGCTGCTCGGCACCAGCGTGCAGGTGCCGGTCGGAGCGGACGTGGGTGGTGACTTCGTCAACGTTCCGCTGTGCCGCTCGGCGACGCAGACCGGCTGCGTGATCAGCTACTCGAGCTTCCGCTCCGACGAGCCGCCGCCGGCGACCTCGTTCTTCGGGGTGTCGCGCGGTCCGGGGCTGCAGGCGGCGTGCACCAACCCGGCCGCTCTGGGCGGCGGCAAGGGCACGCTCGCGACGTACTTCCCGACGGTCGGCAGGTCGCTGCCCATCTTTCCCGCGCGCGAGGTCGACTGGCTCGATCCCGCGCTCGGTGTCGAGATCGCGACGCCGTTCGTCGCGTTGCCCGGCTTCCTCGACGCCGAGTGCAAGGTCGACGCGAGCGGCTTGTCGTACCTCGCGATCGACGTGAACGGCGATCCGTCGGATCCGCGCATCGACGACATCACCGGCGTCGACATCACGCCGGAGTGGGGGTTGCACCTGGTCGACGCGAACGCCGCGATGGGGACGCTGGTGGACGTGGCCGGACGCCAGGCACGCGCCTGGTGTGCGCGTGCGCGCCGCTGCACGACCCGGCCGCTCGCGCGCCTCTGAGATACCGGCACGTAGCGCGGCGGTTGTGGCGGCTCGACGGCTTTGCGCTTGGCGATGCGGCGCGGGCGATGCATGATCGGACGATGTCCCCGAGGCCGTGGCAGGTGTTCCGCTGGTCGCTGATTCCGCTGGCGCTCGCGCTGTCCTTGCTCCCGCCACCGCCGGTGCTTGCGGACCCGCCCCCGTCCGACGGTTCGAGTCGCGCGGCCGCGGGCGAGGCACTCTTCCTGAAGTACTGCGCGCTCTGCCACGGCGCGACGGCGCAGGGTTACGCCGCCGACAACGCCCCGTCGCTGGTCACGCCGCAGTGGCTCTCGTCCGCGGACGATGCGTTCATCGTGAACAGCATCGCTCTCGGCCGCCCCGACACCGCGATGGCGGCATACGCGAAGCAGGCGGGCGGCCCGCTCTCGGACCAGGAGATCGACGACGTCGTCGCCTTCCTGCGCAGCCGCGGCCCGGCGTACGTGGCGCCGCAGCCGCACGCTCCGGGCAGCGCGCGCAAGGGGGCGGCGATCTACTCGTCGTCGTGCGCCTCCTGCCATGGCGACCGCAGCCGGCGCGCCGACGCGATCCACCTCGCGAACCAGACCTTCCTCGGCCTCGCGAGCGACGCCTTCCTGTACGACGGCATCGCGCGCGGCCGCGACGGCACGCCGATGAAGGCGTACGCCGGTGAGCTCGATCCCGAGGAGATCGCCGACGTCGTCGCGTACCTGCGCAGCTGGTCGAGCGGGCCGCCGCCGGCGCTGGTGCGCCCGCGTGGCGGCGCCGCGGAGGGGCCCATGGTCGTCAACCCGGACGGTGCGGCGCCGGAGTTCACGCTGCGCGACCAGACCTACGTCCCCGTCGACGAGGTGAAGCGCGCCCTCGACGAGGGCCGCCGCATGATCCTCGTCGATGCGCGCGTGCCGTCCGACTGGGAGCGCGAGCGCATCACCGGCGCGATCTCCGTGCCGTACTACGAGACCGCCGCCGTCGACCGCATCCCCAACGACGGCACCTGGGTGATCGCGTACTGCGCGTGCCCGCACCACGCGTCGGGCGAGGTCGTGACCGCGCTGCGCCGGCGCGGCTATCCGCACACCGCGGTGCTCGACGAGGGCGTGCTGGTGTGGAAGCAGCGCAGCTACCCGATGAGCGGCGCCGCGGTCGCGTCGAGCGCCGCCGCGCAGTGACGTCGCGGCGTCGGCCCCCCGCCCGTGCGGGGCACGCGACGGGGCGCCGCGCGGCGCTGCTGCTCGCGCTCGCGCTCGCGCTGGCCGCGACCGGCGCGTGCGCGCCGCGCGCGTTCGCCGGGGAGCCGGGCGAAGCCGCGCTCGCGGACCGCACGACGCTCGGTCTCGGCGCCGCGGCGACGTTCGATCCCGCGTCGCCGTCGTTCGAGGCCGAGCTGCGGCACTTCGTCGGTCCGCACCTCGCTCTCGGGCTGCGCCAGGAGGGCGGCTTCACGGCCGGCCGCGACGCGCGCTGGCACCTCGCGACGTCGGCGTTCGCGGACCTGCACCCGCTCGCCGACCCGAAGCCGCTGCTGTCGCCGTTCGTCGGCGTCGCGGCCGGCGCGCTCTACGGCGGCGGCGACGCGGCGGGAGCCGTCGGACCCGAGGCGGGCGTCGCGCTCTTCCTCACGGACGACCTGTCGCTCGAGGCGCGCTACCAGTTCCGCTGGGCGTCCCGGCGCGTCGGCGGGCTCGATCGCGAGCAGCACCTCGCATGGCTCGGCGTGCGCTTCGTGCTGCCCGACGGCAGCGCCGAGGATCTCGCGCGCGCCGAGGCGTCGGCGGCGCGCGCGGAGGAGGCGGCGACGAAGGCGGAGGAGGCGGTGGCGCGCCTCGAGGCCGCGGTCGGGCGCCTCGAGCGCGCCGTGGACGCCTACGCGGCGTGGTTCGAGGAGCAGCTGCGCAAGTGAGCGGCGGTGGAAGTGCGCGGGCTGATTCGCGCGCCCTTCCACCGCGCGACGCTCAGGCCCCGCGCAGCACGTGCCCCGGCAGCGCGCCGGTGTGCCTGCCGTTCTCGAGCACGACCGCGCCGTTGACGATCACCGCGACGTAGCCCTCGGCATCGACCACGTAGCGCTCGGTGTCGGCCGGGAAGTCGCGCGCGAGGCGGGTCTTGCCGACCTTGAGCTTCGCGCGGTCGAGCAGCAGCACGTCCGCCCACGCGCCCACGCGCAGGAAGCCGCGTCCCTCGAGCGCGTGCACCGTCGCGGGCATGCCCGTCATGCGCCAGATCGCCTGCTCGAAGGTCAGCGGGTCGGGCACCCACTCGGTCATGAGGCGCGTCGTGTAGTCGGCGCCGACGAACGACGACAGGTGCGCGCCGCCGTCGCTCGAGCCCGCCATCACGAACGGCTCGGCGATGCCGCTGCGCACGACGTGCGCGATGAACTGCCGCCCGATGTCGTTGAGGCCGGTCTGCCACTGCGTCTCGAGGTTCTCCGCCAGCGCGCAGTCGAGGAAGGCGTCGAGCGGCGTGACGCCGCGCTCGGCGGCCATGTCGGTCACCGTGCGGCCGACCCATGCCCGGTTCTTCTCGTCGCACACCGCCTCGACCTCGAGCAGGTCCCACGAGAACGCCGCGGCGCGTCCTTCCGGCGAGTCGAACTCGGCCGCCAGCTTCGCGCGCACGGACGGATCGCGCAGGCGCTGCGAGCGCTCGGGCTCGGGCAGCGTGAGGACGCTCCGCCACGTCGGCAGCTCGTCGAAGATGAACGTGTCGGACAGCTTCAGGTGCAGGCCGAGCTCGTTGGTCGTGAACTGCGGGTGCAGGCGCACGCCCTGCGCCGACGCCTCCTTCGCGAACTGCAGCGTCAAGTCCCAGCCCATCGGGTTGTCGGGCGTGGGCACGAGGATGTTCAGCTCCACCGGACGCCCCGACACGCGGTACATGTCGAGCACGAGCTGGCGGTCGGCGTCGTCGTAGCCGGACGCGAAGCTCCGCGGGATGATCTCGAGCGCGCCGCGCTCGAACTCGGCGAGCACCGACGACAGCGCGAGGATCTCGTCGCGGCTCGCGTGATTGCTCGGCACCTCGCGTCCGTCCTCGCCGACGTGGATCGGGATCTGCGAGGTGGAGAAGCCGAGCGCGCCGTCGCGCATCGCCTGGCGCACGAGCTCCTGCATCGCCGCGATCTCGTCGGCCGTCGCGGCGCGCGACGACGCGTCGTCGCCCATGACGAAGCGGCGCACCGCGCAGTGCCCGACGTAGCTGCCGACGTTGACGCCGAGCCTGCCGTCGAAACGCCGCCAGTAGTCGGCGAAGCTGCCGCCCGCGAACTTGAGACCTTCGCCGAGCGCCCTGCGCGACATGCCCTCGACGCGCGACAGCATGCCGGCGAGCCAGTCGACGTCGGCGGGCTTCGCGGGCGCGAGCGTGAAGCCGCAGTTGCCGGCGATCACGCTGGTCGTGCCGTGCCACGACGACGGCGTCGCGAGCGGGTCCCAGTCGAGCTGCACGTCGTAGTGCGTGTGCACGTCGATGAAGCCGGGCGTCACCGTGAGCCCCGTCGCGTCGATCGTACGCGCGGCGCCCTCGTTCACCCGGCCGATCTTGGCGATGCGTCCGTCGCGCACCGCGACGTCGGCGGCGTAGCCGGGCAGCCCCGTGCCGTCGACGACCGTTCCCCCGCGAATGACCAGATCCAGAGACATGCCGCGATCCTCCGCCACGGAGGATGCCATGGAGCGCGTAGCGCGCGCTACACCGCGCGGTGCGGCTCGGTACCGTCGCGGGCGGGTCAGGCGCCGGACGCCGCCGCCGGCACCGTCGGGAGCTCGGCCCCGTAGCGGTCGAGCTTCCGGTAGAGCGTCTTGCGGTCGAAGCCGAGCACGCGGGCGGCGAGCGTCTTGTTGCCGCCGACCGCCTCCATGACGCGCAGGATGTAGCGGCGCTCCACCTCGTCCATGGGCACCAGCTCCGACGGGTCGTCGCTCGCGACCAGCACGTGCGACGGGTGGTAGGCGCGGATCTTCTCGGCGAGGTCGTCCACCATCACCTGGTCGTAGCGGGCGAGCGTCACCGCGCGCTCGATGCAGTTCTGCAGCTCGCGGACGTTGCCCGGCCAGGGATAGGCGAGCAGCTTCTCGGCCGCCTGCGGTGAGAGCCCCAGCACCTCCTTGCCCGAGCGCGCGCAGATGCGGCGGACGAACTCCTGCGCGAGCGGCAGGACGTCGCCGGCGCGCGCGCGCAGCGGCGGCAGCTCGAGGTGGATGACGTTGATGCGGAAGAAGAGGTCCTCGCGGAAGCGTCCGTCGTCGACCAGGGTCGCGAGGTCGCGGTTGCTCGCAGCGATCACGCGCGCGTCGAACGGCACCTCGCCGTCGCCGCCGAGCGGGCGCACCTTGCGCTCCTGCAGGGCGCGCAGCAGCTTCGGCTGCAGGCCGAGCTGCAGCTCGCCGATCTCGTCGAGGAACAGCGTGCCGCCGTTCGCCTGCACGAAGAGGCCGGTTCGGGCCGCACGCGCGTCGGTGAAGGCGCCGCGCGCGTGGCCGAAGAGCTCGCTCTCGAGCAGAGTCTCCGGCATCGCCGCGCAGTTGATCGCGACGAACGGTCCGCTGCTGCGCCGCCCGCGCGTGTGCAGCGCGCGCGCGACCAGCTCCTTGCCGGTGCCGCTCTCGCCGGTGATCAGGACCGTCGCGTCGGCGTCGGCGACGCGCTCGATCATGTCCTTCAGCCTGGCGATCGCCTCGCTGGTGCCGATCAGCTCGCTCGGCCCGCGCTCGCCCCGCACCTCGCGGCGCAGCCGCCGGACCTCGTCGCGCAGCCGCTTGTGCTGCACCGCCCGGTCGAGCGCGAACAGCAGCTCGTCGATCTCGAACGGCTTGGTGATGAAGTCGTAGGCGCCGACGCGGATCGCCGCGACCGCGGTCTCGAGGCTGCCGAACGCGGTGATCACGATCACCGGGACGTCGGGGAAGCTCCCCGCGACGCGCTGGCAGAACTCGAGGCCGTTCAGGCCGGCCATGTTGAGGTCGGTCACCACGACCTCGAACTCGGACAGGGGGGGCAGGTCGAACGCCTCGGCCGCGGACTGCCGCGTCTCGACGTCGAACCCCTTGCGGCCGAGACCGGCCGCGAGCAGCTCGCACATCCGACGGTCGTCGTCGACGACCAGCACTCGTCCCGTCATGCCACTGCCTCCCGTTGCTCCTGCTCCTGCTCGTGCGCTGCCGAGGCCGGCAGCACGATCGTGAACCGGCTGCCCTTCCCGAGCTCGGTCTCCACCTCGATCCGCCCGCCGTGCTCGTGGACGATGCCGTACGCGACCGCGAGGCCGAGGCCGGTTCCCTCGCCGACGTCCTTGGTGGTGAAGAACGGCTCGAACACGCGCGGCAGGTCGTCCGGCGCGATGCCGTGACCGGAGTCGCGCACGCGGAGCAGCACCCGGCCGCCCGAGTCGTCGCTGCCCGCGGCCGCGCTGCGCCCTGCCGCGACCTCGACCGTGCCGCCGTTCGGCGTCGCCTGGATCGCATTGACGACGAGGTTCGTCACCGCCTGCTGGATCTGGTTCCAGTCGGCGCGGACCGTGACGTCGTCGTCGCCCGGTATCAAGCATAGCGCGACGCCGCGCTTCTCGGCGAGCGGGCCGAGCATCTCGAGCGTGCCCGCGGCGACCTGGCGCAGGTCCGCGTCGTCGAGGTGGGCCCCGGTGCGGCGCGAGAAGTCGAGCAGCTGCCGGATGATGCCCGCCATGCGGCGTGCCTGCTCGTGGATCACGTCCGCGCTCGCGGCGACCTCGGCTGGCGTCGGCTCGCCGCTGCGGATCAGGCTCGCGTGGCCGGAGACCACGTTCAGCGGCGTGCCGAGCTCGTGCGCGACGCCGGACGCGAGCTGGCCGACGGTGCGCAGGCGGTCGACGTGGCGCAGCTGCTCGATCGCGCGGATCCGCGCTTCGGTCTCGTCGCGTGCCTTCTGCTGCGCCGCCGCGAGCCGGTCGCACATCGCGTTGATCTCGGTCGCGAGCTGGCCGATCTCGTCGCGCTGCCGCAGCACCAGCGGTCCCGAGAGATCGCCGGCGCCGACGCGGCGCGCCTTGTCGCTCAGCAGCCGCATCGGACGTCCGACGAAGACGACGCCGACGACGATCGCGAGCAGCCCGCACACCACCGCGACCAGGAGCGCGGTGGCGAGGGTCGTGAGCTGGCTCGCCCGCATGAACTCCAGCTCCCGTCCGAGCGGCTCCGAGAGCTCGAGCACCGCCGGACGGCTGCCGATGCCGACGAGCGGAAAGTACATGAATCGCCGCGCGCCCTGATCGGTCTCGCGCACGAACGTGACCTCGTCGCCGTCGCGCAGGGCGGTGACGCGCACGTGCGACAGCCCGGGCGGCGCCTCGGACCCGTCGAGATCGTCGAGCCACAGCCAGCGCAGGTCGATCTCCTCGCGCAGGAGATTGACGCGCTCGACGAAGTCCCGGCCGCGCGCCTCGCCGTCGGCCTGCACCACCGCCTCGACTCCCGACGCGAGCGCGCGCGCCGCGGCGCGCAGGTCGCGCTCCGAGTCGATCTCGAAGAACGCGGTCTGGCTGCGCAGGCGGAGGTAGGCGTTGAACGCCATGACGGCGAAGATGCCGACCACCAGTGCGGCGATGAGCTTCCGGGCGAGTCGCAAGGTTTCTCCCGGAAGATCATCGGCGCGCGAACGCCTTCTGTCGAGGGGACGGCGTGTGGATCCGCGTCGCGCGTCTCGAATCGGAAGCCGGGTGCACCGCGCGCGTGGCAGTGTGCCACGCCGCGTTGGTGCGGTCGTGCATCCCCGCCCGACGGGCGCTCAGCCTTCGGTCGGCGCGTAGCGAACGAGCACGCGGTCGCCGAAGCGCACGAGCTCCTCGGCGCCGAGATCGATCAGCGTCGGCGCGTCGGTCTCGGGTACCAGCGCCGCGCGCGGCAGCGACCGCGGGTCGAGCAGCAGGCGGCTGAGCTCCTCGGGCGGGTACACGCGGATCGGGCGCCCGCCGTAGAACACGAGCGTCGGGTTCTCCTGCGTCGCGCCGATGAACGGCTCGTCGCCGAGCAGCTCCGCGATCTGCGCGCCGAGCGTGCGGAAGGGTTCGAACTGCAGCTCGTCCTCGAGCACGAGGCGCCGCGCCTGCGGGCTGCTGAGCCCCGCGATCAGCGCCGTCGCACACAGCGCCGCCGTGGCGATGCGGCGTCCGCGCGAGAACGCGAGGCGGGCTCCCGGAGCGAGCGCCATGCCGCCCGCGACCGCCAGCATCGGCAGCGCCGGCAGCGGATACCACGGCAGCTTGGTCTGCATCGTCATGGCGGCGCCCAGCACGAGCCCCGCGGCCCACAGCCACGGCAGCGTCGCGGCGCGCGTCGCCGGCTCGGTCGCGAGCCGGAACAGCACCACCAGCGGAACGACCGCCACCCACGCCCCGCCGCTCTCCCACAGGATCGTGAGCGGATAGCTCCACGGCGCACCATCGCCGTGGATCGGTCGCACCGCGCGCTGCACCAGCTCGTGGCCCACGTGCGACGCGACGAACGAGGCGCCGCCGAACCAGAGCTGCGAGAGGTACCACGGCCCCGCGACCAGCGTCGCGACGAGCATCATCCCGCCGACGAGCCGCCGCCGTTCGGCGTCGCGCGGTGCGGCGAGCAGCAGCGCCACCGGAGCGACGATGCCGGCGGCACCTTTCGACAGCACCGCGAGGCCGACCGCGACGCCCGCCGTGATCGTCCGGGCACGCGTCCGTGGACCGCCGGTCGCCTGCCAGAGAGCGATCGTCGAGAACAGAATCAGCAGCGCGTCGGTACACGCCCGCCGCCCGCCGCGCTCGAGGAAGAGCGTCGAGCCGAGCAGGAAGGCGGTGCCGAGGAGCGCCGCGAGCGGGCCCGAGCGCCGGCCGACGGCCGTCGCCACGACGGCCACCGTCGCGACGCCGGCGAGTGCCGACGGCAGCCGGGTCGACAGCTCGTTCACGCCGAACGCCTCGTAGGCCGCCGCGATCGCCCAGAAGAGGAGCGGCGGCTTGCGGTGGTACGGGTCGCCGTTGAACTCGAGCTGCCACGGGCTGCCACCGAGCACCGCGCGTCCGACGTCGGCGTAGATGCTCTCGTCCCAGTCGACGAGCGGCGTCGTGCCGAGGCCGGGCAGAAGGGCCAGCGCCGCCGCGAGGGTGGCGAGGACGATCGCTGCCGTTGTCCAGCGCTCGTGCACGGAGCCGCGTGCTAGCGGATCGGTGGCGCGGGCGAAAGAGCCGCATCGGTCGCTCCCTGCACGAATCGGGTCCCGGCGCCGACCGGCGTGTGCGGCGGGTCAAGATCCGGCGCGTTGTCGGACAGCGTCGTCTCGGCGATGGCCGCGGCTGCGCCGTGCACGAGGGCCACGCCGGCCCCCGTGTTGGCCGCGATCAGCGAGTCGCGAAGCGCGAGCGTGCCGCCGTTCGCACGGATGCCGTCGCGGCCGTTGGCCTGGACCACGGTTCGCGTGACCTCCGCACGGGCACGCTCGATCCGGAGCCCCGTGCCCGCGTTGCCGTCGATGAAGGCGTCGCGGACGACGAGGTTCCGGCTCCCGGCGGCGACGATGCCGTCGCCGCCCGCGGCGGTGACGTCGATCCGCTCCAGCAACGCCGGGCCCCGGCCGCGGAGCACGATGCCGTCGCTCCGCGTCGCCGCCACGGCGACGTCGGCGAGACGCAGCCCGCCGACGTCGCCGCTGGCGACGACGCCCACCACCCCGCCCACGATGGTGATTCCCTCGATCGCGACGCCGCGGGCACGGACGCGCAGCGCCACCTGCCTGGCGTCGGGCGCTTCGAGCCGCACGCCGGGAGCCGCGGCGCGGATCGTCAAGTACGGCGTCGCGACACGCAGGCTCTCTGCGTAGTCGCCGGGCGCCACCAGCACGACGTCGCGCGCGCGTGCGGCCGCGAGCGCGCGCCCGATGGTGCGCCACGGCATCTCCGGCGTCGCCGCGGCTGCTTCGTCGCGCACGTCGTCGCCGATCGCCGCGTCCACGTGCAGCGTGCGTCGGCGCGCGTCGCCGTCGCCGGGCGCGGGGGTCGGCGATGCGGACGGCGTGGGCCGTGCGGACTCCCCCGGCTGGCTGCCGTCGCCGGCGAACGCCGCCGGTGACGCGGCTGCCGCGGTGCTCGTCGAGACGGACGCCGCCGACGCCGCACCGCTCGCGTCCGCCGGAACGAGCGGCGCGATCGCGCGCCGCGACGACGCGTAGTGGAAGCCGAGATCGACCACGCCGGTGTCCGGGCTGGCGTCGCGCGCCGTCGTGCCGGCCGCCGCGCGCTCGTCGACGCTCGCGGACCCGGCGTCGACGGCGGCGCTCTGCGCCGCGTCGCCGGAACCGATCTGCGCGAGGCGGAAGTCGTCGTCCGCCCAGCCCGTACGGCCGCGCACGCCGTCCGCGCCCGCCGGTGCGAGGTAGCGCGGGTCGAGCTCCAGGTTGGCCGCGCACGCCGTGCACGAGTCGATGATGTAGCGCTCGGGGTCGAGATCGCGCCCGGTCGCGAAGAAGCCGTTGTGCAGCAGCGTCGAGCCGGCGGTGTCGATGCGCAGCCCGGTGCCCGGAGTGTGGGTCAGCAGGTTGTCGCGCACGACGCCGCGCGCGTTCGCGAGCCGCA
>Ga0172362_10002752_pt1 | contig 15204 bp, 16 predicted proteins | sample LakKivs1_kivu2a2_FD_114534 | JGI IMG/M metagenome (GOLD analysis project Ga0172362, IMG submission 114534) | Sediment microbial communities from Lake Kivu, Rwanda - Sediment s1_kivu2a2 | ecosystem: Environmental > Aquatic > Freshwater > Lake > Sediment | place: Rwanda: Western Province, Lake...
AGGAAGCCCGTGATCTGATTCCAAAATCAAATCCACTGCTACGACATTTCTTTGATCACATAGTCGGGCCTGATTTCGATAAACGGCTTGAGTACATCGTCAATGAGTTATGCGAAGTTTTTAAGCATGCAGATATTCCAGAACTCATGAAACAGTATTTCCAGGATGACTTGTGGGGAAAAACCCATGAAAGCCCTGATCCGGTTATCCATTTTTATGAAGACTTTTTAAAAGAATATGACCCCGCTTTGCGTAAAAAAATGGGCGCTTTTTATACCCCTTTGCCCGTAGTGCGTTTTATTGTTCGCTCCGTTGATTATCTACTTGAAAAAGAATTTGGACTTGCATCCGGTTTAGCCGATACATCCAAAACAGAAGATGGATTGCATCGGGTTCAAATTCTCGATCCGGCGGCTGGAACCGGAACATTCATCAGCGCCACTATCCGAATCATCTATGAGCGATTATTAAAAAGCGGTCAGATAGGACGCTGGCCAAATTATGTGCATCACGACTTGCTTCCGCGTCTGCATGGTTTTGAGCTCATGATGGCGCCCTATACAATCGCCCATCTGAAACTCAGTATGGCCTTCAAGGAAACCGGCTTCTGGAATTTCCATCGCCGTCTCGGCATTTATCTGACCAACTCTCTCGAATCAAGCGCGGCTCAGACAGATTTATTCACCGGTTTTGGTTTCGCCGAAAGTATCGCCGAGGAATCTAAAGAAGCCTCAGATATAAAAACCAAAACGCCGATTATGGTCGTAATTGGAAATCCACCGTACAGTGTTAGCTCATCAAACAAAGGCGAATGGATAACAAATCTTATTAAAGACTACAAAGCCGGGCTCAACGAAAAAAACATCCAGCCACTTTCCGATGACTACATAAAATTCTTACGCTTAGCTGAATATTTCATAGAGAAGAATAAAAGTGGCATTGTAGCGATGATAACCAACAATTCGTTTGTAGACGGTATAACCCATCGCCAAATGAGAAAACATTTACTTGAAACATTCGACGACATTTACATTCTCGACCTTCATGGCAATTACAAGAAAAAAGAACGACCGCCGGATGGTGGCAAAGACGAGAATGTGTTTGATATTCAGCAAGGCGTAGCGATTTCCATGTTTTTGCGACGGTCAGGTAAAGAGGAAGGTCTTGGTACAGTTCACCACTCCGACATCTATGGTAGGCGCGAGAACAAATTCAAATTACTCGATGAAAATGATATCCAGAAAATCAAATGGAAGAAACTCAATTACTCTGAGCCCTATTATTTCTATTCTCCAAAAGACTTATATAAGACCAGTAGTTTTGAGAAATATTTCAAAATAGACGACCTTTTTCCTGTTAACACTTCTGGAGTAAAAACGCACCACGATTCAGAATTGGTAGGTTTTCAGAAGTTTCAGGAAGATAACTATCCATATCTTTATCGACCTTTTGATATGAGATGGATCGAGTATAATTTAAAAAAAGTAGTGCGTCATCGGTTTTCAATAATGAAAAATATTCTTAAAGATAATCTGGCATTGTGCTTAATGAGACAATTCTTTCAGGATGTTGATTATTGCCATGTATTAGCATCTTGTTTCTTGATTGACGAACGAACAATGTATAGTAATAGGGGAGGAACCTATTTATTTCCTCTATATCTCTACACAGAAGATGGCTTGCGAGTGCCAAATCTTAAAAAAGGAGTAGTTGCCGGGATAGAAAGGATCGTTGGTAAAGTTACTCCTGAAGATATTTTCGATTACATTTACGCCGTCCTTCATTCGCCAAGTTATCGTGAAACATACAAAGAATTTCTAAAAATAGATTTTCCGCGGGTGCCATATCCGAAAGATCAAAAAACCTTCAAAGCGCTTGTTGTGCTTGGCGCCGAATTACGTTCCCTGCATCTGCTTGAATCGCCGAAGGTTAATCAGTTTATTACCACCTATCCGGTCGCCGGGTCCGACATCGTTGAAAAAGTACTCTATAAAAATAGGCAGGTATTTATTAACCAGGATCAATATTTCGGCAATGTTCCGGAATCAGCCTGGAATTTTTATATCGGTGGCTATCAGCCAGCCCAAAAATGGCTGAAGGATCGTAAGGGACGCACTCTCATTAATGCCGACATCGAACATTATCAAAAAATAATTGTGGCGCTCACAGAAACAGAAAGAATTATGCAGGAAATAGATAGGATAATTTGTTTCTCCTAACTCGATTTCTTTCTGTATCAATTTAAAATATTCTTTGTGCCTTTGTGACTTAGTGGTAAATAAAAAGGAAAAATCCATGAAAGTACTCATCATCTACGATTCATTCTTCGGCAACACCGAAAAAATCGCTCAGACTATCGGCGATTCGTTGTCGCCAAAAAATCAGGTTGAAGTCGTCCGGATCGGCGCACTGAAACCGGAACAGCTGACCGGCGTCGGTTTACTTCTCGTCGGTTCGCCGACGCGCGCTTTCCGCCCGACCAAACCAATTATCAAGTTCCTGAAAAACCTGCCGAAAGGAGCTCTCAAAGATGTACAGGTAGCTGCTTTCGACACACGCATCAATCCGGCGGAGGTCAATTCGCGCTTCCTGAACATCTGCGTGAAATTGTTCGGATACGCGGCGGAACCCATTGCCCGTTTACTGATCCGGAAAGGCGGTCAGCAGATAATCGAACCAGCTGGCTTCTTCGTCAAAGCCTCTGAGGGTCCGTTGAAAGAAGGGGAACTGCAACGCGCCACCGAATGGGTTAAAACGTACTTTAAATAACAGAAAGGACAAAGATGACCGAACCAAGCTCTATTGGTCTAAGTACGTCAGCGTGGAATAAACTCTACCGTCTTGGGGCGTTCTGCGGTCTGCTGTTTATCGCCGGGACACTGCTGGACATCTTTATCGGTACGAGCAGCGGAGCCAATTTATTGTCCCTGCCTCAGACAGCCGCTGAACGTTTTGCAGAATTTAGCACCAACTGGCGCTTAGGCCTCTATCATTTGGATTTCCTGAACCTGCTCAATGCCCTGATGATGATCCCGGTTTTCGTGGCACTGTTTGCGGCGTTGCGGAAGACTGCCGGTGCAACCGCACTTGTTGCCCTGGTTTGCTTCATAATAGGCACTGCGTTATTCATCGCCAACAACTCTGCTCTGGCACTGTTTGAACTGAGTAAAAAATACGCTGGTGCGGACCCCGGTCAGCAAACTCTGCTGGCCGCCGCGGGCGAGGCTTGGTTGGTTAAAGGCGCGCATGGCAGTTACACTGCTTTCCTCGGTTTCGGATTAATTCTGATCGGAGACTTCCTGATTGCCACCGCTATGCTCAACGGAAAAATCTTTTCCAGGATCACCGCCTGGCTGGGCATAACTGGCAATCTGCTTTTATTCATTTACCTCGCCCTGGTAACTTTCCTGCCGGATGTCAAAAGCTCTGCCATGCTCTTTTCCGCACCGGGAGGGTTGTTGTCCACCGCCTGGTTAATTTTGCTGACCACTCGACTTTTACAGTTAAAGGAGGAGTAACACGATGAAACAAAACGATGATGCTACCGTAACTTCTGCCGCCGTTGACATTAAAAAACGAGCAATCTCAAGGTACCTGCAGGCTTTGATTCTGGTCGGAGCATTTTACTTTCTGCCGGCAGGCACTTGGCGTTTCTGGCAGGCGTGGCTCTGGATAGCTATTCTGTTTATTCCGATGGCATTTGTGGGACGCTACCTGCTGAGACATGATCCGGAACTGCTGCGGCGACGTCTGTAATTCAGGGAAAAACGTTCTACTCAAAAATTATTTATCAAAATCACTTCGGTTTACTATTTTGCCGCACTTTTACTGCCGGGTTTCGACCATCGATACGGGTGGTCAAACGTGCCAGCCGGGGTTATTTTTCTGTCTGACTTACTGATACTGGTTGGTTACGGGCTGTTTTTTCTGGTGATGCGTGAGAACAGCTTCGCCGCCCGGACCGTGGAAATCATGCCGGATCAAAAAGTCATCCAGACCGGTCCCTATGCCGTAGTAAGGCATCCCATGTACGTCGCGGTTTCCCTGATGTGGGTACTGACCCCGCTTGCACTCGGTTCCTGGTGGGCTTTTCTACTGATGATACCGTTTCCGCTCAGTCTCGTTTTTCGTATTCTCGATGAAGAAAAAACTCTGGTCAAGGATCTGCCCGATTACCAGGCTTACATGCTCAAGGTCAAATATCGCCTATTGCCGGGAGTTTGGTAAAAGACAGCGTTATGCTTTTTGGAACCCGGTCTTCAACTTAAATATTAAATCTGCGACAACCGGAGCAATTATGACTCAAATCATCGCTTATTGTGGTCTGAACTGTGCCGAGTGCGGCGCCTATCTCGCCACTATTAACAATGACGACCGCCAACGCGCGGAAGTCGCTGAGCAATGGTCACGCGAATACCAAGTTGAGCTGAAACTCACCGACATTAATTGTAATGGTTGCCTTTCTACATCAGGCACTGTTTTCAGCCATTGTCAGGTGTGTGAAGTACGGCTCTGTGGACTCGCGAAAAACATCGCCAATTGCGCTCACTGTAAGGATTTCATCTGCGATAAACTCGTGAAATTTTTCCAGATGGCACCGTTCCTGCGTGAAAGACTCCAGCAAATGCGAGACGAATTGTCCTCGGACTGACTGAAAACAGCTCGCTTTTAGCATATTGCCCTAGTTGAGCTGGTCGACTCCCGGAATAGTAGAAATCTTATTGGAGGTAAAAATGATCCTGCGCGTGCTTTTCTGGATGCCACGGATACTTTCGATGATGTTTGCTCTGTTTCTGAGCCTTTTTGCATTGGATGTTTTCGAGCCGGGAGTGAGTTTTTGGAACGCAATGCTTGGCTTGCTGATTCACCTCATCCCCGTATATACGGTGATTATCGCGTTGGTTGTCGCTTGGCGTTGGGAATGGATCGGCGCTTTGTTCTTTTTTGCCTTAGCGGTTCTCTATCTTGTTTTGGCCTGGGGACGCTTCCCCTGGAGCGTCTATTTAATCATTTCCGGCCCCCTGGTGCTGATTGGCGTTCTCTTTCTGCTTAATTGGTCACACACAAATAAACTCCAGGCCAGGCAGTAGGGGCTGACCTGAAAAGTTGATATATTAATTTCAATACGTCATTCAAAGTGTTTCTCGGCCTGATAACGCCATTAGAAATGAGTACTTGGCTTATAAGGGTTCGATATAACAACTTGAATGAGCAAAATTAATTGTACTGTCATGAAAGAGTATATTTTCGATGCTAAAATCCAAAAACATGCTCATCTTGACGCCGCCTTTATCGAATTTCCCTATAACGTCGAACGGGAGTTCGGCATGTGCGGACGGGTCAAGGTCAAAGCCACTTTCGATGGCGTCACCTATCGGGGCTCTTTAGTAACAATGGGTCACCGCTGTCATATCCTGGGTTTGACCAAGGAAATCCGGTCGGTCATTGGCAAACAGCCTGGCGATATGGTGCATGTCGCGATTCAGCAGGATACAGAACCCCGCACCGTGCCAATTCCGGCTGATTTGCAACAAATATTCGCGCAAAATCCTTTAGCCGCTACTCACTTTAATGCGCTTTCCTACACTCACCAGAAAGAATATGTTTGCTGGATTGAGGACGCTAAAAAAGCCGAAACCCGTCAGCGACGGCTGGAAAAAACCGTTGCCCGGCTGTCAGCATCAGTGAAACGCCCCGGGTAGTCTGTTCCTTGTACTTTAAGCTTTGTTCCGCGCGGTGACTTTTCCAATTTTCAGCCTACAGGATAGTCGCGTATGTTAGTAAAAAACATTATCGGCAACGTCGAACGTCCCTTCGTCAAATACCCCAATGGCGAAGCTGCGGGACGCATCGAAATTCAGCGCCCGGAAGGGCTGACTACTCCGTCAGTCAGCATCATTATTCCTACCATGGGTGCGGCGCGTGAAGAATTTCTGCCCGGGCTCCTGGAACAGATCGAGCGCCAGACTTTTCGCGAGTATGAAGTAATTCTGATCGCAGGCGACCCACGTCAGGGAAGGGCGATCAACTGCGGGGCGGCGTTGGCGGCGGGGCGCTATTTGCTGACCCTGGATGACGATACCCGGCTCGGTTCGGATGACCTGCTTGAGAAAATGCTAACGATCGTTGTGGCGCATCCCGAAATCGGCATGGCGGGTGTCGCCAATCTCGTGCCTGCGGATGCCAGTTGGTTCACCAGACGGATTATGGGCGAACTGCCGCGCCGGACGGCGCCGCTGGTTACAGAAATCACTGAATCTGACCTGGCTGAGCATCCCTGCGCTATGATACCCCGGGCTGTTTTTTACCAGGTCGGTGGCGAAAATGAACTCATCCCACGCGGGCTTGACCCGTATTTGCGGCGTGAAATCCGCCGGGCAGGTTATCAGGTGGTTGTTTTGCCCGGACTATTCATCCATCACCTGCCGCCGCGGACCTGGCGTAAATTCGTGCGCCAGTTCTATCGCAACGGCAAGATGGCTGCCTATGTCAATAAATTTTACCCGGAATTTGTGGTGGAACTGCCCACCGAGCATGGGCAGACGGTTGGTGAAAAACGGTCATTGATTCGACGGGTGTTTTCCTATATTCTGAGACTAATTTCGGCACTCTTCCGCGGCAAAATTTTCTATTTGTCCAGCCTGACACTTTATCTTTTTGGATATTTGGTCGGTTATTTAACTTTAAACAAAGATGATGTATAGAGCACCCAACCTGTTGATACCCGGCGATTTTCCTCCCGTAGTCAGCGGCATTGCCACCTATTTTTATGAAATCTGGAAATTCTTCCCCGCCAGTGAAAACTTCATTTTGGCACCTCGGGACAAGGAGTACCAGGCTTTTGACCAAAGCCATTCTTTTCGTATAATCCGGCGCGCGATTCCGACTGCCAATTCCCTATCGGCGAAATTGGTTAAGGGACTGCTGTACGCTTTTTGGGCGCTCAGGTTACAGCGGTGCTGGCATTGGCGTAAAATTCACTGCGGGCAGGTATTGTCCTCCGGTTTTTGCGGATGGCTATGCTATAAACTTTTCCACATTCCCTACGTGATCTACGTGTATGGATCGGAAACTTTGCGGCTCGGCGGGAATGCTCTGTTGCGCAAAGCACTGCGGACTTTTCTGCTCCATGCGGAGCATATTGTCGCCAATAGCCGGTTCACGCGGGATGAGTTCGTCGCGTTTGGTATTCCGGTAAATAAATTCAGCGTGATCACGCCCGGCGTGGACACGATGCGTTTTGCTCCAGCCGAAAAGGACAATGTGCTGGTTGACAGGTATCAGCTCGACGGCAAATTTGTTCTGCTGACGGTCGCACGACTCGATGAACGCAAAGGGCATGATCGCGTCATCGAGGCCGTAGCCGGGCTAAGCGATAATTGTCCCCACCTGGTATATCTAATCGTCGGCAAAGGGCGTGAAGAACCACGTCTGCGCGAACTCTGCCGGAAATTGAACATCTCGGCCAAAGTGATATTCTGCGGCTACGTTCCCGATGCGGAATTGCCGGCCTATTATAATTTAGCCGATGTTTTTATTCTGATGAATCGGCAGACTACCAGCGATGCCCGCTTAGAGGGTGATTACGAAGGATTTGGCATCGTGTTTTTGGAAGCCGCCGCTTGTCGCAAGCCAGTCATAGCCGGTAATTTCGGGGGCATCGCTGATGCCGTGGCTGATTTGCAGACCGGCTTCATCATTGACAGCAATGATGTTTCCGCGATTCAGGCTACTATCTTGCGCTTCACCACGGCGCCAGAGCTATGTAGCAAGATGGGATCCGCCGGGCGGGAGCGGACCATGAACGGATTCGACTGGCGTCAAATCAGTGAAAGACTCAGGAAAATTCTATGACCAAACTTGACCTGCACAATCTGGCACGTCCCGAGGCATTTCAGACTACCACCTCGATCAAAGTCCGGGCGCGGGCCCTGGAAATCGCCCGCGAGATAACGGGCCGGGTGTTAGATGTCGGCTGTGGCAACGGGCTTTTTTTGCTGGCATGGAACGCTACGGGAACAGCACCACGTTTCAATTTAGGCCTGGATTATGACGAGAGCGCGGTGCGGGAAGCAAGCCAGCTTTTCATTGACAATGGCCTTGAGGCTGGGCGCTTTATTGTGGGTGATGCCTTCTGCATGCCTTTTCCCGATAACTACTACGACGCAGTTTTTTGCCTCAACACGCTGATCAACCTGCACCCTTTTAGTCGGATTGAGACTTTAATCAAGGAAATGCACCGGATTTGCCGACCGGGTGGCAAAATCATTTTCGATTACCGTAATGCTTACAATCCGTATCTGCAATTCAAATACATACTCAATTCCGTGACCGGACGACTGACGACGCACGGACATCGCTGGCGGACTTTTCAACCGGCCATGGACCGCTTAAAACTCAGCATTCTACGAAGGTTGGCAATTGCCTCGCCGATTCCATTCGCTCCGCTGGGCTACATGATGGTTTTAGAAAAGGAAACATGATCCATCTCCCCACCGCCGGAACACCACTTAAAGCTCGCGAGGTCGCACGAGCGGCACTTGGACTTTTCGAAGTTGACCAGCCGATCGAGGTTTTCGAAAGACAGCTGCAGACTTTTCTCGGCGTTCCCAATTTAGCGCTCGTCAATTCCGGCACCACTGCGTGTTACATCTTGCTGGAATTGTTTAAAAGCATCCGAACCCGCGCGGAACAAACCGAAATCGTTTTACCGGCTTACACGGCGCCTTCTCTGCTTTTGCCGATTCGGGCGGCGGGTCTGACACCGGTTTTAGTAGATATTGACCCAGCTACATTTAACATTGATTTAACTAAAATTCAGACCGTCCTTTCTGAACGCACCCTGGCAATTATGGTTGTTCATATGTTCGGCTTGCCGGTGGATGTGCCAACTTTACTGGGTTCGTCTTTGCCGTCTGACATTTTCATTTTCGAGGACGCCGCTTCCTCGCTCGGCTCGGAGCTGGATGGTCAACCGACCGGTACGATTGCCCCATTCGGATTTTACTCACTCAATCGTGGCAAGAACATTTCGACTCTGGCCGGTGGAATAATTGTCTGGCGCGATCAGCGGTATACCAAGATAATCCGCAATCTGATTGATAAATTACCGCGTCTGAGCCATAGAGGTCAGGTAATGCTATTCCTGGAAATTGCCGGTCTGGCAGTGGTGCTGAAACCGACTATTTATACTCTCCTAACGCCGGTAGTCCAGCAGTTCAAATATACTAATCTACATACACACTTCGATTCATTCGGCTATATCGGGGTTCAGGCGGCGTTAGGGGCAAAGCTCTGGCAGAGAGCCGCTCAGTTGACCGCCCGGCGTGTCGCCATTGGTAAAGCCCTGTTCAATCTTTTCAGCCGCTACAGGGATCTGCAACTGCCGACAATAACCACCCGACAAAAGGTGGCTTTCAATCAGTTCCCCATCGTCATGAAGGATTTGGAACAGCGCCAACTATTTCAACGAGGTTTGCTTGAACATGGAATCGAGACCACCCTCTTGTATGAGCAACCATTACATCACATTTTTCCGGAGCTGACAGGCAGAGGCGATGATCCATTTCCGCGGGCTACTTACTTAGCCCAACACCTGCTGTTAATTCCCAGTCACGTACAATTACGTCCGGCGTTGCGGGAAACAATCCGGCAAGTTGCCGATCGACTCCTATCGAGTAGATGACGAACAGTAAAAGGGTTTTATTATTAATTACACGTTTGGATCGCGGTGGTTCGGCGGACGCCACATTACGCTTAGCTCGCGGCTTGGTCGAGTGGGGCTATAAGGTCCTGCTTGTTTCAGGTAAAACTGTCGAACCCTCGATGGATCTGCCAAGCTATAGTACGGCAAGTGGCTTTCAACTCGTCATGCTCAACTCCCTGGTGCGGCAGTTGAATCCTTGGCTGGATTTAATCACTCTGATCAAGCTGTACGGTTTGATGGTGCATTTCCGACCGCAGGTCTTGCATACCAATACTTCCAAGGCGGGTTTTTTAGGCCGATTAATAGGATATATAGCGCGAGTTCCCCGGATTGTCCATTCAGATCACGGTCACATTTTTTACGGCTATTATAATCAGGCGACGACCCGGTTTTTTATTAATTTAGAAAAAATTGCCGCCCATTGGTGTGACCTGATATTAAATTTGACTGCTTCGGGACGACGCGATTATATTCGTGCTAAAGTAGCCCGACCGGAAAAATTCACGGTCTCGCTCGTCGGTACCGATTTGGGGCCATTTTTGGCTACGCCACTACCCTGCTATCCGGATTTTGGTAAGGGCGAGCGTTTTAAAATTGCCTGGGTCGGCCGCCTTGTGCCGGTAAAAAATCTACCGCTGTTGCTGGAAACCGCTGCACTATTGCAAGCCACGGCTTTTCCGGCGGATTTTCAAGTTATTGGTGATGGCGAAGAAATGGATGCCACCCGCCGGCGTGCCACCGCCCTGCACCTCGAAAATATGAATTTTCTCGGCTATCGGTCGGACGTCGCCGCATTGCTTAGTTGCTGTCATTTATTCGTCTTCACCTCCTTGAATGAAGGATTCGGAATAGTAATTATCGAGGCGATGGCATGCGGATTACCCGTGGTCGGGACCAGCGTAGGCGGTACTCCTGATTTGATCGAGCAGAATCGTAATGGCCTGCTGGTGGAGTCGAATAACGTTTCGGCACTGTGTGCAGCAATTAAGACCGTGCTCAATAATCAGACATGCTGGACCCGGATGAGTATGCAAAACAGAAAAAAAGCTGAATTTTATTCAATTACTAATTATATTAAACGGGTACGGTACACATATGGAGAATATGATCAAGCGACCAAGTGATGCACAGCGTAAAAAGATAATCCTTATCTTCGCCGGTGTGGCACTTCTATTTTCTCCATCCCTGAGCCAAACGCCGCAAAAGTATTTGTTGCTGAAAGCCGGTCTGCACTTCGATTCCAATGTCAGCGGCGGCAAATATAGCCCAGCGGAACTGGCCGATATAATTGACCGCAACGGAATGGATGTCGGCATTATCACCGACCATGATAACATGAAGGTCACTTATGGTATTCGCCCTTTTGAACAGTTTCTTAAATTTTCAATCGAGGAAAATTCGGTAAGAAAACATGGCTTTGAGCGTTATATTGGGGAAATTAACGCTCTTGATCAGATGTATAAAAACGTGATCCTGATTCCGGGTATCGAGGCGGTCCCTTTTTATCAGTGGTCGGGTTCTCCGATGCTGGAAAATTTGAAACTTAAAAACTGGCATACGCACCTGTTGGTTTTTGGGATTGACGACCCGGCCATATTAAAAAACATCCCTTCTGTCGCCAATGGATTAGGGTACAAGCGTCCGTCTGGACAAATCATGAAATATATCTCTGAAAATTTCATGCACTTTGGACTCATCGCCCTTTATTTCATGTTGTTTCTGATCGCCTTGCTTTTTATCATCCGCCGTAAACGCGACTTGGTGGACATCGGACGAATCAAGCACCATCGGCGGCGGTATCGTTTTTCCTTTCTGGCTCTGGTCATCGCCATGCTTCTGGGTTTGATTCTGTACCAACAATATCCCTGGTTGCCGCCAAATTATACTCCTTATGACGCCGAGCCGGGTATCGGACCATTCCAGGTTTTAATCGATTATGTCAATGCCAACAAGGGCTTAGTTTTCTGGGCGCACCCTGAAGTCGCCCACGATGAAAAACGTCCGGTCAGTATCCCCCTGCTCAGTCAGACCATCTCGATTTCGACTGAAGCATATCCGCAGCACATTTCCGACGCCCAGAATTATACCGGCTTTGCCATTTTCTGGGAAGGAATGAAGGTCATTGGCAAGCCTGGTGGCCTATGGGATATGGTACTGAATGAATACTGCAACGGGATTCGCACCAAACCAGTCTGGGCGGTCGGCGAACTGGATTTCGAGGAATCGAATGAACTCAACAACGTAACGGAGACCTCCACATTTATCTTTGCTCGCGAGCGTACCCGGGTGGCCGTGTATGAGGCCATGCGCGCGGGACGGATGTACACGACTCGCGGTCATTTAGGCGATAAGGTTGTCCTCGAAGATTTCTCGGTTTACGATATGTATTCCGGTCGTACCGCATTCATCGGTGAAACTTTGCCAAACGTGACCCCGCCAGTCGCGATTCATGTCCGCATTCGTCCGTTACTAAAACTCGAAATAAATGACGCGGTGCTATTGTACCGTAACCGCGAGCTGATTAAGAAATTCCGTTTCACCGGCTCGCTGGACGAATGGTTTGTTGACGAGGAAAAAGTACCGGCGAAAATGTACTACTATCGGATTTTCCTGGGTGAGAATTGGCCGACCTTAGCCAGCAATCCGATTTTTGTCAGGAAATAACCGTGTAATCGGTAGTTATTTATCTTCGACTTTGTAAGCTATTTTATAAAGTAAAAAGGTGACAGCTACTAAAAAACAAAGTTGCGCAAATTGCAGATAGGCTTGCGCCTCCACAAAAAATGGTTTCATGGTCAAGCGTGATACAAAACCGAGAATCAGGGCGATTACTCCGGCAATGATGCAACCTTTAATGATGGTACTCATGTTTCCTCCGTTAGCGAGTTATTTTTTCAACACTGGCAAAGTAACCCAATTCAGGGGAATTGTCAAGGTTTTTGTATGATCTGTGCCATCCATCAGCCGCAGACCTTCCCCTGGTTAGGATATTTTGCGAAGATCCACCAAGCGGATATTTTCGTATTTCTCGATAATGTTCAATATAAAAAAAACGAATGGCAGAACCGCAATAAAATCAAAACTCCTGAAGGAAGTCAGTGGCTGACCGTCCCGGTACTGCACCGTTTCGGACAAGCTATCAATGAAATCCAGATCAACAACACGGTGGACTGGCGTCATAAACACTTGCAGACCTTGAGAACCTATTACAGCAGGGCGTCATACTTTGAGCAGTATTTTCCGGAGCTCGAAGACATTTACCACACAGACTGGACGATGTTGAGTACTTTCAACCTGCAAACAATTACCTTTCTGATGGAAAAAATCGGCATCAGCACCCCCTGCCGGATCGCCTCCCAAATGCCGGAAATCACCCATAATGAGAAGATCAGTCCGGATGAGCGCTTAATCCTGATTACCAGGAGCGTCGGAGCCGATACTTATCTCTCCGGAGCAGGTGGGCATGATTACCTGGCACAGGAACTTTTCCCCCGGAATCACATCCGATTGATTTTTCAGCAGTTCAAACACCCGGATTATCGGCAATTATACGGGGGTTTCTTGCCGTATCTATCCACACTCGACCTATTATTCAATGAAGGGCCCCAAGCACTTAGTATCATCGAAGGAGGTATCCAATGATCACTCCAGCCAAGAAAATGAACATCCTCGCCATCGGAGCTCATCCTGATGACATCGAAATCGGGTGCGGAGCCAGTTTAGCCAAATTCGCCGCCAATGGCCACGCAACCTATCTTTTTGTCGCGACGGACGGTGCCGCCGGCGGTGACCCGCAAATTCGGCGGAACGAACAGGCAAAAGCCGGTGAAATTTTGGGCGTTCAGGAAATTTTCTGGGGCGGCTACATCGACACCGGTATCGTCCTGGACAAACACTCCATCACCAATGTCGAGAACACCATCCATCGCATTAAGCCCGATATGATTTTTATCAACTACTCCGACGACACGCATCAGGATCATCGCAACATTGCCAATATTACCATTTCCGCTACCCGCTATGTGCGCAATGTACTGTTTTACGAAACACCTACAACGCAGGGGCTATATCCAAACGTGTTCGTGGATATTGGCGAACGCTATCTGACTATCAAACTACAGTCGCTGAAGGCTCACGCCTCGCAACTTGATCGCACCAACATTGCCAATTTATCCATTCTGCAAGTTGCGGAATCCAGCGCTCATTTTCGGGGTGTGCAGGCCCGGGTCGCTTTTGCGGAGGCATTCCAATCGCTGAGACTATTTATCAATATATGAGCATACCGCATTTCCGGCCGAACTTTGGACAGGACGAGGTCGAGGCAGTGACCTCGGTCCTGCTTTCCCAGCATATTGCGCAGGGTTCTCAAGTCCAGATGCTGGAAAATGCGCTGTGCCAAATATTAGGATTAAAACATTGCGTGGTGGTATCCTCCGGAACGATTGCGCTGAGCCTGGCATTGCGGGCTCTGCAAGTTCACGCCGGGGACGAGGTCATTCTGCCGAGTTATACATGCGCGGCACTCTGGCAGGCAATCAAATTCATTGGTGCCGAACCGGTCTTTGGCGACATCGAATCGGAAACCTTTAACCTTGATCCGATGGTGGTAAAAAACCTCCTTCATCGGGCCACCAAAGCCATCATTTTCCCGCATATGTTCGGTCAACCCGGTTATATCCGCGAGGTATTTCCCAACGACGTTCCGGTAATTGAAGACATCGCGCAGGCTGTGGGTGCCAAAATTGACGGTCAGCCAGTTGGCGGATTTGGAACATTGACGGTTGGGTCGTTTTATGCCACCAAAGTCATCGGTGCGGGTGAGGGCGGGTTTGTGGCTTCCAATGCGGAGCATTATATTGAATCTATCCGTGATTGGCGCGATTACGATGAACGGGAGAATTTAGTCTTGCGTTACAATGCCAAAATGAGTGACCTGGAAGCTGCCATCGCTTTAGAACAGCTACGGAAATTGGACATAAACCTCCGTAGACGCCAGGAGCATGGCGCAACTTACCGGCAAATACTCGAAGTGGCTCTGGCCATCCCCGCCAACAATCCCCATCTGACTGCTAACTATTATCGGTGCATTGGACAAATACCCGGCCAGGCCAGTGAGGCAATTATCGCGCGCGCCCAAGTAAGCGGGATCCAACTCCGGCGCCCGGTCTTCAAACCCCTGCATCTCTACCAACCAACAACATCGCTTCCCAACACGGAGCGCGCCTGGAAAGAGCAGTTTTCAATCCCCGTTTTTCCGGCCCTTCAGGATGCTGAACACCGCCAGATTTGCGCATTTCTTAAAGAGGTTACTGAAAAATGAATAAGCGTCTTTTAATGCGTTTGCTGGTCATTCCTTTTGTTATAGGTCTGATGTTGCCCTATTCCGTCAAGTATTGGATGGTCAGTCACAAAATGACGCTTTTATACTACTTTCTAATTACTTCGCTGATGAGTTTTGGATTGATTCCGCTGTTTTACAAATTGGGCTTGATTTTAGA
>Ga0172362_10002753_pt1 | contig 15202 bp, 8 predicted proteins | sample LakKivs1_kivu2a2_FD_114534 | JGI IMG/M metagenome (GOLD analysis project Ga0172362, IMG submission 114534) | Sediment microbial communities from Lake Kivu, Rwanda - Sediment s1_kivu2a2 | ecosystem: Environmental > Aquatic > Freshwater > Lake > Sediment | place: Rwanda: Western Province, Lake...
AGAAGAAAGGTGTTGAATGAAAAATGATGAAGAAAACAACTCTCAAGAAAGCCGCAAAGTACACGGTTGATCTGACAAAGATAGATGGAGACGGGGCTTTCTCGTGTCCGAGATGTGGAACCTTGATTTCTCCGGATGACGAGTCGGAAGAGACCTATCAGATCGTCGAGACGAAGGTCAAGGGCGACGAGCTGTCGGAGCTTGTTTTGACGTGCAACAAGTGCGGAACCGCCATCAAGCTCACGGGGTTCCTCTCGCAGCCTGAAGCTTGAGCCTCACGGTCTTCCAGTTTTTTGGATTGCCCCTTTTTGAGTTGCCAGTTCATGCGAGGACGAGTGCTAGCCGAAGACTTGCAGAGTCGGAAAGATGCACATCACAAAAATCGCGATGAGGCCAACCGCAACGAGCTTTCTGCTTTTGGACAGGCTTGAGACGTCGTCCAAGGATCCAGGGTGCTTGGACATTGACATGAGGAGCACGAGGATTGCCATCGGATAGAACCCTACCATGAACAGGTAGATTACTGATAGGGCAGATAGGACAAGTCTCTGTTTTTCGCCCAGTATTGATCGTGCCACGTGGCCGCCGTCGAGCATAGCGGCCGGCAACAGATTAAGCATCGTCACGACTAGTCCGACCCAGCCTGCGAAGGCGAAGGGGTGCAGCAGCAGCATTCCGTCAGGGGGAGGAGTTGGTAGCAAGCTTAGAGCTTCCAACGCTCGGGCGATCAGTATCCAGAGTATTGGTGACTGTATTGTGGTGACTGGGACTGCGGGTGAGGGGACGAGCATCAGTAGGCCGGCGAAGCTGACTATGGTGGCTATTATGAAGCCGGCGATCGGTCCATCTGCTCCGATGTCGAACAAGGCGTCTCTGTTCGGTGGAAGAGACTTCTGCATTATCACGGCGCCGAAGGTTCCGAACGGGGGCGGCCCGGGGATGAAGTACGGGAGTGTGGCGTCTACGCCTTTCTTGTTTGCCGTGAGCTTGTGGCCCATTTCGTGCGTGCCCAGCACTGCGAGCATGGCTGCTGTGAAGGAAGCTCCTCCCACGTAGGGGCTGATTACTTCTGGGGACATCATGTAGCCCGTGATGAAGGTGGTCGCGATCGTGGCGAGCAGGAGCGCCCAGTTTATGAGGGTGTTGCTGGGTTTGACTGGGGGTTTGGGAGCCACTCTGAGGACGATCTTGTCTCCTTCCCTTCGCAGGATCGGTATCAGCTTCATCGGTTCCAAGCCTTTGAGGGTCTTGAGAAAGGCTTCTTTGGTTTCTTGTGGCTGCTTGAGATAGTACGTTGGGATGCCGTGTTCCAGAAAAGAATCAACGATCTGGAATTGTGCTGAAACGATCCTTGTTACCTGTTCAAAATCGGCTTGAAGGATCACTGGTGGCTCAGAATAGTTAGCAGGTTTCTCGGCCATTAGATTCGCTCTCTACTATTTGGAGTTCTATAAACTGTCTAGGAAGTAGAAAAATCTATTGGAGTGCCCCCTCTGTCATGTTTGGAACTCGTGGCAGCGTACGCAAATTCTCATGAAAGCAAATCTCAGATGAGGTTGACGCCTGTTACCTAGATCTTTGTATCCTAAGCAGTGTGTTCTATTTGTATTGGGAAACGCTTAGATAGCAGAAATCTGGCATTGGGAATCTAAGGTGCCCATAGACCCCATGAGAATTTGCTTCTTAACAAATCCTCTCGTAACAACTATGGGGCAGCGAGAACAGCCTTCTTGTTTACAAGAGGATCTTCTCAAAGCGAACGAGAAGAGAGGATTGTAGAAACGCGTTTCAAGGGAATTGAGAGAACAATATAGGCAAGTAATATATCTACCGAGGCAGTTTGACCGAGATTCTCTTTCATGCGCTTATTCCTCACGCTTGATGTCTGGGATAGACGTTTAATCAAGCACATGATCGTGGACAGCTCTTATTCACAAGTTGTCATCAATGTTTCATGCACTATTGCCCGTGTCCATGCGTATTATGCACAGGATCTTATGACCAGAACTCGACGAAATGCTCTCTGAAATGCCCTCGTATTACAGGCACAACGATCACTTGTTACAGCCGTAAGACAAAGCACTTGAACATGCAATAGACCTAAGAGATAATGCTCAAGATGGACAGAGATTAGTTTTAGTGTGAGAGAAGTCTTGGTATCAAAGACAAGCGACAATTATAGAAAAAACGTATAGGACTTTGTGCAAGCGAAATGAAGGTGTTAGTGCCAATACCTCAGCGTTCACAACGGTCCTAGCATATTGAGCAGTGTTTCTCAGGTGCTACGCATGAGAAAAAGGATTGATCATTGCTTTTCAGGCTCTCTCCATATATTTTGTGTAACTCTGGTGACCTGTGAGTATGATCTAAATGCGATAGTGAGAGATCATCAGAAGAACTTACCTCTTATGAAGGAATTGACACTGATGATTCTACGAGTCTCCATAGAGAAGTTTTATATGTTCATTCTTAGGATATTGTGAAATCGGAGTTTAGCCGTTTGTGTTCGCAAGGATGCGTGATCTATGGGAGCTAACAGATGTACCTGTTTCTATAGCTCGATTCTCCTGATTTCGTGTGATGACTCACATTTCTGCTGTGAAGACCCCGAAAAATCATGTGCCGTACTCCAGCTGCCAAAGCCGTCGCGTAGAAACTGAGGAGACAAGTTTGCTGAGAGAAGATGTTGACGTAACAGTAATACTGTGTGCATATAACGAAGAGAGCTTTATCGACAGTGCAATTGAGAAAGTTGACGGTGTGATGGCGGAGACTGGGTCGAACTACGAGGTTATCGTGGTGGATGATGGAAGTGTTGATAGAACCGCCCAAAAAACTATGACATACATGAATGAAAAGGGCAATGGCCATATGAAGCTAATTAGTTATGAAAAAAACAAAGGTAAAGGAAATGCGCTCAGAATGGGAGTAGCAGAAGCGAAGGGCGATTTTATCGTTATGATAGATAGCGACCTAGATGTGGATCCGAGGGCGATTCCCCGTTTCATTGATGCTTTAAAGACGAACGATATTGCTGTCGGTTCGAAATGGCATCCTTGCTCGCATACATCTGTTCCACTTAAACGGAAGATCTTAAGCATTGGTTTCAATGTGATATCCAGATTAGCTACGGGTATCAAATTGAAGGATACTCAGACTGGATTGAAAGCCTTCAGAAAGGAGGTTCTTAATAGAATGGCACATAAATTTGTGGTTGAACGATATGCGTTTGACCTAGAGCTAGTTGGCGCATGTAACCATGCCGGATACAAGATCGTGGATCTACCTGTGGACATAAACGTCAACAGCATGGTCAGTTTGATGGATGTCCTCAGAATGACCGTTGACATGTTTGCAATTGCTTACAGATTGAGGGCACAGAAATATTACCAACGCGACTAGTCCATTGGGTATTGACGGATTCATCGTGCTTGCCCCCAAAATTGGGGTAATACAAAAGGAAGTGAGAGCTTCAAGATTTTAGTCTTCAACTGGCGGTGCTGGCTAAATCCGCAAATGGGTGGAGCAGAGATCTTTACACGAGAGATTCTGAAGCATTGGGCTCTTGCAGGCCATGAGATCACTCTGTTTACGTCGTGTTTTAGGGGATGCAAAGAAGAAGAGGACTCTGAGGAAATCAGAATAGTCAGGAAAGGAAGCAAGTTTTCTGTGTACATGAAGGCGATGCAGTTTTACAGGAAAGTATTGTCAAAACAAGAGTTCGACGTTGTTGTTGATGAGATCAACACAATTCCTTTCTTAACGCCAAGATTTGTTAGAAATGGTGAAAAAATTATTGCGTTAATCCATCAACTTGCGAGAGAGTATTGGTTCTACGAAACACCTTTTCCAATAAACTTCCTAGGCTATCACTATCTTGAGGAAAAATTGCTGAAAAACTATACGAAAATCCCAACAGTCACGGTTTCAAACAGCACAAAGAATGACTTGATAGAACTTAATTTTGAAGAAATCCACGTGGTCGGTGAAGGACTAAATTTCGCCCCCCTGTCGAGAGTATCTGAAAAAGAAAACCTGCCAGTAATCGTCTATGTTGGCAGATTGAAAAACGCTAAGAGACCACAGCATGCCATTCAAGCGTTCAACATCCTAAGAAAGACAGTACCAAAAGCAGAACTATGGATCATTGGAGAAGGCCCACTTAAGAAGGAGTTGATGAAGGACGCCGGCTGCAACATTAGGTTTTTCGGTGCTCTTTCAAACACAGAAAGGAGAAACTTGATCAAGAAAGCATGGGTTCTAGTCAATCCTAGTGTGAGAGAGGGTTACGGATTGAACATTGTTGAAGCCAATGCGTTAGGTGTACCTTCTGTTGCATACGATGTCCCTGGTCTGAGAGATTCTGTAAAGGATGGCGAAACAGGAATATTGGTTCCATCGGGGGAAAAACACGCTTTAGCTGGAGCAATCGTTCGCATTCTAACGGACGACGCGTTGAGAATACGACTATCAGAAGAGGCCTTGGCGTATTCAAGAAACTTCAGTTGGGAGAAAGTGTCAAACGAGTTCATCAACGTCGTTGAAAAAGCTTTGTGGGAGAAATCACCCTGGAATTGAACAGGACAAAAGCCTTTCTGAATGATCGTTCCGTGAGAGTTCGAAGTGTACAATCACAGAAATTCGACGATCAATAAGGAGACGGACTTATGAGAACATGGAAATCATTCTTGCCAAAAATCACTCTTGCGCATTGTGTTCATAATTCAGTGGATAAAGGGTTGTGATATTCGATAATTTCCATATTGCAAAACTATAAATCAACGAACCTAAACAAAGACGACGAAGGTGCGTGTCTAGGTTTAACACACAAGAACCGTTAGTCTCGATTGTCATTCCTTCCAGGAACTCTGAACAAACCATAGAGAGATGCTTAGAGTCTGTCGAAAGACAAACATATGGAAATGTCGAAATAGTATTGATTGACAACTATTCAAACGACAAAACGAGGGAGATTGGAAAAAGATTTGGTGCAAGGATTTACCTTAAAGGCCCAGAAAGAAGTGCTCAAGTCAATTTTGGTGCAGAAGTTGCACGCGGGAAATACATTTATAGGATAGATTCGGACTTTCTGCTTCAAGAAAATGTTGTTCAAGAAGCAGTCGACGTTTCCGAGAAATTCGACTGCGATGCAATTGTCATTCACAATACTTCTGATCCTACAGCGAGTTTCTGGGCCAAAATCAGAAAGATAGAAAGGGATTGCTATAAGTATGACCAGATCAACGCTGCAGCTCGCTTTTGGAAAAAAGAAATATTCATTTCTGCTGGTGGATTCGACGAGACGCTTTTTGCGGCAGAAGATTATAACCTTCATAATAGGATCGTAAAGAACGGTTCCAAAGTGGGACGAATCCATTCAGAAGAGGTTCATATCGGAGAACCTTCAACTCTTACAGAAATCGTCAGAAAGCAATACTATTACGGAAAAAATATGTTGCGTTTCATCCAAAGCGATTCAGCGATAGCTTTGAAACAAATCAGTCCAGTGCGACTAGGCTACATTAGAAATTGGAGACATTTTCTCAATGACCCAGCGTTGATACCAGGATTTGTGCTGTATCAGAGCGTGAGATATGCGGCATCTGCACTTGGCTCTTTTTCCTCTCTCGTTGACCCTAGACCTCTGACTCTGACAGCCAATAGAACTTCATTTCCGAAGAGAATTAGCGATGGACTTGTGGAGACAGCAAGCCTGAGCAAAAAGAGAATTACACTCGTACTACCTAAGGTATCCTATGAAGGAGTAGCGAAAGTGGGTTTGATACAGGCCAATATTCTGAAGACTTGGTTTCATCACGATGTAGAGGTAATAAGCCTGATAAAGGAGAAACGCAAATTTGAAGAGTTTCTCGGGGGTCTCAATGTCAAGTATGCTTGCCCTGTTGCTGCCGTATCCAGAGGTTTCTATCATGTTCTCACAAGTTTCACAAAAACTGCGCCGAACTTGATACTAGCTCACAACATCCCTGCAATTGTGATGGCGCACAAATTCCTAGAAAGACAGAAAATACCCTATATTGCTTACGTTCACGACTCGACTTTCGACAGAATTCCCGGTAGTCTCCCGACTTTCGGGTACCGCAGAATTAAAAAGGCTTTAGATAACTCTTCCATGGTATTGACGAATTCATTGAAGACACTCCGAAAACTCTATGATATATATAGAGTGGAAGGCCTTCAACTCTATCCGGGCTGTTTTCCTGCCGAGCGCGTAAATTGCACGAAAAGCGACTTCTTCTTGTATGTCCACTTTATCTCTAAACGAGCCTCTTATAAATTCCTGATCAGTCTTTTGGAGAAGGAAGATTTCAATCTTGTAATTGCTGGTGGAAGAAGATGGGGCTGGCAAGGAGTTCTCCATTCTTTCCAGAAATTTGGGGATAGAGTCAAATTCGTTTTTGAACCCACGGAGAACGACCTATCGATATTGTATCAACGTGCAAAAGGACTAATATTCCCAGAAGTAGAGAACTTTGGCTTGTCGCCATTGGAAGCGGGAGCTCAAGGCTGTCCCTCAATAGTCGCAGAAGGCTCAGGCGTGTTAGAGATCTTGCAAAAGGGAGAAGAAGCCCTAGCCTACAAAGAAGGAAGCATAGAAGGATTCGGCAAAGCTATACGAACTCTGAAGGAAAACCCGAACTATGTTAGACATATAGGAACGAGAGCATGGGTAGCCTCGAAGAAATCTTCATGGAGCGAACATGCATCTAAGTTGATCCAAAACATAGAGACCTTATAGGCGAGGGAGCGGAACGGATCGTAACAAGAACTACGCCTCATGGATGAAATCTTTCAAGAGCGTTGGGACTCGCATTAGCCACAATTACGTCGAGGTAAGTAGCAGGAGTTATCAAAGAAATACGGGGGATTTCGAAAATGGGATTCAGCAGTGTGACATTCAGTTTGAGCGCAAGTGATCTTCTGAAGAGACTCTGATTCCATTACGTCGAACAGACATATAGGCAAGACTAGATTAACAGAGCAAAGTTACAATGACCATGCCTAGAAACCATAGCTGGACGGAGCAGCCGAGGATTTTCGAGTCCGCGTTGGCGACTACCACATGTGGGATCGGAACGATAAGGATCAACGGAAAGATCAGTTTTGCTTTCCAGTTTATGCGTGTAATTTTCAACGCCTTACTCTGGGCAAGCACTTACTCCAGATGTTTTTGTTTTTCATCGAGATGTAAGTTGTGCATGCAATACATGCAATGAGGGTCGCAATAGACGCTACTGAGCCGTAGTAGAACCATCTTTGAGGTTCATATTCAATAGTGATGTTCAATTGTCCAGTTTGATTCACCCAAAACCCATTTATTGCTGAACAGAGAGGCACGGACTCTACTCTTTGTCCATTTACGTACGCAGTCCACGATGGATCATAGGCTTCCGAGAACGAAAGCAGAAAGGAATCTGTCGAATTGATCTTTGCTATGTAGCTTGTGGGATTTATTCTCTCAGACGTGATCACTGTTGCGGGTACTTCTTGCGAAACGAGGCACTGAAGAGTCTCGTTTTCTTGGTTAACACTAAAGACGGCCAACGTGTCGATGTCTACTGGTTTTTCGGAAGTGATCTCCAACGTGTATTCACCAGGGATAGGGTGAATCGGTTGTGAATAGAAGAAATCCAGTGAATTCGATTCGATGGACATGTTTACAGCTTGGTCTATTTCATCGTTATGAAGCCTTACTTCTACCGTGTTTTCTACCGGTGACAACGCCTTCAACCCTATTCGATAGCTAGAAGCATTTGACAAATGAATCACTGTTTGAGCTAATCCATCCAGAGGTAGAGCGCTCGCATTACCAAAAGAGCTGCTGTAGCTCAGAATAGGTCTGACGGTTATGTCATCAAAAAATGCTGTGGCATTTCCAGCTGATGGATCACTAACCCATCCAGCATTCAGTATGACTTCTATCTTCGTGAAGCTTCGAGAATCAAAGGTCCATTTGTAAGGAGCCCAAGCAAGATTGCCATCCATTCCAATCGGCGCAAAGCAAATAGTTTCCCATTCTCCAATGGTTTCATCAAAACCGATCACTTTGGCGTGAGATTGCATGGCATTGAATTGTTTGATATTAGTTCCAAATTCATAGATAGTATTGGGAAGGACACAGATCTCTTCACTCCTGATCCAGCTCCAACAAAGCGAAGCGTTGCAGTCTGTTGATACTTCGAGACTATTTTGGCCATCAACGGCATCTTCGCTCATCCTCAAGGAAAAAGCTTGGTTGCCCAAACACCAATGATCCAATCCGTCTTCGAATGAATAGTTGGGAACGACACTCTTCGCTTCTGAAAGTAAATCTTCCCCTTCAATAAAGTATATGAATTCAGTTTTTCCCTTGATCTGCTCTATCAAGTTACTTGCCAAAGGCGATTTTTCGATCGGTATTGCCAGAGTCAAGTTAGTCACGTTTGCCAGAGAGTTAGATAGTGCGATTAGTTTCTCAATATCGCTTTGAGAAAGCCCCTCTGAATCCGCATATAACAGAGGAGGCATTTCATTTTCGAATAGCGAGACCAAGCTTTTCGTTGCGGAAAAATCGTCAAAAACAAGAATTGCACCCAGAGATGGCGCTGTTATGAAAGGGGCAGCATAGGTGTTTTCGAAGACCACCCACTTACCCGATTCAAAGACACGTGTCAAACCCTGCTGATTTTTCATAACCTCTTGCAGTTTGACTGATGTATGTTGATCACTAATCCACTGTGGAACTCCGTCAAGCCTCAAGACGACGTATTTTATGCTTAGAGGAGCCAGCAACTGCCCTATGGAAGATATATAGTGGTCTTCATATAATAAAGATGTCAGATGACTGAGGTAACCATGTAGAGATGGGTTCGTTGACTTCAGAGAGGCTGCATACAAAGATGTGAGGTACTCGTCAACAGGATCAATACTGCCTTGGTTGGCAAACTTGTAGTGTATCGACGCAAATGGCGGAACCCAGAGTACTCGCCAGGCGCTTTCATTGGCAAGAAAATCCCTAACATCTAACCAGTACGATGGTGGATTCAAGATGCTCAATTGCCCGCCAAAATCTCCTGATAACAAATTTGGTGTCGCGAATGTTATGGTCGAAATAAGAATCAGACCCAGAACAAGATTTGCCAAGAAGATCTTGCCCTTCCTGATTTTTGTGCCTCCCGTTATTCCAACACTGTCGGCTCTTCGCTTCGAAACGAAGGCACATAGATTGTCGAACAAGCTACCTATCAGAACACCATAGCAGAGACATACAACACCAACAAACTTGTAAGAGTCTCTGAATAATGCTAATGGGGGAAAGTAGTTGATTGCTTGAAGGAACACGCTGGGATTACTGCTAGCTATCATTGTCGGGAAAAGAAAAATCACCGCTGCAGCACCTAGAAAAATCATCCTCTTGTCCTTTCTTGAGTACAGTAAGCCCAAAAAAGCCAAGATAGGAATATCAAAAGAGAAAACCGACCAGATAGAAGAGAGGACGCCTAACCCGCTCACATAATCTCGAAAATATGGCAACCAGTAACCTGTAAGGCGCAGAGTGTTTAATATCTTCGCTTGCTGGTTAATGGTTTCAACAGCTGCGCCCGCCACTGCAGGTTCTATCATCGAGGTCTTGACAAGACTATAGTTGGCAAGTACTGGAAGTAGCCAAAATGAGTTGAGCAACAAGGCGACTGCAAACACTGAAACTACGTTGGCAATTCCACTTTTACTGCGGGACTCTCTCGAGAAGATGATCATGAATAACATGTAGAATACGGCCAAGATTAGTACCAAGGCAAAAAAGTGTACAGTGAAGCTGAGCATCAGCGCGAGTGAGAGTGAAGTAAGAATGTAGTCTTTGATATCGACTCGTTCTCGGAGTTTATAGACAAACATGAGGGGGATAGGAGCAAGAGCATAACCCATCAAAAGGTTAAGATGTCCAGAGGCAATACGATCAAATGTCCAAGGATTGAACATGTAAAGGAACGCCGCTAGCAAGCTTGAAGGAAACGACATAAGACGTTTGGACAATACATACATAGAACACCCAGCCAATGTAAAAAGCATGACTATGAACAATTTGGCTACGAGTTCTGTATTCAATACTAAGTTGAGTAGGTTGTACCATGCCCAGAAGGGAATGCTCGAAGGTAATGCGGGAGCAAAGCCTCCTCCGATTTTTCCATACCAGACAAAGAACTTGTTAGAAAGTGCTTCTCTCGCTTGTTCATCTGACAGTGGAAAAGCCATGTCGTCCTTAACGACAAATCCTCTTTCAGAAAATGCAGTCCTAACACTAACCATCGAGGCTACAAGAATCATCGAGAACGCAAGAACCTTCAGAAAACCCTCAGTTAGACGCAATGATCCTCATCTCGACGTTTCTGGCATCTCCTAGATAATGCCTGCAATTGCTAGTGCTATTTCGCAGGGTACATCGCTGGATGTTGTCCGTTCATGAAATACGCCCTTTTCTATGGGGTTGTGAACATTCGTATTGAAGCTGTTTTTAACAAGATCAGAGATCAAGTCGGAATTTGACATCCATTGGTTATCCACTTCGCGAGTCAAGGATCTGTTTTTCCCAACCAAAGTTCTGCAGGCTAATAACTTGCTTTCCACCTTGTCGAACCACAAGAGGTCTCTAGTCTTTTGCTCGTTATGCTGCGCGAGCCTACGTAGACACATTAATTGCCCACTCGAAGTTTAGTATTTTGTCTGCATCCATTTTTAAGATTTTGGGACCGCGTCATGCCTTTCCCGTAGTAGAAATATAGTGGGTATACTTGTTTCCAAATTGGACGGAAAACCATAGTGTTAAATACCGTTGATTAGAAACCTTGACGATGTGCTAACATATGTTATCACCCACAATGTTAAACACTGGAAATACTCAAGTCCAAACTGTTGATATGACCCGACCGGAACCATCAGATCATCAGAAAACGCTGCTCTCCATCAAAGCCTCTGTATTCAATAACTCGATCATCGCACAAAGCCTGAGTCTTCTCGCGGGCTGGACCACGCTTCTAGCACACTGCATTTGCTGCAACTGCCTCGCGCAGGCGAGCTACTGAGATACACCTGTAGCAGAATGGGCCCCTCATGGTCTCGTCAAATTGGAAGGAACTAGATTGACGCTCAAGAAGTTGACCGTGATTTCTCTTCTGCTTCTGATTGCTCAGATGTTCGTTCTGCCTACTACAAACATCAATACTGAATCTGAACCAGGATTTGTGAGTTTTCTGTTGATATTGGACCAGAGTTCGGGTTTTGAGGAGCTTGAAACATGGTTAGCTGACGTTGACTTTGGGAATTTCACTTTTGCAATCTGCGGAGGGCTTCGAACAGATAATTATTGGCTCGATAATTCCACGCGTCTGAACACTCTCAAGAGATATGGGAAGACTATCCCTGTTACGAGTTTTATGGCGTCCATGTTACCGGTTGAAAGGGAAAGTATTATTGAGCAGCTGATTGAGAATTGGATTGTTAAGGTCGGATATTCACCAAAAGGATTTTTCGATTTCCAACCTGACACTTACACACTGGACTTCATGGCGGGGAAGAACGTCAGCTACGTTGTCGGATATTGCTTCGACCAGTATAGCACTGATTGGATGAGCGAGAGAGGAGGATGGCAATTGCCTTATTATGCGCATCACGACCACGCTCTGAAGCCTAATATGAACTCGAGCGGTTTAGTTGTTTTCCCACACCTTTGTTGGGATTGGAGTGCAAGCTTTACGGTGACACATCAATTGTGCACTCATCCTCTAGGCTTAAAAGAAGCATTTAATGAAAATATGACAAGGGCAGAGACCTACTTCTACGATTTGATCGATGGCACTCTTGACGCGTGTGATCCTTTCGGGTTTGTGAGTGTCCAGTATGAATGGTGTTGGGCTGGGATAACTGGTGGCATCAGCGATTATGCAAGGAATTGGACAAAAAATCTGCTGAACACGAGACCTTACATATTCTGGACTTATGAGGACACCGCAACATGGTTCAGGACCAACTACGCTAAGACACCAGATTACTCGGTCGATTTTGTTTCTCCCTACAACAACGACAGGATCGAATGGTTCTACTGCCAAACATTCAGAGTAGCGAGAGCAAACGGCAAAGTCGTAAGCTATGTCCAATATGACGAGCAAGGCGATGACTCATTTCTGACCTCGTTTGCCACGGTAGATTTTAGCTCACCCGCCACTCCACGCAACTGCATTGACACTAGTCTGAATTTTACGATTGACGCTTTGGGTGGTGGCTTGTACCGAAATCCGATTACCGACGATGCTGTGGCCTTCAAAGATAAGCTCAAGGAGTTTCCACAGCATTACGGAGGAGAAATAGCCGTATATGTTTCGCCTTTGCTGCCAATACTCGCTGTGCTGATAATGGCGGTGGCTCTTATTTTGCATGCGCGTTTTAAAGAGTGGGAACACCTAAGATGTGAGGCTCTTAGAATAGTATTGCGAGGAGCTAAGGGATTTCTTGCTGAATACGCTGGGGCAGTCTTCGTGGTTGGTTTTCAAGTGTTGTTTCTCACAGCAGCATGCTTGTTAATCCGAGGAGATCCAGCATTGGCTAGTGAGGTTGCAACGTATGCATACTACTTGCTGGGGCTTGGCATTGCCTTGCAGGCTGTTCTCTTTATGAAAGGAAAGAGGGAAAGTAACGCATCTGAGTAGCGTCGAGTTAACGTTGCCGATCAGCATGAGGCGTTCATTCCAGCAAGACATTATGCGGGTTGCCATTCTCTCAAGAAACAGGTGGCTACAAAGTCATGCAGCACTCGCCCAGATTTGGGACAAAATCGGATGCTTTTTCCATGAGCTTAGCCAACCTCCTCAAGGATCTGTTGAGCCCTTTCGGGAGGAGATCTGTTGTGCGCATTGTGGTTCAACTGGCGTTGCTGGTTTGACCATTTAGTAAGAGGCCTGAAGTTCATGTTGAGAGAATAGCTAGAAGATGAGTCAGATTTGAGCCTGAGGTCACACTCTTCCGAGCGAAGTATAGGAGAATGCAAGGAGCATGAGGGCCGACTGAAAAACACGTACGAGAGAAATCAATGATCAAGAAAAGCTCAAGTCTCTTCAGAACTGAGCTTATGAATATCAGCGAAAGTCAGACAGCAGATCTCTGCGAGGCCCTCCATATAAAACTGAAGCTGCGAACGATTTTAAACAGATATGTCATAGCTTTTTCACTTGAGACGTGTTGGCGCTGAACTTGCTCAGTCAGCTTCCTATCTAGCTTCAAAGTTAACTCTGATTGGCAAGAGCTTGAAATAACAAAAGCACAGCTTCGTGCTTAGGATCAAGCGCTTCAAGGAAAAATGGTAAAAATAGGTTCTTGTGTGTTTGACCTACGATGCGAAAGGGAAGAGAGTGCTCCTAAAAAATGGCTGGATGTACTATCGTCAAGACCCACTTTAGTTAACGATTCTCATGCGCATTCTCCTGCGGTGGCAACGCGTGCTCGATTTCATAGGTATTAAATCACATATCACAGGATTTGGAACATGGTGCCCCGGAAGGAGACTACGTTTATGACAGTTGCCCCTAGATGGACGATAACCAAGTCACGCCACTTTCTACGACTTCCTTAGAGGAAACGCACATTCTCCGCTCACCTCGATGATGGTCGTAACCCACGACTTCTCCAAATGCGCTATGAGAACCGAACAAACCCATCGCTTGAAAATCTGAAGAGACCATAGTTCCGGAAGGCAACCAGCAGAGAAGGGCAAGTCTGGACTGGCATTTCGGATCATCACCCTGTCCAGAAGTGCAGTCGAGTATGCTTTCCCCACGAAAACCTTCGGAAATTGCAGAATCTCGCTAGGAAGAGTTACGAAGACTCACGAGATCATAACATCAGCAAAAACAAGATTAACTACCTTTTGGGTTTGAAGAAAAACTGGGATAATAAAAAAGGAAGGAAAGTGGTTTATGGGTCGTGTATTCCGCCTTTGTATGGACTTGTGCACGGGTCTCTGTAGAGACTATCGTAAACCATGGTTTCGCTTATTGTTCCAAGCACTTCAACTATCGTGAATGTTGGGTGTAGCGAGTCGTAGTAGTCTATCTCGAGTATTATCGATGTTGCACACAGCGGGAATCTTTGTAGCTCGTAGATCAGTTCTTCATCGAAGAATTTGCTTGCGTGGAACGTGTCTCTCGCATCGTAACCCCACACTAGGAAGCCGATCGTTCCGTTAATGTCCTTGTAGGTTGTGATAGTTGCGTAACCAACGGTTCCGTCTGAAGCATATGCGTTGCCGCCATGGGCTATGTGGTTGCTAGATACGTTCCAGCATGATGCAGCTATTATTTTTCCTTGATAGGGCCCATAAGGCGTGAATTCCCAGAGTCCGAAGAACGCATCGGTGAAATCGTTGAAGTAGTAGGCAAACAGATTTGCGTATGGTCCCCCTACTCCGATCATGTTGGAGCTTGCTACTGCCCACGTGTGGCACCAATCATCCCTGAGAGCGGATCTCTGGCCTGGGCTTGTTGGGTCAGCTTGCCATATGTAGTCTGTTCTTGTGCCCGGTAGAGTTCCCCAGCAGTGCATTACCCACGGTACACTCTCTTGACCCCATTCCTCGTGCATCCGGTCAAGTCCAGCGTTGCCATTTTCGATTTGCTTGTTCTTAAAGGCTGCCGTGACAAAGTTTGAGCCTATGATGTCTGGTGGAGCAGCAGTTGCACCCACTATTGTATCCCACTCCCATCTGCCTGGGATGTGTTCAACTATTTGAGCGGTGACTGTGTAAGTGAAAGCATACGTGAAATTCCAGTATGTGGTGTTGCTGAAGTAAGTGATGCTGATGCTGTATGCAAGTGTTATGTACGCGTTGTCAACATGGAGGTCAAGCTTGTTCGGTGTTGATGGTGGCACGATGGTGTAATTCAACGATAGTCGTGTCAGATTTAGCAACGTGCCTTGTGAACTGTTGGCCGAGTACTTTTGCCATCCTGGGTCGTAGCTGCCTCCGAGTTCCAGAAGGTCAATAAATGTTGTGTCTTCCTTGAAGGCTTTGATTTCCGAGATATCGAATGCCAGTTCTCCGGTGAGGGTCAGTGATCCATTGGTCATCGTGCTGTTGTTCACGGTTACTGCATGCGTCCAGTCCCAACCAAGTGTGTGGATGGCGCCGAATTCGTCTATCCATCCCTGACTGTCC
>Ga0172362_10002754_pt1 | contig 15201 bp, 15 predicted proteins | sample LakKivs1_kivu2a2_FD_114534 | JGI IMG/M metagenome (GOLD analysis project Ga0172362, IMG submission 114534) | Sediment microbial communities from Lake Kivu, Rwanda - Sediment s1_kivu2a2 | ecosystem: Environmental > Aquatic > Freshwater > Lake > Sediment | place: Rwanda: Western Province, Lake...
AAAAAACAGCTTAAAGAAATTTTAATATTATTAATTAGGAATAGTTTTTGATTATTTTTCTTTATCCTCAAATTACTTACTTTGTTTAATAAAATAATCATTTTTAGTAACCTAATATCAGCTTTTTATAATTTTATATAAGTTGGATATTGGGGTGAGGGTGTATAGGACGCCTGTGGAACAGCTCATAAAATCAAGGAAACCACAAAAGTAGGGTGTTTAAAATTAATATAGTTTTAAATACTTTTACTAACTAGGGATGAATTGAAAAATTTACTTGAGAAAAAATTTACCGAAAATATGACTTTTGAAAATTATGGAGAATGGGAAATTGACCATATAAGACCATTAGCAACTTTTAATCTAAAATCTATTGATGAAATAAAAATGTGTTTTAATCACAATAATATTCAGCCATTATGGAAAAGTGAAAATAGAAGTAATAAATATATATTCTAAAAATATTTATTACCTATTCCATGATAAATAATTCCTTCTTTATTTTTCAATATTCTAAATGGATCAATAACTACTGAACCTTCTGGAAAGATATAATCAGAAAAAATTTCATGTTTTGTTGCTAAACAATATATACCTTTCTCCATAATTAATTCTTCTTTATCAATATAAGGATCATAATGTAATTTTATCTCAAATTTCTCCTCATCAATAATATTTTTAAGTAACATTGCTGGACTTCCAGTGCATAAATGAGTTTCTGGTTTAAAAGATTTGCCCAAAATAATAATTGGTAGATCACTTTCTTTTTTGTATTTTTTAATTAAAGTTAAAAAGTATTCAGTTTGGGATTCGCGACATTTCATGATAAAATCATAAAAATTAAAATCTAATCCCAATTCATTTGATAACCAGGATAACGCAATATTATCTCTTGGGTGACAACCTCCACCATCTCCCATCCCTCCAGTAAGATAAGTATTACTTATTATTCTTTTATTTGCCATAAATAGCCCTCTCATTACATCATCACAATTTGTATTTGGCAAATTATCACACATTAACATAACAGTATTTGCCAAACATATTTTTGCAGTTATGAACGTATTATATGTAACTTTTATCATTTCCGCATTTTCCAATGTAGTAGGATAAACTGGAGAACTAGTAATTGTAGCATAAAATTCAATCACCCTTTTTTTTGCTTCCTCATCAACTACTCCTAAAAGAATTAATTCTGGATAATAAAAATCTGGGAGAACAGTTCCCATTGCTATAAAATAAGGATTATAACAAAGTTTTATTTTTGAAGAAAGAACTGGAAAAATATATTTTCGAATAGTACCCGGTAATACTGTAGAAATAATAACCAAAATAATTTCCTTATTTATTTTTTCTACCACATCACTTATATTTCTGATACAAGTTATTAAATATTCATAATTGAAATCTTTTCTGCTGTCGGGCATTTTACGATCTCCCTCATATTCTTTGCCATGAGGTGTTTGAACAGCACAAAATAATATTTCTGCATGTTCAACACATTTTTCAAGAGAATTTGTAAATTTACATTTTGATTGTTTAAGTAATTCAGAAGTTTTCAAATCATGCTTACCATCAGGAGTGGTTTCTTTTGATAATAGCAAATCATATGCAGATGATGATTCATTAATATTTGGGTTTATATCATATCCTAAAACGTCATGTCCCTTTGCATCAATTCCTATGCATACCGGGAGTCCTAATTTTCCTACACCAATAAATCCAATTTTCATTGTAATAAAATTATTTAATAAATATTTTTTAAATCAATAAAAAATTGAAAAAAATATGAAGTAATACAGATCAATAAAAATGGAAGACTTGATTGATATTCTTAAATCGTTAAATTTGGAGATTATATCCCATCATTCTGGCCATATTATTCAATACGGAAAATATTTCAATAAAGAAAGGAATCCTTATTGCATTGTTAAAAATAGTCTCGACGAAAATGAAAAAATATTTTGTGCGATGCATTGTTATGGAAAAAAAATTTTCTATTTCTCACTTGATAAATTAGAAATTGTTTTATGTAATAGTGCTGGAGGTTATCAGACCTGGTCACTTCATCCAAACCAAAAACTAATATATTCACCACGAAACAAAAATAATAAATATATTATTTATTTACACCATCTTATTATGAATATAAAAAAACCTGCAAAATATTTGGTAAGACACCGTAATGGAAACAAACTAGATAATAGGAATTCTAACCTAAAATATATACCCCCATCTATAAAAAAAAAAAATTTTTATGATAAAATTCCAAAAATAGAAACAACAGAAATTATTCCGGAGATAGAATTACCCGAAAAAATTCCACTTTATTTTAGAGAATGGTTTGCCAAAAAATATACGAAATTTCCCGATTATTGTTACTACAATGATGAAGAAAAATATTTTTCAATAAAAAATCATCCATCTCTATTAGAAAATGGAATTGAAGAAATAAGATCATCAATAATAAAAAATTTAATTGAGAAATATGAAGAAATACAAAGAGCAATTAATTTTCTTGACACACTTCAAAAAAATCATTTCACATTTTGGAAACTAGAAGATGTTGAGAGAGTAATGAAAAATATTTATAAATTGGTTCCATATCTAGATTATATATAACCCTTCCAGTTTGCGATATATGAATAATACATTTTCTATTTTTGTATAATATATCTTCAGGTGATTCAACTGTAAAAAGTATTTTGAAATCATTCAAACAATCCTGTAATTTATTCTCATATTTTTTGGGATCAAGACTGAATACTTTAATCATATTTACCAAAATAACAACATTTCTGCAAGATTTTAGTAAGATTGTAAAAAATGGCGGTACAAAGCTTAGTTTTTCAAAACTAGAATCCATATAATTTGAGACACAATTTGAAAAGGCAATATCGATGTCAGTTGATCCTGCTTTTGGAAAAATTGCTTTTAGAGCCTGGTTTAAATCAATCCAGGAAATTTTCATTTTTTCGAAAATCGGTTCATCAAATGAATCAAGATTTGGAAAAATAAATGTTTGCCAGAATTGTGTAAAAGGAGGAATCAGTATTCGATGTGTTCTTGGATCAATTCCATTTGATTCCAAACCTCTATAGAAGTTCTTCTGACAATTTTTCAAGCTCCAAACCATAATGCAATCAATTATATTCGAAATCGGTACTTTGTCACAAATATTAAAAAAAGTTTTAAGTCCAGGAGGATTATCCTTGATAAAATTTGGCAAGTCTTCCCTGAAATTTTTAGAACATTCTTCTTTTGTTTTAATGATTTGATCATTATGTTTTTTCATTAAATCCAAATATTGTTTGGAAGTAAATGAAATACAATCGTCTTCTTTTTTCTTTTTCTTTTGGGAAATAACTTTTACTTCAATCTCAGTTTGGGTTTCAATATTTTTTGTTGTGAAAACATTTTGAACTGATTTATCTTTTTGTTCAATCGTTTTTTTTGGAATTATTTTTTGATTCCAGACATTAAGTTGTTCAGTTTGTGTAAAAGATTCATTCGTTTTTTTGGAAACAATTAATTTTTCGATTGATTCTAGATCTTTTTTGATATCAGAGAATATATCAGTTACATTTTTCTTGAGTTCGTTCCTTTCCTTCTTTACTTTTTGTAGATTTGAATTCAAATGTGATAAAGTGAATACACTTACATTTACAGGTAAAATAAAATCAGAAAAGATTCCTGAAAGGTATTCATCCTTTAAAGATTCATCATATACATTTCTGGAATGAAATCTTATGTAATCAAGTGTTCCATTCAAAAAAGAAGAAAATAAATTGTGTTCAATTGTATTGTTCTTTAATTGCGAATAAAAATCTGCAATTAAATAATATAAAAAGGAAATCAATAAAATATGATTTTCGATACGATCGCGAATTGGATGGTTTTTGGAGCAAACAAAGCAAATATTGCAACATTTTGTTATCCAAATTTTTATCCACTTTCCATTTTCTTCTTTTGTGAATTCTTTGTGAATGTTTTCCTTGGCAGGATTTTTGTCAGGGAAGACGCAAATATTATTGATAGCAATAGAGTTCATTGTTATTTATATATAAAGTGGTTCACAAATTATTTAAATCAATTTTTATAATTGAAGCATGTATACCTCACATATTGAGGAAACGAAAATATAGTTGTGTCTCGTAGATCAATAATTGTCAAGGTAACATCATTAAAAATGTCCAAAAAATTAAGAACCTCATTTTCCATTGCAAACTGAATAAGATTTGTGTTTTCTCCACGTTTCACCAGACACATCAAAGGATATTGACAATATTTGATGTTTATTAATCTACAGTTGGTATCTGGAAGGTTTATTTCCGATATTTGAGGAAAAGGGTCGTTGTTCATTCTTTTTTCGGGATGAGTCAAATGGAATGAACTTGCAGAAACTCTTTCATCGGATGAAGGTGGTTCAATTGGGTCCCATTCAGGCCTTTCTTCCCTGTTTCTTTTGGATCCCGATTCGATGTTTATCGTAAGATTTTTGTAAGAACTACGAATGTTATTACCGGGTGAATCATTTTCCTTTCGATAAAGGGTTTCTTTATATTCTTCAGGACGGTAAGGAATCGATTCTTCTTCTTCTTCAATTGTCGCAGAATCATATTTATCTCGACGAAGATTCAGTTTTATCCTCAAATTTTGGTTAAGCCTGCTTGAGAATCTTGTTGTGATATATGCTTTTTCTCCATATTTTGGATTGCTTCGTAGTTTAGAAAAGAAATCGTTGACTTCTTCTTTAAGAATCATGTCAATAAAGATAATCAAACGTTCTTGATTTTGCAATTTTTGCATTTTCAAATCATGCACGATACCATATTCACCAAGAAATTCTTTCAGAGTCACACTTACTGAATGCTCGTCAAATCTCTTGTCAAGAAACCGGTTGTTGAGAAAAGTCACAAATGTGTACATTTGGTTATCTGGTTAAGAATCTAGTGTTTTTACTATCATTTTTTTCATAATTAGATATTTAACTGGTTATTATCAGAATAATTCTCCCCTTCTAATAATCCTGCATCTTTCCTTTTGGAAATATTTTGAAAACGAACTCTAGCAAAATATTCTGCATCTGAAAGACCCTGTTTTTTGAAATCATAATGTTCCTTGTAGCCATGTAAAAATGCCCCTTCTTTTGGACCAAATCTCTGATGTTCAGGATTATCCTTCCAAATTCTATAAGAATATCCATTCAATGCAAATAGAACAGACATCAATGTATCTTCATGTTCAGTAACATTTATCCATGTTTTTTCACGTATCTCTTCCAAACTAAATTTTTTATTTGGTCCATATAAACTATCATAAACCACATTAAAAGCTTTAATGTTCACTATACTTCCTCCACACCATCCCCAACCATTTAATTCAACATTTGGCTGGTATTGGCGTATATAATCAGCCACAACTTTTAATCCACAATCCCAATTATTATTGGAAACTCCCGAAATTGATCCAGCACCCACTCCACATAACTCTGATGGTGGATAATATGAAATTTTGCCCTGGCAAATCACATCCGGATGTAAATGAATTAACCAATCTGTTCCAGCAAGATCACAAACCTCTTTAGTTCGATTAAGAAATTCATGAGATGCAGAAATTTCTGGATAATGAAGACAAATCTCTCTAGCTTTTGGAATATAAACACAATTATATTTCTTTGCCATTTCGGAATAATCATATTGATCAAAACCATCATTTATAAGAAATATTGGTGCATCAGGATAATGATCACGAATTTTTTTAAAAACGTAATCCCATGCAATATGTTGATAGCTACAAAATCCATAAAATGCAACTGAAATATCTATTGGTGAATAAACAAATGGCTCTCTTAGTTGTTTCTCATAAGTTTGAAAATCCATTAATAAATACTATATATTTTTGTAGTAATTAAAACGCTGAAAATAGTACTTCAAAAATAAAATAATTCTATTCGGATTTTTTTATCTTAAATAACTTTTGGAAAAAAATTGATACAAAATATTTTAATATTTTATATCATTTGGATAACAAGATTATGAGTTCTCAAACACATATTTTAAGTTACAGGCATCAGGACCCTGTTGAATTTATTATGAAAACTGTAGGTGCTGTTGGAAGATTAAATCAAAGTCCAAATTTTCGATATTATATTTTCGGTGGATGTGTGAGAGATCGTTTACGTCAAGTGACACCCACCGATTATGACGTGTTTATTTCTAATGCAAATGTTGCGAAAGATTGGGTCGATTTATTAGGAAGTTTTGGATTTCTTGTTCAAAAAAGAATTGAAAAAAGCAAATATGCTAAATACCGTTTGGAGATACAACTAACTCCAGATAAAAATATCAATGTTGACGTTGTCACTAATGATCTTATTCTAAAGATTTGTGATTTTACTTGCAACAATTTAACTTTGGATGTAAAGGGGGCGATTTCATATCGTTTGCCACCTCCAAAAGAAATGGAAAAAATTAGTTCCAGTGAATGGACATTTAAATGTATTAATGATGCCATTCAGGGAAAATTGATCATGATGGTTAATCCAAACATGGTTTCATCGTTGACAAGTCAGGAAAGAGAGGGATTTTATCTTAAAATTAACTACCGCTTCAAGAAAATGCTTGATAAAGGATTCACTTTTGAAGGTAAATCTCTTACTTCTTTTAAAATGCTTCATCCAGCAACTCATCGTGATATACCAGAAGGAAAAGATATTTCTTCACAATGTGCAATCTGTCATGATTGTTATAGTGATGAACCTAATAAGGAAACCCTTCTTCTTAATTGTCTCCATGATTTTCATACTTCCTGTTTTTCTGAGTGGAGAAAAAAGAACAAGAAATGTCCAATTTGCCGACAAAATAGTACTATACTATTTGTTGAAAAATGAAAAGTATATTTTTAATATACAACTTATTATAAATGGAACAACTTATGAATCAAAACAAGAAAACTTGATGTTTTTGCTTTTTTATCCTGGAAAAATATTTCCCAATAGGGAGGATGAAATAAATCCGTATTGTTTGGTTTATCGTAAGCATGATCGAATTGAAAATATGTTTTATGCGATGTTAATTGATAAAAATAAATTACTTTATTTTTCTTGCGATATTCATGATCAAATAATGTATGATAAAAATGGAGAAAGAAATATTTGGTATTATGATAAAATAAAGAAGGAAGTACTTTCTCCATATTTAATATTATTTATGGAGAAAAAGACACAAAAAAAGTGCGATTAAACATATAAATCAAAATAATTTGGATAATCGTTTATCAAATTTGGTAAAGGTTAAAACAATAATTGAAAAAAGATTGTTTAAGCGAAAATTTTTACAATGAAAAAATAGTCATATTTTATTGGAGAAAGGTATTCAAGAAATAAGATATTCAAGTGGAACTAAAAATTTGGAAGAAAAATTTTAGGAAATAGTAAGAGGAGTGAATTTGTAAAATTACAAAGTGGTAAAGATTGGAAAATTTCCGATTTATATGATGCAATGAAATGATTTTCCAAAATATTCATTTATAATTTTTTTCAAATGATAAAAGAATAGAGAATAAGACATTTGATATATTATAATCTTTTTAATTTGAGCAGAATTTTTTATATGAACAAAGAGGGAAAAGGTTTGTTCCAATCCCAAATAAATAATAAGATACTGTAAAGACAAGAAAAATACCAACTAAATTTGTAAAAAAATGTACGAAAGATTTAATTTTTATTCTTTCTTTGTGTGGTCTATGCATGATATTTCGGTCTATTTCATCATCGATCAGAAATGCTAATGTTATGATGATGGAAAGTGTAATACCGTAAAGAAAAAAGGAAAAAAGTGGGTGATAATTTCTTAGTTCAAATAAAGGCTTCATATTATAAAATTATATTTAAAAACGCCGATTTTTGAATAAATAAAATTACTTAAATATAAAATTAGTAAATCTGCGATTTTTTGCATCAGTTCAAAATGGTTGAATTATTACGATGTCCATCAGTTAAGCTATATGCAAAATAATTCTTTATTATACCTTATAAAACTTCATACCTGTTCCATGACAGGTTATAACCAAATTTTTATCTACCTTGGCGTTTTAATTATGCAAAGGTGTAAAAATATAAAGACACAAGAAAGAGATAATCATTGTTTTGAATGTTTCCCATCCATTTTTTTCAGATGCTTCCTTCAATTTTTTCTCCAGTTCAGTAATTTTCTTATCATTAATTGATATTTGATCGTATACTTTCTTCTGCGTGTTTTTCAGAATTTCATTAACCTTTGTTAAATTCTGAATACGCGATTCATAAATGTGTTCAAGAATCATCTCAAGCATATCAATATCCTTTACTTCTTTCGCCAAATCAAGACAAGACTTTCCTTCAATATTCTTCACAGTAAAATCAATTGTCGTAAGATCATCCAATTTCTGGATTAGATCAAGACGGTTATTCATAATTAAAATATGAATTGCATGATTTTTTCCATCAATAAAGTTTGTATCATACATGAATGAAAAATTTTTGTCATCGATCATTTGTGTGATAATTTGAATGTAATCTTTTGGATTTTCTGGGATATTCGAGAAATTATCAAGGTCTTTTTCATAATCATTTGTATCAGATGGAACAAAAGTAACAGGGTGAACGATCTTATTTTCATTCAAGATTGTGTCCTTATCTTTCAAGCTCCAGATCAAATAGTGTTTATCATCTTTGACAATTCGGTAAATATTGTTGTATTCTCCTTCAATAGTAAGAAAAGCGACTTTCAATTTATCAATCATAATCTTTTTCTTATCTGGGTGTCTAAATTCTTCGTATTTGTCGTAGAATGCGGAATGAATTTGTCGAATAGTATAAAATACATCGTGATGAGTAGTAAGCTCTTCAATAATTTTATCCGCAACGTCGAATTTTTCAATATCGTTCATGATTCATATCATAACCCTATTCTATTATTTATTAAATCAATTTTTTCTCTCTAAAAAAATTGATTTATTATTATCTTAGATTGCTTAATATTATCAGAATATGTCTCGTTATTCAGGAAGCATTACTCAAACGGGTTTTACTGTTAATCAAATCAATCGTACTAATGAAGGAAGATATCGTAATTTTACTATCGAAGATTTAAACAATGCCATTATTGAAAATGATGAGAAAACTGTTATTGAAGTATTGAATCAAGGACTTTTTTCAATCAATCAAACTATTACCAGGGATCCTTACAGGAACACCCTATTACACACTGCAATTATGATGGGAAATCCAGGAATAATTCAGAAACTTATTGATCTTGGTGCTGATTTGCGTATTAAGAATAAAAAAGGAGAAAGCAGTGCTGATTTACTTTCCAAAAGTCATCTCGGAGATATTATTCAATATATTTCTGATAAGAATGGTGAAAAGGTTACTACCCTCACGCAAGAAATAAAGGAAAAAGATGTTAAAATTAAGAATCTGGAAGAAAATATGATACGTCTTGAAGGAAAAAACAATAATCTTTTCCAGGAAAAACAGAATATTGAGGTGGAAGTTATTCAGCTCAGAAAAAGAAAGGCTGAATTAGAAGAGTCTAATTCAGTTCTCAGACAAGCTACCAAGAAATCCAAAAATTATAATTCCAAACAATTCATTTTTACAATATCACCTTCCCTCAATGTTATTTCGAAACCATTTTTTTTCCAAAAATTAATTGCGCCCAGGTTATTTTTTTTTACATAGCAATGAAGATTCTGAAGAGGAATATTTTGTGCCCTTATAATTCTCTTTATTACTTTACTGGCTTCTGTTCCAACACCTTTCCCCCTGAGTTCGGGTATGATAAAAAATTTTTGGATTCTATTATGGTCATAAATATTGAACAATCCTGCAAATTCATTGTTATATCTAATCTCAAAAAACATGTAGTCCGGTTTTACGAATTTTTCAATATTATAATCCGGAAATGTTTTATTTATAATTTTGTTTATTTCATCAAGATGATCATGAATATATTGATGTTCAAGTATTTTTAGAATAACCGTCATAATTATCACAAATATTTTTATATCTCAATAAAATCTTTTAATATGTATTCTTTTTTATTTTCATGTGAAAATATCATTTCTAATATTTGTTGATATATTGGATAATGTACCTTTCTGGCTTCATTATTTTCACATTGATTTGGTGTTGGATTTATTCCTAAAAGCCAAGGATGATTATTAGCAGCAAAAATAATATTCCATCCTGTTAACCAAAATTCTACTTCATGATCTTTTAATAATTTTTTAGATATATTATTCATTAATTTTTGAGAAACGAACCGAACTAATGGTACCAATTTATCCATTTCTGCCGGATTTTTACAGTTTTTTAAGAATGTAAAATGATTGTTTAAGTTAATTTTATCATTATATTTTTCCTTTGCAGTTTGAATCATAGTTTTAGTATGTATGAATGTCCTTATTTTTTCAATGTTTTTAACAAATAAAACATATAATATTTCATCTTCTTTATAACCATTATTCAATCTTAAATGATTTATATTTTCTTGAAAAATTAGTGGAAAATTTTCTAGAACCTCCTTTCTAAATACAACATTTTTACCAAAACTAATCCCAGTATTTTTTTTTAATCCCTTAACAAAATATTTCTGTTTTGTATTTAAAAATAAATTATGGTAATCTTCTTTGTTTCGTAGAATATAAGATTGAGGATAATAAGAACTTCCATTTAGTAATTGAGTTAATAAAATATAATTAAAATTTTTTTTGAGATCAACATCCGTAAAATTAATACTATATTTTCCAATATTACTCGCACTTGTTATTAATGTTTTTTTTCTATTTTTGTCTATTTTTAATCCATAGAATGACAAAAATTCCATAAAATATTTATTAAATGTACCTGAATCATCAAAAGAAATATTTGTGTAAATTGATTGATTCATAAATTTTAAATTACGATTACAAATCATTTTCCAAATATTATATGTATTTTTATCTTTTACTTTAACATTTTTTATTTCCTTCTTTGATTCTTGTTTTTCTTTTAATTCTTGGTAATTTTTTTCTATAAAATCATCAATTCTTTTTCTTTCTAATTCTTCTGTATCTTCTTCTTTTTCAGTAATCCAATCTTCTAAAATAGGAATAATTGTATTCTTAACACTTTTTTTTATACCATCAATAATAGTATTTTTATTTGTGCTAATTGTCTCACCAATAGAAGATAAGTGTGTATTTATATCTGATAAATTCATGAATTTATAAATATTATTTTTTGTTCCAAAAAACTACTTTTTATATTTTTTTTGCTGAGTTATTAGTACTTTTTCCCTTTTTACTTCTTTTATGGGATCTGTTTCATTCTTTATTTCATTGACTTCTTTTTTCTCTTGTATTTCACGTTCTTTTTTTATTTCTTGTTCCTTTAATTCTCTTTCTTTTCTTTCACGTTCTTTTTTTATTTCTTGTTCCTTTAATTCTCGTAACTCTTTTTCCTTCTTTTCTTTGTATTCTCTTTGTGCAATTTCCATTAATTCCCTTTCTTTTGCCTCTTTTTCCAGTCTTTCTTTATCTTTTGACTGAATAACCTTATTATTTTCCCATTCATAATACCCAACCAAATGCTTATTTAATATTTGACCAATACACAGTCTTATGAAGTTATTTTCTATTTTTTTGGTTGCTTCTTTTTTGTACTTGACTAGTTTGACAATAATTTGATAATATTCTTCATCAGTCATGTTTATTAATTTTTCATACACTTCGCTAATCCATTCATCATAACATATTGAATAATCTTGTAAACCATAAATTTCAGCTAATTCCCTATCAATTAACAAAGGAATATTAAAATTAATTGCAAGTGGTATTGATCCAGTTAATCTTTCCCAATAAAACCATCCTCCTTTTTTTGAAAGTGGAAGAATAAATTTTACCTGGTGAAGAACTTTTATCATATTTTCGGTTTTTAAACCAGGAAAACCAATTATTTTTGGATTTTCTCTAAGAAATTTATATTTCCTACATATCCATCTCCAATCCCATTTTCTCATAAAGAACCAGAATTCGTAATTACCATCAGGATATTTTGTTATTATTTCGTTAACTAAATTAAGATTTCGATCAACAGTTTTTCCATTATTTACTCCACGAATCGCACCAACTATTCCAAATATTATCTTATTGGTAACCGGTTTCCAGTGGAGACTTTTATATGTTTTGTAAATAGGAAGTAAATATTCAGATAAAGTTGAGTTTAAATGAGGCGTCTGAATAACAGGGGTAACTGTAATATTTCTAACCATATAGGGAAAAATATGTACAGCCTGATGATGCACAAAAATACATTTATGGGCAATATTCATGTTCTTGTATTCTTCTGGGAGGCGGTATTCGTCTGAACTAGAAGCAAAAATTAAAAAATCTAAATCATCAATATCTTCGATAAATTGTTTGCTTCGTTTTATTGGTTTTTCATAATTAAATAATTTATTATAATATGTCACAAATGTATATTCGTCCTGATCTAAATCGTAATATACAGTTAGGTCCCAATTATTTTTTAAAATAAGTTCATAAAAAGTGCCAAATATTTCAGTATGTTTTTTTGCTATTTGTATTAATCCAAAATGAACCATATATCTGAATAATAAAAAAAAATATTTAACTAAACCAAAGTACTTTATTTTTTAAATAAAGTTAATATTTTTAAATATATTATTATTAAAAATATGAGTATCTTTTTAGCATCTTATATGAAAGGAATTGAAGTAGGATTATCAAATTATATAAAAATTGCTTTTTCTTGTTATCGAATAAATCAGATAATTAGAGAAAAAAGAGGAAAAAATATTAATAAAATTGTTTGCATTGATAAAGATTTCGATTATATTTTTAAATCATTCTTTGAAAATGAAGAATTAATTTCATATAAAAATACAGATAATTTAGAATATTTAGAATATTTAGAATATTTAGAATTAGATAATATAAATAATTATATTGATGATAAAAAGAAATATAAGATTGTTGGATGGAGATTATATATATCAAAAGAAGACAATTTAAATATTAATCCATTTGCTGATGAATGGTATTTAAGAGATTTAAAAGACGCAATTGATTTTAGATATAATAATATTCCAGAACACATTCAAGAAATATACCTTAATATTATCAAAAAATTTAAAATAAAAAAAATATTATTAGAGAATGTTGATTCTTTTTTAGAAAATAAAATAATTAAAGATACTTTTCTAGGAGTACATATTCGAACATGGTTTAATAACAGTACTTTTAGTGATAATCGTACAGCGTTGGAAAGATATAATCATTATTTAAGTATTCGTGATAAATTAATACAAAGTATAAATGAATGTGAGTATGATACAGTTTTTATGTGCACAGATAATAAAACTGAGATTAAGTATATTTTAGACAGAATACATGATAAAAATATAATTTTTTATGAATATAACAATGATTTAAATAGTTTAGAGAATGATTTTATTGAATTATTAATATTATCAAAATCAACTGAAATTTATGGGTGTCTAAATTCAACTTTTACAGAATTAGCCTGGTGGTATTCAAATTGTAATAAAAAAATAAAAATTTTTTAATAATTAAAAAAAAATAATTTTTTTTAAATTGTTATATTTATGACACAATATTTATTCAATCTGAATAAAAAAAAATGTATTGTAATTACTACAATTAATAGACCGACTGAAGCAGTTATTAAATTTAGTGAGATCGGTGATTATGATCTCATTATAGTATGTGATAAAAAAACGAATATCGACACATATAAAAATACAAAATGTATTTTATTAACTTTGGAAAAACAGAAAGAAGAATTTCCAAAATTATATGATATTTTACCTTTTAATCATTATTGTAGAAAAAATATGGGATATCTTTATGCGATTAAATATGGATATGATTTGATTTATGAAACAGATGATGATAACATACCATATGATACCTGGAAAAATTTTGAAAATTTTGATGGAGAAATTATAAATATATCAAATTCTAAATTTATTAATATTTATAATTTTTTTACAGATATTCATATTTGGCCAAGAGGATATCCACTAAATAAAATATTAGAGAAGAATACTGAACATAATATAAATAAAGAATATAATATAGATGACGTTGCAATAATTCAAGGTTTAGTAGATAATGACCCTGATGTTGATGCTATTTTTAGATTAACCTCCACTGAATCGAAAACAAATATTATATTTGATAAAAGTAATAAATTATATAAAATTGGTTTAAATTCTTATTGTCCTGCAAATACTCAAAATACATTCTGGATTAACAGATCATTTTTTTACTTATTGTATATTCCTAGTTTTATAAATTTTCGATTTTGTGATATTTTAAAAATGTATATTGCTCAAAAATTCATTAATAACGATAAATATAAATTATGTTTTTCAGGGTCATTTGTTTATCAAGATAGAAATATTCATAATTTATTGGATGATTTTAAAGACGAATGTGATATGTATATTCAAACTGAACAATTTATTAAAATATTAGATAATTTGAAAATAAATAATAATTATGATGATTTTATTAATTTATATGAAATATTGCTGGAAAATAAAATTATTAAAAATCAAAATGAAATTGAAATTATAAAAATATGGATTGAAACTATAAAAACTTATTTAGACGTTTGATCCACTATTTATAATTTGATTATTCAACATAAGATTTAGTATATATAATAAAATGCGTTTGTTTTGGAAATTTCTTTTGTTAAGAATAATTGTGAAATAGAGAATTATTAATTCCTAAAAATCTTTGGTTTTTAGGAGTGCAAGAGACACTCCCGGAAAGTATCATAAAAAAAGGTTCCTTAACTCAGTTGGTTAGAGTATTCGGCTGTTAACCGAAAAGTCCCTGGTTCGAGCCCAGGAGGGACCGTACTTTCTGATAACAAATTGTTATCAGAAATTAGATTGTAATATTTATAATTTAAGCTTGTTAGCTACTTTTGACATGGTAAGATTTACTTGTGGTACTTTTCCATTGCATGGAAGTAATCTTTTGAGAGTAGCAAAATATACGTCTGATGTATATTTATAAATAAATTGTACATTATTATTCTAGTTAGTAAAAGTATTTAAAACTATATTAATTTTAAACACCCTACTTTTGTGGTTTCCTTGATTTTATGAGCTGTTCCAC
>Ga0172362_10002755_pt1 | contig 15201 bp, 16 predicted proteins | sample LakKivs1_kivu2a2_FD_114534 | JGI IMG/M metagenome (GOLD analysis project Ga0172362, IMG submission 114534) | Sediment microbial communities from Lake Kivu, Rwanda - Sediment s1_kivu2a2 | ecosystem: Environmental > Aquatic > Freshwater > Lake > Sediment | place: Rwanda: Western Province, Lake...
GAGGCGGACGAAGTGCTGATGCACCACCTGGAAGGGCGTGGTCCGGCCGGGGGCAGGCGGGAGGATCCGCACGACGTTCTTGCCCACCGCCAGCTTCATGAAGGCGCCGCCGCCTTCCTTCGCCAGGTCCTCCTTCTCTTGCTTGGCCGCACCTGCGTCGTAAGTGCCCCACTTCACTAGATTGCTCATGTTCGTTCTCCTGCTTGCCTGTTTAGGTGATCGAGGGCCTATCCCCTCGACCGTCGCTCTGAGTGCTCCCGGCGGACCATCGGGTCGCCCGCCATCTCGGCGCGGAGCTTGGCACCGAGGGACTGGAGCATGTCCCGCTTCGTCGCGATGGCGTCGCACACGCCCCGCAGCCTGACCCGCTCCACGTCCGCCTCCAGGAGGGCCAGCGCCGTCTCCTGGTAGCTGTCGTCAGTGAGGACCATCGCCTCCAGGTCTCCGACGGTGGCCTTCTTGCCGCCGCCCTCCTCGTTGGACGCCTTGACCCGGAGGTGCAAGCGAGCGGCGTTCCGGTCGTGCGCCAGCTTCGCCAGCATGTACCCACGCAGCGCGTCGGCATACTGGCCGTTCCAGTACGCCATGTCTGCGGGCATCCGCACGAACTCCTCGTCCAGGGCGAAGTCGTCCAGCGTGATGCACTCGCGGAGGTACTCCTCCGGGTCTCGGTCGTCCGGGGACCTCACGCCGCCGCCTTCGCCTTGGCCTTCGCCTTGGGCTTCGCCTTGGCCTTGGGCGCCTGCTTGGCCTCGTTGCGGGTGAGGGTGTCCCGCCGCGCCTTGGCGTACCGGACGAGGTAGTCGAGCGCGTCCGTCACCGTGGCGAGCCCCTTCTCCTCCGCCACCGTAGCGGCGTAGTCGTAGGTGTCGTCCACCAAGCGCACCACATGGGTGGGCTTGCCTCGCTCGTCCTTGCCGAGCGGCCGCACCGCCTCCACACGCCGCGTCGTTCCCTTCACACCAGCCATGATCCACCTCCGTCGATTGAGTTAGGCGAGGTCCGCCTGATTGGGGTCAGCCCCCAGCGCACGCAGAGAAGCCCTGACAGGCTCCTCCCACTTCTGGAGGGCGCCCCAGGTGGGACCCCGCTCAAGGTCCACCTCCAGGGGCACGTCCCAGGAGTACCAGGATCGCATGATGCGGCGCACCTGACCAGCCACCTCCTCGAAAGCGTCCGAGCGGACCTCCAGGAGCAGGGAGTCATGGACGGTCAGCACCAGCTTGGCGGGCACCACGTCATCCCGGAGCCACCGCACCACCTCCACCACCGAGGCGAGGCAGAAGTCGCTGGCGGTGCCCTGAACCGGGGTGTTCCACGACGAGTTTTCCGCCGTGCTGCGCTTGGCCTCGTCCGCCTCGCCTATGTCGGAGAGGTCCCGACGCCGGGCCAGCCCACCCGCCCAGAGGGTGCGCGCCTCCCCGTGCTTCCGCGCGTGCGCCAGGCACTCCCGCGTCCAGGCGTGCAGTCGCTTGAACTTGCCGAAGATGGCCTCCACCACCGCCTCCGCCTGCGCTCGGGAGCACCCCATCCGAGCGGCCAGGGCCGGAGCGGTCATGCCGTAGAGCACCCCGAAGTTGACCGTCTTGGCCTGTGCGCGGTGTTCCTTGGTCACTTGCTCGGGCTTGATGCGCCAGGCGATAGGGGCGATCAACTCCGCCGTGCGTTGGTGGTAGTCCACGCCCTCCCTGAAGATGGCCTTCATGGCCTCGTCCCCGGACAGCATCGCCGCCACCCGTAGCTCCAACTGCGAGTAGTCCGCCTGGAGAAGCTCGTAGCCGGGAGGAGCAACGAACACCGCTCGGGGATACCCGCCCCAATCCCCTTCGCTCACCCGAGGGATGTTCTGGAGGTTGGGCTCCGAACACGACAGGCGGCCCGTGGCCGCTCCGTCGATCTTGAGGGAGGGGTGAATGCGCCCGTCGGCACGGACGAACCCGCGCATCCCCTCGTAGTAGGTGCCCAGCATCTTGGCGACCTTCCGGTACGACATGAGGGAGCGCAGCACCTTGGAGCCGGGGTGCCTCATGGAGAGGATGCTCAGGGTCGCCTCGTCCGTGCTCGGGGCCCCTTTGGGCGTCTCGCGAACCGCCGGGAGGTTGAGCGTCTCGTAGAGGAGCTTCCGCACCGAGTGTGTGCTGTCGGGGTTGAAGTCGGGGTACTGGGCGAACGTGGCGAGGGCCGCCGCCTTCTCGGCTTGGAGGTGTGCCCCAAACCGCTCCAGCCCCTCCCGGTCCACGGCGATGCCCCACGCCTCGACCTGTTGGATGCCATCGGTGGCGCCCTGGAGCACGCCTGTCCACACGTTCGCCAGGCCCCTGTCCGCCATCACCTGGGGAGCCAGACTCCTCGCCAGCTTGGCGGTGCTCTGCGCGTCTCGGGCGTTGTACCGCAGGAGCACGTCTCGGGGGACCATCGTGTAGGCCCACTGCTCCGGCCGGGAGTCGGGGAAGTCGATGACGGCGGCGCGGAGGTCCAGCGGGGGCTCGATGCCTTTCTTGCGGTAGGCGAGCCTCGCCTTGCGGATCGTCGCGCACGCAGCCTCGACGTGGGCATACGCCTCGTCCTTGTGCCCACCCATCCCCACAAGCTCGGCCTGGTACTCCAGGCCCGCCAGGGCGTTGGACTCCCGCAGCTTGCGCCAGAGGCGGGTGTCTCCGACGCACGCCTCGGGCTGAATGCCCAGCCCCAGAGACACGGCGTGAACGTCGTACTTGAGGTTCTGGCCGACCTTGGGGAGCTTGGGGTCCGTGAGGAGGGCTTCCAGCGCCAGCCGCGCCCCACGGTCAGCGAGAGCAGCGGGGCCCCAGGTGTACACCGCATCGGAGCCCGAAGCGCACATGGACACCGCCAGGAGGCGAAACGAGGGGTCGAACATCACACCCGCCGTCTCGGTGTCGAACGCCACCCATCCGCCCGCTTGGCGGTGCTCTCGAAGCTGTAACTCGGCGAGCATGCCGTCCGCTCCGTGCTCCACCTCGTAGAACTCCTCGGTGGCGCTCGGGGCCAGCAGGGTGGCCGGATTCACCGTGAGAGCCCACTCCATGTCCTCGGCGAACCGGGCGCCGTGGATGCGGTTGCGGAGGGCGACCACCGGGTGAGGCATGAAAAACACGGGCACGCCGGGGGATGCCCAGCCGTACCCGCGACGCACCGAGAGGGGCGGCGGGGAGCGGCCCAGCACGGCGAACGCCGCCGTGGACCCGAACACGAGCACCCGCTTGGGGGCCACCTCGGCGAAAGTCTGTGCCAGGTAGGGGCGGCACGCTTCGATCTCATCGGGGCCAGGCTTCGCGCCGCCGGGGGCGCACCGGACACCCGTGTCGATGGCTACCGGCCCGGACCCCCAGTGCTTCGCCACGAGCTTGCGAACGAGAGCACCCGCCCGCCCGATGGCAGGGCGTCCAGCGGCGTCCTCCTCCCGGCTCGGGGAGTCGAGCACGACCAACAGGCCACCCGGCTCCCCCTCGGCCGGGAGACACACCGTGCGGGCCCCGTCATGGAGCACGCACCGTCGGCACGACGAGTCCAGCGCCAGCCCCGGCGTGGTCGCGACCGGGGCCAGCCTGGGGTCGTCCGTGTAGAGCGGGAGGCGTCTCACCCCGCCACCCCGATCACCTCGGCGGCGCGGGAGATGCGCTCGCGGAGGTCACCGATGCGAGAGAGCACCGGCACCCGGTCCTTGATGCGGGTCGCCGTCGTGACCAGCGCATCCGTCCCGTGAATGCCCGCTTCGCTCATGCGAAGGAGCACGTCCCGCAGCTTGGGGGCGTCTACGAGGCGCATCACCAACTCCGTGTCGGCGGTGTCCCCGGCGGTCACCAGGGGCTTCTTGGCCGGTGGCTCGGGGGTCCACCCCACACGCTCCTCGGCCACCTCGGCGTCCACCTGGGCGGCGGTGCGCCCAGAAGGCGGTCGAGCCGGGTCGAGCACCACCGACGGAGCCGGAGTGGGCGGCGCGTCCTCCCGCCGGGCCTCCTCCACCATCGTGCGGAGGTTGGGCTCACGCTTGGCAACGCGGGGCTTGTTCTCCTGGTCGGGCGCCTCCGGGATGGCGAGGAGGTACGCCTGGAGCGCCAGGGCCTGTCCCAGCGTCAGCCGGGAGACCCTCGCCTCCACGCTCCACCCGTCGTCCTGCTCACACAACGTCACCTGGTCCACGAACGGCTTGTTCTGCTTCACGGTCACACCTCCACGATCTCTTGGGTTAGGCACTCCAGGGCCGCTTCTGCGAGCCCGTCAACTTCGTCCGGGTCGAGCCCCGGAGGGAGCCGGATGCACCCGGCGCTCTGCCCGTTCAGCCGTAGCTGCATCGCCAGCGCCCATCCCTCCCGCCAGGCGTCGCCGTCCAGGCACACAGCGATGGGGCGACGAGCAGCGGAGAGTCGAGCCACCTGCCAATCGGAGGGCTTACCCAACACGGCGACGCTTCTGGGCCACCAGGCGAGCGCGTCGAAGACACCCTCCACGACCAGCGCAGGCTCGGCAGACTCCACGTCCAGGCACGCCTCGTTGTAGAGCGTGTCCGCCCTGGAGAAGCCCTTGGGGTACAGGTACGTCCGCTCGGTCGGCACGATGGAGCGGGCCACCCAGCCCCGGAGCCCGGCCACCCCGTAGATGGGCACGACCACCCGCATCCAGTCGGGGACGAACCCGATCCCCGCCTCCTCCGCCAGCCGGGGACCGATGCCACGTCCGGCCAGGTACTCTCGGGCGGCGGCGCAGACCTCTGCGGTGCGACCCGGCCCATGGGCCAGCGGGAGGAAGCCGACGGGGAGCCGGGGCGGCTCGACGGGCGGGGGCTCGACGTAGACCTCCGGGGCCTTCCGGTCGCGGAGCACCCCAGACCCGCCGCACTTCCAACACGTCCAGTAGCCCGTGGACAGGGAGATTGACCAGGACCCCTTCCGGTCAGCCTTGCCGGTCCGCTCCTCGCACACGGGGCAGAAGCCGCGCGCCCAGCCCGTACCCGTGTCGCGGGCTTCTCGGGCGGCGCGCTCGATGCTCTCTGGGTTGCGGCTCACTCGGCCGCCAGGGCCGCAAGGGCGGCACGCTCTGAGGGGGTCGCGCAAGTCAGGTCCACGCCCAACTCGCGCGCGATACGAACGAGGGCCGGGTTGGCCTCCACGAACGCGGCCCGCTCCGCCATGCGGGCCCGAACGGCGCTGGGGGTGCCGTGATCGGTCACGGTCACGTTGCGGCGCCCCGAACGGGTCAGCACATGGCCCTTGGCCGCGCGCTTTGCCATGGTCTGCTCGAAAAGCTCGGCGCACAGCACGCCCGTGCGCGCCACGGTGGCGATGGTCACGGTGGCGAGGTCCACCGTAAAGGTCGGCTCGTGGTGCATCGAGGTGTTGCGGGCAACCCGCACCACGTCACCCCAGAGGGTGACACGATCGTGGTCATAGTTGACGGCGAGCACAACGTAGCGGTGGCCGGTGGCGGTGTCGGTTGCGAGGCGAATCGTCGTGGTCATGTGCAGATCATAGCGCGCACAAAGCGCATGACAAGCACAATCGACACAACCGCCATCCGATTGTTCCGATTCACACGCACAGGCGACCCATCCCGAAGTCGGTGGGCATCGGGCCCACGGTGAACCGGGAGCGACCCAGACGGTTCTTGGCGACGAACACACTCACCTCACGGCTCGGGTCCTCGCCCGTCACGGACAGGGTGAGCATCACGTCGCAGACCCGTGCCTTGTGCATGGAGTCGGCGGCGTCCTCCACGTCGCGCCGCTTCTTGGTGTCCTTGGTGCGCGCCTTCGCCTGGGAAGCGGTCACGAGCCACCGCTTCTCCCGCTCGGCCCAGACCCGGAGGTCTTCGTAGACCTGGCGCATGGCGGTGTACTCGTTGACGTTCCCCGTCGCCTTGAGCTTGTCGGCGTAGTCCACAATGAACAGGTCAACGGGGGCACCCTGCGCCCGCTCGACCGTGGCGATCCAGGCGAGGAGGTCAGGGACCGTCGTGGCGTGGGCGGTGAAATGCTCGCACCGGACGTTGCCCAGCGTCGGGAGCACGCTCGCCATCACCTGAGCGGCCACCCCTGTAAGCCCGGCCCGGATCTCGGTCTCGGGCACCCCGGTCAGGTTGGCAACCAGCCGGGACAACTGCACGGCGACCGGAAGCTCCAGGGTGGCGATGGCGACGTTCAGACCGTCTCGGGCGGCATGAGCGGCCATGTGCGTCATCGCCATGGACTTGCCGTCGCCGGGGCCGCCCACCCACACGGTCTGCGTGCCACGGGGCACCCCTCCGCCAAGCTCGGCGTCCAGGGCGGCCACACCCGTCTCCAGGTGGTCCACCGCCCGCTGGGCCTGGATGGTGGCGATGGCGCCATGAAGGTCTACGCCCAGCCCGACGACCGACGCCTCCCCCAGCGTCTTGGCCCGGCCCAGCAGCTCCTCGACGGCGGCGAAGTCCCCGCCCTTGCCGAACGAGGCCAGGGCCGCCTCCGTCGCCTTCTGGTGGAGGCGACGACGCACCGGGGGCAGGGCCTCCACCAGAACCGCGTCGGCAGTGGTGCCCGTGTCCTCCCGGAGTTGATCGGCGTCCTCCAGGTAGTCACCCACGGCGACCATCTCCGCCAGGGGCACCCGACCATCGGCCACCCAGCGGCGGAGCCTCTGGACGACCACCAGGCTCGACACCGGAGCGGCCCCGGTGTCGTTGCCGACGGCGAGGGCCGCCTGGACAGCGTGCTTCGCCCAAGGGCTCACCAGCATGTCCGGCTCCAGAGAGTGCCCGAGCTTGGCGTAGAAGGTCGGGTCGGAGCAGGTGAACAGGGTCACCAGCATCTCGAACGAGGCGGAGAACCCGTAACGGGTCGTCAGAGCCATACCCACCTCCCACGCTCCACGTCCGCCTTGATCTCGCGTGCCATCTGCTCCGCCTCCTCGTTGGCCGCTCTCAGCATGGCGGCGGCGTCGTCGGGTGTAAGGTGGCGGTGGGCCACCTCGCGCACTTGGTTAGGCGTCGCTGGACCGATCCGGTACACGGCGTTGGCCATGCGTTCCCACGCTTGCATCAGCCGGGTGGACGTTGGGGTGGGCATCACCCGGCCACCGAACGCCACGTCCTCCGCCTCGGCAGAGAACCACCCGTGGCGCTCGACCATGCGGGAGCCGGAGAGCACCCAGGCCAGCGGCGGCGGCCCCTTGCCGCCCCAGATGGCGAAGCTCCAGCCCATCCACTGCACCGGGTTGAGGTCGTGTTCCCGGAGGGCGGCCACGCCCGCCTTGAGCGCAGGCCACCACTTCTGGCGCCGGAGCGGCCCACGCCAGCCCCAGCGGGGAAGCCCCCGCACCCGGCGGAGGTCCTGGTAGAGCCGGGCGAGCCATTCGGCGGCGTCCTGGTCATCTTCAGGGAGCAGCGGCGGCGACGGTATGCGGGCGAGGCGGGGAGCCGGGCGAGGCGGAACGCCCTCCACGGCGAGCTTGGCGGAGAGCGGGAGAATCAACTCCGGGCCCGGCTCGGCGGGGAGAGTGCTTCCGAAGGAAGCACTCTCACTCTCCCCCATTACAGAATTTGATTCAGTCGGGGAGCGTTTGCCCTGAGTGATGGGTAGCGTTTGCCCCCCTCTCCCCTTGTGCGACAGGGCCAACATGAAGGCCCGCGAGGGTATCTGGAACCACCCGGCGGCGTGCCCGTGGTCGCCCAGCACGACACGGGTCCGCACCGTCACCCCTCCGCCCTTCCCGGCCCGCTTCTTCCGGCGCCACCGGCCGGGACACAGGAGCCCGAACCGGGTCAGCCGCTTGAGCGCATGGTGCGCCATGTCCGGGGAGCGCAGCCCGGCCCGCTTCGCCAGCGTGGCCCGGAGCATCCAGTTCTCCCCGGCCGGGTCGCGGTGGTCGAGGAGGACCCGGTAGACGGCGAGGGCAGGGGCTCCGATGGAGCGGCCCAGGCGGGCCGCTTCGATGGCACGGAGCCCTTCTTGCGGCTGGTCGGCCGCGAGGGTAGAGTTTCCCAACGCTGTTTCCTTTCGCTGTTGAAGGGCTACCCTTGCCGGGGTGGCCCTTCGCTTTGTACGCCTACGGAGGCGGAGGGTGCAAGGAAGGCGTCTGCGTAACCGCGTGTCCCTCGGCCTCGTAAGCCTTGCGCCGGGAGGTGGAGTGCTTCTCCAGCCAGCGGTGCCCCACGTCGGCCACGTCCCAGACCTCGAAAGTGGTCTTGCCCGCCGACACCCGCATCCCCCGGCCCATGCGCTGAACGGCGGCGATGCTGGACGCTCCGCCCGTCCCGACGATGACCGAGCGCAACTCCGGGATGTCCACGCCTTCCTGGAAGATCACTGTGCAGATGAGCACCTCGATCTCACCATCGACCAGGCGGCGGATGAGCTTGGAGCGCCACTCGGTGGAGTGCATCCCCTCGGCGAACACCGCCCGGATGCCCCGAGCGGTGAGCATCTTGGCGAGGGCCTTTCCGTGGGCGATCTGTTGCACAAAGAGCAGGGACGGCTTCGCGGCGAGGCGAGCCATCTCGTGCAGCAGGTCGTTCCGCACGCCGGAGCGCACCACCCGCTCTCGGTAGACCTTCGACCAGTTGTCCGTGGCGATGGGCCCCTGTCTGCACTCGACCAGCCGGATGGTGGGCTTGGAGAGGACGCCCTGACCGATGAGCGTCTCGGGTTTGAAGCGGTAGATGACCCCGCCCAGCGCCGCGATGGTGAACATCGACCGGCGATCTCCGCGCGCCAGAGGTGTGCCCGACAGACCCACCCGCCAGTAGGCGTTCTTGGTGTGCATCACCACCCGCCAGAAGCTCGACGCCGGGAGGGTGTGCGCCTCGTCCACCATGAGGCCCTCGGCGGACTCCAGGAGGGCCAGGGCTCGGGGGTCGCCCTTCTTGAGAGCGGCCCACAGCGATTGGAAGGTCGCGACGATGAACCCGCCGTCACCCTCTCCCCAGCGCCCGTCCCCGACCTTGCCCGCCTTGGCGCCCGTCCGGCGCTCGTACCGCTCGGCGGCGTTGTCGAGCAGGTTGGCCCGATGCACCAGGAACAACCAGCGGGCCGGGATGCGCTGCGTGAGGGCGGCGGCGATCTCGGTCTTGCCGCCACCCGTGGGGATCCAGAGAATCCCGCGCGTCCGGCGCACCACCCGGTCCACCGCCTCGTGCTGGTAGTCCCGGAGCCATGCGAGCGGCGCGGTGGCGTCGGGCTCCACGGGGCGGGCTCGGCAGTCGCGCACCTCCAGGGTGAACCCCTCGGCCGGGCACGCCTTGGCGACCGTCGAGAGGTAGCCCGACGGGATGCGCTGGTTCACTTCATCGAAGAACCGCACCAGCCCAGCGTCGGCGACCTTGAACTTCCACCGCACGAACGACGCCCGGCTGTCCTGGTAGCTCAGGAAGTCGCGGAGCCACTGGCGCTCCTCCGGGCTCAGGTCCGTGGCGGTGGCGTACAGGTTGCGGAGGTCGAACCTCACGACCCGTCTCGCAGGGTAACCGCTGCGAGAGCCTGGACCAGGCGCGGGGTCTGGGCGTAGCCGCCCGTCGGCTTCTCCGCCTGGCGTAGTGCGTCGCGAAGCTCGGACAGTTGGAGCACGAAGCGAAGCCCGTTCTCCATCGCCGTGACGTAGCGGGCGCGGTAGTCCGCTTGTGCAGCAAGCTCGGCCTTCAACCGGCGCACCTCGGCTTCCGCTGCAAGTGCTTGGTCGCAGTTGCAGACGTTCTTGTCGGGCTCGCCCATGGTCAGACCTCGATCTTCTCGACCTTGGGCGGGTCGGGGATGCGGTCCTTGAGGGCCTTCACCACCTCCGGGGTGTTCCCGTAGTAGGCGAGCACCGTGGACTTCTGAACGTACCAGGCGCGTCCCACCCGGCGTCCCGACATGCGCCCCTCGGCGCAAGCTCGGTAGATCGTGGAGGGGTACACGCCCAGAGCACGGGCGATGGTGGAGGCTGGGAACCAGCCTTCCTTGCGGAGGGCGGCTTCTGCGGCGGGGGGTGCGGGCATGGTGGGGGAATCCTTGTGGTGTGGGTTGTGCGTGTCAAGCGGTTTGTGCGTAGGTACGCAGCACCGGGTCGTTCTTGAGGCGGGCACGGGCGGCGCGGAGGGCCGCGTAGACCCTCGCCACGGGCACGCCGAGCCGGGCGGCCACCCGTGCGGGCGTGTCGCCAGCGACGAGCACGTCCCACTCCTCGGGTGCGAGGAGGTCCCGCACCCGGCGGCGAAGCTCGGCCGCCTCCACGATGGCCGGGCCATCCACGGGCGAGAGGGAGGCGGTCTCCACGTCGGAGGCCACGGGGATGGCGGCCAGGTCGCCGGGTCGGTGGCGGTTGGACACCGGGGCGCGCATCTGGTTGACGTAGCCCCAGAGGGCGCGACGAGCAGCGGCGCGGGCGTAGGCGGTCGCAGGCACACCGCGACCGGGCTCGAACGTCCTCCCGGAGGCGAGCACGGCGGCGCACGCCTCCTGCGTGAGGTCGGCCGGGTCCACCCAGCGGTAGCGCCGGGCGTACCCTCGGGCGACGGCAGCGGCGATGGTGAGCACGTCATCCACGGCTTCTCACCGCCTCCCCGTTCGCCATCCACACCCGGCGCCTGGCGCCCACCATCCACTTGCCCCACGCCCGGAAGCACAGGCGGGTCACCGCTTCGATGTGCGGAGCACCGTTCCGGTGCGTGCCGGGCTTGGCGTACTTCTCCTTGCAGGCCAGGCAGTACCCGTTCCTGGTCGTCCAGAGGGTCCACGGGTCCACCCTCTCTCGGGGCGGGGTCAGGGACACCTCCCCGCGTCCGTAGTCATCGACGTGGTGCCAGCGGGCGAATGTGTGGTGTCCGAGCTTGACGGTCCCCGCGTTCGTGGCGGTCCCCGCGTTCGTGGAGTCGATGCTGGACTCCCAGCGCACGGCGCCGACCAGAGCGTTGATCGTCTCGGCGAGCTTGGAGTCCGTAGTAAACATCCCGTGGTTCATCTCCTCGATGGCGGTCCAAAGCTGGCGCTTCATCAGGGCGGTGCGCCGATCGTCCATGGTGTTCGTCTGCGGCGAGTCAGCCGAGAGGCCCTTGTTGCGGAGGTTCTCCCGCTTGGTCCGCACGTCACTGGCCTTGGTGGCGAGCGCCACCAGCGACACGCCCCACAGGGTCTTGGACTCCGCGTTGTTCCTGTCCTGCCACGCCAGGCCCTCACGGAGCTTGGAGGCGGCCTTCTTGGCGACCGTGAGGCACACCGGCTGTCCCATCGCCGCCAGGGACTCGGCGGTCGCCGGGTCGATCCGGTAGCAGTCGCAGGCCACCCCGCCGCCGTCCACCAGGGTCACACGGTGGCGTCCCGTGGGGGAGGCCACGCATTCGACGGTCTGCGTGACTGTCGTCCGCACGATCCGGTTGGCCGGGGCCTTCACCACCCCGACCGCCAGTCCCCCCGTGGTCTTGACGGTGGTCATCACGCCACCGCCTTCTTGATGAGGCCCGCCGCGACGAGCATCTCGTGAATGCCGCCGGTTCCGAGCACCTTGGCGCACGCCGGGTTCTTCGCGTCGAACAGCGCCGCCGTCGAGAGAGCCTGCACCGCAGGGATGGCGAGGTCTGCGGCGACCCCGACGACGGCGAGGCACACGCGCCACATCTCGCCCGCACGCTCCTTCCGAAGGGGCGCCCCCTTGGGGGTCACGAGGGCGGCGCCGCTGGCGAGCACCGCCGCGATGACATCCGGCCGGGTCGGGTCAGGCGTCCAGGTGACCCTTCGGTCGAGCACGTCCGCCACGTTGGGGAGGTCGAGGGTGTCCAGGTACGAGCGAAGCTCGGCCGCCGGTCCCTCACCCACGCACCCCGCGAGGAGGGCGTCCGCCTCCTCGACGGTCAGCTTGTGAATCTCGGAGCCCGCCAGGGCGAGGGTCAGCATGTCCCAGGTGCGTGGGCTCGGCCACGCCCCGGACTCGCCGTCGGAGCCCTCCTCGGGCATCTCGTGGAGCCGGGTGCCGTGCCCAGAGAGGAACCCCGCGACGAGGCCCGCCGCCTTGGCGTAGGCCGCGTCCCAGGCAGCCCGCACCCGCGCTTCCTCGTCGGCTGCCTTCACGGGCGCCGCCGGGGGCGTCTCGTCCATCTGCGCGAACACGTCGCGTCCCGTGAGGAAGGCGGTGAAGCCTTCCACGGCGGCCGCCGGGAAGCTCAGGTGAACGAAGCGGTTGGCGTTCGCCCCGCTCAGGCTGGTGACGTTCGCCCCGCCCTGTCCGGCGAGGTTGCCCGCCGCGACCACCCGGACCCGCTTCCCGAGGTACGTCCCACCGATGCGACGGGCGAGGGTGAGTCCGAGCAGGGAGGGTTGGAGGCTCAGGTCCGCCGTGGTGATCTCGTCAACGAACACCAGCCCGGCGGCGTCCCTGGCGATGAACCGGGCGGCCCAGTCCGGGGCCGGGTAGGTCAGGACCCCCAGGTCCATGTCCGGCACCGGCACGACGCCGAACGCCCCTTCCCCGCGCTCGCCGGGGGAGAGCACCTCGGCCTTCCCCAGGCCCGCCGCCAGGGCTTCCGTGACGACCACGGAGGTCTTGCCGCCGCCGGGGATGCCGTCGATGAGCATGGGGAGTCCCCAGCCCCACGGCGTGGGGGTGTACCAGGCGGCGCGGAACACGCGGCGCATCTGGGGGAGGGTGAGGGTGATCTTGGGCATCTTCTCGGTCATGGTTCGGTTCTCCTGGGGGCCTGTGCGGGTTGTGCGAGTTGTGCCCGTTGTGCGGGCAGGTGTCAAGGGTCAGCCCTCGTCCGAGCCCTCGGGGGCTCGGAGGCTGGCGAGGATGGCGGTGGCGTAGGCGAGGGCTTCTGCGCGGGTGGCGGGCATGTCGGCGCCGACCGCACGGGCGGAGGCCATCACCCGGCCCACCTCGGCGGTCCCGTTCTGCTCCCGGCGGTTGGCCTCGTCCGCAAGCTGCCGCCGGTAGCGGCAGGCGAGCCGGAGGGCGCAGCCCTGAAGCTTCTCGGTGCGGAGGGGGCGACCCGCTCGGATCTCGGCGGCGAGCCACCCGCCGAAGCGAGCGTCCGCCTGCGACCAGCCGACCCCGTTCGCCTGGGTGGTCGCGTGCGAGGCGCGTTCCGCCGCCGTCTGGCGACGGTCGAGCGCGAGGATTGCGCGGCGCACTGCCTTGGGGTTGCTCTCAAGCAACGCGACGATGGTGGCGGGGGTCCAGGTCTTCGTTTCGGTCATGGTTCGCTACCTCCGATCCAAGGTGTAGCATCGCCCAAAGCGCATATCAAGCACAAAGCGCAACGAGCGTGCGGACGCGTTTCCCTGGCGGAAAACCTCGAGGAACCCCACCTTTCCACACCGCGTGCGGGAGCGCAGATGCGCGTAGCACATCCAGTGCCAGGCACACAACGCGCACAACCCGCTTGACACGCACAAACAGGTCTGCGATGCTCCCCCACGTCACAGGTGTGACGCGAAAGGACAAAACATGACCAGCAAGCAGACGACGTTCGTGGCGGTGACCGATGCTCTCTCCTCCGGCGCGGGCGCCACGGTGTTCTGGACCCTCCCCTCGGACCTCGACAGGGCCCGCATCGTGGAGACGTGGGAGGCGGCGGGGCTGGACCCCAAGATGCTGCCGGGGGCTCGGGGCGACACCCCGGCCCTCTGGGCGGCCCTGGACGGCCTCTGCCGGGCGCACAACGCCACCGCCCATGGGAACCCCAACGCGCCGCTGCTCGTGCAGCGTGTGGTGCCGGGCCAGAAGGGCGACGGGTACACCGTCAACACGCTCGTCAACGAGCGGTGGACCGCCGACACCCAGACCGCGACCCGCGACGGTGAGTGGAGCGTCGGGATGCGGGTCGTGCGGTTCACTGACGGCTCACGGGATCACCTGGATTTGTCCGGGCCCCTGGCCGAGGACGCCGCGTTCGCCCAGTCCGTGCGTGATGCCTACACGGCGGAGCGGAACGTGCTCACCCACACCACCGTGACCAACTGGCTGGCGAACCGGGTCATCCCGGCCCTCGGCGGGATCAACCTCCGGGCGGCGACGCTGGACAGCGCCAAGTCGGGCGGCGGCCCGTACTACCTCCCGCCCGATGCGCTGGAGACGTGGGGCCGGATGGTCGGTGCGCTCAAGGCGGGCACGGGCGCCCGGTTCGGGACCATGCCCACGATGCACTCGGAGGAGGCGGTCGAGACCATCCTCGGCGCTCTGACCGCCGAGATCGAGAAGACCTGCACAGGGATGGAGGACGCCCTGGTCGAGGAGGACCTGGGAGTCCGCGCCCTCCGCACGGCGGCCGACCGGGCGCAGACGGTGCTCGGCAAGGTCGCCCGCTACGAGGGAGTCCTCTCGACCAAGCTCGACAGCCTGCGCGAGATGGCGGAGCGGACCATCGCGGCCACGTCGGCGGCGGTGCTCGCGGCCGAAGCGGCGGAGGCGGAGAAGGCCGCCGCCAAGATCGAGGGTTGACACCCGCACGCATATCGCGCACAATCCGCACAACCCCCAGGAGACAAGCCCCCATGCCCGACCAGCCCAAGAAGCCTATCGTCAAGCTCGACCCCCGCATCTGGCGCAAGCTCGCAGAAGCCCGAAACCTCGCCATGAAGGGGACGCCCCTCAAGCACCTGGCGAAGGGGGTGGCGGCCCTCCGCCCCAAGCCCATCCCCGGACTCGGCACGTTCGGCGTGTCGCGCGGGATGGTGCTCGGGTTCGACCCCAAGCTGGTGGAGGCGTGGCCTATGGACGAGATCGCCACGGTGCTCCTGCACGAGGTCGGACACCCGCTCCGGGGCCATGAGGCCCGGTGCCGTTGCGGTGGATACGAGCACGCCGAGTTCAACCGGGCGGGCGACCGTGAGATCAACGATGACCTTGCGCGGGCGGGGCTACCCTTCCCCGCCACGCACCCGCCCTGCCTCCCCAAGGACATCGGCATGGCCGACGGGCTCACCGCCGAGATGTACGTTGCCGGGGAGCGCAAGAAGCGCGAGGAGGAGCGCAAGAAGCGCGAGGAGGAGCGCAAGAAGCGCGAGGAGGAGCGCGCCAAGCAGGAAGCCGAGTCCGAGGAGGGCGACGAGGACGGGGAGTCCGAGGAGGGCGAGGAGGGCGACCCGGAGGACGGGGAGGGCGACGACGGCTCCGAAGACGAGGGCGAGTCCGGGGAGGGTGGTGGCGAGGGTGACGAGGACGCCGACGACGGCGAGGACGAGGGCGGGTCGGGCGAGGGGGACGACGAGGGCGAGGGGGACGACGAGGGCGACGAGGACGCCGA
>Ga0172362_10002756_pt1 | contig 15200 bp, 13 predicted proteins | sample LakKivs1_kivu2a2_FD_114534 | JGI IMG/M metagenome (GOLD analysis project Ga0172362, IMG submission 114534) | Sediment microbial communities from Lake Kivu, Rwanda - Sediment s1_kivu2a2 | ecosystem: Environmental > Aquatic > Freshwater > Lake > Sediment | place: Rwanda: Western Province, Lake...
AGAATTAGTAAAATTTTATATTTTTTTAAAGAATTCTTCAAAGACTTTGACAACATGCTCGACTCCTTTATTAGAAATATAGGGATGGCAACCAATAAAAAATGCGTTATTTAAAATATAATTTGTGTTTTTCAAGTCTCCAAAGATTTTAATATTTTCATTTCTATAGGCAGGCTGAACAGTTAAATTACCTCCCATAAAGCCTCTAGTCTCTATATTGTTTTCTTCCAAGAATGTGACAAGATTCAATCGGTTGAAATATTTGTTCTCTTTTACTGCAATAACATATCCATAAAATGAATGGAAACAGTTAACTGGTATTTTTGGCAAAATTAAATAATTGTTAAATTTGGATAAATTTTCAATGTACTTCTTCGCAATCTCTGTCCTTCTCTTATTAAGTTCATCCAATTTTTTTAATTGTTCAATGCCCAAGGAGGCGGCGATGTCGGTCATCCTCATGTTGTATCCTATTTCAGTAAAGACATATCTCTCGTCATAATCTTTGAGCTCTTTATCGTTGTAGTAAAAACGTTTATCTTTCTCATAATTTTTCAATCGTCCGAATTCTCTTACAGATGTCAAAATGTCATACAAACTTTCATTATTGGTTAGAACCATTCCACCTTCTCCAGTAGTCATGTTATGAGCAACGAAAAAGCTGTATGTCGATATGTCTCCAAAAGAACCGACTTTTTTACCTTCTATTTCTGCGCCATGCGCCTCGCAGCAATCTTCCATTACCGGTAAGTTATGTCTTCTGGCAATTTCCATAATTCTTTCCATTTTTGCAGGACAGCCAAACGAATGGACGACAAGTATCAATCCAGTTTTATCGTCAATTGCTTTCTCTATTTCGTCAGGGTCAATATTGTATGTATCCATTTCAACGTCAACAAACTTTGGAACAAGACCATTTTGAATAATTGGTGAGACAACAGTAGTAAATGTTGCAGCTGGAACTATGACTTCACTTTCTTTCTTTACCATTCCTGATTTTACTAAAACAGTGATTGCAAGCAGATTTGCAGACGAGCCAGAGTTGACAGCTACTCCATATCTTGTTCCGATGTACTTAGTGAAGTTCTGTTCAAATGTTTTTACTTTTTCTCCTTGCGATATTCTCAATTCAAGTAAGGAATCCAACGCTGAAATTATTTCCTTTTCATCAAAGACTGGATAGCCGACTGTCACTTTTGATTTGCCTGAAAAAAATTCTTCTTTTTTCTTCTCGGCGAAAAACTTTTCAATCAATTTGAAAATTTCATTCTTTGTATCGCTCATATCGACTCCCTGCAGCATCAATCAGATTTTTTAACTTGCCAAGGATACTCTTCTGGTTTCCCGTTTTTCAGCCACCATTCTATTTCTTTTTTATACCAGTCGTATGTTATCTTCAATCCTTCCTTGACACTAATCTTCGGATTGTATCCTAACATTTTTCTTGCCTTTGATATGTCTGGCACTCTCCTATCAGTTCCTCCAGCAGGTTGCGGCACATATATAGGATTTAGTTTTTTGCCAGAAATTTCTTCCAAATATTCTATCAATCGATTAACAGAAGTTTCTCCTTTATCATGACCAATGTTAAAAATTTCGTTCTTGCCTTCATCTTTTGTCGCAGCTAAAATTATTCCATCAACTTCATCATCTACAAAACAAAAACTTCTTTTAGAAGTGCCATCACCTTGCACAGTAAATTCCTCGTTCAAGACAATTTTCTTTATAAATTCCGATATGACATGATCCCACCCCATCCTCGGCCCATAAGGATTGTGAAGTCTGACTATAGTTGTGTCAAAGCCATATTTCTTGGCATAGTTTATGCACGCTACTTCCCCGGCTATTTTCGATGACGAATAGGAAAACCTTGGATTCCTTGAATCCGGCACAACTAACGGATGAATTTCAGGAGTAGGAAATACTTGAGGAGTTGCATACACTTCAGAAGAAGAAGTAAATAACAATCTTTTCACACCTGAACCGACTATAGCTTTCAGTATGTTCATGGTTCCAGTCAGCCCAACGTCCACAACCAAGTGTGGGTATGTATAGAAATATGAAGTTCCAAGAATTGCTGATAAATGATAAACCGTGTCTACATCTTTTACAGCTTCCTTTACTTTTTCGAAATCCCTTATGTCAGCATCTACAAATTCAATTTTATCAAGAATGTCTTCCAAATTCCTTTTTCCAAATCTCCAGCCAGTATCAAGAATTCTTACATTGTTTTTTTCTTTAACGAGTTTTTTAACCAGATGCGAGCCAATGAACCCAGCACCGCCTGTAACCAGTATGTTACCCAATACCAACACCCATATATTTGATTCCTAACTCTTCTACATCTTGTTTTCTAAAAAGTCCCCAACCATCATAAACTATTGCATCTTTACTCATCTTTGGAAAGAGTTCTTTTGGATTTATGTCAAAAAATGCCTTGTGGTTAATCATGAATATTGCAACATCCGCATTGTTAAAACCTTCTTCCATATTTTTTACATACCCTATACCCAATTCCTTTATTTTCCACTCTTCGACTCCTGGGTCATATCCAACTATATTTGCCTTTTCATTTTTCAAATACTCAATTAGGTCAAGTGTCGGGCTGGCTCTGATATCATTTGTTTCTGGATGGCCTTTAAAAGCAAAGCCGATGACAAAAACTTTCTTATTTTCCAATGATTTTTCTTTTTTTAAATTTTCAATTACCTTCTTTGTTGCAAGCTCGTTTATTTTGCGCGCATTAGTTACCAATGACAAAGTTTCCCCAACATTTTCAGCGCAATTGGCTAGAATGTATGGGTCTTTTGACAAGCATGCACCGCCAACACCAGGACTGGGTACCGGTATGTTGTTTCTTTCATAACCTTGATTGGCGGCCTTTATTATTTCAAAAGCATCTAGACCTGCCTTTTCGCAGTATCTGGCAATTTCATTCGCATATGCAAACCTTACATCTCTGTATGAATTGTCGAGTAATTTCACCAACTCTGCTGCCTCTATAGAGCTTACAGAAATTATAGTCGGACTGACTTTCCTAAAAATTTTACTTGCTTGGTCTATGCTTTCCTCATTTATTCCACCTATTATCTGCGGCAAAGTTCGTAGCTCATTGATGGCATTCCCTTCTATAGTTCTTTCAGGAGCAAAAACAAGATAAAAATCTTTTCCAGCCTTTAGGCCAGACTTTTCAAGTATGGGTTTAACTAAGTTTCTTGTTGTTCCTACAGGGACAGTTGAACGCAATACTATAAGTTGTCCTTCCTTAATATGATCTTTTATTTCGTTAATTGCATTTTCTACTATTTCCAAAACCGGCTTTTTTGTTTTTTTGTCTATTGGTGACCCGACAGAGATTATAAAAACATCTATATCATTATTATAAAATTCTTCTGGCTTCCCAACGAATAGGTTTCTCCCCAAATGTTTCTTTAGAAGTAAATTTATTCTTGGTTCTCTTATATGAGAATTATAATTTTTGATATTTTGTAGTGTTTTTTCATCTTTTTCGGTACCATAGACTTTAAATCCAACATCGGCCAAAACAACAGCCAACGTCTGACCAACATAGCCAAGGCCCACTACTCCAATTTTCATAGATAACACTACTTGTTTAAACTTTTTAAATGTTTATGAACTATTAGTCCAAGCTTTTTAAATATTTCACCAATTCTATAAAATTAATATGAATGATAAAGTATCGTTAATTCTTTTGACGAACAATGAGATTGAAGGTTGCAGAAAAATAGTTCCTATAATTCCAAAAAAGTACATTGATGATTTCGTATGCGTAGACCTGAAGTCAACTGATGGCACAGTAGAATTTTTAAGAAAAAAGGGCTACAAGATATGCTCGCAAAAGAAAAAGGGGCGAGGTATTGCTTTCAGAATGGGAATGGAAGCTGCGAAGGGCGATATATTAATTTATTTTTCTCCAGATGGAAACGAAACTCCAAAAGACATACCAAAACTAATAGAAAAAATAAAAGAAGGTTACGACATGGTTATTGCGTCAAGATTTGATTCAAAATCGACATCATTGGATGCAACACCTGTTAGAAGATTTGGGAATTGGTTTTTCACTAGCTTGATAAATTTATTTTGGGGTAGTGGTGTAACAGATGCTGTAAACGGTTTCAGGGCTATAAGAAAAGATGTGATGAAAAATCTTAAGACTTGCGCAAGATACTTCGAAATTGAAATTGAAATGACAATCAAATGCTCAAAAAAAGGATATAAAATTACTGAAATCCCAACAATAGAAGGCAGAAGAATCGGTGGTAAAGCAAAGTTAAACACTTTTAGAGACGGCTGGTTATACACAAAACTTATTTTTAGAGAGCTAATTGGTAGTTAGCATGAAAATAAAAAAATTTATACAAAGTAAGTTTTTTTTGGCGATAGTAATTATATTAGCGCTGCATATTCTAACCTATCCATCGATTCATCACATAGTCGATGAGTATACTTATCTTGGTTCATCAAGTAAAATTTGTGAATTAAATTTTTCTGATTTCTTTGGTGAGAAAACTTTGGAAGAAATAGAGTACTATACGCACAATACACCATTATATTCTGTAATTTTCTGTTTGACTTCTCCAATTCATAATTTTAATGTTGAAAGGGCTGGATTGGTTATATTTGCATTTCTAATAGCGACGGTTATTGGATGGTACTATTCCATTCCAAAAGATTGGAAGATTGACAAGAAAAAATTTGTCCTGTTGCTTCTTTCGAACAGTTTGTTATGGGTGTATTGTTGGCGCGCGCTAAAGGATGTTCCGCTTGCCTTCTTTTTGTCGCTTGGTGTTTTTCATTTGTATCTACATTTTGAAAGAAAAAAAATCAAGAATTACTATATAGCATTTATCCTTCTATCTATAGCATTGTTGCTTAAGGAAAGTTCAATCTTATACATTCCTATATTTTTTACTTATTTCCTAATCAAAAAAGTGCATAATTTGAAGAAATGGGCTCTTTTAATTTTGCCGATCATTCCATATCTTGTATTCACTCTTCTGCAATACATGAGCGGATTTCCTGTGTACTGGCTATTCACAAGTTCCTTTAGAGCTACTTCAGAATTAATCTATCCAGAACTTATTCCATATGCTAGACTACCAACGGTTATATTCATGATCGGTATTTTTGGACCTGGTTTCATTTCAATAGTTTTAAGATGGAAAGATTCTCTTTTTAGGAAGAGTGAATTTAATGACTTTCTAAAGTTCTTTTTAATATTCTACATTATTTGGGAATTGGTTTTTGACTTTGTGTTATTCGGTAATATGCCAAGATATCACACAATATTGATGCCGTTCCTTTCATTGATTATAGCAGAGTCAGCTGAAAAAACTAAGAATCTTAAAATACTATTTTACTTAACATTAGTATATTCCATCATCAGTGGATTCGCAATATCATATTATTTTCATGTTGAAAGTTTAGAAATATGGAGAACTTCACTCAGAGAAATCATTGAAAAGATTTTGGGGAGATAAATGAAAAAGATTATAAAAAATAAAATTTTCTATATTTTGCTATTCATAACAATCGGTTATTTTCTAATTCAACTATTTCTGTCTCGGGATTTGGCAATGAATTCGGACGAAGGCACACATGCGATTAGCGGCTTGTTTTACAAGGATTTTATATGCAATTTCAATAGCATTCACTCGTTAAACGATGTAATACAATTTATAATCAATTATACAGTAAAGTATTCGAAAGTAACATTATACTATCCACCGCTATATCATCTACTATTAGCAGTTGTATTTTTAATCCAAGAAGACATCATAGTTGCTAGGATACTAAATATTTTGCTAACTATATTGACTTCCTTCGTGATTTACAAATTGTCGTATGAAATTTTTAATGATAAAAAAATCTCAGTTTTAAGTTTTATATTCTTTCTTAGTTTTTCTATAATATTCTTCTATGCAAACAAAGTGATGATTGATATTTTACAAATCTTGACTTTCTCGTGCTCCTTGTGGTACTATTTTAAAATCAAAAAAACTAAAGTGAATAATTTACGTTTTAAAAATTTAATAATCCTCTCTGTACTGGTAGCGATAAGTCTTTTAACAAAATTCTACTCCATCTTTATCCCGATAATTATTCTACTGGACTCTTTCTTTTATGATAAGAAATTATTTAAAAAAATATTTATCGCCTTAGTCATATCCGGTATTCTAATCTCACCGTATGCCTTCTTTTACTACAAATATCAAATGTACAAGCTAGTTATCGGAAAGGCCATGTCTACATGGGAAACAAGCTCTGTATTTTTCGATGTTTTTAGAAATTTTGGAATGTTCCTAGGACTTTACGTTGCCTTCTCTTTAATTTACTTCTTTTATAAAAATAGGGAGAATTACATATTTTTCGTCTGGTTTTTTATACCATTGATAGTCTTGCTATGCCTCAAAAATTCTGACCCTCGCTTTGCATTTATTTTAATGCCAATTTATGCCATGTCTTGCGGGTTTACATTTACAAAATTTGAGAAAATGGTTAAACCAAAATGGAAAAAAGTTTTGATTTTGCTTATCTCCTGTTTGATTCTGCTACAAATAACCCATAATGTTTTTCTAAATTCTCAAGGTCCAAACTATCCAGTTGATGAAATAATGAAACCAATTAAAAACGATGGAAATGTTTTGATACTGACTGAAGATCCAGTTTATTCCTCGGTCTATATGTTTTATGGAAGAGTTAATAAAGTTCCCGGAAACATCATCAGATCATGTGTATTTTTTACAAGTAATTTGACAAAAGAAATGTTGCAAGAATGGGGAGTAAAATATGTTATCGACCAAAAAAACGTTTTGACTGAAAGTTCAGTTGCATCTCTCAATCTTAAAATTATTTTGGAAAAAAATATCAATGAAGATTCTTTAAAGTTGTTTGAGTTCCAAGAAGATATAAATAAAACAGATTGCAATTTTGTCTGCATACTTTTAGGCAAAGTTTGTAAAGGTATGCAATTTGGCGATATTATTTCTCTCATTAATAAAAATATTTATACAAAAATAGACTAGTTGCGTGAAAAACATGATAAAAAAAATTGTTATGTTGGTTGTAATAAATTTTCTTCTTTTTTTTAGCGCAGGGAGCGCGATGTACGGAAAAAGGCCGGAATACAGAGATAAATTGGATTCTTTTTTAAATGGTTTGGAAAATGAAAAAATTGGTTCTTATTATTTGAACTTAGACTTCATAAGCAAAAATCACAAATGCATGAAACTGGAAATAACCAACTCCACTGGGATTGTCATGGATGCTTATTATAAAATTTCCGAGAGCAAGTTTGAAAGGATTAATATGTGCCAAGAAGATGTTAAGATAATTTTAGATGAACATGCTATAAGTACTATAATCATGAGTTCATACAATATAAAAAATATCCTATTTTCAGAATTTTTGTTTGGTCATATAAAATTTAGTGGTTTGACATTTAACGACATGGTTGGTGCATTCAAATGATAGGAATCCTATTATTATTTTTAACAAATTATCTATCTGGGTTTTTTATTTTCAGACTATTTTTTAAGAAGACTAATATTTTAGAAATAATTTTACTGCCACAAATTTTCAGCATGATAACCACTCCGGTTATTTTCTATTTGTTGTATTTGTTTGTTGGATTTAATTTGGCACTATACATTTTGCCACTAATCTCGCTGATGATATTTTTGATTTCTCTGAAAAAGAAGCAGGTTATGGAGAGAAAAACTGTTAATAAAAAATTTCTATTTTTATTCTTTTCGCTAATGGCGCTTTGTATAGCCTTCGTATTTATCTATTATTTCATGAACTTATACGAACTGGGCGACCAGTTGAATTGGATGTCCATATCGTATGAAATAATAAATTCAAAATCATTGCCACCAAATTACCCATGTTTTTATGGAAGCAAAGTGCATTTTCAATGGTTCTATCATTTAATGGTTGCATTAACTTCAATGTATTCTGGAGTAGACGTATTCTATCTGATGCCTTTCTTGGGAGTGTACATGCTGATTTTATTTTCTTTGATTTCATTTATGATAGCAAGCCACCACTTAAAAGAATTTAAAATATCTTTCCTAGCCATGGTTATTTTTATGCTTTTCTTTTTAGGAAAATACACGGATCCAAATTATAATGGATATGGATTAATAATTGCACTACTTTCAGTTTATATTTTTATGAAATTCATAGAAAGTAAATCAAATCAATTTGCAGTTTTAACTGGGATTGTTGCAGGAAGTTTAATATATTTTCATGCGTTTTCATTCTTTTTTGTTAGTCTTTTCTTTTTATCATTTGCATTGTACAAACTCATATTTGGGTTCGGTAAAAAAGATTTGCTACAGATATTATTGATGGCAACCCCATTCGCTTTAGCAATACCATACTTAGTTTCTGTGACAGGGTATACTGAGAGTTTTTTCCTGTTCGAACCGTTTGGTGGTTTGCTACTGAACTATATATTAAAATTCAACATACTGCTAGTTGCTCTGCCATTTGGAATTATACTAGCTGTGAAAAAATTTAATGAAACGTCATTAGTGTTTATCTCATTTCTAATAACCTTATTCGTTGTATTGAATACGTTTGTAACAACTAAGACGCCAGCTTATTTATATTTTTTTGAATACATGGTTATTCCAATAACTTTAGTATCATTAAAATTTGTATCATCACTGCCCCCAACTATGAAAAACTTATTTGTAGTTGTAGTAATAGTACTGCTTCTTTATCCATTCCTAGATTACATAAGACCTTTGTATAAAAATCAAAATATTCTTCTAACAGATGAGTACACTGCTTCCAAGTGGATTAAGGACAATACTGCGACAAATGCAACGATTTTAACATCAGATTACCCTCTTTATATCGCATTGAGTGGTAGAAAGACAATTGTTTGCCAGACGATTAGTCTTATAGGAGAACATTTGAACCCAAGGGAAAACTTTGCAGATTTAATAATGTTATATACTAATCCATCTAGAGATTTGATAGAAAAATACAACATTTCTTATATAATGATTGGAAAAATGGAAAAGGAATTTTTCAAAAAATATGATTTAACACCGTATAATTTCACACCACCAGCATTCGAAATTGCCTATTCATACGGTAGTGTAACAATTTTTAGAGTTGTTGAAAAAGATAAAATACCTTCAACCGTTAATGAAAATATTAGAAATAGTTTGAATTTCACCAGCTATTCAAGATGGTGGCAAATATGAATTTTGAAAAATGGGATGAAAAAATGTTTTTGAAGCATGGGGCTTTTGAAAAACGTTATGCTAAAACTAACAACATGCTTCTAAAACACCTAGGGAATCAAAGAATGGATGTTATAATAAGAATGTTAAATTGTATCAATACTGACGCTGTATTGGATGTTGGCTGTGGAGATGGCACATTAATTAAGAAAATTGATGCTGGAGAAATAGTTGGTATAGACGCATCCAGAACTGCAGTAGCAATTGCAAAAAGAAAACTCAAAAATAAGAAGAATGCAATTATAAAATTAGAAAACGCAGAAAAAATGAGATTTCCTAAAAACAGATTTGATAAGATAGCTTGCACGGAAGTTTTGGAGCATACATCTAACCCAAGAAAAGTTATTAACGAGATAAGACGTGTTGTTAAAAGAAATGGTTTGGCGGTAATAAGTGTCCCGAATGAAAAAAATGTAGAAAGAATAAAAACTTTGCTGAAAAGAATTAGATTGTTCGATATGTTTTTTGGGAGGCTATCAGGAAGTTGTTCAGAAGAGTGGCATATTCATAATTTTGACAAAAAGATGTTTAAAAAATTAGTCAGCGGGAAATTTAAAATAATTGAAACTAAGTCTCTCCCAAATTTTTTAATTCCAATAACACTTGTATTCAAATGCAAACCAATAAAATGATTTAGTTATTTTTTTGGCTGACATATAAACAGTGAATGTAGGCTTGTGCCTGAAATAAATGAAAGTATTTTTTTAATTTTCAATGATTTGTTGATTACAAAAATTTGTTTTTCTAATGTGCGAATATAGTGACCTCTATCCATGAAATAAAAGAATTTTATAAATAGATTTTCAGTTTTTGGGTTTAAGTCAAGAATTATGACCTCTTCCCTTGTCACCCTTTTAATTTCTTTCAGGATTTTTGTATTAACTGAATTAGGAAAATGATGCAACATGCTCATGAATAAAGTTTTATGAAAAGATTTTTTCTTGAAGCACATTCTTTCAGCATCAAAGATTGCAAAATACTTGTTATGCCTTCCATATTTTTGTGATGCAAATTTTACAAATGATTTGTTCAAATCGGCTCCAACATAAAAACCGTTAGTTACTTGGCTATAATTGCCCAAACCGCAACCAACATCCAAAATCTTCTCGTCTTTTTTGTGGGATAACTCTCTCTTAACAATTTTAATTGTTTTCCTGCTTCCACTAAAAAGAAATCTGACTATTTTAAATGTAAAAAAGTTGTCCAATAGCTTATCTTTTATATAGCCGAAAGGCATTTCATCATCTCATTTTAAATTATTTTATCAAGTTTTGGCATATGACTTTCAACTTTGTCTGGCTCGATGAAAATCTTGCTCCATAATTCGAATGTCAATAAATTCCATAATTGCCTTGAATAATAAAGTTTTGATTTTTCATAATTTGAAAACATTCTTTGAATATACTCCTGAGAGAAGAATTTTGAATTGGAAAGCATTTGCTTTGAGACTTCGCCCAGCTCGCCTTCAAACCAAATATCTAATGGCACAAAGAAACGTTGCTTTTTTCTTTTAACTATTGACTTTGGCAGGAACTTTTCCATAACTTTTCTTAGGATGTATTTTTCTGTAGAGCCTCTGATTTTCATGCTAGCAGGCACCTTTGATGTGAAATCAACTAACTCAGAATCTAGTAGCGGTGATCTTGCCTCGATGGAAGATGCCATGGTCATTTTGTCAACTTTCATTAAAAGATTATCTGGAAGTGGAACTTTGAATTCAAAGAGTAGTAGCTTGTTTAGAGTATTTGCATTTTTTATTTTTTCAAAATATTCTCTGATAAAGTTTGATATATCTACTTTTATTTGCCTTCCACCTTCTTTAGAAAGTATCTGCTCTTTTTCTTGTTCATCAAAAATCGAAACTATCGATAAATATGCATCCTCAAGATTTGAAGATGAAAGGAATCTGTTTGCCCTTTCTATAGCTTTGTCTCCAAGAGCAGAAGAGTATCTAAAGAATATATCTAAAAATTTTCTAGGAGCAATTCTTATAGCAGTTGGTATTACTCTTTTAACGAAAAAGTTAGGTACAACCTTAGAATACTTTTCGACATTCAAAATCATTTTATAATGTTCATACCCTGCAAAAATTTCATCTCCTCCTTCACCAGTCAATACAACTGTCACATATTTCTTCGCGAGTTCTGACAGCAGATATGTTGGTATTGCTGCCGGGTCTGCAATAGGCTCGTCGAAATGCCATGCAATTTTTGGTAAAACTTCTACATTTGAAGGGTCCACTATAAATTCATGGTGATCTGTTCCAAATTCTTCAGCAACTATTTTTGAATATTTCAATTCGTCAAATCTCTCGTCGCCAAATCCAACACTAAACGTCTTCACAGGTTCGTCCATAAATGAACTCATCATGCTGACTATGGTGCTAGAATCAGTCCCGCCAGAAAGATAAGCTCCCAAAGGAACTTCGCTAATCAATCTGATTCTTACAGACTCTTTAATCAGTTCAGTTAATTTTTTTATAATATGTTCTTCTGGCTCATCTAAAATTTGAGTAAAGCTAATATCCCAATATTTTGAGATTTCAATTTTTCCATTTTTAAAAATTAATATATGACCGGGCTGAAGTTTTTTTATTCCTTCAAACATTGTGATTGGCCCTGGAACATACCTGAAAGTTAGAAAATATTTTAAAGCCTCATAATTTATTTTTCTTTCAATCTCTTCATACTGTAACATAGATTTTATTTCTGAGGCAAACAATAGCACGTTATTATGAAGCGCATAATAAAGAGGTTTCTTACCCACCCTATCTCTGGCCAAAATTAGCTTTCGATTTTTCTTATCAAATATTGCAATAGCAAACATGCCGCGCAACTTCTTTACGAAAGAATCACCGAATTCTTCATACAGGTGAACTATGACTTCTGTGTCAGATTGCGTGTAAAATCTATGCCCTTCAGATTCAAGTTGTTCTTTCAGATTAAGGAAGTTATAAATCTCACCATTAAAAATTACCCATACTGACTCATCTTCATTATGAATCGGCTGATGCCCGCCTGCTATATCAATTATGCTAAGTCTTCTATTTCCCAAGCACACATTATAATCAACAAATACACCGGAATCATCAGGCCCTCTATGTTCTATTACGTTGCACATTCTTGAAAGTAACTTTTTGTCCGTCATTCCTACAAACCCAGCAATCCCGCACAATTGAATAACCTCTAATTATAAAAATAGATAAGCAAACTTTTTAATTCACAATTTCTTTTATTTTATAGAATCTTTTCCCTTCAACCTCGTATCTTACTCTTGCAATCATCTCGCCTAAAAATCCGAAAGTTATCGATTGGACACCGACAATTATCAAAATAAGAGAGATATAAAACAACGGTCTATTTATGTTAACTGTATAAACAAGACCGATGAATAGAAGATACGCTAGAATCAAACTGCTTATACCGGACATCAAAATACCCAAAGAACTGAATATGTGCGCCGGTTTCGTGCCAAACTTCTCGATAAACATTAACGTAAAAAGATCTGAAATGCCTTTCAACAACCTGAGGAAATTGTACTTTGTTTTTCCATGCTTTCTTGGGTTGTGTCTGACTTCTATTTCTGTTATGGAATTACCTTCAACTGCAAGAATGAATGGAATATACCTGTGCATCTCCCCATAGAGGCTGATATCTTTTATAGCTTCTTTTTTATACGCTCGCAAAGTGCAACCAGAATCATGAATTTTTAATCCAGACATTCGTGAGACTAGCCAGTTTGAAAATAATGATGGAATTCTTTTTGAAAAAAGTGGATCCTTCCTGTCCTTTCTCCAACCACATACAACGTCATATCCTTTCTTTAGTTCTGCCAATAGTTTTGGTATGTCTTTCGGATCGTTCTGAAGATCAGCATCCATAGTGATTACAATATCGCCTCTGGCATGCTGAAAACCAGCTGATAACGCAGTGCTTTGCCCGAAATTTCTTTTGAACCTGATTATTTTCAGTGCTTTATCCCTCTCTGCGATTTTCTTTAATGTATCAAAACTTCTATCGGTGCTACCATCATCTACGACAATTATCTCATATTTTTCTTCAACACTGTTTAGAACTGTAGTTAATTCTCTATAAAGAGGTTCAACATTTTTCTCTTCATTGTAAAGTGGAATTACTATTGACAACATTTTTCTCAAACCAACTATAAAATATTTTTATACCTTCATTAATTTTTACTTTGGGGTCATAACCAAACGCTTTTCTAGCCTTGTCGATATTGGAAAAGGTATCTGGTACATCACCTTTTTGTTTTTCTATATGGCTCAACTTAAGCGGTTTGCCGATACAAGTTTCAATTATTTTCAAAACATCATTTAACTTTACCCTCTGCCCGCTACCCAAGTTAAAAATTCCAGTAGCATTGCTTTCCATAGCTTTAATCGTCCCTTCTACAATGTCCGAAACAAATGTAAAGTCTCTTGTTTGGTTGCCATCGCCATATATTGTAATCTCCTTTCCAGCTTTTGCATTAAAGAAAAATTTGTAGATTGCCATGTCAGGCCTTTGCCTTGGACCATAAACAGTAAAATATCTTAGGACTGCAAGTGGTTTGTTATAAATATGTGCAAAAGAATGACAGAACGCTTCAGCTGCTAATTTACTCGCGCCATATGGAGAAATTGGAATTGTTGGATGCTTTTCATCTATAGGCAGATAATTTTCTATTCCATAAACGGATGAACTGGACGCAAATACTATTTTTTCTATACCCACATTCAAACTGGCTTTCAAGAGACTTATTGTGCCGTTGACATTCAAATCAAAATACGGTTGTGGGTCTTGGACTGAACTGCGAATACCAGCCCTAGCAGCAACATGGAAGATTTTAGTTATTTTATAGTCTTTGAGAATTTTTTCTATTAAGTTTGTGCTTCTCAAGTCACCTTCTATAAAAATATAATTCTTCTTTCCAATATTGTTAGAAATATTCTGCTCCTTTATCTTCCTGCTATAATATTCATCAAAATTGTCAACAACTACTACTTTGTGGCCTTTTTCTAGCAGGCTGTCGGCCAAGTGGCTTCCAATAAAGCCAGCACCGCCTGTAACCAGATAATTTGCCATATTCTATATCATCTTTGAAAAGTTTTTAAATGTTTTAGAATTATAACTTTCGCTTGAATAATTCCAATTTTCTATAAAGGTCGATTGTTTTCTTTATACCCTCGTCAAAAGTAATCTTTGGTTTGTACCCAAGAGTCTTCGACGCCTTTTCATAATCACCAATGAAAAGTTCTACATCAAAATTATTTTCTGGGTTTACAACAATCTTAGAATCTGATTTACAAAATTTAATTACTTTCTTGGCCAAATCCTCTACAGAAGTTCCTTTTCCTGTAACAAAATGAAAATCTTCTCCGACAATTTCGTCCGATTTTTTGAATGCCTTCAAAATTCCATCTATGGTATCGTCTATGAAAGTAAAGTCGAATGTTTGCTTTCCACCATGCAGAACCAATGGTTGGTTGTTAAGAGCTTCCAATATAAATTTCGGCGTTACTCTATCTAACTGGTCCCTTTCGCTTCCATACACATTTGAGAACCTCAAGATTATTGACTTGACACCAGAATATCTATGATACGACAAGAAAAGTCCTTCTCCTGTAAGTTTCGACACGCCATAAAAAGATTTTGGACCCTTTGGGAAAGATTCGGTAACTGGAACCGTTTTTGGATCACCATAAACTTCCCTGCTCGACCCCATGAAAACTGTTGCCTTATTTCCGGTTTTGGTAATTGCTTCTAGAACATTCAATGTGCCGCCAACATTTACTTGAAAACATTTGTACGGATCTTGCTGTCCCCATACAACTCTTGATACTGCACCGAAATGAAAAATTGCGTCCTTGTTTTTCACAACCTTCAAAACATCTTCAAAATTTCTTAAATCGCCTACAAC
>Ga0172362_10002757_pt1 | contig 15198 bp, 15 predicted proteins | sample LakKivs1_kivu2a2_FD_114534 | JGI IMG/M metagenome (GOLD analysis project Ga0172362, IMG submission 114534) | Sediment microbial communities from Lake Kivu, Rwanda - Sediment s1_kivu2a2 | ecosystem: Environmental > Aquatic > Freshwater > Lake > Sediment | place: Rwanda: Western Province, Lake...
GTATTCACGGGCACACTTCAACGGCGCGGTGCTATGCACAACCTGTCAGGAGTTGCGGCGCAAGGCGGGGACGCCGGTTGCCAGCGGTAACGGCACCACGTTCTGAACAGGAATTCCCATGGCCAATTGGCAGCAGGTACGGGAATGCAAGCAGGAACAGGCTGAACGCCGGGCGGCTGAAAAGCGCGTGACGGCGCGGCGGGTGTTCGCGTCCGGGAACCAGTATCGCCGGGCGCTGTGGCGGGAACTGCACCCCGAACAGGCGCGGGCGGTGGCCGACCGATGGCTAGCACAATCCCCGGCGTTCAGGGGCTTGACCGATCAGGCGGCAACACTGCTGTGGATCTTCAAGCACAAGTTGAACGCCGAAAGCTTTCCCGTCGTGGTTCCGGGCGAGCGGCACAAGCGGCGAGCGGTGAACCTTGCCCATGCCGACGTGCAGACGGTGGGCGTCACAGCGGAAGCGTTCGCCGGGGCGCTGAATGAACTCGTGGCGGCTGGATTCATTCGGCGACTACGGGCTGCGGATGGGGCCGAAGCATTCGGCACGTGGGGACGATGGCAGACCGCAGGGAAGCACAAGGGCACGAACGGCAAGGCGAAATCATCGGGGTGAGTTTCGGCGCACCCGAACACAAGGAGTGAAGCACGATGAATGAACAGGCGGCACAGGACGTTGAACACGTTGACCAGGCGGACGCGGGCGGGGCCGAATCCCTTCCCGGCGATCCCGAACCGGAGATGGCCGACGCGGCCAGCAAGGGCGGCTTGATCATCGACGAGCTTGCCCGGCTGCCGGAGCGCTCCCTGCTGGATGAGGCGGCCTTGGCGCGGATTCTGCATATTGCGCCCAGAACGCTGCGGCGGCTCGTGGGCAGATGGCAGTTGCCACCGGGCGTGAACGTGGGGGGCCGCACGTACTGGTTCAGCGGCAAGGTGTTGGACCATATCCAGGCGGCTGCCGACCGGGCCGCAAAGGACGCCGAGAAGAACGCGCGAAGATTCCGCGAAAATTTCACTTGACTTTTTCATACACATGAGGTATAATTCCCTGTGAGGTGATGATGAAGGCGAAGCGAACAGCGAAAACGATGGGCCGTCCCCCGCTGGACCCTGCCTTGCGGCGGACGGAACAGTTGAACGTGCGGGCGACGAAGGCCGAACGCAAGATGTTGGAAGCCGAAGCGGCGCGGCAAGGCATCACGATATCCGACCTGTTGATGCAGGCATGGCGCAAGGCGGAAAGGCGGTGAACGATGGCATACCTCTTCAAGACTCGCGGCAGTGACGGCAAGTTCACGTGGCGGTACCGGATCATCGACCACACCGGGAAGCGCAAGACCTTCACCGGCACACGGAGCAAGGAACGCACGGCGGAACTCGCGGCTGCCGAAGAACTCAAGGTGAAGCGAATCGCGGCGGGTCTTGAGGCTCCCCCCACTTCATCACGCAAGCACCAACACCGGCCGTTCGATGAAGTGCGCGATGAGTACATGGCGTGGGGCCGGGCGCAGGGCGGGAAGCACGGGCGGCCGTGGAGCAGGATCCATGCTGGCAAGCGCGACCGGGCGCTCAACTGGTGGAAAAAGCAGTTGGGGCTTGAAGCACTCGCCGACGTTGACGGCGTTCTGCCGCGCGTTGAAGAAGCACTCCGCACCCTGCAGGCCAACCACACCGGCAAGACCTTGCAGAATACCGCCGAAGCGCTCAAGTCATTCTGCCGATGGTGCGTTCAGCGCGGATACCTTGCGGCCGACCCGCTGCGCGGGCTGGCACCGTTCAACGTCACCCCCGAAACGACCCGCCGGGCAATGGCCGACGATGAAGTCAAGAAGCTGATGGCGGCGGCACCGGAACACCGGCGGCTCCTGTACGAAGTGGCGCTGACAACGGGCTTGCGGGCGAACGAACTGCGCTCCCTCACAGTTGACGACCTCGACGCGGAAGGGTGCGGGCTGATCCTTCACCCCGAGTGGACCAAGAACCGCAAGCCCGGCTTTCAGGCGCTCCCGGCGGCACTGGTGACGCGGCTCAAGGCGTTCATCGAATCCGGCACGGCGGCCGACCTCTACCGCGTATCACTCAGGCGCAAGGGCAGCACAATGCAGGTGCCGGAACACCCCCTGTTGTTCGTCGGCACACACATGGCGCGAGAACTCGACGCCGACCTTGCCGCAGCGAAGATCAGCAAGGACGCGCCGGGCGGCAAGCTGGACTTCCACAGTCTGCGGGTGTCGTTCATTTCCCGCGTGATCGAATCCGGGGCGAGCGTGAAGGAAGCGATGGAAGCGGCCAGGCACAGCACCCCGAACCTAACGCTGAACGTCTATGGACGGGCGAAGGAAGGGCGCCTTGCCGAGATTGCCGAGCAAATCGGCGCGGGCATCTTGACGGCTGAAACCGAGCTTGAAAGCCCAACCACGGCACAATTTCAGGCGACCGGCACCGAAGATGCTTGTGGCACAACTGGTTACGGCGAACAGGTAGTAGGTTCAATTCCCCCCGCCTCCACCACCCTGCCGGAGTCGTAAGCTGTTGGCACACAACAACTTTCGGCTCCGGCTGCTTTTTTCAAGATGGCCCGTTGTGTTGATTCTATGCTCCCCTGCGGACGCAGCGTGTTGCCGATGGCTTCGGCGAGCACCGCCAGACGATCTTCGCGCGTCCGGGCATAGCGTTCCAGCGTGAGCTTCGGATCACGGTGCCGCATCAGTTGCTGAGCTTCCTTCGCCGATGCTCCGGACTCGAAGAGGAGCGTGTCGTACATCACTCGGAGGGCGTGGAAGTCGAACTTGCCGCCGAACGCCTGCCGAGGAATCTGGGCGGTCTTGAGGTCGGTGTAGAGCACTCGCGCCGTGTTGTGCGGAACATACAGCAACGGGTTCTCGGGGACGTCCTTGCCACGGCTCCGCTTGCGGTTGTACACATCGTAGAACCGGATGGCTTGCCCCGAGTCAGCAGAAGCCTTGAGGGCGTCTGCGAGAGCGGGTGCCAAAGGCTGGAACGCATATTTGCGATCCTTCGTCCACTCCGCCCGGCAGTGCAGGCCGCAGCGCTCGATGTCGAGGTCATCGACCTTCAGGCTCCTCAGTTCGCCAGCACGGAGGCCGGTGGATGCAGCAGTCCAGTAGAGCAGCGCTCTCTCAGGCGGAGCCACTTCCAACAATCGCTTCAACTCCTCCAGCGAGATGGCTCGGCGAGTCACCTGCGGGGTCATGTTGAATGGTGCGAGACCTTTGAGTGGGTTCTCCGGCAGATAGCCGCGCTCGACGCACCAATTGCAGAAGCTTCTCAGGCTGTCGGCGTAGTTCGCCAATGTCTTGCCCTTGGTGCCCTTGTTCTGGAGCGCCCGCAGGGCCTCCTCGACGCGCGGCAGCAGCCCGGTGTCCAGATCGGCAAGCGTTTCCAGCCATCAATGGCGAGAAACCGGGCCTGAGAGTCCCAGCCGCTGCGCATTGCATAGTATCCGCTCCACTGCTCCTGTCCGGGACAGGGCCATGTGGTGAAGGGCGGTTGGGGGCCATTGCCGTGCTGCAGGACGGTCCTGACCCACGGCAGGTCCAGCCATTCAGCAAGTGGCTGGTGAATGTACTCGGGCAGCGTTGTCGCGTAGCAGTCGCCATACGATGGTAGCCAGCCGATCGGGTCGCTCAGTCCCACCATGCTGGTGACGAGGGCCTTGAGCCGTTCGCGGCTCGCGCGCATCGCTTCCTCGTCGCGGAGGGCATAGGCCAACTGCTGCATGTAAACGGAAACGCTTGCGGAATAGGCCGTCGTCAGTTCCACACACATCCCGTCCGGGTAGAACGCCTGGTCGATGTACTGTTTGACCATCCCCGCGCGTTCGGCAAGCCATTTGTGAGCAGAAGGAAAGTCATCCAGGATGGCGCAGGACTGAGCCATCGCGTTGATCATGGCGCTGCCGGCATTGTGCCGCGAGTCCACCCATTCATGGATCTCCGCGCGCTGGTAGGCGGTTTCCTCGTAAATGCGCTGGAGGATCTGCAGCAGCTCCTCGTCGGTGACCTGCGGGAAGCTCCGGATCAGGGCGATGGTCTGCGCCAGTTCCGAAAGGCGATTCGGGACCATGCACCAGTACCACGGTTTGGATACATGCACGTGGTCCACCCAGCCTTCCCGCATGCTCTTGCCCACGAACTCGGTGATCGGGTAGGCTGCCATGTAATCCTTGATATGCTCGACAACGAAGCGCACGTACCGGGGGGTTCCTCGTATGATGGATCGCCTCACGGAGCGTGCCAAAGATGTGAAACCGCGTGACGCACGAGAGCGACGAATTGTGCCAGTCGAGGCCGGTCGGGGGCACTTCATACACGCTGTAACCATCCCAGAAATGTCCTGCAAGCAGTTCATCGGCGGCCGACGTGTCATGCTTGGCATCGCGCTCCAGCACTGTCCAATCGGTGAGCAGGGGCGAGGTCATCTTCTTCGAGCGGAAATGTGCGATGTACGCCACACCGGCGGCCTGCACGTCCTTGCGATCAAGCGCCTGTTTGACAGGCGCGAGTTCCGGGCGGCTCAGGTCGAGGAGGCGCAAGAACTCCTCACGGTCGCGCACAACAAAGCTCTCGGCCGATGCACGGCAGAGGCACAGGCAGCCGAACACGATTGCCAGCAACAGGATACTGCTCACGGAGGTCTCCTTTCTGCAAGCATGTGGAACCAGCGCCGAAATGCAGTTAGGGAATGGGCCCTCGCCGCTAGCTTCCGGCGGTCCACAGTTCATATGCCCAGAGCGTTGCCCGTTCCATCGAAACACGCGCAAACACGGGCAAAGGCTGGTCGTTCGGAGGGATGATCGTGCCGCCACGCCCACGCGGCTTTCCCCGTCAGCGAACTGCCCTCAAGGATGATGCTGTCGTCGAGCGCGAAGCCCGGCAGCGCCTTCTTTGAAGCTTTGCCGCCGCAGTGCCCGCCCCCGAAATCATCGATGAAGATGTTGGTCTCCACGGGCGTCTCGAGCTGCACCCGCACTTTGCCGCCGGCTGGGACCTCGTAGTTCAGGACCAGCTCGCTGGGCCGGGTGATCCTGCCCAGGTAGATCGTGAGCACGCCCTCTGGATTGGCGCGGTAGCCGAAGAGCCGCCACTTGGGCCAGCGCGCCACGCCGACGCAGGCAACGCGGCGGCGGTCACGCAGGTCCTGCACCCACCTGTCCTGCACGGCCCATGGGTCGTTGTGTGTCCACCCGTGCGACTCCGGAGCACCGGTAAAGTAAAGCCGCTGCTCGTCGCCCACCTCGACGACTCCCGGCGCGGGATAAATGCCGCCGCGCGACCATTCGGTCACCCCGTGCGTCAGGAAGTCGCGCCGCCCCGGTGCATGCAGCCAGCGGTCGCCGGGTGTGTCCTGATAGACAAGCGACACATCGGTGGCGCCGTCGACGTGACACGGCGCAATCATGCGAAACTGCTGCAGGAAGCCGACGATGCCCTTGGTGGCCGGCAGCATCGAGAGGCCATAGTAATCTCCTGCCACAAAACCGCGCGCTCCGGCGCAGACGTCGTCGTAGTCATCGGGCACCAGTGCGATGATACCCTGCGAGTAGTTCCCATCTTTGAGTTCAGCGGTCCAGACGGCGCGCCGGGCAGCCCTCCGCACCGTCGGACTGCGCTTGTAGGCCACGATGCCACGGTTCTGCCAGGGATGCCACGCACAACTGCTCGCGTCACCGTCACCCCACGTCGGCACCGACGCGTCAGGATTCCAGCGGAGGCCATCGGCCGAATGCAGAGTGTAATAACCTGGGTGTGTCGAGCCCGAAGGTTTGGTTTCGCCGCGGGGATCGAGGTAGATCACGCCACGGTACCGGTGCGAAGCCGGGGCGGTCGGATCCACCATCACTGCCGGTAAGAGGTTATTGGGCGGCATGGCGCCGGCGGCTTCGCGCCAATCGACACCGTTGTCCGATTCCGCATAGGTCGCGACCGCCACATCTTTGCCGATCCACTCGCTGGTGAAAACGCTGTACCACATGCGGTACCGGCCGCTATCGGAAAGTGGCGGAGAACGCGGACGACCTTCTGAAGTCTGCCAAGGAAAGTGAGCCTTCGAGATATTGATCGACATTCCCTGCCTCTTCAAACGCTGGCAGTGTTCGCGGCTTGTTTGCCACAGAAAGTCACGACGTGAGACAGGAAACCTTCAGCAGATGTCTTCTGCCCGACTGGAATGCCTTCTTTGCTGCCATGGAGTGTTCCCGGCAGGAGCTTGCAGGCGGTTCGATGCCGACAGCGATCTTGGTGTTCCCGCGGAAGGCTACGGGCATGAGGATTTCGAGGGTCTGCATCAGCCGCCGGGGCCGATTGACTACGCCACAGCGTATCCGGCGTTTCTCGAGACGAAGCTTCCCCTTCAGCCGTGGCACTGGTGCATGCTTCCGCAGAGACTGGAGTTCTGGGCGAACGCCCTCAAGACGATCCGCGGCTGCCCGGAAGTCACCTCCGAGGAGCTTGCGATCATCCTCCGCCGCATGCACGAGGAGGTGAGCTTCGCTCAGCTCCGTGACGGCCGCGCGGGCACTGCTCCGTGGGCATACACGTATCACAACGGCGGGATCGACATGCTGCGTTGCACCCTTATCGCCGCGTGCCTTCTCGATGACTTCCACGCGGCCCGCGCGTGGCGGAGCGAATCCGCTGCAGCGTTCGTCGACTACCTCAACGTGGAATTCTACCCGACGGCTTCTGCAAGGAGATCGCCATCGGCTATTCGGCCAGTTGCTCGCTCGACGTGCTGGAGCTTGCCTTCGAGCTTCGCGACGAGCCCGATGTGTCGGCCGCAAAGGCACGGCTGGCGGCCGCGGCGACGGCCATTCCCGCACTGCGCAAGCTAAATGGCTGGGCACCCGGTTTCGGGGACTGCTACCCGAGCAGGCCAGCCGTCGACTATACGCCAAGGAGGATTGCCGAATGGCTTGGGTTGGGCTGGATCAACGCCGTTCGCGACGGAAGAAGCCAGCCCGAGCCGCCGTTCCTCTCCTATCCGCCGCCGGGATCACCGCTTTACAACGGCTACTACGTCATGCGCAGCGGCTGGGACCTCGATGCCCGCTGCCTGGCATGTGCAGGTGCCGGCACAGCTCCTCGATCCGCGCGGGACTCTGGTGCGTAGGGTCGCACGAAGACACGCCGATGACCTTCCCGGGGTAGCGGCCCACGAATGCGGTCGGCCAAGCCGCAGCAACTGGTACTTCGATGAGCAAGAGGGCCGCGTCCGAGGCGGCGAGAGCCGCGAAGCGCGATTGCGAGCTTCGCGCAGGCATCGGCCGCACGAGCCTTCCCGCCAGCCGGCGGCGCCCCAACGGGCATGGCGGCGTGGACTTCGCTCCATATCCCCAAGGTGAAGTGTTGGATGCATTACCAGTCTGTCTGATACGCGAACAGGCTGGACACCCGGTCTGCCTCCTCTTTTCGGTGTCGTGCCATCCCTCAACCACAATGGGCTGGGAAACCTCAGCCGAATATCCGGGGGTCGCCTGTGATCTGCTTGACGAGCGCCTTGGAATGCCAGTGAGCATGTTCCTGCAGGGCGCAGGAGCCGACGCCAAGCCGCGCGTCATCGCGGACGGCGACGCATGGCGCACCGCCTCGAGCACCTGGGCCGACGTTCAGGCCGCAGGCCAGATAGCGGCTGGCGAAGTCGAAGCTGTCTTGAAAGGCGCGATGACCCCCGTCAAGCCCGGCCTGAGCTCGTCCCTCGCCGAAATGCAGTGGCCGCTGGAGAGCCCGCCCCCGCGCGAACAACTCGAAGCGCTGCGAGGCCACGACGACAGGGGCCGGCGGATTCTGACGCAGAATTCGATAGACCGCCTCGACCGCGGGCTGCCGCTTGCGACGTTCGCACCGATTCTCATCCAGGCGTTCCGGCTCGGCGACGCGCTTCGGATCGTGGCGTTGGAAGGCGAACCGGCGGCCGGTGTCGGCCAGCAGGTGCTCGAGGCGAGCGGCGCCGGCGTCACCTTCGCCTTGGGCTATTCAAACGGCATGGGGCTCTATCTTCCTGCGGAGAGCATGCTGAGCGAAGGCGGTTACGAGGTGGACAGCTTCTGGGAATACGGCCTTCCCCGCTCATCTGAAGCCAGGGTACCAGGAGATACTCCAGCAGGTCCTGCAAGGTTTCCGGCAGATCGGAGCCCTGTAGCGGCATCAGCCTGCTTCGCCGGAGAAGAACTGCGGGATCATTACAGAACGGCGGCAGCCGACACGAATGCCTATTGTACCAGTAGCCCGTCCTCATCAGGAAGAATCACGATCCCCCGATCGGGAACCTCAAGCTGCCAGTCTCCGGCACCGCCTGTGAATGCCCAATCCCCAGCGGCATCGCCGCCGATGCGCAGGCCGAAAAGTAACTCGAACGACTCCGCCGCCCGGAATGGGCTGAACCTGCGATACCGGATGGACGGTGTGAATGTCTTGTGGAACTCCTCATCAAAATAACTGCTCATCCGCGTGACGTCGCTGACGCGCCAACCGCTTGCACGTTCCGGCAGGAAAGGTGTCACCGTCAGCCGCACGCCCTGGTTCTCAATGATCGAAGCGTCGCCTTCGCTCCGCACGCTTCCGGCGTAGTGCATCAGCCATTCAACGTGCCGCTCGCCGACGCAAGCGACCACGTCGCGCACGACCGCGATCCCCGGTGGCACGAACAGGATCGACCGTGTGAATCCGGCCAGGAGGCCGGGATAGCAGCGCGATGCGTCGCCGCTCGCCATCTGCCAGCCGGGGTCGGTCCGGACCTCGCCGATTCAGCCGGCGTGATCGCTGCCCCACGTCTGCCCTTGGCCGTCCACGAGCAGCGTGTTGTGGCCCCACGTCGCGTTTCCATCCCAGTTCCATCGGAGCTTCATGTCGAAGAAGCCGATGAAACCGGCATAGGGCCACGTGCCCTCATCGACAAGCAGCGGGACGCTCCGCGATTCGAGGATGAACGAGTTGGCATCGAGATGGCTGTGCGGGACATCTGACGGCCCGGAGCGAAACCCGACGAAGGTGTCATGCGGTTCCCATCCGCTGCGCAGCGTGGCGACTCCCGAACGAGGGAATGCGGCGGTGAGCCGGGCCGTCCGCTCGGCCGGCATCTCCGGATTGTCGAGGGCAAGCGACAGGATCGTGGTCGTCTTGTATGATCGCGCCAGCGCCAGCCAATCCCGCCGCCCCGTCTCGGCTGCCAGGAGGCGAATGCAGTCGGCACTATGCTCAGAGTCGAGCGATGGCTTGTTGTCGTTGAAGTTGTAGCAGCGGCCGGCCGGCGTGGTGAGCATCACGGCGAAATCCCCCGTCGCGCGCAGGGCCGGATGCTCGAAGATATTGACCCGCCCGCTGGTGAGGCGGCGCAGTGCCATCGCATAGCGCAGCCCCATGAAGAGCGTGGCGAACCAGTAGCCTGTGCCTTCGGGCCAGTCACCCTCGGGGGGCACGCGGTCGAGCGTCTCGACGACGCCTCGCGCGGCCAACGCCAAGGCCTCTCGTGCCTCAGGCCACTCGTGCGCATAGCCGCACAGAGCAAGACCCGTTTCCCCGCAGGTCATGATCTTCCAGTTGCACTCTGTTTCTGCCTTGGACCACCACTCCGTCCGCTCGCGCGTAGCAGCCAGAAAAGGGAGAAGCACGCGGCGGCGCATTCCTTCCACGATCCTCTCATTCTCAGCATCCGATGGGAAGTTGTCCAGGAGGTCGTGAGTGAGAGCCAGCAGAGCCGCGACATTGCCCATTACGTGATCGTAGTGCGGGCATCCACCCTGGTGCACTGGTGGCATCCAGTTGCCGTTCTCAAGCATGTAGAAGACGCGATCGAGCGCCCATCTCGCCCAGTTCTTCTCGTCGAACAGCAGATAGCCCTCGGCTAGCGTCCGTGCCTCTTGGGCCGGGGTGCGAGCAACCTCGAAGTCAACGTGGTCGATCGCCGTCGCGGCGATCTTCCTGCAGTTCTCGCGAACCTGGTCGAGGTAGCCTGGACGCTCGCCGACGCGGCGGCGGATCTCGGGAATCTCCTTCGCGTCGAACAGCAGGAAGGGGCGTTCACTGGTCGGTACGAACTCGGCCGCCTCGATCTCGCTCATTGCCCGTGTGGGTCGATCCTGTTGCATCTTCTGTCCTTTCACCACGCGAAGTTGCCAGTGTTGAGGCGCGTTTACTTCGTGAACGTGCATCGCGCGTACCCGGTCGTTCGCTGGAATGCACCAAGTGTTCCGGGTGTCCCTATCCATGTCATGATGGGTCTTTCTCTCCTATGTCTCAAACTTGAACGAGAACAGATCAACGTCGTGCATCACGAGGCGCATCCGGACCGGCCTCCCCGCGAGGGCGGAGACGTCGCTGGATCCACCCCACGATACGACGTAGTCGAGCCGGTCCCCGATGATCTCGTCGCACTCGGCGAGAGAGAAGCCATCTATCTTTCGGCCGTGGACATCATGGAGTTCCACCCTCATCCCGCCGAGGGCCGCGGTCGAGACGTTGAGCGTGAGCTTGCTGCCGGCGAAGATGAAGGGCTTTGTCAGTGTCTCGTGCCCTCGGGCATCTGCGGAGAGGGAAATGAAGCCGTCGGGCCGCAGCGTGTAGCGGCGGAGGTTCACGTAATCTTTCCAGTGGTTCTCGAAGGAAGACGATGTTGTTGTCGCGGCTGCCCTTGTAGTCTATCACGCCGATGGACGGGCGGGTCCAGTGGATGCCGTCCGTGCTCTCGATGCAGCAGGCGCAGCGGGGATTCTCCTTCAGATCATCCTCGGTGCAGATTCGCGTGCCGTCGAAGCTGGTGAGAAACGACGCCAGATAGTACAGCCGCAGGACGCCACCTTCCTTGAGAAGAACGGGATAGAAGTTGCCGGTCCCATCGTAGGGAGCGTCGAATCTGAAACAGACCTCTCGTCGGACAGGTTTCTGCAGCGCCAGCCGCGCCGTCGTCGAGTGGATCAGAAGATCGTCAACAAATAGCTCTCGTCTCGTGCCAATGTTCTCGATCGCAGTCATAAAGATACCTCCAGCGGTTGGAAGAGGGATGATCGTCATTATCAGAAACCCGACCACGCGGGCGGCTGGAGCCATTCGGGGAGAGATGCTGCCGAATTCGGATGCTTGCTCATTCCGTGCTATCTCCAGTGTTGACGCTGATCCTCACGCTGTTGATGCTGTTGACCCGCGACCACCCGTAGCCCAACTGGTCATAGACCAGCATCAGCTCGTTCGGCCGGACCTCCAGCAGGGCCGTGTAGCCCGTGCTCGCCTTTTCGTGAATGGTTGTATGCTGAACCCAGCTTGCGCCGCCGTCCCGGCTGAACATGACCTGCACCCCAGCAGAAGGCCAGCCACTGAGTCTGCCATAGCTGCACGCGATAGTGCCGTTCCGCAGGCGTACCATCTGCGGGCGCACGCCGTTGTGCCCGAGCGATGCAGGGCGGCTCCAGGTGCGTCCGCCATCGAGCGAGCGGGCCTGGAACATCACGTTGCCGCGCGAGTCGCCGTCGCTGCGCATGACGCAGATCAGCTCGCCGTCCGAAACCTCGAGTAGCGCCGATTCATTGAAGTCCAGCGGAGCAGTCGACTGGTCCGTGACCGTTGACAGGTAGGACCACGATCGTGCGCCATCGGTGGATTGCATGATGCCGATGCGCGTATGGCTGTCGCCCGCCAACTTGCCGTCGACAACGCGCAGCAGCGTACCGTTGCGCCGCTCGATGAGGTTTCCCTCGAACGCGAAGGGAACCAACGTTCTGCCAGGAGCGACGACGGCTTTGCCGAGCTCTTGCTCCTGCGGGAAGACGATGGGCGTCTTGTGCGGCCCTTCCCACGTGCGAGCGCCGTCCGTAGAGACGTACTCGAGCGAATAGGGCGTCCCATTCTCATCCAGAAGGATCCCGGAGGCTCCGCCAAGAATGCCCAACATACGCCCATCGGCCAGCATGCCATAGGGGAACGCCTCGCCGTAAAGCCTCCCAGTCACAATTGTCTGGCAGGCCCAGTTGTGACCGTTGTCGAGGCTCTTCAGAAGCGCATGAGGCATGCCTCCCGCAATGTTGCCCGGCAGCTCGTCGGCGCAGACGGAGAAGCCCAGGAGCAGTCCGCCGTCCGATAGGCGGAAGAGCATGGTCGGAAACCAGTGGGGTCCCTCAGCTTGGCTGATGAGGTTTGGCGGACTCACCGTGATGGTCAAATCGTTCATAGTCATCAGTCGACTCCACTGCCAACAGGCAACACGGCTTTGGTTCTGTCATCAGCCCGGCATGTACTCGTGCATCATGCACATTTGATCAAGGCAGGCGCCACCAGGTGCCGGTGATGCCGGTGACACCCGCGCCATCCTGTCCGTAGCTAACCGTGAACATGCTGCCGTCGCTCAGTTGGATCGAGGACGTGTAGCCCTGGTCCCCGTTGGGCATCTGGCGTACGACCCACGCAGTGTCGCCCCAGGTCCTGCCGCCATCCTCGGAGAGCATCGCCCGGATGCCATAGGGTTCGCAACGCCGGCACTCGGCCCTTGCTGTGCAAGAAGACGATGCATTCGTCGATTGTCAGAAGGACGGTTTGCATGGCCTACTCCCCAGGACGCTTCGCGGCCTGTGCGTTCACGCGCAGCCGCATCACCCACACGCTTTTGGTTTCGTCGGAGTCGTCCGGTATCTGCGACCAGCCGAAGCCGATACGGTCGTAGATCAGCAGCAGCGTCAGCTCGTCGAGCGCCACGAGTTCGGTGTAGCTTGACGTGTAGCCGCAGTTCGCATCGCGCCGCATCTCCGACGGCGGCCGCCATGCCCTTGTGGAATCGGGATTGATATGATCAGCGGGCGGGCGAGCGGAGTTGTGCATCGCTGCAATGTCAATCGCCTGCCAGTCGCGGCCCGTACCATCAAGATTGAGCCACACGAAAACGCCGGAGCGCCCACCTGAGAGCGCCAGCACGCGGCCGCCCTGCAGGGCTGCCAGGCTCGGCTCGACGGACATCGGCGAAATGTTAGCGGGGGCGCTCCATGTGCGGCCGTCGTCGGCACTGAATGCCTGGCCGTAGGGCACGAATGATGCCAGCCGGAAAATGCACATCAGGCGGCCGTCGGCAAGCCGGCAGATGGCGGATTCGCACGGGCCTTCGGCTCCGGCCAGTGGGCAATCGGCTCCGGCAATCACCGAACGTGTTCGCCATGTGAAACCGTCGCCCGATTGCGCCATTAACAGCGAACGGCGCTTCTCGCCCTCGAAGATGCCATAGAGCGTTGAGAGGTATTCTCCGGCCATGCCCCGGAGCACCTGGCCGTTGAACACGAAGTATGCCGTGCCCAGATCGGGCGAGATGAGGCCCACAGGTTTCGGCCAGTCTGTCACGGTCACGCCGCTCGTACTGAATGACAGTTCTGCCGTGGGTGAGATGATGTTGCAAGGAGCGCCGATCGTGCCCTCGCCGCGCGGCCGAAGGTAGTACGGCATCACCATAGCGGAGCCGTCCGGCAGGATCAAGTGGCTCAGGCCGGCATCCCCTATCACGCGCGGCTCATCCCACGTCAGGCCGCCGTCACGCGAACGGGACAGGTAGTTCACTGAGCCGCTCGCGTGCATGTCGCCGTAGGCCGACATGCTGGCCCAGAGCACTCCGCTGGGTTGGAGGATGAGCGACGGAAACCAGCAGTACCAGTGGCTGCGCTTGACCAGCACGGGCCCGGATACTTCCACGGCAAGGCCGTCCATTTCAATCCGAGAGAGCGTTTTCCAAGTCATTGGGCATCTCCCAGGAGGTGCGCGTGGCCCACGCACACCTGCGCCATCGCGCGCAGCAGGCCGTTCGCGAAGACTACATCCATGCTCAGGTCAATGAACACTCGTGGTTTCAGATTTTCATCGACACGCATACTGGCGCCTGTATCGGTGCCCGTGCATGAGCGTCTGCAGCTCCTGACAGCCTCTGTCTCTTTGGAGAGGAATTCCTGCGGCTGATCTTTCGACTTCTTCTGCTATCTCGCCTTCTTCACCAGCTTCCCCATCGCATCCACGGCCTTGTCAAGCCCGTCCACGTCGCTCGCGCCGATGACGAGCTTGCCGGGCGCGGGCATCTCGAAGAAGGCGCGGTCGGGCGGGTCTTCCGGCTTGAAGTTGCGCTTCGTCCACGGGCGCAGCAGCGTCACGGCGTAGCGGCCGGGGCCGGGGAACGTGCCGCTGGGCATGATCGGAAGGCGGGCGCAGTGGCCGTTGAACCCGGGCGAGATCGCCAGTGACGCGATGCAGTGGCTGTCGTCGCGGTTTCCGAGCAGAACGTCGGGCTCCTCGATTTCGGTGTGGCGCTCGGACCGCCACACGCCCAGGCCCACGTGTGCTCCCCAGATGCGCGGGCTGGTGCGGGTGATGCGGGCGGGTGTGCCGAACGCCTTGGCGATGGCGGCCGACAGCTTCTCGGCGGCGGGCAGGTACTCGGGATTCTCGCAACTGATGGTCACGCCCTTCGGGCAGCGCTCGGCGAGGAACGCGATGATGTCGGATTCGCCGATCACGATGCGATCGGGCGGCCCAGCCTTGCCGGCAAGCTTCGCCACGGCCGCACGCACGTCGGCGTCCGACCGCCCGTGGGCGCGATTGCCCGAGTAGGTGCGCATCGTGTCGTCGCTCGATAGCACCAGCATCTTCGCCATCGACGGCTCGATCATGGTGCGCAGCGTGAGGACTTCCTTCTGGTCCGCCCGGCGTTTCTCGACGGCGGTGGGCACCATGCAGCCGAGGGAGAGGTCGTAGATGCGCGTGGTGCCGGGCTGCGTCAGCTCAAGCTTGATCTCCTTGCTGGCTACTTCGAAGTGGACGGCGCCGGGATCGAAGCCGTAGGCGCCCTCGCGGTTGAACAGCGTCAGGTAGACGTTGGGGTTGGCGTCACGGCGGCGGAAGCCGACCTCGACCGCTCGCGGGGCCATGTCGCCGTATTGCGCGTCGGCCGTGCTGCCGGGCAATCGGGCGGACTTCCAGACGAAGTCGGGATAGCCCCCGCCCTTGCGGGGGAACTGCCAGCAGGGCCAGCCGGAGTCCTGACCGATCGGCCGCGCCATGAACTCCTCGGTGACGACCGCCTCGCGCTCGAAACCGAGCTTGGGCAGGAGCAGCTCGACCCAGCGAAACAGCCCCTGCTGGAATGGCGAGCCGGCGGGCCAGTCGGCCCAGTTGTGCCCGTAGTGCTCGTGGTAGATGTCGGACATGAACGATTCGCGGCCAA